>Ga0070675_100002526_pt1 | contig 13688 bp, 19 predicted proteins | sample KBSM43metaG_FD_65343 | JGI IMG/M metagenome (GOLD analysis project Ga0070675, IMG submission 65343) | Miscanthus rhizosphere microbial communities from Kellogg Biological Station, Michigan, USA - KBS M4-3 metaG | ecosystem: Host-associated > Plants > Roots > Rhizosphere > Soil ...
GATGCGACCGAAACCCGTTGGCTATTCCTCCCGCGGATCAGTACGGCCGGCGCAGTGGGCCTGGGCGATACCATCCTCGCGGCTGACGATGGCTCGGGCGATTTCCTGCTAGCTGACGACGGATCCGGCGATTATCTCGAGTATGAGGGTTAGCGATGGCTACTAGACCGGCGAGCGAAAACCCGTTCCCGGAGGTCCTACTAAACGAGGTAGCGGCGCCGTCGTCCGCGCCATCCGGCAAGGTCCGGCTATACGCGAAAAGCGACGGGTTGCTGTACTCGAAAGATGACGCCGGCACGGAGGCACCGCTAGGCGGCGATATCTCATCACATACCGGCGACACGACCGACGCACACGACGCCTCCGCTATCTCGGCCGTCACCTCCGGGTATACGAATAGCACCGGCGACGACGTACAAGAGGTCCTAGACGATTTCGACGCAGCGATAACGGCCGCGGCTGGCGGGGGCGGGGGCGGGGGCGTCGGCGCGATCGATTGCAAGGGCTGGGTCGCGCCGTCCTATTCGTCTACTAACGCGTTCGCTATCACCATTCCGGCGCAGGCATCCGGGACGCGGATCCTGCTAGCGGTCGGGACGCGCTCGAATGACGTTACGTCGGTCACCTGTACCAACGTCACGTGGTCGGAAGTGAAGGGCTGGAATAGCTCGACTAATACGTACCTATCGATCTACGTCGGTGTAGCGACGGGTACGACCGGGACGACAATTACCGTCAACGTCGGCGGTACTAACTACGTGTTTGCTACGGCCGTATTCCTGGGCGATGCGTTGACGCCTACCACGGGCGCGGATGCATCGTTCACGGGTACAGCGAGCACAAACCGACGTCTACCGCTGTCGATCGCGACGACACCGGGCGATATCGTCGTAATGGCGTATACGACGTCTGACGCGAGCTCGCCTATCACGGCTATGGAATTGTCGTGTCCATTCTTTATCGTCCCCGACCAGCTACAGGACGGCCTATGCGGGCTGCACCTGGTGGTAGGGATGGCGGCCGCGGATCATGTGTCCGGGTGGTATGACGGCGGCAACGGAACGGCCATGGTCGTCGGACTCGTTGGCGTTAGCTGAGAGGTTAGAGAATGCCTATCCCGACACGGCCGGTAGACGGCGCAGCGACCGAGACCGAATGGGGCCAAGCGGTACACGATGCCGTGTTTACGCCACACGGCGCCCGCGTATCGGGCGGCGCTAGCTCGTCTGTCGGTACCACGCTGGCGCAGCTACAGCTAAATACGACGGTGGATGATCCGGGCGGATGGCTCGCGTCGGATGCCCTCACCGTCCCGGTCGGCGCCGGCCGGCTGTATTTCGTGTCCCTGGAAGTGCAGACGGATAACGGATCCGTAGGCGAACGCACCCGCGTACAGGTTCGCGTCAACGGCGCGGGTGTCCGCGGGTTCTTTATCGACAATAACGGCGCTACGGCCGAGACGGATAGCCGCGGGTTCATCTACCCGCTCGATGCCGGAGACGTCATCACGGTCTATGGGGCCAAAACAGGCGGCACTAACCCTGACGTACTGGTACGCGCGCTCGACGTTATCGAGCTGGGATACGAGATAGGCGCATGACGGAGCGATACCGCAACGAACACCGATCGCAATATGATCCGGATTGCTCGACGCGAACGCGCCGGCAAGGTTGCGTGTGGACGTCCCTATCTAACGGTATTGACGCGCAATCCGGCGGCCGGCGGCTTATGTCCCCCGATAGCGTGCTAAACCTCATTCGTCCGACTGAGGAAACAAACCCGGCCACGCCGGGATGGTCCCTGGGCGATGCCGCGCTAGCGATGCAACGCGCACATATCCCGTTCGAGGTCCGATCCGGCCGCGGCTGGGATGCGGTACTGGAGGCACGTTCCGCGGGGCTCTACGTGGTCCTACAGGGAGACTCTGACGTGTTTTCGGATGCGACGTGCTCGGGTGTGTTCGATGGCAACCACTGTATCGGGATGCATCCGGACACCGATAGCGAGGATCGGTCGCGGATCGATGATCCGGTGTGTCCGAATGCGCGCTACACCGGCCGGAGCATCCTCCGAATGTACGCGCAAAAGCTATCCGCCGGCATCCTGTTCGGAGTGTTCACTAACCCGGTACCCGCGATCTATCCGCCGGAGTATTGGGCCCTAGTCGGCGGCCGGACCGCGACCTACGACGGGCAGGGTCGGCGCCTGGGCGACGTATCCGGGTTCCGGACGCAGACGGCCGAGCGCGTAAAGGTCGGGCGCCGTTGGCTATTCCGGATAGTCGAGGGACGGTACGCCGGCCGCTATCTCCCGGCCACTAGCACCGTGACATATACCCGGATCGGATGACGGACCCGCAGGCGGTAGCCGTGGTCTTGTCGGCCGTTGTCATCCTCGCGCTAATCCTCTGGGCGAGGGAGGGAGACCGGCGCTAGCCGGAAAGTTCCACACCCTAACCTACGGAGAGCGACCGTAGGGAGTCTCGCTCGTAGTAGGTGACTATCGTCTCTGCACTAAGGGTATGGAAGTTTACGAATGGGGATTGACGGACGCGAGCTCGCGCGCCTAATCTCCCCGGTACCCGCGGGTTGCCGGATCGGGACTAGCCTCTCTCTAGCGACCCGCGGTACTTCATCCGAACCGGCCATCGCCCGATGATCTAGAGAGAGGCTACGAGCGAGAGGCTAGGTGAGGAACGATGCAAGAGCCTGTATGCGGTATCTGTGGCGCACCCGTCCGACGTTTTAGCGCAACCCTGTGGGTGCACGTCAAAGCGTCTGTCGCACCACACGCGGTCGAGCTCGCATACGTAGACCGTCCCTCCGAGTGGATCCGGCGAGCTCGCAATCGCGAGCTACCGACGCGGGTCGAGCGATGATCCCGGCGGACCGGCACGCGGCCATCGTCCGTATCCGCGAACGGGACACGGCAACGGCCGCCGATATGGCATGGATGCGCATCGTGGCCGAACCCGGCGACCCCATCCCGTTTCGGTGCGATTGCCGCTGTCGCTGTCACGGGCCCGTAGGCGGGGCGGTCGGCCGTGGTGGCCGCTGCGATAAGCCGTTCCGGCTCGATGAGCTCGACTGTGAGAGGGCGTGTCGTGCGTCCCACGTGTTGGCCGGCGAGTGTGCGCTAGATGAGGGACGGTCCGATGCATCCTGACCTGTTCGATTTCGTCCTATTCGCAACGGTGGTGGTGCTGATCCTGGGTCTTATGCGTGTCTCGTATGACCTGGGCCTAGATGACGGCTGGGAGCAATCGGGACGCTGGGCGGACGACAACCTAGGACCGCTGTCATTCACGCTCGACGGCGAACGGATCGCAGCGCGCCATGATGCGGACGTGGTAGCGGAACGGACCTACCCGTACCGCGGGGAGGTCGAATAGATGAGGTCGGATGGCACCGTGCGCGGACCGAACCTCCCGCGGGAGTCTCACGCGGTTAGCGGTGTCCGGCCTACCTGGGCGCGGTCGGCGGTCTACGGATCATCGATCGCGCTCGGGCCCACACAAGCGCTCGTCTACCGTTATGCCTGGGGGATGACGGAAGGTGGGCGCCGTCCCGAGGTCACGCTAGCTCGGATAGCTGCGGACCTAGGGAAACCCGTGTCGAGTGTCCATGCGGCACTCGGCCGATTGCGAGCGCTGGGCCTTATAGGCGTTAGTGCTCGCATGGGCCGAACGGGTGGTCATCGCCTATGGCGAGTGGCGCGCAGCGCGGCAATGTCCGGCGCGCTAAACGTCGCTCGCCATAGACGGGCCATTGCTCGGATAATGTCTACGTGGCATCGCGCGGCGCCCGGTAGCCGATCGCGCGCCACTGAGGATCGGCCGGTACCCGATCCTCCGGCGCCCGGTCTGTTTGATACGGTCCTGCCCCCCTCGGACCGATCGCGGACCGGGCGCCCATTCGGAGAGGCTATGCGGGACGCAGGGTTCCGACCGTGGTGGAAAGAGGCTAGTAATGACGGATCAGACGATGGACACCATGAACCCGATAAAGGTCGAGATAGAGGATCCGGAGGGAAAAGCGATCCTCTCGGGTTATGCCTGGAGGGTGCCGGCAGTAGGTGACACGATTACGCTGCCTGCGAGCTCGACCGACGATGATGGCGCGCTGGAGCTCGTTAGCGGAGAGGTTGTGCACCGTCACTGGCACCCGACGCTGGCACGCAGCGAACCTCTCGTTACGATCGTGGTCGAGCTCGGAAGCATCCGATGATCGGTGCGACCGTGCGTATGCGCAGTGTGCGCGCTCGTAAATTGGCTACCCCGCGTAACGTGTCACGGATGCAGAGCGAACCTGTATACGGGCGCCGTGTCACGGGAAGACGCAATCGCCTACTTGCGCTGGCACTCTGGAACCGGGACGCGGGACGCTGCGGAAGATGCGGCCTACCGATCGACCTACGGCACCATTGGCTATCGCGATACGCGCTAACGATCGGGCATATCCGGCCACACTCGCAGGGAGGGACATACGATATGTCTAACCTCCGCCCCGAGCACCGCGGCTGTAACTTGTCGGGCGGTGTCCGCGATCCTCGCCCGATGCCGCGGATAGTCGCGCCATGACTGACACTGACGCGGATTTTTAGGTGAGATACCCGCGGCAACTACTCCCCTCTTTTCGCGCAGAATGGTGCCGCGTTAGGCTACTTGCGCCATGACGCAAATAGATATTAGGGACGTTCCGGTCGGACGATGGATCCTTTCGAGCGATCTAGCTCTAACGGATCAAGAGGCGAACGAAATACGGGCCCGCGTCATCGCGTGGCTAGACGGGCCTGCACAACCTATCGTCCTGGGCGACACGGCGCACCTCGTATGGGTCGCGCCGGATGGGTCGCGCCATTGGTGCTGTCATCCCGGCGGCCACGATGCCGGCTAACGATCGACCGCAAGACGTCGGCCGGTCGCACGCGCGTAAGCGACCGTCTGCGAGCTCGACCGCTAACGCGGCGCTGATCGAGCGATGGCAAGCGGTAGAGCGCGCCACCCTGGAGCGTGTCACGGTCGCGCTGGAGGGACGCGACAACGGCAAGGGTCTAGACGGTAGCGCGATGCCACGCGAGTACCCATCGAATAGTGAGACGGCCGCGCTGATCGACCTAGGCGTCAAGATCGCGCGCGACCTGGGATCCGCTATTGACCCGCACCCGTTAGAGGCTATCGCCGGTCCGCCGGCGCCTACCCGAGCTCGACGGCGCCATAAGCTCGACCTGTGACATATGCCACCTAATCCGCCCGAGTATCAACGCTGGCGCGAGGGTCGCGCCGTGAACGCATGGGGCGCGGCGACTGGCCCGCGGCGCAAGGTCGGCCGCGGCAAGCCGTGCCCATTCTGCGGGCATCATTTGGGCGACCATGCCGCTACAGGATGCGTCCCTACACCGGCCGCGATCATCGAGGCGGCACGGGGCGGACCCGTGCCGGACCCCATGCCGGAACCCGCGGAATGCGGGTGCGTCATCGTCTATAGCTTCTCGCCGGGTACGTGACCCGGCGCCTACCCGAGCCGCGGTGGCAGACGCCACTACCCGCCGGCTGGGTTGACTCGTGGGGCCCGGACGTTGCCGCGATCGCGCAAGCGGTACTCGGGTTCGAGCTCGACCTATGGCAGCGTAAGGCGCTGAACCGGGCGCTACTGTACGGGCCGGACGGGAAGCTACTACACCGGCTCTACGTCGTCTCTACGGCGCGGCAACAAGGGAAGACTGGCCTAGTACGCGCTCTTATCGCCTGGGCGCTTACGAACGCTTCCGGGCCCGACTGGCACCGGATCATCGGGCTAGCGCATGACAAGCGGCAGGCGCGCCTCATCTATGAACCCGTGATGACGGATCTAGAGCCGTTGGCCGCGCGCTACGGGCCCGCATCGCGCGGCGGCCTAAACGTCACGCGATACCTGGGCATCCGGTCCGGTATGTATGGTCGAGCTCGCGAGTATCACGTCGGGTCGCGCGAGGCTAGAGACGCGCTGCGCGGAGAGACTACGGACCTTGGGGTATTCGATGAGGTCCGGACGCAGCGCGATCATGCGACCTGGGCGGCGCTGGAGCCGACGACGACGGCGCGACCCGAGCCCCTCATATTCGCGATTAGCACGGCCGGCGACGATAGATCCGTCCTACTGCGGGAATTCTGGGAGCGCGGTGTACGGATCATCGACGGCGCCGAGCCGATGTCCGATTTCGGGATGACGTGGTACGCGAGCTCGGAGCGTTACGCGCCCGATGATCCGCGCTCATGGCGGGAAGCGAACCCGTCATTAGCGGAGGGTCGCATCGCGGAAGCGGCGCTACGATCGGCCGTAGGGACGTCGGGCGGCGCTGATACATCGATGTTCCGTAGCGAACGGCTAAACCTGTGGGCCGATGCGATCGACACGTGGCTACCGCTGGGAGTGTGGGCGCGGCAGGCGGTAGCGGAGCAACCCGAGCGCGGCCGTGTCGTGTTCGGTGTCGAGACGACGCCATCCTGGAGCTCGGTCACAGTCACGGTCGCATGGGCCACGGATGCCGGCGCCTATGTTGGCGTGGCTGGGTTCGATAGATCGACCCTACCGCGCCCCGATGGCACGATGGCGTCATCGGTCGCACCGTCTGACCTAACGGCGCTGCTAGGCCGTTTACAGGCGTCCTGGGGCGCCGTAGCGGTCGCGTGTGTCGGTACCGCGGCCGCGTTCCCGCACGTAGACGCCTGGGCATCCGAGCATGACATACGGACAGTGAAACTAGGCTCGGGTCAGATGCGCGCAGCATCCGAGCTATTCCGGTCCGAGCTCATCGGCGGCCGGCTGACACACCCGGAGGATCCGGACCTAGCCGCACAGGTTCGAGATGTCCGACCGTCACACCCGATCGAGTCCGGGTCATGGTATCTGTCGGCGCGTGAGTCTAAGGGACCAGTAGAGGCTATCCGCGCGGCCGCCTGGGCCGCCTGGGCCGCGATCGCGCCGGAGGATGCGGAGCTACCGCCACAGATATTCGTCTAGGATGGTGCTCGCCGGGGTGGCGCGGCCCGCGCGTGTCGGAGCTCGGATCGGTGATACCTGGGCCGGTCCGAGTTTTGACACAACCTATTGTCAAAATGCACCGCGTAGCTACACTTAGTAGCCGTGGTTAGTCCGTTGCTCGGGCGATGGTCGGCGGACGTTGGCTACGCCTCCCGGTGTTCCTCCCGGTCGAGGCGTGGCCGGCCACGTATCCCTAGCTACTAGCGGAGAGGCATGACCACGGTAGACACAATCCGCGCCGTTTTCACATATGCGATCGCGCTAGTCGTGGTCACGGGTGGCGGCGCTGTCATCTTCGTTTCGCGCGGCGATGCCGCGTCGGCCGACACGGTCGCGATCATGGCCGGTTTCATCGGCGCCGCGCTGGCGTTCGTGTTTTCCTCCGAGACGCAGACGCGCACCGCGCGCCAGACGTCTACAGCTACGCGGGAGGGCGTCATCGCCCACGCGAACGGCATCACGTCGGAAAACACGCGAACGCCTACGGATGGCTAAACGCGACAAGCGCACCCGTAAAGCGATCGACCGGCCGGCCGAGCGACACGGGTTCGATACCGGCGGTCTACTCGGGCATGACGCGACCTACAACGTAAACGTCACTGAGTCTGTCGCGCTGTCCGTTGACGTCGTGTTCGCGTGCGTTCGCACGCTGGCCGACCTGACGTCAGACGCGCAAGTGGGCGAATTCCGCGGTACCGAAAAGCTAATCGATAGCCGGCTAGTCCTACGGCCGATGGCAAGCATTACGCGCCGCACCTGGTTGTGGATGCTCGTCGCGATCATGGCGCTATACAACGGCGCATATCTCTGGCGCCGGTTCGGTATCGCGCCGGATGGGGCCCCGTACACCCTGGAACCAGTCGCGCCCCCGCGCGTGCAATGGATGAGCTCGACGCGGGTGCTGATCGATGGGCAGGATGCACGGCCGGAAGATCTGCGCTGGGTTCCGCGTATGACCTTTCCGACCATGACGCGCGACCTTGCATCGCTTATCCGACTCGCCCGAGAGGCTATCGCGGCCGCCTGGGCCGCGGACTCGTACCGGTCCGATTTCTGGCAGCAAGGCGGCGCGCCGCAGTGGTACGTCACAACGGATCAACCGTTGTCGAATGGTGACGCTGACTCTATCTCGGACCGCATCACGCAAAAGCGCACGACGTCCCCCGGTAAGCCGCTCGTGCTCGGGAAGGGCGCGAAACCGGCCACGCTCGGAACGGATCTAGCGGCAGCCGGCGCAGCGGATGCTACGTCGAAGCTCGGGACGTCTATTGCGCGCTATTTCGGGATGCCGGCATGGATGGTCAACGTCCCTAGTGAGGCTGGGTCGCTGACCTATGCGAACGCATCGGCCGCCGGACTCGACCTGGTGCGCTATACGCTGCAACCCGGATACGCGGGCCCGATCGCGGATGCCTGGTCCGATGAGCTACCCGGCAACTACCTGACCGGGCGCCGTGTCGTCCTGGGCCTAAATCACCTGACGCGCGGTACCGTCCTGGAGCAATCGCAGGCTTACGCGATCGCGACCGGCAATCAACCCTGGATGATCCCGAGCGAGGTTCGCGCCGAGCTCGGACTACCGCCCGACCTGGGCCTAGATGAGAGCGGCGCACAGGCCCCCGCGTTAGAGAGGATCGCACCATGACGTATCGATGCCCGATCGACGGGCGCGAGCTCGCAGAGGGAAAAGCGTGTCCCGAGCACGGTATCGCGTTCGGGCCTGACGGCCGCGGAGGGACCGTTGTCGCGTCAACGAAACCGATCGGGAACCGGCCGGCGGCCGCTGACAAGCCGGCCGGCGACCGGCCGGCGACCGGACGGAAGCGTAAGGCGGCACGATGAGCGACCTACACCGGCTCGACGCGGGTTCCGTAGCGATCCGTAGTGACGCGGACGGCGACGGCCGCACGATCGAGGGATACGCGGTCAAATGGGGCGAGCTCACTAGCCTAGGCGCGGCCGAGGAATTCCCGGACGCGGCCGAAGGGTTCGAACGCGGTGCATTCGCGGATGCCATCGCAGCGCGAGCCGATCGGCCGTGGCCGTTCCTCGCAACCCATAATGGCGTGCCGGTCGCCGGTATCCGGTTCGATGAAGACGATACCGGCTTGCACTACGTCGGCCGGATGCTCGAAACGCAGGCGGCGCGGGATTACGCGGCCACTATCCCGGCCGGCAACGATGGGGTATCGCTGGAATTCATGGTCCGCGGCGCAACGTCAAAGCGGCGCGGTAACGCGGTCATTCACACGCGAGTACCCGCTATCGCAGGGTTAGCGGGAACCTATAAACCGGCCTATATGGGTGCGACGATTGCACTCCGATCGGAGGGAGATACGAACATGACGGATACGACGGAAGCGACCGTGGCGGAGCGCGCGGAGGCGCCGGCCACCCCGCTCGGGATTTCACGGGATGACATGGTGCAGCTCGTCCGCGACACCGCTACAGAGGTTGTGCGCGGGATGGCCGAGCGCGGCGCATTCGTCGCCGGCCCAAAGCCGGCCGACCCGTTCGCCGGATACAAGAACCTGGGCGAGCTCATGCGAGCCGCCTACGTGTCGCGTCCTGAGACGACGGCGGATCCTTCGAGCGGTGCGACACCACAGCGTGATGACCTCCGCGCGTATGCCGCGCGCGCACTCGCGGACGTCGTGTTTACGGCCGGCGCGAATGCTGGGCTTGCATCCGGCAACCTTGTCACGACCGATATCAAGCGCATCGTGAACGGTGGCCGGCCGGCCATCACCGCGTTCGGTGGGCCGCGGGGGCTGGGCGATACGGCTGGTCTTACGCTCGAGTGGCCGTACTTCGATGGCACGCTGTCGGATTACGTCGCGGCGCAGTCGGCCGAGAAGGCCGAGATCGAGTCCGCCACGATCGATATCAAGCTGGACACGGAGGCGCTGAAGACCTACGCAGGCGGCGCCGATATCTCGTATCAGGTTCTCCGGCGCGGTAACCCGAGCGTGCTCGACGCGTTCGGCCGGATCATGCTGGCCGCCTGGGCGGCCGTCACCGATGCCGCATTCGTTACGGAGCTGGAAAGCGGATCCGTCACGGTCGACTACACCGAAGCGCTGGCATCGCACGATCTCGCGGAATTCATCGCGAACCTGATCACGGGATCGCTTGCCGTGCAGGCGGCGACCGGCCAGCCGGCCGATTTCGTCCTGGCAAGCACGACGGCATTCGCAAGGCTCGCGAACCTGATCATCCCGTCAACGATCACGATCGCGGGCGCGTCATCGGCGGACGTCCGCGGAATGCGGATCGAGCTCGCGAACGTCCCCATCATTCACGTTCCGAGCATCACGGCCGATAAGCTCATTATCTCGAACCCGTTGGCCGCAGCATGGTTCGAGGATGGTCCGTTCCAAGTGTCCGCCGAAGATGTGGCGCACCTGGGCCGGGACGTCGCGTTCTGGTCGCTCGGGGCCGGCGCCCGGTTCATCCCGGCCGGCATCGTCGAAGCCTACGACGTCACCCCGTAACCCATGTCTACCGATCGCAACACGCGCTTGCAGGAGGTCACGGCGCCCGGTACTCCGGTATCGGGCACCGCGGTCCTGTACGTCAAGTCGGATGGCAAGCTCTATTGCAAGGATGATCAGGGAGTCGAGCGAGCCGCCTACTACACGCAGGCGGCCTACGTGAACCCTGGAACGGCCACGGCCGGTCAAGTCGCTACGGCGCTTATCAACGCCGGGCTTATGGCCGCGTCCTAGGGATGGCGGCGCCATACGTCACAGGGGCGGATATCCTGCAACACGTTGCCGGCTCGGGCGCCGCGTCTACGGACGCGGAAGATATCGCCTGGGCTGACGTCGTGGCCGCAGCGATCGAGGGCGCGATAGCCTCGCGCCTGGACGATGGCGCCTATACCCCGACATCGTCGCAAGAGGCGCAGCTAGTCGCTGCGGCGCTGCAGGATGGCGCGGCGCTCTACGTCGCTCGCAAGGCGCCTAACGGCATCGTTAGTTTCGGCCCGGACGGTGATATTGCGCGCCTCGGGTCGGCGCAGCTACGCGCTTGTGAACCGATCCTGTATCGGATTAGTCCGGGTATCGGATGACCGCAACCACACTAGCGACGGCGCGAGGCGAGGCTATTACGGCGCTACAGGGCGCCGGGGTGGCCGCTAGTGGTGCGCCGATGGCCGAGCCGCCATATGTCTACGTTGCCGGCGATGGTGGAGAAACGGGGCGGATCATGGCCGGTCAGGTTGCCGCGGTGTTCCGGTTTATCTGCGTCGGCGGCGCCTGGGATGAGGAAGCGGCCGCGGTCGAGCTCGACGCGCTGAAACAGGTAGTGCTAGAGACGCTGCGCGAGCTCGACGGCTGGCGGATTGACTCACTCGGCCGCGACGGTGCGCGCGACTGGCAAGGCGGAACGTATCTAACGGCCGATATCGGCGCCGCGCGCCTAGTAACGATCTAACCCGGAGGGAGACGATGGCTAGCAACCCGCAGCTACTCAAAGTAATCACGTTCGAGCTCGACGGCGACGATTACAGTATGGACGCGCTCGATGTAGAGCTCGTCCCGACACCCGGTGACGTGCAGTCGGTGCGCACGCTCGATGGCGTCTCGCACAGTGACGCGGAGGGCGAAACCTGGGGGCTCCGGGTTCGCGCCGTTATCGATTGGGATACGACACGGCCGGGACTCGCGTATTACCTGTTCGCGAACAAAGGCGATCAGGTTACGTTCCGTTTCCGTAAGGATACGGCCGCTATCTCGACGTCTAACCCGGAAATCGGCGGCACCGTCACGCTTGTTCCAATTAGCTATGGCGGCAACGGCAACGAGTACGCGGAAGCGGAGGTTATCCTCCCGATCGACGGCGACCCGACCATTGACACGACACCGTAGCGCATGGCGCGCAATGGTGGGCGCGCCGGAGTAGAGGTCGAGGGCGGACCACAGCTACGGCGCGCGTTTCGCAAGCTAGATGACCGCGCGTCTGACCTGAAACCCGCGAACCGGGAAGCGGCCGAGCTCGTAGAGCGCGAGGCGGAAACGCTCGTACCGCGGCGAACCGGCCGGCTCGCGCGGACAATCCGTAGCACGGCGACCGCGCGTGTCGGATCCGTCCTGGCCGGCGGCCGCGCGCTCGTACCGTATGCGGGCCCTATTCATTTCGGCTGGCGGGCCCGCAACATCGAGCCGCAGCCGTTCCTATATGACGCGCTCGACGCTCGACGGGATGATGTGGTGGAGCGATACCGCGCAGCGGTGGATACGATGGTTAGGCGGTTCGAGGCTGAGGCGCCGGATTGATGGAGGCTAGCTATGGACGATTTAGGGACGGTCACATTCGATCTGGAGACGCTCACGATGGGGGAGGCGTCGGAAGCGGAACGGCAGTCGGGCCAGCCGTTGTCGGCGCTGCTACGGTCCCCGGTCAGCCGGCGAATGCTGGGAATGTTCGTTCACGCATTGCGGCACTACGAGACGCCGCTAACCTGGTCCGATCTATCGAACCTCCGCCTATTAGACGTCTCACAATCGAGCTCGCGCGAGCCGAGCGACAACCGATCAGTGAAATCGAACGCCTAACGGTCTATGAGGCTCTATGGCTTATCCGCGTTCGGCGCGAGGAAGCGATAGTCGCTGACCGGGCGCGGCGCTCGTCTGGAGTGAGGTTGCGTCGTGGCACGCGCAGATAGCACCGTCCGCGTAAACGTCATTGGCGATGCTAAATCGCTGCAGACGGCCGCGAAAAAGTCAGAGTCCGCCATCGGCGGTATCGGCAAGGCGGCCAAGATTGCCGGCGGCGCCATCATTGCCGGGTTCGCGGCCGATGCCGTACTCGATTTCGCGCAGACGGCACTATCGGAGTCCGACCGGATCGGAGACGCTACCGCGCGCCTGGAGGCGCAGCTAGGCGACTTGTCGGCGCCGCTTATCAATGCGGCTAACGGGTTCGAAAAGCTCGGGCAGTCGCGTCAGGACGTGCTAGAGCTCGAAGCACGGTTCACGGATCTAGCGAAAGCGGCGCATCTGTCGGGTGAGGAAATCGCCGGATCGGCGCCGAAAGTGGTGGAAGCGGCATCGGCGCTCGCGCTACTCGGGATAGGCGGCGGCGATGCCGCTACCGTGCTCGACCTGATCGGTAAGGCGGCCGGCGGAGGATCTAAGCCGCTAAAGGAATTGGGTATCGACCTCTCCGATACTGAGGTACAAGCGCGGGCCCTAGCGGATACGGGTAAATCGAGCGCTAGCGCGCTAACCGATCAGGAGCTAGCCGCGGCGCGTCTCTCGCTGATCATGGAAGCGCTGCAGCCACGCATCGCGGCCGTGACTGAGGGTTCGGGCGACCTAGAGCAAAAGCAATCGGAGCTACAGGCCAAATTCGAGACGCTAACCGGGAAAATCGGGCAGGGGCTCGAAGGGCCGTTGACGTCCCTACTGAGCTGGATCAATGAAGGTATCGACGGGCTAGGCGAGCTCGGTCTATTTGTCGAGTATGTCGATAAGACGATACGCGACGCGCTGGGCCCGATTGCACAGATGGCCGATGCGCTCGCGGATCTACTCAACCAGATAGACGAAGCGCTAAAGGGTCTAGGACTCATCACAGGCGGCCATACACAGGCGGACATCATCGCGCACCACACGGGGGGCGGGGGCGGGGGAGGCGTGACCGTCACCGTACAGGGCG
>Ga0070675_100002528_pt1 | contig 13685 bp, 10 predicted proteins | sample KBSM43metaG_FD_65343 | JGI IMG/M metagenome (GOLD analysis project Ga0070675, IMG submission 65343) | Miscanthus rhizosphere microbial communities from Kellogg Biological Station, Michigan, USA - KBS M4-3 metaG | ecosystem: Host-associated > Plants > Roots > Rhizosphere > Soil ...
GCCAGCGGCTTCAGCGCCCCGCCTTCGTCGGCGGCGGCGAGGGCGAGCTTCGCGCGCGCAATGGTCGCGCTGCCGGGCCGCTCGTTCGGGGACTTGGAGAGCAGGCGCAACGCCAGTTCGCGTACCCCCGCGGGCACCGCGCCACGCGGCAGGAGCGGCGGCACCGGCTCATGCAGCACGCGCTCGCGTGTGATCTCCGGGTAGTAAGGCGGATGGCCCGAGATCAGTTCGTACAGGAGCGCGCCGAACGCGTAGAGGTCGTCCGCGGGCTGGGCCGGCTCACCGCGCAGCTGCTGCGGGCTCGCGTTGTAGGGAGATCCGCCCGCCGCGGAACTGCCAGCGAGCGCGGTCAGGCCGAAGTCGCCGAGCTTTGCGCGGCCCGCCGCGTCGAGGAACACGTTGGCGCACTTGAGGTCGCGGTGCACGAGGCCTCGCGCGTGCAGCGCCTCGAGCGCGACGGCGACGTCGTCAACCGCCTGCGACCAGCTCTCGAACGAGCGGCCGCGCAGCTGCCCGAGGTCGCCGCCCTCCAGGAATTCCATCACGAGGCAGGTGCGGCCCTCGAGCTGCTCGAGGCCGTGGACGGCGACCGTGAAGCCGGCCGGCAGCGTCTTCGCCTGTGCGACCTCGGCTTCGAGCCGCGCGCGGCGCACGGCGTCTCCCGCGAGGGCCTCGTCGAAGAACTTGAGCGCGACGCGCTCGCCGCGCTCGCGGTCAACCGCGAGCCAGACCTCCGCGCTGCCGCCGCGGCCGATCCGTCGCACCAGCACAAACCGGGCGCCGAGTTCGAGCCCGGGTGTCAACTCCTTCATATGGAATCAACCCGCGCCGCTCGATGGCGCGGCAGGCGTCTTCGTGTCTGCGGCGGGCTGCGCCGCCGGCGTGGTGGGCACGAGCCCGGTTTCTTCCTTGTAGAGCTCGTGCAGCAGCCGGCGCCATTCCGCGTACTGCTCTTCCGCGGTGCCGGTGAGGCGCAGCGTGCGACCCTCGACGTCGACGACGAGCGGCGCCGCCTCGGTCTGGAATGAGCCCGAAATTTCCTTCAGCGAGTCGGTGTGGATCTTCGCTTCCTCGTTCTTCCGGTAGCCGCTGATGACGGCGGCGACGCCGCCCGCCATGCCGCCGTAGCGCGCGGCGTCGACGGCGCGCTGGCAATTGCTGCCGCCGGTGCAGCTGTCGGGCACGAAGATCGCCGCGGCGACCGCGGCCGCGCCCATGATCATGCGATTGCGCGCCTGCGCCTTCAGCTTCTCCTCGGCGGTGATCTCGTCGTAGGTGTAGCGGCGCCAACTCGTATACGGCTCCTCGAGGCGCTCGCTGAAGGCCGAGTAATTTTCGCTGACCGTGTCGATCATGCCGTAGTCGCGCTCGCGGATCTGCTTGATCCGCTGCACCAGCACGTCGTCCTCCGCCGGCAGGCGCAGCACCTTGTACTCGCCGGTCTTCTTGTTCTGCGCCAGGTACTGGCTGAAAGCGACCGGCGCGAAGTCCGCGGCAAAGCGCATCTCGCTGACCTTGCGGATGCTTGCGACGTCGCCCGGCGGGCGGGCAGTGCGCGCCGCGAGCAGGTCGTTCGCGATCAGCACGTAGACGTTCTCGAAGGGATCGCGGCCCGCGCTGTAGCCGTCGCGGTAGGCGCGCGTGTCGGCGACGCCCTCGTATTCCTTCTTGTCGATCCAGAGCTTGCCCGTCGCGTCGCGCGCGGTGATCTCGAGTTTCAGGCGCGCGCCGTTCGATTCGATGATCTTGCCGTCGATGGTGAGGTCGAAGGAGTTGACGCTCGCCGGGACGACCCGCGCCGTGCCCCAGTGGCCGGTGTCCTCGAGCGTATTGCGCAGCTCCATCGCGATGTAGCGTGCCTCGGCGTTGCGGATGTCCGGGTAGATGCGGAGCTTGTCCGCCATGTCGGGGTCGTCCTCGACCTCCTTCGGCACGCCCGGGTCGAGGATGTGCACGCCCACGTCGAGCAGTTGATCGGCAGGAATCTCGGTCGTCGCCTGCGTCGCCTGCAGGATGGGCAGCGGCCGCGTCTCCTTGACGCAAGCGGCCGCAAGCAGTGCGACCGCGAAGATCCAACCCGATCGTGAAAGCCGGCTCAACTGCATGGCGTCAAGACCTCAGCGCCCCTTCTTGTAGCGACGGTATTCCTCCCAGAGTGCCGCGCGCAATTCCGGGTCCGTTTCCTTCATCGCCGCTTCGCGGATCTGCCGCGCGACGATGTCGTCGTCCTTGCCGTCCGGGATGTCGGCCGGAATCGTGCTCGGGCCCTTGCCGCCCGCCGTGCCGCCGCCGACGCCGCCCTGTTCGCTCGTGGTCGGTGCGCCGCCGGCACCGCCCGCGCTGCCCTGGCCCCCCTGGCCTTTCTCGTCACCGCCGGCGCCGCCGGCGCCGCCCGCGCCGCCGGTCGATTCGAGGCCGCCTTCGCGTCCGGGGCCGTCGCCCGCAGCATCGCCGCCCGAGCCGCCGTCACCATTCTCACCTGTGGCGCCTTCTTCGCCGGGCTTGCCGCCGGCGCCCGCCGCTTCGGCGTCCGCCCGCTCCTTCGCGATGTCCGCCTGCGCCGTGCGCACGGCGGCGTCGAAGGTGCCGAATGTTTCGTCGAGCCGGCGCCCGATCTGTGCGCTGCGGCCGGAGCCGCTTCCGTCGCCGGCGCCGGAAGCGGAGCCCGGGCCTTGACCGCCCTGGCTGCCATCGCCGCCTTCCGCTCCACCCTGCGACGCATCGCCGCCGGCGCCGCCGGCACCCGTTGCGCCGCCGATGCTGCCCGTCGGGCCGCTGCCGCCCGCCGTGCCTCCTGGAACACCGCCGGCCTGACCCGCAGCGCCGCCCGCTCCGCCAGCCGCGCCACCCGCCTGACCCGCGCCGCCGTCGGCACCGCCGGCACCGCCAGCTCCGCCGGCCGCACCGCCTGGAATTCCGCCCGCCTGACCTGCGCTTCCACCGGCACCGGCGCCGGCACCACCGGCCGCTCCACCCGGAATGCCGCCTGGCACACCGGCTGAGCCTGACGCGCCGCCACCGCTGCCTGCGGCGCCGCCCGACTGGCCGTCACCCGACGGACCCGCACCTCCGGCTTGTCCACCGCCACCGGGTGAACCGCCGCCGGCGCCCGGTTCGCCCGAGCCATCGCCGGGAGTTCCCGGCGCGCCGCCGCCCGGCGTTCCGCCCGACGCATCACCCGGCAATCCACCCGGGAGCGCGCCTGGCAATCCGCCGACCTGCGGATCCACGCAGACGTCGACATTCACGTCGTTGTCATCGGTATCGGTCGCGGGATCGTCGGTGCCGACGCAGGGACGACCGCTGGTGTCGTCCGGAGAAGCACCGCCTTCGTCCGGCATCGGGATCGGCTCACCGGCGCCGCCACTGGACCCGCCGGATCCGCCGCCGGCACTGCCACCGCCGCTGTCAGCGCCGCCGCCATCAGCCGATCCACCACCGCCGGCAGAACCGCCGCCGCCCGAGGCGCCGCCACCACCGCCCGAAGATCCACCGCCGCCGGCGGACCCGCCGCCCGACGAGCCGCCGCCTCCCGACGAACCTCCGCCACCGGAGGAACCACCGCCGCCCGACGAGCCACCGCCGCCGGATTGCTGGCCACCGCCACCGCCACCCGAGGAGCCGCCGGAACTCGGCTTTTGCGAAGCGCTTTCGGTCATGCAGCCCACGAGCAGGCCAAAGGCCGCGACGACCGCGATGGCGCTCAGAATGCGTAAGGGTTTCATCTCAAAATCTCCCCGCCGAAAGCCCCGTCCTGGAGCAGCCGGCTTTGGGCATGTCCGTCAAAGTTTGAGACCTGACCCGGGCAATGGTTCACCCGCCGGGCACCGCCCCGGACTCAGGTCCCCGCAGGGGCCTGAATGTTGCTGTCGCCCTTCAGGAAGGCGCCCAACTGGCCGGCCAGCCGGTCGCAGGCCGTGCCCTGCACGCGCGCGATGAACGGCAGCGGCACGAGCACGCCCACGAGGGCTGAAGTGCCGGTGACATTGGTCGAGACCGAGCCCGCGGTCTTCGCCGTATTGAGGTCCCAGACGATGGCCTGGTAGTCAGATTCCTTTTCCCACCAGCCGAATCCGATGCATCCGCCGCCGGCAGGACCGAGCGTGCAGGTGATGCTGCCGCCGCTGTCCGTCTGGCGCGTCGCGCCGTCGATCCAGATGAGGTAGCGCACGCCGCTCTCGGCGACACGGGCCGCGACCACGTCTTTCGACAGGAGCTTCGTGATGCCCTCCGGCCGTTGCGGCGCGGTAGAAGGCTCGAGCCACGGGAACATCGAATCGACGAAGAGGTCGTTCGGGCGCACCTGGATGCCGGTCGACTTCGCCATCTTGTTGCCGACGCAGTCCATGAAGTCGTCTTCTGCGGTGATGCCTTCGACGTGCGGCTTGGCGAGCAGCACGACCGCTTCAGTCGCGCCGATCGAAGTCGACATCGCGCGGTCTTCGTCGAGCTTTGCCGTCATGCAGCCCGACAACAGGAGGAGAGTCGCGGTGCCCGTCCCCGCGAAACGCATTGAACGTTCTGTCTGGCGCATCATCGGACGCCTCCTTGGCCTGCGCTCCCCGCTTCGCCCGAGTATACGCCGCGGTTACCACAGTTCCATCTGATCGGGCGTGCGATTTGGCGGGCGAAATTGCAGCGTCGTGAGCGGCGCCGCGCGCCCGCTCCCCAGCCCGTTACGGCGGCAGCTCGCCTCGAAGCGGTGCTTGAGGAGTTCCGCCCAGGGCCCCTGGCCGCGCATGCGGTGGCCAAAACGCGGATCGTTGTCGCGCCCGCCGCGAAGCTCCTGGATGCGGCTTCGCACCTTCTGTACCCGGTCTGGGTAATGCAGCTCGAGCCATTCATAGAACAGTTCCCTCACCTCGCCCGGCAGCCGCAACAGGACATAACCTGCCGTCGACGCACCGGCCGCGGCCGAGGCGTCCAGCACCGCCTCGAGCTCGTGGTCGTTGATGGCAGGCACTACGGGCGCGAACATCACGCCGGTCGGGATGCCCGCGTCCGCGAGTTTGCCGATCGCCGCCAGGCGCGCGGCCGGCGAGGCGGCGCGAGGCTCCATGCGCCGCTTCAGCTCGTTGTCGAGCGTCGTCACACTGACAAATACTTTCACGAGTCGTTCCGCGGCGAGCTTCGCGAGCACGTCGATGTCGCGGACGACGAGCGAACCCTTGGTCACGATCGTGACCGGATGATGGCTCTCTGCGAGCACTTCGAGGATCGAACGCGTGACGCCGAGCTTGCGCTCCAGCGGTTGGTAGGGATCCGTATTCGCGCCCAGGTTGATCGGGCTGCACTTGTAGGAGCGCTTGTTGAGCTCCTCACGCAACCGCATCGCCGCGTCTTTCTTGTAGAAGAGCTTGGTCTCGAAATCGAGGCCGGCCGACAGGTTCATGTACTGATGGCTCGGCCGGGCATAGCAATAAATGCAGCCATGTTCGCAACCGCGGTACGGATTAATTGACTGGTCGAAGGGAATATCGGGCGAGGTGTTGCGCGTGATGACGCTGTGCGCCGGCTCCGGCTGCACGGTCGTCGCGAGCGGTGGCAGCGGCTCGTCGGCGATTCCCCAGCCGTCGTCCACGGCTTCAACCGCGAGCGCTTCGAAGCGCCCGGTCCGGTTGGAGATGGCTCCGCGTGTTTTGTTCAGTCTCAACGGCATACTGTATGGATATACAGCTACGCCATCGACCGGTCAAGAAGGTTTTGTTTCAGCCTCCGGGAAGTTGTCGATGCGCCAGATCCCCGGGAAGAAGCGGATCCAGAGGCCCGCGATCGCAACGCTGGCGAGGCCGCCAACGACGACCGCGGTCTTCAGCCCCCACCAGTGCGCCGTAACGCCCGACTCGAATTCGCCAAGCTCGTTCGAAGCGCCGATGAAGACCGCATTCACCGCGCTGACGCGGCCGCGAATCGCGTCCGGCGTCTCGAGCTGCACCAGCATGTGGCGGATGTAGACGCTCACCATGTCGGCGCCGCCGAGCGTCGCGAGCGCGGCGAGCGAGAGCAGGAAATTGTGCGAGACGCCGAACACGACCGTCGCGATGCCGAAAACGGCGACGCCCGCGAACATCTTCGCACCGACGTGGCGCGTGATCGGCCGCCAGGCGAGCGTGATGGCGACAATCGCGGCGCCCATGCCGGGCGCGGCGCGCAGCCAGCCGAAACCGTCCGGCCCGACGTGCAGGATGTCGCTCGCGTACGCCGGCAGCAGGGCGACCGCGCCACCGAACAGCACGGCGAAGAGGTCGAGCGAGACCGCGCCAAGGATCACTTTCTTCTTCCAGACGAAACGCAGGCCCTCGAGCAGCGTGTGCCAGCTGTCCGGGGCTTCCGGCCGCGCCGGCTTTCCCGTCTTCACGCCGAGGATCAAGGCGAAGGCCGCGGCGAGCAGTCCCGCGACCGTGCCGTAGACGATGTCGGGGCCCGCGAGGTACACGAGGCCGCCAATCGCAGGTCCCGCGATCGTCGAGAGCTGCCAGGTGCTCGAGTTCACCGCGACCGCGCGCGAGAACAGCGAAGGCGGCACGAGGTTCGGCATGATCGCCTGCCCCGCCGGCATCGAGAACGCGCGCGCCGTGCCGAAGACGACCATCACGGCGAACACCGGCCAGGCGATCTTGAGACCCGAGAGCGTGAATGCGAGCAGCGCGAGCGCGCAGAAGAATTCGAGCGCGATGCAGAGCGAGAGAATGACCGCGCGGTTGTAGCGATCGGCGATGTGGCCTGCGGGCAGTACCAGCAGGACGAACGGCAGGAACTGCGACAGCCCAATGAAACCGAGGTCGAGCGGATTGCCGGTGATCGCGTAGATCTGCCAGCCGACTGCGACCGTCTGCATCTGCACGGCAATGGAGGCCAGCAGCCGCGCGGTCAGGAACCGCATGAATCCGGGGTGTGCGATCAGCCGGCCCAGCGGCGCGCCTGCAGGTTCGATGAAACTCATGCGCAGGTCAGCGCCCGACGACCAGTCGCAGCATGCGGCGCAGCGGCTCGGCCGCGCCCCAGAGCAACTGGTCGCCGACCGTGAACGCGGCGAGGTAGTCCTCGCCCATCGCGAGATGGCGCAGGCGCCCGACCGCGATCCCGAGCGTGCCCGTGACGGCAGCGGGCGTGAGCTGCGAGAGCGACGCCTCGCGTTCGTTCGGCACGATGCGGATGAACTCGTGCGCGTCCTCGATCACGCGCTCGATCTCCGCGATCATCATCCGCCGCTTCAGCTTGATCGTGACCGCCTGGCTGTGGCAGCGCATCGCGCCGATGCGCACGCACAAGCCGTCGATCGGCACGGGCGCGGATGTCAGGCCGAGGATCTTGTTGCCCTCGGCCCCCGCCTTGAACTCCTCGCGGCTGTAGCCATTGCCGAGGTCGCGATCGATCCAGGGCAGCAGGCTCCCTGCAAGCGGACGACCGAGTCGCTCGACGGGCATGCCGCTTGTGAATGCAGCGGACGCGAGCCGGTCGATGTCGAGGATCGCGCTCGCGGGATCGTCGAGGAGCGCGCCCGCGGCGCGGTGCAAATGGCCCATCTGCGCAAGGAGCTCACGCATCTCGCGTGCGCCGGCGCCCGAGGCGGCCTGATACGTCATCGTCGTCATCCACTCGACCAGGCCCGCACGGAACAATCCGGCGAATGCCATCAGCATGAGGCTCACGGTGCAGTTGCCGCCGATCCAGTCGCGCCGCCCGGCGGCGAGCGCCCGGTCGATCACGCTTCGGTTGACGGGGTCGAGGATGATCACGGCCTCGTCTTTCAGGCGCAGCTGCGAGGCCGAGTCGATCCAGTGACCGCGCCAGCCCGCGGCGCGCAGTTTCGGGTGCACGGCTTCCGTGTACTCGCCGCCCTGGCAGGAAATGAGAATGTCGCAGCTCGAAAGCGCCGCAAGATCGTTGGCGTCGCCGACTTTCCCGGTTGGCTGCCCGATGTCGGGCGCAGCGGCGCCCGCCTGCGTCGTCGAAAAGAACGCGGGCTCGATGAGCGCGAAATCTTTCTCGGCGCGCATGCGCTCGACGAGCACGGAACCGACCATGCCGCGCCAGCCGATCAGGCCCGTCCGGGGATTGTTCTTCATCCGCTCGACTGTTGCACTGCAAAGCACGCACTATAGCGTGCCGGATGGGGGAGCCGACACATGAGCGAGCCGACGCCGCAACTCAACGTTCCGCCGGAAGCTGTCTGGGGACCGACCTTCGACGTCGCGCGCGCGACGGACGCGTACATCGCGACGGTGCCCGCCGCCGAACGCGTGAAATCCGACGCGTATTTCGAGGGCGGCTACTGGATCGAACTCTGGTCCACGCTGATCACGGTCGCGCTCTGCGGGCTGTTGCTGCATTTCAGGTTCACGGCGCGATTGCGCGACTGGGCCGCATCGCGCGGGCGCGGACCGTGGCTGCAGTCGCTGATCGTCGCCATCGCATTCATGTTTGTCCTGTCCATCCTGTTCCTGCCTTGGCAGGCGTACACCGGGTACTTCCGCGAACACCAGTACGGCATGTCCAACCAGACATTCGGCGCCTGGCTCGGCGAATGGGCCATCAACTCCGCGCTCTACAGCACCTTCATCGGTCTCGCGATCGCCGGGATCTACCGCCTGGTGCGCCGCGTGCGCGAGCGCTGGATCTGGTGGGCGAGCGGCGTCACGGCGCTCTTCATGCTGTTCGTGATCATGGTCGAGCCCGTGTTCATCGCGCCGATCTTCAATGACTACAAGCCGCTGCCCGCCGGCGAGGTGCGGGACTCGATCCTGACGCTCGCCCACGAGACGAAGATTCCCGTCGACAACGTCTACTGGTTCGACGCCTCGAAACAGACGAAGCGCATCAGCGCCAATGTCTCGGGACTCGCCGGAACGACCCGCATCGCCCTCAATGACAACCTGATGAACGGCACGTCGCTCCCCGAGATCCGCGCCGTCATGGGCCACGAGATGGGTCACTACCGGCTGCACCACGGCCTTTGGCTCACGCTCGGTTTCACGGTCGCGATGGGCGTCGGCTACTTCGTCGTCAACCGCGTGTTCGGGCGCATCCAGCGACGCCGCGGCGAGCGCTGGGGCGTGCGCGACCTTGCCGACCCCGCGGGCGTGCCGCTTGCGATGGCGATCCTGATGATCGTGCTCTACGTGCTGACGCCGGTGACGAACACGATGATCCGGACGGCGGAGAACCAGGCGGACGCGTTCGGACTCGATGCCGCTCACGAACCGCACGGCTTTGCAAGCGTTGCCATGCGACTGAGCAACTATCGCAAGCTCGAGCCGGGGTCGCTGGAAGAGATCATCTTCTTCGATCATCCCAGCGGCAGAGCGCGAGTCGAGCGCGCGATGCGGTGGCTCAAAGATCATCCACCGTCGCAGTAACGCGCGGACTTCGCCGAGGGGACTCCCCTCGCTCGCTCAGAAGAACGGAAATTCGCTCGCTCGGGGGTCCCCCTAACGGCTCGCCCGCGCGTTATTGCGCCGGAGGTTCACGAGCCGCCGTTTCTGCGCCCGGCAGGCGAGGTGGCGGGGTCTCGCGAGCAAACTCTTGAAGTTCCGGCAGAGTTTGCGAGCGAGAACCCCGCCGGATCCCGCGGGCCGAGCGAAGTGCTAGCGACTCGGGACGAGGCCGGCAGGAACGAGTGAGACGAGCGCTTCGCTGGTGATGACCGCTTTTGCGGCTTCAATGTCCGGGGCGAACAAGCGGTCGTGGTCGTAGAAGGCGACTTTCGAGCGCAAGAGAGCGTGGGCTTTTTCGAGCGCGGGGCTCGACTTGAGTGGACGACGGAAGTCGATACCTTGCGCAGCCGCGAGCAATTCGATCGCGATCACGCCGCGCGTGTTCTCCACCATCGGCCCGAGGCGGCGCGCGGCGAAAGTCGCCATGCTGACGTGATCCTCCTGGTTCGCGGATGTCGGGATGCTGTCGACCGAGGCCGGGTGCGCGAGCGACTTGTTTTCGGAGGCGAGCGCCGCCGCCGTCACCTGCGCAATCATGAAACCGGAGTTGAGCCCGCCGTGCTTCACGAGGAACGCGGGCAGCTGACTCAGGGAATCGTCGATCAGCATCGCGATGCGCCGCTCCGAGAGCGCGCCGATCTCGGCGATCGCGAGCGCGAGGTTGTCGGCGGCGAAGGCGACCGGCTCGGCATGGAAGTTTCCACCAGACAGGACGTCGCCCTCCTCGCCGAAGACGAGCGGGTTGTCGGAGACGCCGTTCGCCTCAAGCATCAGCGTGCGCGCGACGTTCTGGATCTGCTGCAGGCAGGCGCCCGCGATCTGTGGCTGGCAGCGCAACGAATACGGATCCTGCACACGGTCGCAGTTCTCATGCGACTGCCCGATTTCGCTCTCGCCGAGCACGGCGCGGTACGCGGCCGCGACCTCGATCTGTGCGGGCTGGCCCCGCGCGTTGTGGATGCGCGCATCGAAGGGCACGCGGCTGCCGAGCGCGGCGTCCACGGACATCGCCCCGCTCACAATCGAGCCAGCGAGCAGGTCTTCCGCGGCGAACAGCGCTTCGAGCGCCAGCGACGTCGAGACCTGCGTCCCATTCAGCAGGGCCAATCCCTCCTTGGGCCCGAGCACGAGCGGCTCGATGCCGGCCGTTTTCAGCGCGCCTGCACAATCCTGTTCCTTGCCGCCGACTCGAACGCGCCCTTCGCCGATCAAGGCGAGCGAGAGATGCGCGAGCGGCGCGAGGTCCCCCGAGGCGCCGACGGAGCCCTGGCCGGGCACGATGGGGTGGATTTCGGCACTAACGAGCGCGAGCAGCTTCTCGATCACGACGGCGCGCACGCCGGAATAACCGCGCGCAAGGCTTGCCGCCTTCAGCACCAGGATCAGTCGCACGGTCGAGTCCGCGAGCGGACTGCCGACGCCCGCCGCGTGCGAGCGCATCAAATAGAGTTGCAGTGTCGCGAGCTCGTCGTCCGAGATCCGCGTCTTCGCGAGCTTGCCGAAGCCCGTATTGATGCCGTAGAGCGATTCGCCGCCGGCGAGGCGCTTCCTGACCGCGGCGAGAGAGGCCACCGCAGGACCGCGCCACCCCTCGGCAAGCGCAATCGCATCGTTGCCGCGGGAAATCTGCCGCAGCTGCGTGAGCGAGATCGCGCCGGGCTTCAATGTCATCTTCGCCACCTCAGCGCACCGAGGGCAGGTCGAGGCCCTGCTCGCGCGCGCAGGCGATCGCGAGCTCGTAACCCGCGTCCGCATGTCGCATGACGCCGGTACCGGGGTCGTTCCGGAGCACGCGCGCGATACGCGCCGCCGCGGCGGCGGTGCCGTCGCAGACGATCACGACACCCGCGTGCTGCGAGAAGCCCATGCCGACGCCGCCGCCGTGATGGATCGAGACCCAGGTGGCGCCGCCCGCCGTATTCAGGAGCGCATTGAGGAAGGCCCAGTCGGAAACCGCATCCGAACCGTCCTTCATCGCCTCCGTCTCGCGGTTCGGGCTCGCGACCGAGCCGGAGTCGAGATGATCGCGGCCGATCACGATCGGTGCGGACAGCTCGCCGTTCGCGACCATCTCGTTGAAGGCGAGTCCAAGGCGCGCACGGTCCTTGAGCCCGACCCAGCAGATGCGCGCCGGCAGGCCCTGGAATTTGATGCGCTCGCGCGCCATGTCGAGCCAGCGATGCAAATGCACGTCGTTCGGCATCAGCGCCTTCACCTTCGCGTCGGTGCGGTAGATGTCCTCGGGATCGCCAGAGAGCGCGACCCAGCGGAAGGGCCCGATCCCTTCGCAGAAGAGCGGGCGGATGTAGGCCGGCACGAAACCCGGAAAGTCGAAGGCGTTCTTCAGGCCTTCCTCGAGCGCGACCTGGCGGATGTTGTTGCCGTAGTCGAAGACGACGGCGCCCTGCGCCTTGAGGTCGAGCATCGCCTGCACGTGGATCATCATCGAGGCGCGCGCCTCGCGCTCGATGCGCGCAGGATCGTTCTTTCGCGCGTCCGCTGCCTCCGCCATCGTCCAGCCGCGCGGGAGGTAGCCGTTGCGCGGATCGTGCGCGGACGTCTGGTCCGTCACCACGTCCGGCACGCGCTTGCGTTGCTCGAGCTCGGGGAAGATATCCGCGGCATTGCCGAGGAGACCGACCGAGAGGGGCCGCTTCCCGCGTTTCGCCTCGTCGATGAACGCGAGCGCCTCGTCGAGCGAGGTCGCCTTGCGGTCCAGGTAGCCGGTACGCAGGCGAAAATCGATGCGCGACTCGTCGCAATCCACCGCGAGCATCGAGAAGCCCGCCATGGTCGCCGCCAGCGGCTGCGCTCCGCCCATGCCGCCCAGCCCCGCGGTCAGGATCCAGCGTCCGCGCGCATCGCCGCCGAAATGCGTGCGCGCGCAGGCGCCGAAGGTTTCGTAAGTTCCTTGCACGATGCCCTGCGAGCCGATGTAGATCCAGGAGCCCGCCGTCATCTGACCGTACATCATCAAACCCCTGCGATCGAGCTCGTGGAAATGCTCCCAGGTCGCCCAGTGCGGCACGAGATTCGAGTTCGCGATCAGCACGCGCGGCGCATCCACGTGCGTGCGGAAAACGCCGACGGGTTTTCCGGACTGCACGAGCAGTGACTCGTCGTCCCTGAGGCGCCTCAGGACCGAGAGAATCGTGTCGAAGGCTTCCCAGTTGCGCGCGGCTTTACCGATACCGCCGTAGACGACGAGCTTGTCGGGATGCTCCGCGACTTCCGGGTCGAGGTTGTTTTGCAGCATCCGGAACGGCGCTTCGGTCAGCCAGCTGCCGCAGCTCAACTTGTTGCCGCGCGGTGCGCGAACCACTCGAGGACCGGCGCTTGTTCTTGCGTGCTCGGCGGTCATGGGCTGCGAGGATATCAGGCATACTCGCGGCGCACCTCCCCCCGCAGCCGGAGCCGATGACGCGGCCGCAGGACGACCTTCATGAAGGCAATGAGACTTGCCGTGCTCACGCTGGCTGTCCTCGCCACGGCCTGCACTGGCACCCGCTCAGAAGGACGAGGCGATAGCGTTTCGAGCAGCCTGGTCGAATACCTCTACCCCGCGGGCGAAAAACCGCCCGCGCCTTCGCGCAAGATCCCGGGCCTGCCCTTGCCGATGCGGATCGGAATTGCCTTCGTCCCGTCGCCGCACGGCCCGCAGCAGGAGTTGTCGGAGGCGGAGCGCTTCAAGCTCCTCTACGAGCTCAAATCCATTTTTTCGAAACGGGACTTCGTCGAAGAAGTCGCCGTGATCCCGGAGCACTACCTGAAGGCAGGCACGGGTTTCACGCCGCTCGCACAGACCGCGGATATCTACGTCCTCAACGCGATGGCGCTCGTGTCTTACGACCAGGTGTCCATGCGAGCGCCGGCTTCGTCGCTGAGCTACCGCACGATCGTCGGTGTGCAGAAGCTGGACGGTGCTTCCAACGAGGTTCACACCTTCGTCGATGCCGCGGTCTTCGACGTCGCGACGCATCGGCTCCTGTTTCGGGTGCCGGGCATTAGCAGCATGGCGCGACACCCGCCGACAGCCGATGGCGCCGCGGACGCCCAAGCGTCACAGCGCCGCGGCTTCGCGCTGGCTGCGGCCGACATGACGGTCAATCTCGACAAGGAGCTGGACGCCATCGGGAAACGCATCCGCACCGACGACAGCCCGCGCTAGACGACCTGCTTGCGGATCTTCACTTCGCGGTACATCTCGACGCAGAGTGCCGCAAGGAATGGCGCCGTCAGCAGGCCGCC
>Ga0070675_100002529_pt1 | contig 13684 bp, 11 predicted proteins | sample KBSM43metaG_FD_65343 | JGI IMG/M metagenome (GOLD analysis project Ga0070675, IMG submission 65343) | Miscanthus rhizosphere microbial communities from Kellogg Biological Station, Michigan, USA - KBS M4-3 metaG | ecosystem: Host-associated > Plants > Roots > Rhizosphere > Soil ...
TGCGCCTATCTACCGGGACTACCTCCCCGAGCATCTCGCACCGCAGCTCGCGAGTGCCGGCGTCGGTACCACCGTGCTGGTGCAGGCTGCACCGACAGTCGAAGAAACGCGATTCCTGCTTGAACTCGCGCACCAGCACTCATTCATTGCGGGAGTGGTGGGCTGGGTGGACTTCGAAAGCGCCGACGTGGCCGACACCATCGCGAAGCTCGCCGAGGATCCTCAGTTACTCGGTCTGCGTCCGATGATCCAGGATATTCCCGACCCGGACTGGATGCTGGACACCGGCCTCGCGCCCGCCTTCGAGGCGATGCTCGATCACGGCCTGGTATTCGACGCGCTGGTGTTGCCCCAACACTTGTCCGCTTTGCTGGAGCTCACCGCCCGTTATCCGGATCTTTCCATGGTGCTCGATCACGGCGCCAAACCACCGCTCGCGAGCGGCGACCTTACCGCGTGGAAACGGGGAGTCGCAGCGCTGGCGCGCGAAACGCTCATGGTCTGCAAACTCTCGGGTCTCGTCACCGAAGCGCGCAGCTGCGCGCCTCAGAAGCTTGCGCCGGCCGTGGATCACCTGCTCGAATGCTTCGGGCCGAAGCGCATGATGTGGGGCAGCGACTGGCCGGTCTGCGAGCTCACGTGTTCGTATGACGAATGGCGCACCGCCACGGATTCATTGTTGGTCAGACTCAGCGTCACCGAGCGTGAACACATTCTTTCCGGAACTGCACGAGCAACCTATGGAATCTAAGCGACTGGCGGGCAAGACCGCAGTGGTCACCGCGGCGGCTTCGGGCATCGGCCGCGCGAGCGCAGAAGCATTTGCGCGTGCGGGCGCGCGCGTCATCGCCGCCGACATCGATGCGAAGGCGCTGCAGACCCTCGCGGGTTGTGAGGCGCATGTGCTGGACGTGCGGGATGCGGGCGCCATCAAAGCGTTCGCGAAATCCGCAGGCAAGGTCGACGTGTTGTTCAATTGCGCCGGCACTGTTCCCAAAGGCACGGTGCTCGATCTCGACCCCGCGACGTGGAACGCGGCGTTCGATCTCAACGTGAACTCGATGTTTCACATGATCCGCGCTTTTCTGCCCGCCATGCTCGCCGCACGGGCCGGGTCCATCATCAATATGTCGTCAGTGGCGGGTTCGATCACCGGCGTGCCGGATCGCTGCGCGTATGGCGCCACCAAGGCGGCGGTGATCGGCCTGACCAAGTCAGTCGCCGCGGACTTCGTCGCTCAGGGCATTCGTTGCAATGCCATCTGCCCTGGTACTGTGGACACGCCCTCATTGCAGGCGCGGTTGCATGCCTACGGTGATTACGCCAAGACGCGCGCCGAGTTCGAGGCGCGCCAGCCGATAGGGCGTCTCGGCAAGCCCGAAGAGATTGCGGCGCTCGCGTTGCATCTTGCGAGCGACGAGTCGGGGTTCACCACCGGGCAGATACACATCATCGATGGCGGCTGGATGATCTAGTAGGTGGCGAGCCTCACGCGCAGCACACATGGCTCGTCGGTGAGATTGAGTCCGTAATCCGTCTGATCGCCATTCCAGATTCGCGTGCGCGACCATTTGCCGTCGGCGTAGCTTCCCTCTTCCACCGACGCGTAGATGAGCCCGTTCGCCTTGCGCGCTTCTGCCGGCGCGAAGGACACACGGACATGCTGACCGGTCAGCAGGTACTCGTCGGGCCCGAGTTGCACCAGCAATGCGCCGCCCGAAGGCGAACCTGACCACGACGGCTTGTCCTTGAGATCGCCAAACCACTCCTTCATGCCGAACTGCCACTCGTTGAAGCTCAGCGTGGCCTTCCAGCGGCCGAGATCGAGCGTGCGGCTCGACCGATCGTCGGGTTCGGACGCACCCCACACGGGTTTCGTGAAGCTGAGTTTTGCCCACTCCCGCGCCATCGGCGCAAGCAGGCGATAAGGGCGAGCGAACGCGTCGATGGCTTCGTCGACGTCCTTGCCGCCCAGCGGAAAGTTCGAGTAGCCGGTGTAATCCATGCCAAACGGCACGATGCCGATCGCCTGCGCGCCGAGCACGTCGTAGAAATACCGCGCGAATACCGGGTCGTTGCCGATTTCCGGCACCATCAGCGGGCCACCAGGCTTGTAGAGCTCGATCACGCGATACGCCTTCTTCGACTCCTTCAGGTAGATATCGGGCGCCACGATGTCGATGGCGGGCGCCGCAGCGCGGTAGATAGAAATGACGTTGTCGGTAGGGCCGCCGCTCGCATAGTCGCCGGCTTTGCCCGGAAAGAACGGGTCCCGCAGCGAGGCGTTCACATACATCGGCAGCGCATATTCCCTCTTGCCCGCCGCGGCGACGTCGCCGATGAACTTCGCCACGGCCCAGGCGTGAAAGTACTCATCGGCGTCCTTGCCGAAAGCCTGGCCCCAGGTGCCGGGCTTCGCATCCAGCGCCTTGATGAGAGCTGCAGGCACGGCGCCACCAAACAACTTCGTTGCCTCGGGGCCAAAGTCGCGCGCGCTGCCGTACGTGCCGGGCTCGTTCTGCACCTGCACCAGGATTACGGTGCGCGCGTCATCGACGCTCTTCAGGTGTTTCATGAGAGCGACAAAAGCTCGCTTGTCGGCGGCCAGTGTCGCCGCCGAATGCGGCGACATCGAGTTCAGCACCTTGCCCTTTGCATCGATCAAGCGGGGAAAACGGGCGTTGTCCAGCTTCACCCACTCCGGCGCGTAGTTAGGGCCATTGTTCTTCCAGGTGGCGAACCACAGGAGCACGAGCCGGACCTTCTGCTCGCGCGCTTCCGCCAGCAGTGTGTCCAGGAACGAGAAATCGAATTTTCCTTCGACGGGCTCGACTTGCTCCCAGGCGATGGGCACGCTCACCGTGTTCGCCTGCAGCTTCTTTACGGCGGGCCATACCTTCGGGAGCATGGCGGGCCAGGCGCTCGAGTTGTTCACCTGCGCGCCGAGCACCAGGAACGGCGCACCGTCCACCATGAGTGCGTCGCGGCCGTCGCGCGTGACGATCTCCGGAATGGGCTGAGCCGCTTGGGTCGCCGTGCAAAAACACGCGGCAATAAGCATCCCCAGCACGATCTGCCAAATTCGCATTGTTGTCTCCCGTCCCCGCGCGCTCGTCGTTAGTATAGTTGAATGAAGAAACTGTCCTGGCGCGGCGCGCTATGCGCGCTTGCATTCACGATGTCGGTCGCATCCCTGGGTGCGGAAATCACTTCGCGCAAGGACGTGCTCAAGCTCGCCTCCCGCGTGGCCCACTGGCAACTCGACCGCATGGGCGCCACCCATGGCGTCACCAAGTACGCCGAAGAAACCGCCGACCCGCGCAGCTGGCAGCAAGGCGCATTCTGGGTAGGGATGACGCATTTCGCGGATGTCAGCGGCAAAAAACGCTTCGCCGAGGCCATCATCGCGATGGGCAAGGCCAACCAGTGGCAGCCGGGCAATCGCACTTACCACGCCGACGATCACGTGATCGCGCAAGGCTACCTGTGGGCCGCACGGCATGGCGCGGGTAGCGAGGCCATCGCCCCGCTGCGCGCCACCTTTGATGCGATCCTCGCCAAACCTGCGATCGATCACCTGAGCTTCGTGGTCGCCAAGGATTATGAATCGACGCCCTGCCTGCGCCGCTGGTGCTGGTGTGACGCCCTGTTCATGTCGCCGCCGGCGTGGGTTGAGCTCTCACAACAAACCGGCGATCCGCGCTACACGAATTTCGCGATGACGGAATTCTGGGCCACGACGGACTTCCTCTACGATCCGGTCGAACAACTCTTCTTCCGCGACAGCCGCTTCTTCGAGCGTCGCGACGATGCGGGCCGCAAACAATTCTGGAGCCGCGGCAACGGTTGGGTGTTTGCCGGCATCGCGGACATCCTCGAGGTCCTGCCGAAAGACAGTCCACACCGGCCGCGCATGGAACAGTTGTTTCGCGACATGGCGGTCAAGTTGAAGGCGGTACAAAAACCCGATGGCTACTGGCCTCCCTCGCTGCTGGCGCCGGAGAATTCACCGCCGGAGACCAGTGGCACCGGCTTCTATGTTTATGGCTTCGCGTGGGGCGTGAAGAACGGCTTGTTAGACGCCGGCGATTACCGGCCCGCCATCGACAAGGGCTGGGCGGCGCTGACTCGCGCGATCGCGAAGGACGGCCGGCTCGGCTGGGTCCAGCAGGTCAGCGACCGGCCCGAAAGCGTGGCCGAAACGGACACGCAGTACTACGGCGTAGGCGCGTTTCTGCTCGCGGCCAGCGCCGTCGCGCAGCTATAGCTCGCCGCGCTTCAAGAGTTCCACCGCGTGATTGGCCGCGCGCGCCGTCAATGCCATGTAGGTGAGCGACGGGTTCTGCGTGGGTGACGACACCATGCAGCTGCCGTCGGTCACGAAGACATTGGGCACGGAGTGAACCTGGTTGTACGCGTTCAACACCGATGTCTTGGGATCGCGGCCCATGCGCGCCGTGCCCATCTCGTGGATCACGCTGCCGGGCGTCACGGGATTGTTGAACCCTGAGACATTTTCGAGCTTCGCCGCCTGCATCATCTCCACGGCATCGTCCATCATCTGCTGCGCCATCGCGCGCTCGTTGTCGCGATAGGTCATGGATAGCTGGATGATGGGCATATCCCAGGAGTCCACTTTGTCAGGCGACAGCCACATGCGATTGTCGTGATACGGCAGAGTCTCGCCGTAACCTTCCATGTAGAGGTTCCATTCTCCCGGCCGCGTGATCTCGTTTTTGAAGTCGGCGCCGAAGTCAGCGCTGCCAATGCCACGGGTCCAGCTGCCGCGTGAGGTGTACACCTCATAACCATAGCCCCGCATGAACTTGTCCTCGCGCTTGCCGACATTGCGGAAGCGCGGGATGTACATGCTGGTGGCGCGTCGGCCGCGATAGTAACGGTCGGAGAGGCCCGAGTAGCTGGCCGTGGCGCCGCCACCATTGTGGTGATCCATGAGATTGTGGCCGAGCTCATCACTGTCGTTGCCGAGCCCGTTCGGAAAACGCGCCGAACGCGTGTTGAGCAGCAACGCCGTGGAGTTCAACGCCGAAGCGCACAGGAACACCACCTTCGCAAAGTACTCGGTGGTCTTTCGCGTGTTGGCATCGACGACGCGCACACCCGTCACGCGATTTTTTCCTTCGTCGTAAATCAACGAGTGCACCACGGCATCCGGCTGCAACGTGAGATTCCCGGTCGCTGCCGCCGCGGGCAACGTCACGCCGTTCGAAGAGAAGTACGCACTGAACGGACAGCCACGCGCACATTGATTGCGTCCCTGACACGGGCCACGGCCATTGTGCTCACGGGACAGCACCGCCGTGGCGCTGCAGATGAGTTTGCGCTCCCCGCCGAACTTCTCAGCCATATGACTGCGAATGTGCTTCTCGAGCGCATTCATCTCGAACGGCGGCTGCAGGACCTGCTCCGGCAACTGTGGAAGCCCGGAATTCTCACCACTGGCCCCGATGAATCGTTCGATGTGCTCATACCACGGTGCGATGTCGGCATAGCGAATGGGCCAGTCGATGCCGACGCCCTCGCGCTGGTTGGCGGTGAAATCCAGATCGCTGTATCGGAACACGTGGCGCGCCCACATGAGCGACCGCCCGCCTACATGGTAGCCACGGTACCAGTTGAATGGCTGCTCCTGCGCGTAGGGATGCCTAAGATCGTTGACGAAGTGTTGCTTGGTCGACTGGTCGTATAGATAGAGCGTCGACTGGATCGGCTGCGCCGCGCGATCGGCGTTGGTCGGGCGATTGTTGTGCGGCAACTGCCACGGATCCTTGAGTGCCGTGGTGTAGTCGGTCACGTGGCGAATGTCGCGCCCGCGTTCCAGCACCAGGGTCTTCAGGCCTTTTTCGGTAAGTTCCTTGGCAGCCCAACCGCCCGACATGCCCGAACCAACCACAATCGCGTCGAATTGGTTGTTAGTAGCCATCAGATGGCCCACGCTTTCTGGTTGGCCTTGAGCGGCAGATCGCCCTGGAAACCGCCCGGCACGCGTTCATATGCCAGCGCCTGGGTTGCACCGACTTCGGACAGGAAGTATCCGGTGAGCGTGTAGTCCTTGAGAATCTTGAAGAACGATTGATCGTACGGCGGTTCCATGTCCACCGCCGCGCGCGCCTTGAGTTGGACCACCTGTTCGGGCGGCGCGAGAATCGCGAACCGCTTCTTGCCCAGAGTCTTGAGACCTTCGCGAAAAGTCTTCTGCGCCGCGACACTGGCGCACGCCGGAATCGCGAGATCGATGAAGTAGTGGGTGTCGGCAGCCGAAGCCGCTGGCGAATCGGTGGCGGGCAGGATCACGTCGACCAGCGCACGCAGCGTCTGCATTTCGGTGTCGGTGAAAAAGGTGGCTTTGCGCGGTGCGGCGGCGAAAGCCGTCATCACCTGGCCAAACGCGGCATGCCCCATGAGTATGGAAGCCCCGCGCAGGAACGAACGACGGTTGCTCATGATCCCCCTCCCGAATCGATGAAACGCAACCGGATCTTATTCGTTCTTCAGGGCACCACGCACGTTCATCGCGAACAATCCCAACTGCAGTGCAATGAGCGCCCAGGCGTGAACGTGCCAGGCCCAGACGATCCACAGCGCGTTGCTCGCGATGAACCACCAGAAGCCGGCGGCACGGCGAGCCTTGTGGCGCGACGCCACCAGCCAGGCGGCGAACAGCGTCACCGCCATGGCTGGCCACTGGACCGCGTCCAGCAATTCTGTGGCGTCCAAGCGTAGTTAGCCGTTGTAAGCGCGTTCGAGCGCAGCGATATCGAGCTTGCCCATGTGCATCATGGCTTCGAAGGCGCGCTGTGATTTCTCGTCGGGCTTTTCCCACCAGCCGACCATCTTCTTCGGCACGACCTGCCAGGACAGCCCGTACTTGTCCTTGAGCCAGCCGCATACGTGCGACTTCGGGTCACCACCCTGGGTGAGCCGGTCCCAGTAGTGGTCGAGTTCCTTCTGATCGTCGACGAAGATCTGCAATGAGATCGCTTCGTTGAACTTGAAGATGGGGCCGCCGTTGAGTGCGGTGAAGGTCTGGCCATCGAGCTCGAACGCCACCATCATGACGGCGCCTTCCTTCTGCTTGTGCGTCTCCTGGCCCGCCTTTCCGTAGCGCGAGATGGAGGTGATGCGCGAATTCCTGAAGATGCCGACGTAGAAGTTGGCGGCGTCCTCACCTTGATTGTCGAACCAGAGGCATGGGGCAATTTTCTGGCTGAACTGCATGAATGTGTCTCCTGTTGCGAGTGTTCACTGCATAGCCGAACGGCCTTTCGCCATATCGACAGGACTCGCAAAATAGGGAACCCGGGCGCTGCCGGCTGTCGGACGGCGCCTGATCAGGTGCGCCGGACCAGTGTTGCTTCCAGCTCTTCGAGGCTTCGCCCACGCGTCTCGGGCACCAGGCGCCAGATGAAGGCGATGCCCGCAAGCGCGAACACACCGTAGATCAGAAAAGTATGCGAGGCGCCCAGGGTCTGCATCTCCCACGGGAACAGGAACTGCACGATCACGCATACCGTGGAATTGACGACGCCGACACAGGAGATGGCGAGCCCTCGAATCCGGTTGGGGAAGATCTCGGAGAACAAAACCCACATGCCCGGACCCAGCGAGAAAGCAAAGCTCGCGACGAAGCCCAGCATGCCGATCAGTACCAGCGACGAGCTCCGCGCTTCGTCTTCGACCTGGAAACCATACGACGCCAGCAGCATGAAGGCGCCGATGCCAAAGCAGCCAAACATCAACAAGGGCCGGCGGCCGACTCGGTCGATGAGCAACAACGCCAGCACGGTGAACACGACGTTCACGAGGCCCACGAACACGGTCTGCATGAATGACGCATTGGCGCCGGCCCCGGCGCGTTCGAATATCACCACGGCATAGGACAGCACCGAGCTGATGCCGGTAACCTGCTGCAGCACGCCGACCAGCAATCCGATGATGAGCACGCCGCGCAACGCGGGATTGAGGATCTCCACGAGCGCGGGTTTCGAGCGCGTCGCCTCGTGCTCGAGCGACTCGAGCATCGCTTCGAGTTCACGGTCGGCACGCTCCGTGCCGGTCAGCCGCGCGAGTACCCGACGCGCCGCCGGCAGCTGGTTGTGCATCGCGAGCCAGCGCGGGCTTTCCGGAATCACCAACAACGCAAAGAAGTAAGGCACCGCTGGCACCAGGCCGATGCCCAGCATCCAGCGCCAATTCCATTCCGCGGTGCCGCCGATACGCACGATGAACAAATTGCTGACGAACGCGGTCAGCGCGCCCAGCACGATGAACAACTGATTGAACGACACCATGCGACCGCGCAAGGCGGACGGTGAAATCTCCGCGACGTACATCGGTGCGGTGATCAGAACCGCGCCCACGCCGAAGCCACCGAGCAAACGCGCCACGATCAGTGTCGCGAAGTTCTCCGACAGCGCGGCCAGCAGCGCTGAGGCCGCGAACATGCAGGTTGCGAGACGCAGCAGGGTGCGCCGCCCGAAGCGATCGGCGAGTGGACCGGAAATGAAAATGGACACGGTGGAAGCCACGGCCATCGACGTGACCGCCCAGCCGACCTCGAAGGAACTCAGGGAGAATTCGGTTTCGATGAAGCCGACTGCGCCGGTGAACAGGGAGCCGTCGAAGCCCATGAGGAAACCGCTGAGCGCGACGACCAGAATAGTTCCGATCGCGCGATGGCGGTCCATCTGCGTCACGCAGGTCGGCCGACGGAGTCGCGCTCGATGAGCCGGGGCTCGAATACCTGCTGTACATCCAGATCGTGCTGTTCGTAGACGTGCCGAAGCACCCAGCGGGAAGCCATGCGCGCCATATCTGCGATTGGGTAGTGCACGGTGGTCAGCTTCGGATAGACATAGCGGGAAATGGGCGCGTCGTCGAAACCGACGATGGAAAGATTGGCCGGTACTTCGAGACCGCGTTCATGCGCGGCCGCCATGGCCCCCGCGGCCATTTCATCGTTGGCGCAGACCACCGCGGTGAACGGGATCTCTTTGGCAAACAGCGCGTTCAACGCGTCCTGGCCACCCGTCTCGTGATAGTCGCCTTCGTGCAGCAGGCGCTCGTCGAACTTCTGGCCCGCCTCGGCCAGGGCTCGCTTGTGGCCGGCGAAGCGCTGCTTCGCGTCCACCCAGTCGAGCGGACCGGAAATGTACGCGATGCGTTTGTGTTTGTGCTTGAGCAGCGACTTGGTCGCGAGGTAACCGCCGAGCTCGTTGTTGAGACTGAAGCAATGATCGGCAAGGCCACGCACCTTGCGATTCATGACCACGATCGGCGTGGTGTTGTGGTCATGATCCACGAGGAACTTGTCGGAAAGGCGCTCGACGTGAACGATGAGCGCGTCGCAGTTGCGGCTCACGAGAAAGCGGATGGCTTCGCGCTCCTGCTCTTCCTTGCTATGCCCCGCCGCCACCATCACGAACTTTCCAGCGGCCTTCAGCGACTGCTCGATGGCGCTCAGCATCGCACCGAAGAATGGGCCATGCAGTTCAGAGACCAGCACCCCGACGGCATTGGAACTGCGCGTGGCCAGCGACTGCGCAATGGAATTGGGCTGATAGCCAAGCTGCTGCATGGCGGCCAGCACCTTCTGGCGCGTCTTGTCGCTGACTTTGGCGCCCGGATTGATGACTCGTGAGACCGTAGCCAGCGAGACGCCGGCCAGCTCCGCGACTTCATAGATGTTCGCCATTACTCGCTATGTGCCTTGCAGTACTGCTCGACGTAAGCCTGATGTGCCGGTAGTTGGGACAGCGTTTTTTCGACGTTTGTCCTGATCTCTTCCAGAAAGCGCGACAACTCCTGGTCTCCCATTAGATCGGCCACTGGATGATGCTGTTGTGGCTCGATGCCCTGCCCCAACATAACCTGAATCCAGGAGTTTTCGGCGAATAGTTCGCTCGGCACGCGGAAAACACCGCCCGTCTCCCGAAACAACTCGATCCGATGGCGCAGCGAGTCGGGAATGTCCATGGCGCGACATGCGCGCCAGAACGGCGTGTCCTGGCGACGGGTCACGTGATAGTGCAGCACGATGAAATCGCGAATATGTTCGATTTCGATATTTGTTTGGGTGTTGTATTCATCGACGTCAGCCTGACAGATAGCGTTGCGCGGGAACATCTGCAAAAGCCGCATGATGCCGCGCTGAATAAGGTGAATGCTCGTGGATTCGAGCGGCTCGATGAAGCCGCTGGACAGGCCGATGGCGATGCAATTGCGTTTCCATGTCTGGCGGCGCTGGCCGGGCCGGAACTTGATGACGCGCGGCTCGGTGAGCACCTTGCCCTCTACGTTGGCCAACAACCCTTGTTTGGCCGCATCGTCGGCGAGATAACGGCTGCAGTACACCATTCCGTTGCCGACGCGATGCTGCAGCGGGATGCGCCATTGCCAGCCGGCTTCGCGCGCAATGGATCGTGTGTAGGGGATGGCCGGACCCACCGACTCGGTCTGGAGCGCCACCGCGCTGTCGCAGAACAAGTGGTGAGACCAGTCTTCGTAGCCCACGTGCAGCGCGTTACCGATGAGCAGGCCGCGAAAGCCCGTGCAGTCGATGAACAGGTCACCTTCGAGCAGATCACCCGAATCGAGTTTGATCGAGGAGATGTTCCCCGACGCCTCGTCCAGCTTTACATCGACGATCTTGCCTTCAATGCGCTTGACGCCGAACCCTTCCGCGAACTTGCGCAGGAATTTCGCATACAGGCCGGCGTCGATGTGGAAGGCATAGTTCATGCCGTTGCGCGGAAGATGCGAGAAGCGGCCCTCGAGTGACGCGCGCAGCTCCAGGCAGTAGTCGCCATAGTCGGTCGCGAGCTTGCGGTCGCGTCCCTTGAGCCAGAAGTGCTGGAACCCCGCCGTCCAGTGATCCTTGCCAGTGAGGCCGAAAGAATGAATGTAGTTCTCACCGAGGTCGCGCCAGCTTTCGAAGCCGATGCCGAGCTTGAACGTGCCCTGGGTGGCGGCCATGAACTCCTGCTCGTTGATTCCCAGCAGACGGTGGAACAACACGAGCGTTGGAATGGTCGCCTCGCCTACTCCCACGGTTCCAATCTCGTCGGATTCCACCAGCCGGATGTCGAGCAGCTTGCCGAGTATCTTCGACAGCCCAGCAGCGACCATCCAGCCCGCGGTACCGCCGCCGGCGATTACCACGCGTCGTACCCGTGTCTCACTCAGGTTCTGCATGCTTGCCCCATCTACCTATTGAGCCGCGCAAGGACGATTTCACGCAGCCCGGACACAAGGTTCGCGTCCAGCGCCCCGAGCGAGCCCCGCGCATGTTCCGGAATGTGCGCCGTGGTTTCATCACCGGCGCGGAAAACGTAGTGCCGAAACAGGTTTTCCCACGCCGCGCGTTGCTCCTTCGGCAGGTCGCGCACCGTCATCAGCGCGAGCATGAGTGCGCCGATCGGTGCATCCATGTGCGCCGGCGACTGGCGCCACCAGTAGTTCACCAGCACGTTGAACGCATCGAGCGATTCGATGTGGTGCCACCACATGCTCGGGATGAATATGGCGTCGCCAGGGCCAAGCTCGGCAAGCCGGGCGGCCTTGAGTGCCTCGGCAAAACGCGGAAAGCGTCCGTAATCCGGGCGCTCGAAGTCCACCAGGCTGATCGGCTGTCCAGCGGGCGTGAAATCGAGCGGCCCCACGTACAGGTTGGCGAGCTGCTCTGGGGGAAAAAGCGTGAAGCGGCGATGGCCCGCAACGACACAGGCGAGGTTGTCAGGCAGATCGTGATGCGCGGCGATCCGTGTGCGATTGCCGATCCAGATGCTGGCGAGCGGAGCGCGTGAGCCGAAATTGAAGTCGTTCTCCGCGCGAAAGCCGGGCAGCACGGTGTCGATCGCGGAGGAACCTACGTACGTCGACGGCGCGTTCGAGTGGCCAGCAAAGCGCGCAAGCTCGCCGAGCACGAGATCGAGCCCTGTGCGGTACGTCTTGAAGTTGAAGCCGGTCAGGTCGTCGTTGTAGAAAAAGCGCCCGCCGATGGCGGGTTCGCCCGACATGACCACCACGCTCGAATCTTTGTAGAAACGTCGCAGATAGGCGGTGGCCGCAGCCTGCGATTCGAGGGCGGCGCGCACCATGCCCCAGTCGGCGGCGAGGCCTCGCAGCACCAGCGGCTCGGTGGACGCAAGCACCTCGTCGGGCAAAGCGCGTGGATCCACTCCCGCCACCTCGCGGATGCGTTCAGCGTTGGGCAGCATCGAGCCGGCCTGCGCGCTCAATCAGCGCGCGGAAATTCGAGAGCGAGGCAATCACTATGGATACCGCCTGCCACGCGCAAATCGCGGTGTTTTGCGTTGTTCAGAGGAGGATGTCGGATCACGGGCGGGTTTCACAGGATTGGGCACGCTGAGATGCGCTTGTCGACTGGCAACATTGGCGTCGTTCGCGCCTCCGGTGAAGAAGTGGGAATACTTTCACCCCGGAGCGGCGCAGGTCAACGCGAAGGCAAGAATAAAAGGAGCCGCTGACTGACAGCGGCTCCTCTACGACTAACCCTTGAGCCTCAGAACTTGTAGCGAGCTCCGAACATGTATCGGGCCCCGATCTGGGTCGCGAACAACAGCTGGTTATCGTTACGTCCATGCAGCCGCTGAGTCTCATTCGTGAGGTTGATGGCCTCACCGAACACGGAGAGGTGTTCGTTGACCCCATAAGTCACATTGAGATCCAGCTGCCCGTAAGGATCGGTGTAGACAGCGTTCGGACCCAGGCCATCGCCGGTAGCCGTCAGGAACTCATCGCGCCAGTTGTAAGCTGCACGAACCTGCCAATCGTACTTGTCGAAGAACGCCACCAGGTTGTACGAATCCGCCAGACCCACCATCGGATACTGAGGAGTCGTAGTGTTGGTGTTGTCGTACTTGAAGCCCGAATCGACCATCGTGTAGTTAGCCTGAACGCCAAAGCCACTGTCGCCGAACATCTGCTGGATGTTGAATTCCCATCCGTCCAGTTCGTCCGACCGCATGTTCGCCGGTCGCGACATCCGGAACGTCGCAATCGGATCACTCTCCTGACCAACGATTCTTCCGTTCGCGACATCTACGCCCGGAGCCGTCGGGTGATTCGCGAAGATGTAGGCGCGAATGCACGGTCTTTCATCGGCAGAGCCAACGACACACCCGCCGGTGGTGTGAGCCTCGTTCCACAACGCGCCCCCGGCGGGCGTATGCATGCTGAACGGGGTCTCCTCGGTGATGACACTACTGATGAAGTTGGAGATCTCCTTGCGGAAATAGCCAACCGACGCGTAGCTGCCTTCGCCGTAGTACCACTCGACCGACAGGTCATAGTTGGTCGATTCCAGCGGCTTGAGACCGGGATCACCCGACGAGCCGGTACCGCCGTCGAAGCGAAGCTGACCGGCAAGGTTGGCTCCGCCCTGAATGTCGTTCCAGCCAGGTCGTCCGATAGTCTCGCTATAGCTCGCGCGCACCACCAGGTTGTCCCTGACGTCGAGCTTCAGGTCGAGAGACGGCAGCACATAGTCGTACTTGCCCGAGCCCGCGTCGAACCCTGCCTCGGGTGCAAACCCGATATTGAACTCGTTGGCCGCATCCCAGGAAATAGTCTGGCCGATCCGCACCAGTGACTCCGAATCGACTTCGGTTTCCTCGTAGCGAACTCCCGCCGCGACGTGGAA
>Ga0070675_100002534_pt1 | contig 13667 bp, 13 predicted proteins | sample KBSM43metaG_FD_65343 | JGI IMG/M metagenome (GOLD analysis project Ga0070675, IMG submission 65343) | Miscanthus rhizosphere microbial communities from Kellogg Biological Station, Michigan, USA - KBS M4-3 metaG | ecosystem: Host-associated > Plants > Roots > Rhizosphere > Soil ...
GGACGGATCGCTTCGTGATCCACCGTCGCGACGATCTCGGCCGATTCGCGCACGGCGCGGTCGTCGAGGGCACCGGTGGCGGAGAAGGCGGCATCGTCCAGCCGCGCGAGCATCAGCTCCGCCTCGAGCGCGACGCCGTCGCTCACGCCGGCCCGTCTCAGCGAACGCGCGAGCGGCTCGCGGTCGCGGGCGGCGTTCGGCACGCGCTCGCGCAGGGCGTCGAGATAGAGCCGCCGGAGATCACGTGCCGGGACGGGGGTGCGCGCATCGGCGATCGCGCGCATGCGTCGCACCGCGCTCAACCCGCTCGTGTCGAGCCGGCGGCGGCGCACCACGCGGCGCATCGCGGCGGGAAGGGGGGCGAGCGCGAACAGCGCCCAGAAGAGCGGGCGCGCCGAGAACGGCGGCGGCTCCTCGGCACGCAGCTCGACGCGGATCGGCAGATGCGTGGTGGTCACCGTGTCGCTCGAGGCGAGCGACGCCGCCCCGACGACGAGCGGGAGCGGCGAGGTCTCGATCACGGCATAGCGACGGATCACCGGGTCGAAGTACGGGTAGCGGATCGACGGCACCACCTGCGTGCCGGATTCGCGAGGTGTGATCAGCCACTCGAACTCCTTCGTCCCGCTGATCCGCGTCGCCGTGGAATCGATCTCGACGCGCTCCTCGCCCGGCGTGATCGTCGCCCACGGCAGCTCGAGCGACGGTCGCGGGAGCAGCTTCACGTTGCCGGCCGCAGTGACGCGGACCGTCAGCACCACCGGGTCGCCGACGCGCGACGTACCGGTCTCGAGACGTGCGCCGATGCGCAGCGTGCCCACCGCGCCCGCGTAGTCCGCCGGCCGGTCGCGCGCCGGTGGCTCGACGGCGACGAAGCGCACGCTGTCGGAGCGGAGCTCGAAGCTCTCCTCGCGCGAGAAGAACGAGGACGTGAGCGGCAGTGAGTACGTGAGCACCGCGGGCGGGATCGTGACGTTGCCCGGGAACAGGGGGAACAACCCGCGACGATAGCTCAGCGTCTCGAAGCAGCGGCGCCCCTGCTTCGGCATCCCGCGCGGGATGTCGACGTCGTAGGCGAGCACCGCGGACATCTCCGGAGGGAAGAACGTCGGGTTGCGGCGCAGCCGAGTGCGTGCCGTCTCGTTGAGCAGCACGTCGACGCGATAGTCCACCTGCTGGCCGACGAACAGCGAGTCGGTGGCCCCTGCCCCATGCGTGTCGTCGAGCCGCGCATCGACCAGCACGACGGGAGGAGGCGAGATCGGCTCGCGGACGTTCACGACCACCGCATTGGAGGTGACGCGCTTGCCGTCGACGATGGCGACGAACGGCGGCAGCTGCACGCGTCCGACCGGCGAGATCGCGATGTCCGCCCACGTCTCGGTGATCGTGCTGAACTGGGCCGCGCCGTCGGACTCGACGCGCGAGGAGACGCGGCTCCGCAGGAGCTGCAGTCCCGAGCCCTGCGGCGGCTCGACCGCGGGGGCGACAGGTCCCGGGGTTCGGATCGCCGCGCTCACGCGGACCGGCAGACACGCGGTCGCCGTGTCGGGGCCGTGGGCCGCGATGGCGAGCTGCGCGAGAATCGCTACGACGAGCACGGGCGACTCACCAATCCTTGCCGCCTGGTGGAGGCTCGGGGCGGTTCTGCTTCTGCTTCTTGCTCTGCACCTCGCGCTCCTCGCGCTCGGCACTGCCGAGCAGCTGCTCGGCCTGACGCTGCGCGAGTGTCGGCTGCGGCTTCGGCTCCTGCTTGGACGGCGCCTCGGACGCATTGGACTGGCCGCCACCGCCACCTCCGCCGCCGCCCGACTTCTGCTTCTCGAGCGCGAGCTCGTAGTTCCACTTGGCGTCGAGGTCCGTCGGCCGCTGGATCAGCACGCGCTTGTAATCGGCGAGCGCGAGCTTGAGCTGCGCGCTCGCGGAATCGTTCGGTACGCCGGTCGCGGCGGCAGCCGTCGCCGCCGCGCTGGTCGTGTCCTTCGACGGGAGGCCGCGCACGAGATGCGTCAATCCCTTGTTGAAGCGGCCGCGGTAGCGAACCTCGGGATCCGCGCGCTCGACCGATCGCTCGAGGACTTCTGCCGCGGCCGCGAGCGAATCGGCGGCGATGAGCGCGGTGCCGTAGTTGTAGAGCGCGCCGGGAGTGCGGTCGCCGTTGCGAATCGTCTGGGCGAAGAGACTCGCCGCACGGCGATAATCCTTGGCCTTGTACGCGGCGCTCGCGTCGACCGCCTGTTGCGAACCGCCGCACGCCGTGAGCACGACGAGCAGCAGCGACGCCGCGACCGCCGTCTCCGCGGCGGCGACCTCACGACGCCTCCGTCCGCGCCGGCCACCGAGCACGGTGTCGAGCCAGAGGAGCAGCACGGCGGGCAGCAGGAACCACTGATAGCGCGGGGTGCGGTCCTCGCCGCCGAGCGCGGCGCGCGACTGGGTGCGCAACCGGGCGAGGGCACTCTTGATGCGCGCCGCCTTGTCGTTCGACTCTGCCGGGATGAAGGTGCCGGTGGCCGCGGCAGCGGCGGCCTGCAGCACCTCGGGCTTGTAGTGTGTCGTCACGACCTGTCCCGCATCATCCTTCTTCTCCGTGACGCGGTTCCCTTCGCGCACCGGGATCGTCGAGCCCTGTGTCGTGCCGAAGCCGACCGTCACCAGACTCACTCCCTGCTCCTTCGCGCGCCTCGCGCTGGCGAGGATCTCGTCCTGCGGCTCGAACGCCTCGCCGTCGCTCAGGATCACCAGCGCGCGATCGGCGCCGCTCTTCGTCAGCGCGAGGAGGCTCGTGCCCTGCGCGATCGTCTGCGCGATCGAGCTTCCCGCCTGGCCGACGACGCTCGGGTCGAGGTTGTCCAGGAAGAGGTCGAGCGCACCGCCGTCGACGGTGATCGGCGAAAGCACGTAGCTGCGTCCGGCGAAGGCGAGGAGTCCCACGCGGTCGCCGGGGCTCAGCGCGCGCAGGCGCCGGATCTCCTGCTTCACGCGCTCGAGGCGGCTCGGACGCTCGTCCGTCGCGAGCATGGACAACGACGCGTCCACGGCGAGCACGAGGTCGACGCCGGTGGAGCGCACCGTGGTGCGCTCGACTCCCCACCTCGGTCCGGCGAGCGCGATGCCGGCGAGCAGCGCCGCGGCGCCGAGTCGCACCGCGCGCCACGCGCTCGATCCGAGGACATTCGGTGGCACGAGCCGGCGCACGACGTCGAGATTGCCGAGCCGCTCGAGCCGCTGCGCGCGCGTCCGGCGCGCGCGCCGGAGGAGCAGGACGAACAGCACGGGCAGCACGACGGACAGCACGAGCAGCCACGGCTTCTCGACCACGTCGGTGATCAGCTCGGGATTCATGGCAGTCGACCCTTCCACGCGACGAGCAGCAGCTCGGCGCCGAGGGCGATCAGCATCACCGAGAGCGGCCAGCGGAACAGCTCCGCATAGCGGACATAGGTGCGGCTTCGCACCGGCGAGCGCTCGAGCGCGTCGATCTGCTCGGTGATGCGCTGCAGCGCGGCCGGGTCGCGGGCGCGGAAATAGCGGCCTCCCGTCGCGTTGGCGACGTCGGTGAGCAACGCATCGTCGATCTCGACCTTCTGCATCTCGTAGCGCAGACCGAACAGGCCGCGTCCGACGGGCACCGGCGCCATCCCCTCGGTGCCGACGCCGATGCCGTAGATGCGGATGCCGAACGCCGATGCCGCCTTCGCCGCGGTGCGCGGGTCGATCGAGCCGCGATTGTTCACGCCGTCGGTGAGGAGGATCATCACCTTCGACTTGCCCGGTGCATCGCGCAGCCGATTGGCGGCGGTGGCGATCGCCGTGCCGATCGCGGTGCCGTCCTCGAGCTGGCCGGGCTGGAGGTTGTCGAGCGCGGCCTGCACCACGGGATAGTCCGTCGTGAGCGGGACCTGCGTCAGCGCCTCGCCGGAGAAGGCGACGATGCCGATGCGATCCGACGATCGGGCCTTCACGAACGACTTGATGCGATCCCGCGCCACCTCGAGCCGGTTCTGCGGCTGGAAGTCCTGCGCGAGCATCGAGCTCGAGATGTCGAACGCGACGACGATGTTGATCCCTTCCGACGTCGAGGTCACCGCATGCGCGCCGGCGCGCGGCCGCGCGAGCGCGACGACTCCGCTCACGAGCGCCAGGTTGCGTAACAGCGCGAGAAAGCGCGCCAGCCCTCGGCCGGCGCGAGGCCCACGCGCCAGCACGCCGACGCGCGAGAAGACGATCGCGGCGGGCGTGCGCGACCGCGCCAGCAGCCACCACAGCGGGAGCAGCAGCAGGAGCAGCAGCCACCAGGGGGACGCGAACTGCAGCGCGCTGATGTCGTCCATCATGCGGCGGCCTTCTGCTCGTCGGGGACCGCGGTAGCGCGCGCGTGCTCCTCGCGCACAATCGCCTTCGCCTCCTCACCGAGCTCGCGGGCCCGCTGCGTCGCGAGCGGCGCCGCGGCGAACTTGACTGGATCGACCTCGTCGAACAGCCGGTGCAGGCGCTCGACGGGCACCGTCGGCACGCCGCGCACCGTCGCCAGCAGCTCGCCACTCGTGTGCGCGAGCGTGGCCACCTCGTGTCGCGCGGCGAGATAGCGCCGCACGACGTCCGTCATGAGCGCGGCGTGCCGGCCCGGCTCTCCGGCCTCCACCAGCCGCAGCCGCTCGACGCGCGCGAACGCCGCCTCCGCATCGCCGAACGGATCGCCGGTCGCACGCGGTGCACGGCGACGGCGGATCCACCACCATACGAGCAGACCGATCGCGAGGGCGGCGAGCGCCGCGAGCGCCCACCACCACCAGGGCACCGGCGCACGCACACCGAGCAGTGGACGAGCGGGCTTCGGCACGCGCAGGGCGCTGTCGGCAGGCAGCACGCTGCGCACGAACAGCGTCGGCAGCGTCAACCCGACGCGCCGGTCGCCGTCGTCCGACTGCACCACGACGTCACCGAGCCGAATCGGCTGGCGGCCGATGTCCCAGGGCGCGAGCCGGTAGGTCGCGATCCTGTCCACCACGGTGGAATCGGCACCGTCGCGCACCGCGGGAGGCTCGAGCGCCTGGACGGGAGCGAGCGAGTCGAGACCGGTCGGGAAGTTCACCGTCGACCCGAGTGGCGCTCGCACGCGCACGGTGAGCCGCACGACGTCTCCGACCGTCACCGTGTCCTTGTCCACGACGGCACCGGCCTGCACCGTGATCGTCGACGACGCCGGCGTGGGCTGCGACTTCTGCGCGGCGGCCGGTGTGGCGCCGAGCGCGAGCAGCGCGGCGCAGGGCACGACGCGCCGCACGCTCACCGCCGTCGCGCGCGGGTCTCGCGCGCGCGGAAGAACCGGATGAGCGGCTCGACGACGCTGCCGTCGGTGTGCACCGGGATCTCGTCGATCGCCAGGCGGCGCAGCAGCCGTCGGCGGCTCACCAGCTCCTCCTCGACCGACGCGGCGAACTGCGCGCGCACTTCGGGATCGCTGGTATCGACGTCGAGCGTCCGGCCCGTCTCCGGATCGACGAACCGCGCGAGCCCGATGTCGGGCAGCGACTGCTCGCTCGGATCGTCCACCGGGACGGCGACGACGTCGTGACGCTGCGCGAGGAGCTTGAGCGGATGCTCGATCTCCTCGGCCTGGAAGTCGGACACGACGAAGATGATCGACTTGTGCGCCAGCATCTTCCCCGTGAACTCGAGCGCCGCCGCCAGGTCGGTGCGCGAGCCCGTCGGCTCGAACACGAGGAGATCGCGCATCAGGCGCAGCGCGTGGCGGCGCCCCTTGCGCGGCGGCACGACGTGCTCGATGCGATCGGTGAACAGCACGGCGCCGACGCGGTCGTTGTTCCGGATCGCGGACATCGCGAGCACCGCGGCCAGCTCACTCGCGAGCTCGCTCTTGAACCGGCCGCGCGTACCGAACCGCTCCGAGCCCGAGAGGTCGACGGCCAGCATGACCGTGAGCTCCCGCTCCTCGATGTAGCGCTTGACGAACGGGCGACCCATGCGCGCCGTGACGTTCCAGTCGATGGAGCGCACCTCGTCGCCCGCCTGGTACTCGCGGACCTCGGCGAACTCCATCCCCTGTCCCTTGAACACGGAGCGGTACTCGCCGGTGAAGAGCGAGTTCACCAACCCGCGCGTCTGTAGCTCCAGCAGCTTCACCTGCCGGAGCACCTCGGGGGAGACGCCCGGCGACTTGGTCACGGACTCTCGACGGTGGCCAGGACCCGGCGCACGATCTCGTCGCTCGTGACCTCCTCGGCCTCGGCCTCGTACGTCGTGAGCACGCGGTGGCGCAGCACGTCGGGAGCGATGGCCTTGATGTCGTCCGGCGTCACGAAGGCGCGGCCGCGCAGGAAGGCGTGCGCGCGCGAGGCCTGGGCGAGCGCGATCGTCGCGCGCGGGCTGGCGCCGAACTCGATCAGCGGCACGAGGTCCTTGAGCCCCGCCGCCGCTGGCTCGCGCGTCGCGTGCACGATGTCGACGATGTAGTCGACGATGCGGTCGTCCATGTACAGGTCGGCGATGCGCCCGCGCGCCTCGAGGATCGCCTCGGGCGTCGCGACGTGGCTCACGTCGATCGCGTGCCCGCCGGCCATGCGGCGCATGATCTCGCGCTCTTCATCGCGCGTCGGATATCCGACGCGCAGCTTGAGCATGAAGCGATCGACCTGCGCTTCGGGGAGTGCGTACGTCCCCTCCTGCTCGATCGGGTTCTGCGTCGCGAGCACCAGGAAGGGCTCCTCGAGCCGGTACGTCGTACCGCCGATCGTCACCTGCTTCTCCTGCATCGCCTCGAGCAGCGCCGCCTGCACCTTGGCGGGCGCGCGGTTGATCTCGTCGGCGAGGATGATGTTGGCGAAGATCGGCCCCTTCTTCACCATGAACTGCCCCGTCGACTGATCGTAGATCTGGGTGCCCACGACGTCGGCCGGCAGCAGGTCCGGCGTGAACTGGATGCGGGAGAAGCTGGTGGAGATCGTCTCGGCGAGCGTGCGCACCGTGAGCGTCTTCGCCAACCCCGGCACTCCCTCGAGCAGCACGTGACCGCCGGTGAGAAGGCTGATGAGCAGCCGGTCGATCATGTATTGCTGGCCGACCACTCGCAGCGCGACCTGGCGGCTGACGTCCTGGATCAGGCGAGCATCGGCACTCGACGAGGCTTGGGTGGTGGCCATTGGGGGAGAGAATCGGTTGAGCGGAGTGTCGGTGACAGGGAACTACACCAGCAAACGATCCATGCTCCCGTTCGGCTACACTTTTTCGAGAGCCTTGATCTCGGCTTTGGTGAGCGAGCGCACCTTCCCGACCCCGAGATCGCCAAGCTCGACGGGACCGAACTTCACTCGCACAAGTCGGTCCACCTCCAGGCCGAGCGCCTCGCACAGACGGCGGATCTCGCGGTTCTTTCCCTCGGCGATCGTGATCGTCAGCTCCCAGCGTCCCCGGCCGACCTTCGTGCCGCGCATGCGCTTCGGAATCACGACACCGTCCTCGAGCTCCACCCCGTATCGTCCCTGCTCGATCGCGGCCTCGCCGTCGCCCAGCACCGATGCGACGTAGGTGCGCTCGAGCCGTCGGCTCGGATGCGTGAGCCGATGCGCCGCCGCGCCGTCGGTCGTGAGGAGGAGCGCGCCTTCGGTGAGGTAGTCGAGCCGGCCGACGTAGGTGAGCCCCGGTCGCTTCGGGACGAAGTCGAACACCGTCTTCCGCCCTTCCGGATCCCCGCGCGAGGTGATGACGCCGGCCGGCTTGTGCAGCAGAAACCACTCGAGCGGCGCCGGCGCCTCGATGCGCGCGCCGTCGACCATGATGACGTCGCGGTCAGGGTCGACGCTCTGCCCCACCTTGGCCGGCGCGCCGTTGACCGTCACACGCCCGTTGGCGACCAGCTCTTCGGCTTTGCGGCGTGACAGCACTCCGGCACGCGCCAGCGCGCGCTGGATGCGCATCTTCTCCGACATCAGATCGCCTTGGGTTCGGCACGCAGCGCCACCGCCAGCTCGTCGGCCCGCGGCAGCTCGTCGAGATGGCGCAGCGCGAAGTACTCGAGGAAGATGGGTGTCGTGCCATACAGCAGCGGACGACCCATCCCCTCGCCGCGGCCGACGACGTCGATCAGCCCGCGCTCGTGCAGCGACTTGAGGACGCTCCCGACCGAGACGCCGCGGATCTCCTCGATCTCGGCGCGCCCGATCGGCTGTCGGTAGGCGATCAGCGCGAGCGTCTCGAGCGCGGCGGCGCTGAGCCGCGCCGGCCTCGCCGCGAGCTGCGCGCGCTCGATCGCCTCGGTGTACTCCGAGCGCGTGAGGATCTGCCAGCCACCGCCTAGCTCCACGAGCTCCACGCCGTGGCCGTCGACATCGTAGTGCTCGCGCAGCTCGTCGAGCGCGGCGGCGAGCGCCGCCTTGCTCGCCTCGGGATCGAGCGCGGCCAGCTCTTCGGTCGGAATCGGTCGAGCGCTCGCGAAGAGCGCGGCTTCAAGCAGCTTCGCTAGCGGCGTCACGCGTGATCTCCACGTTGGCGAATGGGCGCGGCTGCGCGACTCGGCACTCACCCAGCTTCGCCATCTCCAGCAGGCCGAGCAGCGTCGACAGCACCTGCCAGGGCTCTGCGCCGTACGGCACGAGGTCGGTCCATCGCGCACGCGCGCGGATGGCGAGCAGGTCGCGAATCACCGTAATCGCGCCGGGCACGTCGATCGCGCGCGGGATCACGTCGTGGATCGCCGGATCTCGCGCGATGCGCAGGATGCGATCGACCGCGGCGAGCAGCTCACTCAACGACAGAGCGAGCGGTGCTTCCGGCGGTGCGGGCGCCTGCGGGATGTAGGCGCGCGCGAACCGGTTCCGGCGCTCTTCCCCCGCGCGCTCGAGGACGTCCACCACCTCGCGCATCTGCTGGTACTCGAGCAGACGGCGCACCAGCTCGGCGCGCGGATCGTCCCACGCCTCCTCGCCGTCGGTGCGAGGCAGCAGCATCTGCGCCTTGATGCGGAGCAGGCGCGCCGCCATCTCGAGGTAGTCGGCCGCCTCGTTGAGCTGTAGCGTGCGGATGCGCAGCACGAACTGCGCGGCGATGCGCGCGATCGGAATGTCGTAGATGTCGACCTGCTCCTCGCGGATGAGCGTGAGCAGCAGGTCGAGTGGTCCCGAGAACTCGGTGAGCTCCACGACGAACGAGGGCGGCGCCGCGTCGGGCGCGTAGCCGGCGTAGGCAGCGGTCTCGGTCATCGAACCCACTGGGACGTGGTGGGAAGCAACGCCGCCTGCGCGAGCGAGAGCACGCCGTCGGCGACCGAGAAGAACGGCGACATCCAGGCATAGAGCGGGCGCTCGCCCCAGGCGAGCAGCGCGATCAGCGCGAGAAAGCCGAAGCGGCCGAAGCGGACGTACTGCACGGCGAGTGGTCGCGGAAGCAGATACTTGAACACGTGCGACCCATCGAGCGGAGGGATGGGCATCAGGTTGAACGCGATGAGCAGCGCGTTGATCTGCACACCGAAGACGCACATCGCCTGGACGACGCCGAGCGTGCCGACCAGCACCGGCACCGCGCGACCGAGCGTGCCGGTCAACGCGAAGAGCAGCACGCAGCCGACGAGGATCAGCGCGTTCGTCGCGACCCCCGCGAGCGAGACGATGATGTCCCCCATGCGCGGATTGCGATAATTGCGCGGATCGACGGGCACGGGCCTGGCCCCGCCGAAGATCATCGGCCGGCCGCCAGCCGCCACCGAGCCGGCGATGGTCATGATCGGCAGCAGGATGGTGAAGAAGGGGTCGATGTGCGGCCTCGGATTCCAGGTGAGGCGGCCTGCATCGAGCGCCGTACGATCGCCCTGTCGAAGTGCGGCCCAGCCATGCGCGATCTCATGCGCGATGACGGAGAAGAGCAGAATGGGCGCGATCAGCAGGAACTGCTGGATGGTCTGCAACGGCGGTGGGCGAGGGCGGCGGCTCCCTGCGTGTCAGGGGTGCGCGACGGGCGTAAGGTAGTGGCGGCCCCGAGGAGAGTAAAGCGCTGTCCCAGCTTGACTTCGCTCGTGTGCGCCGGTAGCTTGGGGGTTCGCGACGATCGCGAGTCCCACTGAATTTTCTGGAGAGTTCTTTCGTGCCGAATATCGCATCCGCGAAGAAGAATATGCGGAAGTCGCGCGCTGCCACGGTGCGCAACCGCGCGCAGCGCTCCGCGCTTCGCACGGCGCTCAAGAAGGCCAAGGCGCCGACGTCCACCGTCGAGGAGCGGTCCGCCGCGATCAGCCTGCTCGACCGCGCGGCCCGCAAGGGACTCGTGCACAAGAATCTCGCGGCGCGGCAGAAGAGCCACCTCAACAAGGCTGTCGCCACGGCCTGAGGCGAGCCTCGAAAAGGAAAGCGCCGGTCGGCATCGATGCCGACCGGCGCTTCTTCTATTTCCGGCGACTCAGAGCGACGCGAGCTCGGCGCCGCAGCGCTCGCAGTACCACTCGGTGGGATAGTTCATCGCGCCGCATTCGCCACACTTCAGGGTCTTGGCGGCCTCGCCCGTCTTGTCCTTGAGAACGATCGGGATGTTCCCCGAGACGTTCATCGCCAGCGGCGAGCTGGCGCCGCGCGACGCGGGGGCGTTCAGCGCCGCGCTCGCATCGCTGGAGAGGTTCACGATCCCCTCATCGGGTGCGCGCTGCGCGAAGCTGTCGCGGCGGGCACGCTCGTCCGGACGATCCGCCGGCGCCGCGTCGAGCGGTCCGGCCGGTGTGTTCACCACGGAGCTGAGAAACGCGAGCTCGTCGAAGGTCCCCTTCGTCTCGCCCGAGAGCCGACTCGCATCGGCACGCTGCGTCGGCGGCGGTGTGACGTCCGCGTCGGCCAACTCACTGGCCGCGGCAGACGCGGCTGCCGCCTCGGCCGCCCGCGCCTCGACGGCCATTGCCGGCGCCGGCGGCTCGGGTGCCGCCGGCTCGACGGCGCGCGGCGACGGCGCCACCTGCTGCGCGGACGCGGCAGCAGCGGGCGGCGCGGCGACGGCCGGCGCCGCGGGCGCGGGCGCCACCTGGGTCTTCGCGACGGACGCCGCGGCAGTCGCGATGGCCGGCGCTCCGCGTGGCGGTGACGGACGCTCCGCTTCGGCGAGCAGCTCGCGCGTCTTTCCGCGCTCGCTTTCCAGCTCGGCGTTCTTCGAGGTCAGGCTCTCGATGGACTGATCGGCCTCGCGGGCGATCTGCTCCCACGCCTCCGGCGACAGCTCGCCGACATGAGCCCGGAGCTCCGCCTCGGCGCGCTCGTCACGCCGCTGCTGCTGCTCTTCGTCGATCGCCGTGAGGCGCAGGGTGAGCGAGGCGAGCTCGGCACGCAGTCCTTCCGTGTGCTCCTTCAGCTGCTCGACGACCGCGTCCAATCGGTCGTGATAGTCGGCATGTACGCGCGTGAAGACGCGCTCGGGCGTGGTCGCGCGGCGAGCCTCGAGGGCGGAGAGCCACTGCTCGAACTTCCGCCGCTCGGCCATGAGCGACTCGACGAGCGTGAGGGAGTTGTCCCCGTCGCCTCTCCGTCCTTCCGCGCCCGTGTCGTGTTCTCTCGTCCCGTCGCTCATTCGTCCTCCTCGTCCACTTCGATGCGTGCAGCGTCCGCTTCCCAACCCGCTCGTGCGGCTTCGCGGGCCGCCCGGAGCGCCGCGACGTCCTCCGCGCGCAGCGGAGTCACTGGTCCGATCCGCATCGCCGTCTGCAGGATGCGTGCGGCGTGCTCCAGGCTTTCCATTCGTTGATGCGCCAGCCTCAGGGTCGGGCCCACGGTGGTCGCGCCGTGGCTCGCCAGAAGGAACGCATCGTGACCGGACAGGAACGGCGCCATGGCGTCGCCGAGTGCGGGCGTGCCAGGCAGAGCGAACGGGACCAGCGGAACCTGGCCGAGGTGGAAGATAACTTCGGGCAGCACCGCGTCCATGAAGTCGCGGCCGGCGACGCCAAACGCGGTCGCGACCGGCGGGTGGGCATGCACGATCGCCCGCACGTCCGGCCGCTCCCGGTAGATGCGCAGATGCATCCCTACTTCGGACGAGGCGCCCGGGCCGTCGGTCACCTGTTTTCCCTCGGCGGTCAGCTCGACGAGGGACTCCGGGGTGACGTCGACCTTCGACAGCCCGGAGGGGGTGACAAGGATGTGTCCGCTTGGGAGCCGGACGCTGACGTTGCCGTCCTGCCCGGCGATCAGCCCCCGCTCGTACAGCCGGCGGCAGACGGTGGCGATCTCCCCGGCGAGCGACCGCCGCGACACGGCCGTGCTAGCCGGTGCGCCGATGGATGACGCGGCCATCCACCACGGTGAGCTCGGCGAGCCCGCGCAGCGAGTGGCCGGCGTACGGCGTGTTCCGCCCCTTCGACGCGAACCGCGATGGATCGACGGTCCACTCCACGTCGGGATCGAACACGGTCACGTCGGCGAGTGCGCCTTTGCGAAGCGTGCCCCCCGGCAGCTTGAACAGCCGCGCCGGCGCGCACGACATCCGCTCGACGAGGAGAGGCAGGCCGATGATCCCCGAGTGCACGAGCCACGTGAGGTTCACGGCGAGCGCCGTCTCCAGGCCGACGATGCCGTTGGGCGCGTCAGCGAACTCGCGCTCCTTCTCGTCGTAGTGATGCGGCGCGTGATCCGTGGCGATCACGTCGATCGTGCCGTCCTTCACCCCTGCTTGAAGCGCGTCGACGTCCGCCTGGGTGCGGAGCGGCGGGTTCATCTTCGCGTTCGTGTCGTATCCCTCCACCTCGGACTCGGTGAGCGAGAGGTGATGCGGACACACTTCCGCCGTGACGTTGATCCCGCGCTCCTTGCCCCAGCGAATCAGCTCCACGGAGCCGCGCGTGCTCATGTGGCACAGGTGGATGTGGCCGCCCGTCAGCCGCGCGAGGAGGATGTCGCGGATCGCCATGATCTCCTCGGCCTCGGCGGGTATCCCGCGCAGACCGAGGCGGGCGCTCACGATCCCCTCGTTCATCGCACCGCCCGCGGCGAGCGTGGGCTCCTCGCAGTGGTCCGCCACCGGGATGCCGAACGTGCGCGCGTACTCGAGCGCCGTGCGCATGAGCTGCGCGCTGACGACGGGCTTGCCGTCGTCGCTCACCGCGACCGCGCCGGCGCCGACCATCTCCCCGAACTCGGCGAGCGTCTCGCCCTTCTCACCGATCGAGATCGCGCCGATCGGGTACACGCGCGCGGCGGCGGCGCGGCGCGCCTGCCCGAGGATGAAGCCCACCGCCGCCTGGTTGTCGGTGACCGGATCGGTGTTCGGCATCGCGCAGACGGCGGTGAACCCACCCGCCGCCGCGGCGCGCGCGCCCGACGCGATCGTCTCCACCTCTTCCCGTCCCGGCTCGCGGAGGTGGCAGTGCACGTCGATGAAGCCGGGGCTCACGACGCGTCCGGCGCAGTCGATCGTCTCGAGCTCGTCGCCGTCGCGCCGCACCTCACCCACGCGGCCGATGGCCTCGACGACGCCGCCCGCGAGCAGGAGGTCTCCCGTCTCGTCGAGGTTCTGCGACGGATCGAGGATCCGGCCGCCACGCAGCAGCACCATGCCCGGCTTCGCGACGCGGCTCATCGCCCGCCCTTCGCGACTTCGGCCAGCTCGGGGCGACCGCCCGCGAGGAGATAGAGCACCGCCATGCGTACGGCCACGCCGTTCGTCACCTGGTTGAGGATCAC
>Ga0070675_100002536_pt1 | contig 13656 bp, 6 predicted proteins | sample KBSM43metaG_FD_65343 | JGI IMG/M metagenome (GOLD analysis project Ga0070675, IMG submission 65343) | Miscanthus rhizosphere microbial communities from Kellogg Biological Station, Michigan, USA - KBS M4-3 metaG | ecosystem: Host-associated > Plants > Roots > Rhizosphere > Soil ...
AAAACTGCAGCTTCAGTGCAAATTGGATCGAGCGCGGGCCGCCGACCTGATACAGCGGACTCAGTCCGCCATTCGCTCCACCCGTCCCCAGGCTGCTCGCCAGGGTCTGGTTCGACCGGCCGAATTGAGGGCTGGCAACGTTGTTGATCGGGTTGCCAAAGTTCGCATGGTTAAAGACGTTAAAAAATTCTGTCCGGAAGCGAAGGTCCACACTCTCCGTGATTGCAAACTGACGCTGAAGGGCAACATCAGCCTGCGACGCGCCAAATCCTCGTAGCAAGTTCCGCCCAAAGTTTCCCTGCTGTCCACCCGGCGCAGGAACAAACGCATTCCTATTGAAGATCTTGCCACCCGGATATTGGGATCCCTCGATTTCCAGAGGCATACCCGGATTGAGGCTCGGCCGCGACGCGAGGGCTGTGCCGCCGCCGAACTGAATGGACCCGACCACATCCACCGGTGGCGCCGACCTGGTAAAAACAAATGCAGAGAGTGACCAGCCACCCAACACCGCCGTGGCAACTTTGTGAAAGCGTGGTGCGGGGATCAGGTATGTCCCACCAGCGGTGAAGGAATGACGAATGTCGAAGTCCGAGTTTCCGCGATCACTCTGAGCACCCGCAACTCCCGGAGTATTCAGATATGTCGCAAACGCATCGGTCGAGGCGCTGTCGATGGAATGGGAGAACGTGTACGACGCGAGAGCCTGTAGCCCGCGAGACAAGCGTTTCTCAAACTTCAATTGCATCGCGTGATAGTCGGATGTTGTCGAGTTGTCGGTGACCGACACAAACTGAAAGTCCGGATTGGGGTTTGTGAGATTTGTTGTTCGAAGAAGGTCACGGCCAATCGCGCCGATGTACGTTAAAGACAAACTCTGGTTCTTGCCGATGCCCTGTTCCACCGCGACATTCCATTGATATGTCTTCGGAAGTTTCAAGTGGGGATCAGCGGCTAGTATCGTATCCACGGGCGGGTCGTATGTGATCGCGGGAGGCGCCGCATCCTGAGGGCTCATTGGGAAGGCCGCTGGAGCTGAGAAGCTCTTGCTGGCAATATATGGGAAATACGTCGTTACTCCTCCGAGCGATCCTTGGCCCAGGTCATAGAACATCCCGAAGCCTCCGCGGAGGGTCATCTCCCGGCCCGGTGTGTCGTTGAGCTGATAGGCAATGCCTAACCGTGGGGCGAAGTTCCCATGAGTGGTCTCGTAGAGAGGCGTGCCGCGGGGTGCCAGCTTCATCGTAGCGGGTTGATCGAGACCCTCGATCACGAAGGGATCGTTGTCCGAGTTCTTGCCTCTTAACGGTGGATTGACATCCCATCGGAGACCGTAGGTAACCGCCAGTCGCGGCGTAACTTTCCACGTGTCCTGGGCATAAAGGGAAAGGTTTTGTCCCAACAACGCGTTACTAACAATTGTCTTTGATTGCGTAAACAGACCCGTCCCTGAGAGGGCGCCTCCAGGCGCCGCGCTGACACCCGAGAACTGCGCGAACTGGCCGTACGCCAGGGGACTCGTGAATGGCGCGAGCCAGCGGTAGTCGACGCCAAACTTCAATTGATGACGACGCCATGTCACCGACAGGTTATCGACAAGGTTTATCTGCCGCTGTTCATTCGTTCCTACTTTTCCCTGGTTGTATTGTCCAACGCCACTGATGGCGAGTTGTAGAAGGCTGTTGACTGACGTGAATCCTGCCGGAAACAAGATGGAATCAGGAACCGGCACGGCACCTCCGAAATTATCCAGAGAGTGCCTGGCCGTAACAGCGTGATTACTGTAATTCGCTCGCACCTCGTTGGTAACCGTTGGCGCGATCACCTGGCTGAGGCCCAGAGTGAATGTATGAACATGCGATGAAGTTGAGCTGATCGTACTCAGCACGGAGCCCGCAGTAAACGCGGGAGCGCGCTGATCCTGACTGGAGGGCGAATAGTTGTACCGCCCGAACAGATTGAATCGGCTATTGAATGCGTGATCAATACGAATACTGTCGGCATCCAGCTTCGATGGATTCGAAAATGAAGCGCTGAACTTGGCTGTTCCTGGTCCGAGCGCGGGACCGTTGGGAAGGGGATATGCGTTGAGATACGGCTGCATCGTCACGGGTGCCGCCTGTCGCGACGCGGCATCGGGCACGACGGTCTCTTTCGTCTGCGGTTGGCGCAACCGCAGACTTTCATGAGAGAAAAAGAAAAATGTCTTGTCCTTGATGATCGGGCCGCTAAAGACTCCGCCAAAGTCATGCAGGCGTTGGTCGGGCTTCGGGAGACCATTGAAGTTTGCAAACCAGTCCTTTGCGTCCAGAGCGCTGTCCCTGAAGTACTCAAACAACGAGCCGTGAAACGCGTTGGATCCGGAACGGGTCAGCAGCGAGACCTGTCCGCCCGGCATGCGCCCATACTCCGGAGCGAAGGAAGATGTTTGGATTCGAAACTCCTGCAGCGCATCGACGGATACAAGGCTGTTCGTTCCACCCGACGCGCTTAGTGCCGGGAGCACACCCGAGGCGCTGTGAACCATAGCCACGTAGCCTGTCACTCCGAAATTGGCACTGACGCCATCGACGCTGAAATAGTTCGCAGTGGCGCGTTGACCGTTCACGCTGAACTGTCCCTGGTTGTCGAACGTTGTCGCGGTCAGCACAACGCCCGGAGTTAGCGTGAGCAGAGTCTGCAGACTTCGACCGTTCAACGGAAGATTGTCCACCAACCCGCGGTCGACAACCGTGCTGACCGTGCTCGACTCGGTATTCACGACCGGCGCGCCGGATTCGACAACGACAGTCTCCGTCACAGCGCCAACCGGCATCTCGAAATTGATTTCAAGAGCATCCTGGATGTGAAGCAGGACGTCCGGTTTCGCCAGCGACTTGAACAGAGGTTTTGACACCTCGACCCGGTAGCTCCCAGGAGGAAGACTCGCGAGATGGTAGACCCCGTCGTCGTTCGAGTTGGTCTCGTAACGCAGATTGGTGCCGATATTGATCGCACAGACCTTCGCATCGGGGATCAGGGCTTTCGAAGGATCGGTAATACGACCCGTCAGAGAGGCGCCGGTCGATTGGCCGTGCAGGCAAGGCGCAACCATCATAACGAGGATGAAAGCGAACGGGTGAACTGGGCGCATAGATTCCTATTTTCGTGACGGAATGAAATCTGAGCCTACTCTTCTCAGGGCCGGCGCAAAAGGTTAATTTCGAGCTACCACTATCGGGGTACTACCTTATTAAAGGACCGAGATAAGATGTCGCGCTTATGCAGAGAGTTTGCAGCCATGTGCGAAGAATGATCGCGCTAGCCGGCTCTCTCTGTGTTCTCCTGGCATGGTCCCCAAACTCACTCGCGCTCGATCCCACCCTCGACATCAACCAATACGCGCACAAGGCCTGGAGGGTCCGCGACGGCTTTTTCAAGAGCCAAATCTGCTGTATGGCACAAACGCCGGACGGTTACCTTTGGCTCGGAACCGAGTCGGGGTTGCTTCGCTTCGATGGGATCAGGACCGTCCCGTTCGAGTCACCACCAAATCAGCCGCTTCCTTCAAACGACATTTGGTCGCTGCTCACAACACGCGACGGAACGTTGTGGATCGGTACCGCCAAAGGACTGGCAAGCTGGAAGGGCGTAAAGCTACAGTCGTACAAGGAACTCGCTGGACAGTATGTGTATCGACTCCTGGAAGATCGCGAAGGCTCCGTATGGGTCGGAGCACTTGGCGATGGGAAGCTGTGCGTCATCAAAGGAGAAACTGTCCAATGTTACGGCGAGGACGGGATGTTCGGGCGTGGTGTGTACGGCTTATATGAGGACAGCAAGAGCAACATTTGGGTAAGCGTGTCAAACGGTCTCTGGCGATGGAAGCCCGGACCTCCAAAACTTTACCCAATGCCCGGCGAAGTCGACGGTATTCAGGCCTTCGAAGAAGATGGCGACGGCACGCTGCTGCTCGCCACAAACAGGGGTCTACAACGATTCGTGGACGGGGAGAATGAAGTCTACAGCCTCGCGGGTCTCTCGCAGCGATTCACTGCCCGCAGGCTGCTCCGCGACCATGATGGTGGGCTGTGGATTGGAACCAGTAATTCAGGTCTTGTTCATGTTCATCAAGACAGAACGGACACCTTTTCGGTAGTTGATGGTTTGTCTGGCAGCAACGTCGGGTCTCTGTTTGAGGATCGTGAAGGCAATGTTTGGATTATCACCGCGAGCGGTCTCGATCGCTTTCATGATCTTGCAGTTTCCACCATTTCCTCTAAGCAGGGCTTATCCAGTGTTGCATCCGTTCTTGCCAGCCGGGACGGCAGCATTTGGGCCGGTACGACAAACGGCCTCACCAGATGGGACAAAGGGCAAGTTACTGCTTATCGCCGTCTCTCTGCCCCATCGCAAGTGAGGCAAGACGCCAATGTGCAACCGCGCGAAGTCACTGACCAGGGCCTTCTGGATAATTCAGTCCAATCGATTTTCGAGGACAGCGTCGCGCGAGTGTGGGTTGCGACGCTTCGGGGAGTTTCCTATTTCGAAAAGGGTCGTTTCAAACCCGTCGGGCTGGTGACTCCGGGATTTGTCTCAGGAATCGTTGAAGAGACCCCAGGAAGCATTTGGCTGAGCCACCGGAACAGTGGGCTTATCCATTTAATGGGTGGGAATCTCGTGAAACAGATTCCCTGGGAAAAGTTCGGAAACAAGGATAGTGAGGCGCGAATCCTCGTACCAGATCTTGTGCGGGGTGGACTCTGGCTGGGTTTTTTACGGGGTGGAATCGCATATTTCAACAACAGTCAGATTCAGGAATCCTATGGCCCCGGTAACGGCCTCCCCGATAGTCGTGTGAACGGCCTGCAGCTGGAGCTTGACGGCACCCTTTGGGTAGCGACCGAGACCGGACTAAGCCGAATTAAGAATAAAGTCGTCTCGACAATAAGTAGTAGGAACGGATTACCTTGCGACAAGGTTAATGGCTCGATTGAAGACGACTACCATTCGCTCTGGGTGCTTACAGCCTGCGGATTGGTTCGAATTCACCGCCAGGAAGTAGACCTGTGGATCGCCGCCACAGAAAGAAACAAAATTACGCAACATAAGATTCAAATCACTGTTTTTGACAGCTCCGATGGCGTGCTGAACCGGGATGGCGGTTACGGCGAGCACATCGTCAAGAGCCGAGATGGAAAATTGTGGTTCTCCACCCTGGACGGACTGAGCTTTGTCGACCCTCGGCGGCTTGAGACGAACCCTCTCCCGCCGCCGGTGCACATTGAGCAGATTTTCGCCGATCACGAACCTTACGACCTCCATTCCTCAATGGTTACGTTGCGCCTGCCGCCGCAAGTGCGCGATCTGCAAATCGACTACACGGCGTTAAGCCTCGTCGAACCGGAAAAGATCCGCTTTCGTTACAAATTGGAAGGCTATGATGACGATTGGCAAGAGGCTCTTGATCGCCGTCAAGCGTTCTATAAAGATCTCGCTCCCCGTAAGTATCGCTTCCGGGTTATAGCTTCAAATAACAGTGGAGTCTGGAATGAAACTGGCGCCTCGCTCGATTTTTCCGTCGACCCCGCGTACTACCAGACCACGTGGTTCCGCCTGGCTATCTTTGGCGCGTTTCTCGGGTTGCTCGTCGGCATTCATCAACTGCGACTCCGCCATCTAACAAAGCAATACAACATGCGACTGGAAGAACGCGTCAACGAGCGCACGCGCATCGCGCGAGAGCTGCATGACACCCTGCTTCAGAGTTTTCAAGGTGCTCTGTTGAAGTTTTACGCCGTAGGTCATCAGCTTCCTCCTGAGTCTGAAGCCAAGCAATCTCTGGACAGCGTCATCGAGCAAGTCCGAAGCGCAATCGCGGAGGGCAGGGATGCTCTTCAGGGACTCCGGACCTCCCCGCTCGCCTCCAACGATCTCGCCGAGACGATGAGTGCTTTGGGCAAAGCGATCAGCGAACAGATTGGGCAAAAGCTGCCGGACTTTCAGGTGCAGATGGAGGGAACAGCCCGCCGCCTTGCGGCTCCGGTTCTTGACGAAGTTTATCAATTTGCGAACGAAGCCCTGCGCAACGCGTTCAAGCATGCAAACGCGAAGCGAATCGAAATGGAAATCCTCTTCGACTCGCGCCAGTTTCGTCTGCGCATTCGGGATGACGGAAAAGGCATCGATGAGGAAGTCCTTCGTGACGGCGGCCGCGCGGGACACTACGGCATCATCGGAATGCACGAGCGCGCAAAACAAATGGGCGGCAAAGTCTCCGTATGGAGTCAGATCGGTTCCGGCACGGAAGTTGAACTGGCGATCCCCGCAAAAGTCGCTTACGCAAAATCTCTAACCAGGCGGTTGTGGTCCAGGCCATGGTGACACGACGTGTTCTCCTATTTGGATCATTGGTGCTTGGCATTCTGGCGTGCAGCAACTTGTTCGCGCTGGATCCGACACTCGACATCAGCCAATACGCCCACAAATCGTGGAAAATCCGCGAAGGCTTCACTCAGGGCTTTATCACTTCCATAGCCCAAACGTCCGACGGGTATCTGTGGCTGGGAACCGAGTTCGGCCTTGTTCGTTTCGATGGCGTTCGCGCCGTTCCATGGCAACCTCCGGCAGGGCAGCCTCTACCCAATCCCTTCATACGGTCTCTACTTGCGACCAAAGATGGAACTCTCTGGATCGGCACCTTGAAGGGCCTCGCAAGTTTGACAGACGGCAAACTAATTTCACACGGAAGGCTCGCGAGCTTTGCTGTGGATACGCTTCTTCAAGATCGCACCGGCAAAATCTGGGTCGGTGCCCTCGGGCTCCCTCACGGGCGACTCTGTGAGATCGACAATAACGTCGTTGAAGTTTGTCATGGAGAAGATGGAAGCTTCGGGCGGTTTGTAGAAGACTTGTATGAGGACAGCAAAGGAAATGTCTGGGCGGCTGCGTCAAGTGGCCTGTGGCGATGGAAACCCGGTCGTCCACAACTCTATCTAATGAAAAGGCCGGCGGGCGGCCGTCAATCCATCATTGAGAATGAGGACGGCACTCTATTGGTGATTGCGGCTGGCGGGATTCAGAAGCTTATCGGCGGGAAATTTGAGACCTACACGATCCAGGGGCGGACCGTGACCGGACTCAATAACCTGTTTCGTGATCGCGATGGCGGCCTGTGGATCGGATCCGCGTATGCGGGCTTGATTCATGTTTACCAAGGCAAAGCTGATGTCTTTTCGCAGTCGGATGGGCTCTCCGCAGACTACGTCAACGCCACCTTTGAGGATCGTGAGGGGAACATCTGGGTCGCCACAAGTGCCGGGCTGGACCGCTTCCGCGCACCGGCCGTGTCCACGATTTCCAGTAAACAAGGCTTGTCCAATGAAACTACGTGGTCTGCCTTAGCGACAAACGATGGCAGTGTGTGGATCGGCACCGGAGGCGGACTGAATATCTGGAAGGAGCGAATGGTTCGAGTTCGAAGCGCTTCAAGTCGCTCTGATATTCCTCTTTCACTCTTCCAGGATCGTCGGGGGCGGATATGGATCGTCAAAATTGAGGCCCTGGGTTACCTGGACGACGGCAGATTCGTTCCCATTTCCGGTGCACCCGGCGGACAGGTGCGTTCGATAGCAGAGGACGCCAACGGAAATCTGTGGTTCTGCAATATTGACCACGGCCTTGTGCAAGTCTCACCGAAGCACGAGGTCCAGATTATTCCTTGGAAGAGTCTGGGGCATGACGACTTTGCAACCGCTATGGAAACGGATCTAATCAATGGCGGTCTGTGGATTGGATTCTATGAGGGAGGAATTCTCCACCTCGTTGACGGACGAGTAAGCGAATCCTACCCAGCGGCAAACGGCATCGGCGAATCGCGTATCAATGCCCTGCACTTTGATAATGAAGGAAAACTCTGGATCTCCACAGAAGGCGGTCTCACCCGCCTGGTGAACGGACGCTTCGTCACGCTCACCCGCAATGGCGGGTTGCCCTGTGATGGAGTCAACTGGACCATCGAAGACGATAATGGGGCTTTTTGGCTGTACATGCCTTGTGCTCTAGTGCGGGTCATGCGCTCTACATTGAATGCCTGGGCGGCAGCAACCGAAGACGGCAGCGACGCGACACCAGTCATCGAAGCTCTCATCCTTGACGCATCGGATGGTTTTCGAGGCAGTTCAGGTCCCAGCGGGTATTTTCCGACGGCAGCCAAATCTGCAGACGGGAAGTTGTGGTTCGTCGCAGGCAATGGCGTCAGTGTCGTGGATCCTCTCCATCTTCCATTCAACAAGCTTGCACCGCCCGTACGTGTCGAACAGATCCTCGCAGACCGCAAACCTTTTGATCTCACCGCAGGTGCGGGTAATAGCCTGCGTCTGCCCTCGCAGACCGGAGATGTCGTCATCGAGTACACGGCGCTCAGTTTCTCTGCGCCGGAAAAAACGCGCTTCAGCTACAAGCTGGAGGGTCACGACCGCGACTGGCAGGATGCCGGTACTCGCCGCTTTGCGCCATACGGCGGTCTGTCACCGGGTTTCTATCGTTTTCGAGTGCGGGCAGCCAATGAAAGCGGCTTATGGAATGAAGAAGGGGCATTCGTCGACTTCTCGGTTGAACCCGCGTACTACCAGACGACATGGTTCCGCCTATCGGTTATTGCAGCAGTTCTCGTGTTATTTGCCGGCCTTTATCGACTCCGACTCCGTCAGGTCAACAACCAGTACAACATCCGTCTGGAAGAGCGAGTTAATGAGCGCACGCGCATCGCCCGCGACCTCCACGACACACTGCTGCAAAGCTTTCAGGGTGTGCTACTGAAATTTCATGCCATCACCTATCTCCTTCCTGAGCGCGGAGCGGATGCGAAGGCCATGCTCGATACGACGATCGAAGAGGCTCGCCGGGCTGTCACCGAAGGTCGGGATACCGTACAAGCGTTGCGATCGTCTACGATCCCCGGGAATAACCTTGCCGTTGCCATCGGCGCTTTTGGAGATGAGCTTGCCACCAACTACACCGGAGCTGAACGTCCGTCGTTTCAAATTCAGGTGGAGGGCAGTCCGCGCGAACTCGCACCGATCGTCAAAGATGAGATCTTTCGCATTGCCTGTGAAGCGCTTCGCAATGCGTTTCACCATGCTGAAGCAAAAAGCATCGAAGTGGAAATCCGCTACGACCGCCGCCAGTTTCGCCTTCGCGTCCGCGACGACGGTAAAGGCATGAGCCCGGACGCTCTCAGCGTCGCCGGACGAGCCGGACACTACGGCATTGCAGGGATGCACGAGCGCGCTAAAGTTGTGGGTGGTAAGTTTTCAACCTGGAGTAAGGTCGGTGCGGGGACGGAGATCGAACTCATCCTTCCTGGCCGGGTCGCTTATGCGAAGGGTGCCGGCAAACCTAGTTCATGAATATGACCCCTGCCTCTAATTCGATTCGCATCCTGACCGTGGACGATCATCCCCTCTTTCGGCAAGGTATCGCGGCATTGCTCGGCACGCAGAAAGATATGAACCTCGTTGCGGAAGCGTCGAACGGGCGTGAGGCGGTGCAACTCTATCGGGCACATCAGCCGGATATCACCCTGATGGATTTTCAAATGCCCGACATGAATGGCCTCGATGCGACGATCGCTATCCGCAGTGAGTTTCCCGAAGCTCGCATCATCCTGTTGACGACGTATACCGGCGACGTTCAAGTGCTGCGCGCGATGCAGGCAGGAGCGCGTGCGTACCTCTTGAAGAACCTGCTCGATAAAGAGCTCCTCGATACGATTCGCGCAGTCCATGCGGGAAGGAAAACGCTGTCTGCCGAGGCGTCGTTCGAACTCGCGGAACATGCCACCGATGAGGCACTGACATCGGCCGAAGTGGATGTATTGCGCTTGATCGCGGAGGGAAACTCCAACAAGCAGATTGCCTCTCACCTGTCGATCACAGAGGAAACGGTGAAGGGCCGCGTCAAGAATATCCTCTCCAAGTTGGGAGCCAATGACCGCACCCATGCGGCGATGATCGGCGTCAAGCGCGGAATCATCCACCCGTAGCGCGCTGGATGGCTTGGCACTACACACGCGCCGCCCCCGCTTTAAATAAGATGTTTTACTGCCTCGAAAGAGTTTGCGCTTTCCTCCTTTCGGGGCTTGGGTAGAATCCGCCGTTCCGATAGCTTCCTTTATAGATAGAGAAAGGGGACGGTCTTTGAGACGTCTGTTTTCAACATTTGCGCAGGGCCCACCCGGGATGGGCCTCCTGCTTCTGCGCATTGTGACCGGAACTGCCTTGATCTCTCATGGGTTTACGGGAAGCCTCCCCGACATTGTTGCGGCCGGAGCTGGACTCCTGGTCTTCTTCGGACTCTGGACTCCCGTTGCGGGAACCCTTGTGGCTGTCGTTCAACTTTGGAACCTCATTTCCCTACCAGGAGATCCCTGGGCCTCCATCCTCATAGGAACCGTCGGTCTGGCGCTTGCCCTGCTCGGGCCCGGTGCATGGTCGGTCGATGCGCGGCTCTTTGGTTGGAAGCGCATCGACATACGCGATCGCAATCACGGGTTCTTTTTTTGACTCGATAGAGTCGCCCGCCGCCATCATATAGTCGCCTCCAAACTCCAACTGGGCTTTGACGAATTGGCAGGTACCATCAGAATCGAGCGCACTCTGATCCATGAGATTTCTCAGTAACCGTGTCTGGAAGAAATGGAGAGTGAGATGAAAAGCGCAAGCAAGATTCGCATTCTGAGCGTTGACGATCATCACCTATTTCGAGAGGGTGTCGCAGCCGTTCTCGGAACTCAGCCGGATATGTCACTTGTTGCGCAGGCGTCCAACACGCAGGAAGCGATCGACCGTTTTCGCGAACATAGACCCGATGTAACGCTGATGGATCTCCGCGTTCCCGACATCGGAGGGATCAACGCGATGATAACCATCCGTTCGGAGTTCCCCGAAGCCCGCATCATCATCCTCACGACGTTTACGGGCGACGTCGAAGTTCAGCGCGCTCTGGAGGCCGGCGCGCGCGCCTACGTCCTTAAAAGCATGCCGCCTGGTGAACTGCTCGAAGTTATCCGCCAGGTGCACTCCGGCAAACGAAAAGTCCCTGCTGAGATCGCTGCCGATCTGGCAGAGCACTTTACTGACGACGCCTTGAGCGATCGCGAGGTAGAAGTGTTAAAGCAGATCGGTGGGGGCAACCGAAACCGCGACATCGCGGATCGACTCTTTATCTGCGAAGAGACCGTGAAGGTGCACATCAAGCACATCATGCAGAAGCTCAACGCATCCGACAGGACTCAGGCCTTTGCTATCGGGATTCGTCGCGGAATCATCGAACTCTGAAGACGAAGTCGAGGCCACTGGGGGTTCGTCTGGTCGGAGTACGAAGAACAGGATCGACCGGCATGCCTAAAACACGACATCTATTTCTTCGTCACCGTGCAGCGGTGGTCGCTTCCCTGCTCATGGGAGTCGTTGTTATAGCCTGGGAGAACAATATGCCAAACGACCTTCCCTTCTTGAAATCAGGGTATGCCGAGGCGCTTCAAAGCGGCTTACCACCGGGACAGAAGCCTTCTCTCGCTAATGGCGGAGCGATGCCTGAACTTGATGGGGCGATCAGTTGGATCAATTCGGCTTCGTTACAGCGCAAGGCGCTTCGCGGAAAAGTCGTATTGGTCGACTTCTGGACCTACACCTGTATCAACTCTCTGCGGCCACTTCCTTATTTAAAGAATTGGGCGACAAAGTACAAGGGCGCTGGATTGGTGGTCATAGGGGTTCACACACCGGAGTTCTCGTTCGAAAAGGATCGCAAGAATGTCGATGGCGCCGTCCAAACTCTGAACATCAGCTTTCCAGTCGCTATTGATAGCAACTACAGGATTTGGGATGCGTTCGAGAATCAGTACTGGCCAGCACAATACCTCATCGATGGAAAGGGCCAAATTCGCTACCAGCACTTCGGAGAAGGCGAATACGGCGACATGGAACGAACAATCCAGGATCTCTTGAAAGAGAACGGTGCAAATGGCCTGGATAGCAACATCGCAAACCCTTCTTCGGGTGGTGTCGAAAAGGCGCCGGACTTTCGCAATGCGAATTCTCCAGAGACCTATGTCGGCTATCGACGAGCCGAACGATTCGCTTCTTCAGAGCGCGTCGCTCGAGATTCCAGCAGAGTCTACAGCACACCCTTAAGACCATCTTTGAACCAGTGGGCCCTAAGCGGTGCGTGGAATGTCGGGAGTGAAGCTGCCGTGCTGACTGCAGCCGGAGGCAAGATCATGTTCCGGTTTCACAGCCGCGATCTGCATCTGGTGTTGGCTCCAGGCCAAGAAGGCAAACCCGTCCGGTTCAAGTTAACGCTGGACGGCAGTGTGCCAGGGGAAAGTTGTGGCTCGGATTGCGCACCGGGCGGGACGGGTACGGTTCGAGAACCGCGCCTTTACCAACTCATTCGCCAACAGAACTCGATAACAGACCGGATCTTCGAGATCGAGTTTCTTGATCCCGGTGTTCGGGCTTTCGTCTTCACGTTCGGCTAGGTCAAATCGTGCCCATCTGGTTGCTGCGCGCCTCAGTATTCCGCGAAGGCTTCATCGGGGTAACAGTACAGCCAGCGCTCTCCCGGTTCTGCCGATGCGATGACGGGATGTTTGGTTGTGCGTGCGTGTTTGCTGGCGTGCTTGTTAGGCGAATCATCGCAACAACGCGTGCCTCCACACTCCTGGCACGTGCGCAAGTGAACCCACCTCGCGTCGATCTTTACGCAGTCTTCGCACTCCCGTTTTTTCGGATGCTTAACGGAAACGATAGCGTCGATGTGTGAGCAGGCAGTTTCCTGCACAGCTGTCCTCTATTCCTTTAAGACCTGATGCACGAAGGAGATCGCGATCGATCCTTCACCTACCGCCGACGCTACGCGTTTCACATTTCCGGCCCGAACGTCACCAACCGCGAAGACTCCTGGCAAACTCGTTTCAAGCAGATGCGGGGCGCGAGCAAGCGGCCAGTGCGCGGCAGCGAGATCCTCGGCAGAAAGATCCGGCCCGGTCTTGATGAAGCCTTTCGCGTCCACTGCAACACAGTCATTGAGCCAGCTGGTATTGGGTGTCGCTCCGGTCATCACGAAGACGTGCCCGATTCGGTGCGTCTCGAGGTTTCCGGTTTTGCTGTTTCGCCATCGAACACCTTCCAGCCGATCGGTTCCCTCAAGCGCTGTGATCTCTGTGTAAGGGAGGAACACAATCGAGGGCGTGTCCTCGATTCGCCGGATCAGATAGCGTGACATCGTGTCCGCCAGGCCGCTCGAACGCACCAGGAGGTAGACGCGCCTTGTGGTCTGCGCGAGGAACACCGCAGCCTGACCTGCAGAGTTCCCCCCTCCGACAACGACTACTTCCTCACCGTTACACAGCTGCGACTCCACAAAAGTCGCCCAGTAATAGACCCCGTTGCCTTCGAACTTCTGCAGGTTCTGAAGAGGGAGCCTGCGGTATTCAGCGCCCGTTGCGATGATGATGGAGCGCGCCGGTATGGGAGCGCCATCGTGGATGTCGATTGCGTAAGGCTTCCGATCACACGTCAGCCTGGCAGCGGACTTGGCAATCATCACCTGTGCGCCGAATTTGTGAACCTGCGAATATGCCCGTGCGGCAAGCGCCTGACCGGAAACTCC
>Ga0070675_100002538_pt1 | contig 13654 bp, 11 predicted proteins | sample KBSM43metaG_FD_65343 | JGI IMG/M metagenome (GOLD analysis project Ga0070675, IMG submission 65343) | Miscanthus rhizosphere microbial communities from Kellogg Biological Station, Michigan, USA - KBS M4-3 metaG | ecosystem: Host-associated > Plants > Roots > Rhizosphere > Soil ...
AACGTCGACGCCGGCGAGGTCTCAACGCGGTGATCAAACGGCCGCGACCAGCACGGATGAGATTTCCGGCGCCCGCAGGGTCTACGCCCGAACCAGCGCACCGGACCGGATCGGTTCTACCGGCGGATCAGGGCGGGCAACGCGAACACCATCGTCGTCGACCAGGTGACGTGGGTCAGGATCGGAGCGAGGATTCCACCGGACGCACGCCGTTGCAGGCCCAGCACCAGGCCGAGGAGAAACGCGGCGAAGACCAGCATGAGGTTGCCGGTCGCGGCCGTCGCCGCGGCATAGATCACCGTCGAGATGAGCACGGCGTGACGTCGGCCGATCGCCGCGAACAGCGCGCCGCGGAAGAAGACCTCCTCGGCCACGCCGTTGAGCACCGTGACGGCCACGATCGGCACGACGGCGCCGTACCGTGCGTGGGCCAGGACGCTGTTGACAAGCTCACGCAGCGGCTCCAGCTCACGGACGACGAGGGAGCCGGCCACGAAGACGGCGCCCAGCACGAGCCCGGTGACGATCGGCGTGACGATCGGGCGCCGCAGCCGGTCACCGAGCGGTATCCGGCCCAGATGCAGCGGCCCCGACAACAGCGCTCCTACGACCCAGATGAGCGCGACCAGCACCGTCAGCAGGTAGAAAACACCGTCGCCCGGGCGTACCGACAAAGAGATCCCCAGCAGCACCGCGCCCGCCACCAGGGTGATCGCGACGACGACGCGCCGCCTGCGGAACTCCCCGTCGGTCTGATGGTGGTCGCGTTCGACCTGGTCGATCAGCGAGGGCCCGACGACACGTCTGGCGCCGGCCAGCCAGGCCGGGGTCATCGCGCCGCCCGCGCGCGGTCGTGCCGAGTGGCGCGCTCTCGGTCGGCAAGCGCCAGCCGCACCGCGTCGTCGTAGCCGATGGGCGCTCCGGGCACGAGCCGGGTGATGGCGTCGTCCTGCACGACGACCTCGGTAGTCATCGAGTCGACCAGGTTGCGGGCGGTCGCCGAATCGACGTCGGTGACAAACCACAGCCACGCCGACGACAACCGCGGAGTCAGCAGCGGCACTGTGAGGTTCGGTAGCCGGCTGCCACGGATCTTGGCCACTCGCTGCAACATGTCGATGTACCGCAGCACCTCCGGGCCGCCGATGTCGTAGGTCCGGCCCCGGGCCTCGACCGGCTCCAGCACCCCGACGAGGTATCGGACCGCATCGGGCAGGGCGATCGGCTGGGTACGGGTGCGGACCCAGCGCGGGGTCACCATCGCCGGCAGCCGGTCGGCGAGTTGCCGGGTCATCTCCCACGAGATGCCGCCGTGGCCGATGACAACCGCGGCGCGCAGAACGGTCACCGGCACCGGGCCGGACTTGAGGATCGTCTCGACCTCACGGCGGGAGCGCAGATGCGCTGACAGCTCGCCGTCGTTTGTGCCGAGACCGCCAAGGTAGATGATCCGTTCCAGGTGAGCCGCGGCCGCCGCCTCGGCGAAGGTGCGGGCGGCGTCGGCGTCGCGTCGCTCGAAATCGCCCGACCCCAGGGAGTGGATCAGGTAGTAGGCCGCGTCGACCCCGGCGAACGCCGCCGTCAGACTGCCGCGGTCGGACACGTCCGCCTCGACCGGCTCGCCCGCGCCGTGATAGTTCCCGGGATGCCGGGTCATGGCACGCACCCGGTAACCCTCCTCGACCAGGCGCGCAGCCACGTGGGAGCCAATGAAGCCGGACGCGCCGCTTACCAGAACCGTTTTGGTCACAGACTCCTCATACCCATTGCCGCCGAGATCGACATACGTTGGGCGATCAGGGCTTGCAGCGCTTGTTTGCAGCGCGAGCTTTTCGTGCCGACGCTGGGCTGCGGTAGTCGTCGAGGTGCGGGAAGGCCGGGAAGAGCACGAACTCGGCCCGGTGCGCCCGTCACAGCACACGATGCACACGTCCGCGACACCGATAGCCAGATAGATCAAGCGATCCGGTACGCGCGGATCGCGGTGACCGTGTTCGTGGTCCCCTTGGTGTCGACGGTATGTCCGCGCAGCGAGACGAAGCCGGCCCCGGTCGGGTGCCGCAAGATCGCCAGCCAGCGGTCACCGGCCTGCGTCACCGGAACCGATCGCCACGTCCTCCCGTCGTCGTAAGAGACGTCGACGCTCAGCGTGCGGGCCGGTGCGGCGCCCGAGTCGGGTTGCCGCTGTATTTCCACCGGTACCAGGAACGGCCGGCCCGCCGGTGCGGTGTTGGTGTCGTCGACGGGTGGCGCGAAGCGCACCGTCGACAGGGGAAGGACGGCTGCCCGATCGGGGGGTGGCGCCGCCGAGCGGAACGTCCACTCGCAACTGACCGATGTGGACAGTGTCCAGGTGCCGTCCGTATTGCTCGATTCGACCCGGACCGTGTACGTGGCGGCCGCGGGCGGCTGTCCGGCTACCGCTGCGCGGGTCGACGGCACGTCGGCGAGCACCTTGCCGTCGCGCCGGATGACCGTGCGCTGGTTCGTGTCGCGCCAGCCCGACCAGCCGGCCGGCCCGTACGGCAGGCTGTCGAACACCAGGGCATCGCCGACCCGGTACGCCTCCGGCGCTGCCGTCGCGAGGTCGAATCCCGGGCCGGCGACAGCCCGGTTGCGGGTCTCGGTGTACCGGCGGCCCGCGTGGTACTCCATCATGGGCGAGAACTGGTACGACATCGGGAAGTTCTCCGGCGTCGTCTCCAACAGTTCGTTGACCCAGCGCAGGTCCGGCCCGGTCGCGTAGTACTCGGTTCGCCGGCCGGGCAGCGGCACGGGGGCCAGCGCGCTGGCTGCCGCGCTGCCCGGGAGCACCGCCCACGAGGACCACCGCCCCGGCAGGGCGCCCTGGGTGGCGAACCGGGCGTCGACGGTCGCCAACTCGTCGGCGGCGAACCGCCGGGTGTTGCCGGTGGGCAGGATCCCCTTCTCCTGCCAGGCCAGGTGGTACGCGTACGGGCTGACCGCCTCCGGGTCGTCGGACGCCTGGAACAACTGCGCGCTGAACGTGGTGGTCACCCGGCTCGAGCGCTCCGCCGGATCGGGCTGGCCGATCCGTAGCGACTCGGAACCGATCGCGAAGAAGCCCCACGCCCCGGCGTCGGTACGGACGGTCACGTCCACGCCGAGCACCGTGAGCTCCGCGGCCGGATCGGGTGCGCTCACCGAGATCGGCCGGGCCGTACGCCCGTCGAAGGTGATCGAGCGGTCCTGGTCGACGACCACCTCGGGGTCCAGCATGTCCACCTCCGCCCCGAAGGAGGTGTACACGGCATACTTGCCGCGCGGCACCGACAGGGTCTCCGCCGGCTGGCCGAGTAGCGGGACGTAGAACGCGCTGCCGTCGGCGAGGTTGACGATGCTCGCCGCGTGGATGCTCACCGGCTGCCCGTCCGTGCCGAGCCAGTGCAGCGTCAGGTCGAAGTGCTGCGGCTCGCGGTGGAGCCCGACCGGTGTGGTGACACGGGTGCGGCCGGCCGTGGCCACCACGTACCCGCCGGCGAAGCCGTCGCCGCCGGCGGCCGCGACGTTTGCGGTGACCGTGACGCCCGCCTGCCCGCCCGCGGGCACGGTCACCGACGTCGCCGACAGGCTGAACGGCCCGGTGGCGCTCAGGGTGAGCGCGACGGCCGCGTCGCCGCGGTTGCGGTAGGTCAGCGTGCGCGTCGCGGGCGGGTCGTACGGATGGTCCTGCCGTCCGAAGCTCACGCTGGGCGGGTCGGCCACAACCGTCTGGCCGATGCCCCGCGCGACGTCGACACGGCCCGCGCCCTGTGCGGTGACCGGGACGTCGCGGGCTGGCGCTGCCGAGGCCATCAGCGCCGCTTTCAACTCCGTGGCCGTCCACTGTGGATGCTGCTGGGCGAGCAGGGCGGCCGCGCCCGCGACGTGCGGAGCCGCCATCGACGTGCCCGACAGCGTGGTGTGCGGCTCGTCGGGCGCGCCCAACGGGCTGTCCGCGGACCGGGCCGCGGTGATGCTCACGCCGGGCGCGGTGATGTCGGGCTTGAGCGCCTCGTCGCCCACGCGCGGCCCGCGGCCGGAGAAGCCGGCGATGGCGTCGCGCTTGTCGACCGCGCCGACGGCGAGGGCGGCGTCGGCCGACGCGGGCGAGCCGACCGTGTGCGCGCCGAACGCGCCGTCGTTGCCAGCGGAGACGACGAACAGCACGTTCCGCTCGGCGGACAGCCGGTTCACGGTCGCCTCGAGCAGATCCTCTTCGGGCGAGTCGACGCCGCCGAGGCTGAGGTTGACGATCCGGGCGCCCTGGTCGACCGACCACTGGATGCCGTCGAGGATCGCCGAGTCGAGGCAGTAGTCGGTGCACACCTTCGCCGACAGCAGGCGGGCGCCGGACGCCACGCCGCGGTAGCCGCCGGGGGCAGCGCCCGTTCCTGCGATCGTCGACGCCACGTGGGTGCCGTGCCCGAGGGTGTCGCGGGTATCGCCGCTGCCGGTGAAGTCCTGCGCCGCCGCGACCTGCCCGACCAGGTCGCCCTGCGTCGCGTCGACGCCGCTGTCGACGACCGCCACGGTGATCCCGGCCCCGGTCAGGCCCGCGGCCCAGGCGGCCGGTGCGCCGATCTGCGGCACGCTCTGCCGCAGCGCCGGGCGGCGTGACCCGTCGAGCCAGAGTTTGCGGCTCGACGTCGCCGACCTCGATGCCGTTCCGAGCGCTGCCGCCAGGCCGGTCCAGGCCGCCGGCAGGTCGCGCTTCGCGACCCGCAAAGCCGTCCCGCCCGGGACGACGCGGGCCGCGCCGGCCTTGGCCACACCGCCGTCCGGCGCCGCTCCGGTCAGGATGAGCGGCAGATCGTGCCGCCGCTGGTCGTAGCCGAAGTCGATCAGCCGGGTCACCTCGAACAGCCGCGGATCGAGCCGGCCGGCGCCGAGCAGCGGGACGGCGTCGCTCGGCAGAACCCGGATCAGGCCGGCTGCCTTCGTCACCGCGAACCGGGTGTGCTCGCGGCCCGGCCCAGCGGTCACCAGTACCCGCTGATCCGCGGTGACGGTGACCGTGTCGCCGGTGATCAGCGTGACGATGTGGGACTGCCCGAGCCGTACGTCGGCCGGCGACACGGGCGCTCCGGTGGCCGGCGGAGCGGCAACCAGCACCGTCGCGAGCAGCGCGGCCACGGCTGGAATGGCGAGCGTCATGCGTAGTCGTCTCACCCGTGCTCCCATCGATGACAGTCACGTCGTGCATGGGATACGCATCCAGACGCCTGTTTCGTTGCACGCGAGCCTTCCGCCAACACCTCGTGCCGGGGGCAGAACTTCGACACGCTCAAGTCTCCACCCTGATCCAGGTTCGCAGCGGCGAGCTGGCGATCTTCAAAGCCGCCTGCGACGCGTCGGCGAGCACTCGATGACGCTAATTGCGGCACAGGCGGGGACACGCCCCACCGAACACGGAGGACCGAGTCGTGCGCAGGACACCGGCAGCCAGCGCATTCGCGGCGGCCTCGATTGACCCCGGTTCGGTCAGGTTTCGAGAAGTGCCAAGGTGTCGGTGGGCCTAGTCTTCCCCTCAGATGGCCGGCATCGCGCCGAGCCATAGTCGTCGACAGGAGACGTGGAAATGCCCGCGAAGAGTTCCCGGACCAAGTCCGACGGCTTCAGCGCTGAGGAGCGTGCCGCGATGAAGGAGCGCGCCGCGGAGCTGCGCGCCGAGGGCAAGAAGGGCGCCAAGAAGGCCGACGACCTGCAGTCGGCCCTCGACAGCATCGCGAAGATGGCCCCAGCGGACCGGGCGCTCGCCGAGGGCGTGCACCGGACGGTGACCGCTACCGCCCCGGAGCTGTCGCCAAAGACCTGGTACGGGATGCCCGCCTACGCGAACGCGGACGGCAAGGTCGTCATCTTCTTTCAGGACTCGGGCAAGTTCAAGTACCGGTACTCGACGCTCGGCTTCCAGGATGCGGCCAGCCTCGACGACGGCGACATGTGGCCGGTGTCGTACGCGCTGCAGAAGTGGAGCCCGACGGTAGAAAAGAAGGTCGCCGAGCTGGTGAAGGCCGCGATCTCCTGAACGTTGCGGCAACCCGGGGCGCAGGCGCTCGGCCGCAGTGTTGCGACCTTGCGGGTACGGTCCTGCCGTGCGAGGACGGCCAGAGCCGCTGGATCGTCCATCTCCAATGCGAGCCGGCGCGCTGCACCCAATCCGACCGGCCGTCGAGCTGGTCGGCAGTTGGCCGGCCCATGCCAACGGATCCTCGGCCGCCGGTACCAGCACACGCCTCGGCTTACCTCCCGACCGACGACACAGACCCTCTCGGTGACAGAACGTGCCGAGCGGTATGCGGTTCATCGATGGGGTCCCTGCTGTGGACGGGCGGGTGGTTCACCGGACGATGTGGTCGTGGTGAGAGTCGGGTGGGAGGACGGCACGGCGAGCCGGCCGGCGAGCGGCTCACACAGCGGCTGCGGCCGTAGCCGCCGAACCCGCAGCATCCGGGTGGAGACGACGAGTATCCACACCCAGAACAGGATGTGCGGGAGGTACCACAGCGGCGACGGGAAAGCCATCCGGACCACCAGGTATCCGGCCCCGACGGCCAGCGCCCACCAGCCGATCCAGGCGGGCCAGGCGATCCAGGCGGGCCAGGCGGGTCGCTCGGGTGAGGCGGGTTCGCGCCGGCCGGCGAGGATGGCCCATCCGGTGGCGAGGCCGAGGCTGCCCAGTGCCACCCACATGTTGGCCAACGTGACGCTGGTGAGGTCGAAGGCGAACTGGGCGACCTGGCGATCGAGCCCCTCGCCGCCGCGGTATTCGGAGGCCTGCGGCGCACCGTTGAGCATGACGGCCACAGCGGCGGTGCCCGACACCAGCACGACCGTCGAGAGCAGATCGGGGCGGGCGCCGGGGCGGCGCACCGCGGCGGCCAGGCCGCAGACGAACCACAGCCAGGCGACCAGGCCGAAGGCGAGCAGGAAGCCACCCACGGCCACGGCCCAGGCGTCCTGGGTTTCCAGGTATCGCTGGATCTTGTCGGCCGATGCGTCGAAGTTGGGCTCGGGCGCGCCGGTGCTCGAGCTGATGATCACGCCGGTGAACACCATGACGGTGGCCGCCCAGCCCGCGATGCCGGCCAGCCGGAGGTCTCGTGGGGGAGCAGAAGTGTCGATGTGGTCGGTCGTGGACATGGTCGATTACCACCCTCCATGGGTGTCAGGGAACAGGGAAAGACCTCAGCTGGTGCGGAAGGCGGCCATCATCGCCATGTCCTCGTGCTCGAGGTTGTGGCAGTGCAGCAGGTAGCGGCCTGGGTAGTCGGTGAACCGCACGGCCACGTCGACCGATTCGCTCGGCGCCAGGTCGACGGTGTCCTTCCAGCCTTTGTCGTGCGGGCCGGGGCCCTGGTCGCGCCGGGAGAGCACCTGGAACGGGTCGAGGTGCACGTGCACGGGGTGGTGCAGGTCGGACTGGAACCGCCAGATCTCGATCTCGCCCAGCCGCACGTCGGCGTCGATGCGCTCGGGGTCGAAGGCGCGCCCGTCGAGCTGCCAGACCGGGTGTTCGTCGTTGAGTGCCCGGCGGAAGGTCCAGGTTCGGGTGCGCACCGCCCGGTCCGCCCGTAGCGGTTCGATCCGGCTCAGCTGCGGCGGGATCCGGCTGTCGTCGCTGCCGCGACGGGTGACCCGGAACCGCATCACGTCGGCGGTCGGCCCGCTGCCGAGGCCGTTGCGCAGCGTCAGCTCGGCGCCGGGCGCCAACGCGCCGAAGTCGACGATCACCTCGCACCGCTCGCCGGGCGCGAGGAGCACGGTGGAGTGCTCGACCGGCCGTTCCAGCAGGCCACCGTCCGATGCGATCTGGACCAGCGGTGTGCGCGCCGGGTCCAGGCCGAGCCGGTACCGGCGCGCGCTGGACGCGTTGAGCAGCCGCAGCCGGTAGCGCGCGGCCGCGACCTCCAGCACCGGCCAGGGCGCGCCGTTGACCAGGATCACGTCGCCGAGGACGCCTTCGGCGTGCGCGTCGTCGACGCCGGCACCGTGGTGGTTGGCGGGGTAGGAGAACGAGCCGTCCTGGTGGAACGACCGGTCGGTGATCATCAGGGGGATGTCCCGGTCGCCGGACGGCAGGCCGAGGGCGTCCTGCTCGTCGTCGGTGACGAGGTGGAACCCGGCGAGCCCGCGGTACACCTGTGGACCGGTGAAGTCCATCCGGTGGTCGTGGTACCACAGCGTCGCGGCCCGCTGCCGCATCGGATAGGTGTACTCGCGGCGGCCGCCGGGCTGGATCAGGTCGGTCGGGTAGCCGTCGCTGTCCGCGGGCGTGTGCCCGCCGTGCAGGTGCACGGCGACCGGCACCGGCAGGTCGTTGCGGTGGGTGACCACGGCCTGCCGTCCGCTGCGGGTCACCACGGTGGGGCCGGGAAACGTGCCGTCGTAGGCCAGGACGCGGGTGCGCACGCCGGGCAGGATCTCCTGGTCCGCTTCGCGCTGGACGATCTCGTAGAAGTCGGTGGTGGCGTCGGTGCGCACCGGCTTCGCAGCCGCCGGGATCGGCAGCGGCACCCGGAACGGTCGGGGCAGCGGGACCCGGCTGTGCACCAGCTCGCCGGTCTGCCCGCGCGGCAGGCTGAGCGCCAGGCCGCCGAGGCTGGCCGCGCCGAGCGCCGAAAGTCCGAGCGTGCCGAGGAGGTGCCGCCGCCTCACCGGGCACGCTCCGACGGCCGCGACCGGCCGACCCGACGGGCCCGACGGGCCCGCCGGATCCGGCGCACGCGGCGCGGGCGCGGCGCCGCGGCGGCCGGGCGGAACAGCCACACGGTGATCAGGATCTGGGCGACCGTGAGCGACACGCCCAGCGGCAGGTGCACCACGAGCAGACGTTCGAAGCCCATCCCGACCTGGACCTCGACGGCCAGCGCGACCGCGAGGCTCGCCCAGATCGGCCACGCCCGCCCGCGCCCACCCCAGAAGTAGACGATGGCGCAGATCAGTTGCGCCACGTCGAGGGCCGTGACGATGCCGGCATTGATGCGGTGCAGACCGAGCGAGTCGACATCGCCCATCAGGTACCCGCCGGCGAACACCGGTTGGGCCAGGAAGGCCAGCGAGTGCAGCACCGCCACCACCCGCAGCACCTGCAGTGAGGCGCGGGGACCGCGATCCGGTGGTGGCGGCGTGGTCGCAGTCTCGATGACGGCGTCGGCTTGTGCGGTCATAACCGGACCTGCACAGCTTCACTGCGCGGACGCGGGGTCGACGGCGTCGGCTGGGTCCACAGAGCGACGCCGAAGGCGGTGAGCAGCAGACCGTAGACCGCGGTCGCGGTGGCAAGAGCGGGGGTGACGACGAGGACGTTGAGGGCCACGAGCCAGATCCCGACGGCAAGGGGAACGTAGCGACGCCAGCCGTCCCAGCGTCGGGCCCGCACCGTGGCGATGCCCGCCGCGATGAACCCGATGGCCGACAGAACACCGCCGAGGCCGAAGCAGGCGGCGACGAGTCCGGCGCCGGTGTCGTCGAGTCGCTGGTCGGCGACCGTGATGGACAGCAGTTGGGCGGCGAAGAGCACGGCGGTGCCGGTTAGCGCGACGAGCGTCCCGACGCGTGCGCTACGGCCGGGGCCGGCGACACCGCTGCGGGCGAACCCGAGGACTCCGATGAAGACCAGCACGTACATTGCCGCGAGCACGAGCGACACCGCGACGTATGCGTCGCTGGACCACGGGTAGCTCCACATCTGGTCGGAGACGTCGCTCGCGGGCTGGACGATGCCCTGGACGACGGCGCCCGAGATGATGTTGAGGGCGCCACCGATGGCGCCGAGGAGTCCTGCCCGGCGGATGCTGCTGGGTTCCGGGATGCGCATGATGCACCTGCTTTCCATCTGGTCGGTGAACCGCCCTCGACGCTAGGGACCGGGCCGGCCGGCGGTCATCGGCAGCAGCGCTGCACGTGGAGCAGCGCAAACGCGCGCCACGCCTAAGTGCCAGCACTGTTGGCCGGGTCGTTCGCCACCGTCAGACTGACGGGGTGCGCAGGCTTCACCTCACCCTGGTCCCGGGCTTGCTGCTCGGGCTCACGGTGGTGTCCGAGGTGGCGACGGTGCTGCTGAGTTGGAACCTCACGTCGCGCTTCTACACGGTGATGTACGCCGTCTGCGGGGTGGTCATGGCCGGGGCCGGTGCGCTGGTCGCGGCACGGCATCCGCGCAACCCGATCGGTTGGCTCTTTTGCGGTTTCGCCGCGTTCAACGCCCTTACCGACGCCGCCCTGGGGTGGGGACTGCGTGCTGCGGCCGAGGGCTGGCCCGGGGGCGCCGTTGGTGAATGGCTGGGCATGACGGGTTGGCTGCCGGGCGCGCTGGGCTGGATCCTCACGTTCCTGCTCTTCCCGGACGGGCACCTGCCCAGCCGGCGGTGGCGGCTGGTGCTCTGGCTCTGCGCGGTCGGGTTCGTTTTAGCCCTGCCCGGTTGGTCGATGAGCCCGGATCGGACCGGCGACTTCGCGTCCGGGCACAACCCGCTGGCCGTCCCGGCGCTCCCGACGGATGCCCTGCTCATCGTGGGGACGACGCTGTTCCTCGGCGCGCTGGTGGCGTCGGCCGCCTCGCTGGTCGTCCGGTTCCGCCGCTCGACGGGCGACGAGCGGCAGCAGCTCAAGTGGTTCGCCGCCGCCGCCGCGTACGCCGGCGTGGCCATGCCGGCCACCGTCGTCCTCTGGTACGTCACCCCGGCCGCCCAGTTGCTAATCGTCAGCGCGGTCACCGCCCTGGTCCTCGCCGCGTGCGTGGCGATCCTGCGCTACCGCCTCTACGACCTCGACCTCATCGTCGACCGGACCGTCGTCTACGGCACCGTCACCGGCTTGCTCGCCGCCACCTACGGCCTCACCACCCTGATCCTCGGGACGGCCCTCGGCGCGGGCTCCGGTTGGGTCACCGCCGCGGCGACGCTGGTCGTGGCGGTCGCGTTCCGGCCGCTGCGCGACCGGGTGCAGGACGTCGTGGACCGGCGCTTCCACCGCGCCCGCTACCAGGCGGTGCGGCGGATGGCCGACTTTCTCGAGGCCCTGCGCGCCGGCCGCGCCGCCCCTGAGGAGGTTCAGGGCGTCCTGCGCGAGCTCAGCGGGGACCCCCGGCTGGACCTGCTGGTCTTCCTGCCCGAAAGCCAGCTCTACGTCGACGTGAACGGGGTACCCGCAGCCGATCCGCAGGACGGGCAGCGCGAGCAAATCGACGTCGAGCGCGGCGGCCGCCCGCTTGGCCGGGTCCTTCACGGCACCGCCAAACCGGAGAATCTCATCCTGCTGCGGAGCCTGATCGAGAGCGGCGGGCTGGCTATCGAAATCGCCCGGCTGCACGTCGAGCTGCGCCGGCAGCTGGCCGAGGTGCAGGCATCCCGGGCGCGGATCGTCAACGCCGGCACCGAGGAGCGGCGGCGGCTCGAGCGTAATCTCCACGACGGCGCCCAACAGCGCCTCGTCTCGATCGGGCTCGCACTGCGCCACGCGCAGCACCAACTGGGCGCCTCCAACGTCGAGCGCGCCACCCGGACCCTCGACGAGGCGATCGTCGAGGTCAAGATGGCGATCGACGAGCTGCGCGAGCTGGCGCGTGGCCTGCCCCCGGCCCAGCTCGACGCCGGCCTGGCCCCGGCCTTCCGGGACCTGGCCCGTCGCGTCTCCGTCCCGGTCGAGGTGACCGCGCCGCGCGAGCGGTTTGACCGGGGGATCGAAGGGGCGGCCTACTTCATCGGGAGCGAGGGGCTCACGAACGCCGTCAAACACGCGCAGGCCACCAGGATCTCGCTCAGCGCAAGGCGCGAGGACGGCCGGCTTGTCGTCACCGTCATCGACGACGGGATCGGCGGCGCCGAACCGGTCCCGGGCTCAGGGCTCAGTGGCCTGGCCGACCGGGTCGCCGCCCTGGGCGGCGCCCTACGCATCGACAGCCGGCCCGGCACCGGCACCACCCTGACCGCGGAGCTGCCATGCGCGTCGTGATCGCCGAAGACCAGGTCCTGCTCCGGGCCGGGCTGGGCCGACTCTTCGCCGACGGAGGTCACGACATCGTCGCCTCCCTCGGCGACGCAAACTCCCTACCGGCCACGGTGTCCACCAACAAGCCCGACCTCGTGGTGGTCGACATCCGGATGCCGCCAACCTTCACCGACGAGGGCGCCCGCGCGGCCCGCGAACTCAAACAGCAACACCCGGACCTCGGCGTCCTCGTGCTGTCCCAGCACATCGAGACCACACACACCATCGACCTGATCCCCCTCGCCGGCTTCGGATACCTACTCAAGGACCGTGTGCTGGAGGTCGACGACTTCCTGTCCGCGGCCGAACGCGTCGCCCGCGGCGGCTCCGCACTCGACCCCCACGTCGTGGCCACCCTCCTGTCCGGCCGCCGGCGCGACGACCCACTCGCCGCCCTCACCGACCGAGAACGGACCGTGCTCGAACTGATGGCCGAAGGACTGACAAACACCGGCATCGCCAAGCGGCTGCACCTCAGCGAACGCACCATCGAGGCCCACGTGCGCCACCTACTCACCAAACTCAACATGCCAGACAGCGAAGACGACCACCGCCGCGTCCACGCCGTCCTTACCCACCTGAGCGCCACCCAGCCCTGAACGGGGCCCAACAGGCGCTCAATATCTGCCCACACGCACCGGCAGGCCGGCACCCGCCGCGACGGTAAGCCGAAGCAGCCGTTCCATCAGCGGCCGTACCGGATACCGGGCCCGCCGTTGATACCTGTCTTGACACCCGATGCAGGGCTTGCCTACCCGGCCGCTCACCGTCGCAGAGGCGCCTAGCATGCTATCCATGCGCGACGTGAGCGCCGGTGGACGATCCGAGCTGCCGGTCATGGTGCCGACCATCCCAGCGTCCGCCGGCGCTCTGATACGCGGGCGGAAGGGGCGATTGCTCATCCTGAAGCCGACCTACAAGGGCGGTTGGACGATCCCGGGCGGTGTTGTCGAGATTGGCGAGTCCCCCTGGGAGGCTTGTCGTCGCGAGACCAAGGAGGAGTGCGGCCTCGACGTCACCACCGGCCGTCTCGTCTGCTTGGACTTCCTGCGCCCCAAGCCTGGCCGTCCCGGTGGGATGCGCTTCCTTTTCGACTGTGGCGTTTTCGACGATGCCGTCTTGGCCACGGTGGTCATCCAGCCCATGGAGATCGCCGAGAGCCGGGTCCTGCCGCTGAAGACAGCACTGAGTCTGCTCAGCGGACCGGTCCGACGTCGGGTCCGCGCCGCCTGCCAGTCCAAACACGTGCGCTATCTCGAGGACGGCCGTCCGGTAGAGGGGATCAGGTCCTAGCGGTCTTCTGATCGCTAGGAAGAACACGGCAAATTGACTGTCGTGACGGTCGAGACCCAGCCGGGCGGCGGCGACGCGGGACGTATGTCTGCGTCGACGTCTACAACACGCCTCGGATCGCCACCGATCACTGCGCGAGGATGACCTGCCGTGCTGTTTCGACTGGCCTACCTCGGCGTGACCAATACGCTCGCGTTGCTGCGGCTACTGCCCATGAGTGACCGGGACAAGGATGCGGAGATCCTCGTCCTCCGCCACCAGATCACGGTCCTCGAACGGCAGCTGCACGGCGTGAAGATCCGGTTCACCGCCGCCGACCGGGCGTTGCTCGCCGCGCTACTGCACCGGGTGCCGCGTCAGGTACTGC
>Ga0070675_100002539_pt1 | contig 13653 bp, 11 predicted proteins | sample KBSM43metaG_FD_65343 | JGI IMG/M metagenome (GOLD analysis project Ga0070675, IMG submission 65343) | Miscanthus rhizosphere microbial communities from Kellogg Biological Station, Michigan, USA - KBS M4-3 metaG | ecosystem: Host-associated > Plants > Roots > Rhizosphere > Soil ...
AGAAGGACGCCACAGCCATAGGCGTGGGTGCGATGCAGAAAAACCGCGGCGCCTTGTTCATGACGTGAAGGGGCTCGTGGCACCGGGTTCAGTCGTTGTGGGTTCTCTAAATTCTGTCGCTCTTTTTCTCTAAAATCTGGCACCCTCGGGGCGGTTACGCAGACTTCGCGCGGCGGGCGGTGGTCGCCTCCTCGGTGAGATGTTTGGTGCGGTACGAGCGGCCACGCAGCGCGAAGTGCGCGCCTCGCTCGAGTAAGCGATCCAAAATCGCTTCCGCCAAGTCTCCATCATGTACAACATCGCCTAACGCCGCCAGCGGCTTGTTCGTGGTAAGCAGCATCGGACGCTGTTTGAGATAGCGCTCATTGATGACGCGGTAGAGGACATTCGCGGCGTCGGGCGCGTGCGAGAGGTAGCCCAGCTCGTCGATCACGAGGACATGCGGATGGAGGATAGGCTCGAGCGCGGACTCAAGGCGGCCTTTGCTGGCGGCGTGCGAGAGATGGCCGATCAGGGCATCGGCGCTCACAAAGCGCGCGTCGTAGCCGTGCTGAATTGCCCGATAGGCGATCGCGATGCACAGGTGGGTCTTGCCCGTGCCCGAGGGGCCGCTGAAGAGCGCGCTACGCCCGGCGGTGACGAGCTCTGGCCCCAAGTAACTGCCCAGCATCTGAAGCCTGAGCGCGGTCTGGAAGGTGAAGTTGAACTCCTCAATGGTGCGGAGAAAGGGAAAGCGCGCGGCGCGCACGGCGCGCGTGAGCCGCGTCTCGCTCCGGTGCGCGATCTCTTCGGCGATGAGGGTCTCGAGGTACGTGCGATAGCTCATCCCCTCCGCTTCGGCGCGCGTCGCGAGCTCACCGTAGAGCCGCCGGACCGTCGGGAGATGGAGGCGCTTGAGCATGCCCTCGAGGTCGTGCACGGGCGGGGGCGGCGCATTCCGCGGCGGGCGGCGCGTGGGGCGGTGGGCCGTCATGAGGCCACCTCGCCGCGCGATTCGTCCAGCCGCGCCGCCACCCGGATGACGTACTCGGCGCCGAAGGTCCGTTGCATCAGCGCGCGCTGGAGCACCGCCCGGAAGCGGTCATCGCCCAGTTCCTCCAGGAGGGCGAACAGCCGCTCGACGTCGCCGGCCCAGGTGTGCGGCCGCTGATGCACGAGTTCCGTGAGATAGGCTTCGCCCACCGGCCCGAGCTCGAGCAGTCGCTCGCGCATGAAGTAGAGCCGCTTCCGCTTGCCATAGACGCTCTGGAGCTGGGCGGCGCGCTGGCCCGGCAGATAACTCACCGCGCCCACGGCGGGGAAGCGGGGATGCACCGCCTCGTGCCGACTCCCGACCGTGACGATCTGCACGCGCTCGGGATAGAGCGAGAGCGTCGCGGGCAACCCACAGGCCGGCGCGGGCATCGCGTAGCGAATCCCCTGGTGCGTCACCATTGCCGTCGGGCCCACGGTCACGGCGAAGTGGAGTCCGTAGTCGTTAGGGGCGACGGCCAGGGGTTTGAGGCGCGCCTGTTCGGCCGGAAGGCGGTGCACCGGAGTCTGTTTCGTCGCCCGGCAGGGCCGGACCGTGTTGACCTCGACGAGCCAGTCACGCAGCTGCTGCGGGAGGTCGGTCGTGAGATCCTGAAAGCGCCGGGCGCGGAAGAAACTTCTCTTCACAAAGCCCACCAGATTCTCGACGCTCCCTTTCTGCTGCGGCTGCCGGGGCGTGCACAGCTCGATGGTGAAGCCGTAGTCAATCGCGACTTGCGCCAAGGTCGCATTCCAGACCGGCCGCCCATCCTCATGACGCAGGACAACGGTCTTGGGGTTATCAAAGACGACCCGCAGCGGGACGCCTGGCCCCGCGTGGAGGAAACTCTCGAGGAGAGCGCGGACCAACGCCTCGACGCGCTCGTTAGGCACGAGCACCACATGGACCCACCGCGAATACTTGAGCCGATAGGCCGCGAAGTGCACCACGCGTGTCACGTCAGCGGGGAGTCGGACGTGCACCTCCCCAAAGTCGAACTGGGCAAACTCGCCGGCCACGCCCTCGAACCGGACCAACAAGTCGGTGGGGATCGTGCCGCGCACGGCCGCGAGCACGCGATACACCGTGCTCAAGCCGAGCGGCGTGCCGTCGTCGCGTAACCGCCGCCACACTTCCCCCGGCAGGATCGTCGGGTCGTCTTCGAGCAAGGCGCGCACGCGCCTACCGATTGCCTCCGTGACCCGCGGTCGGCCGACGGGGCGGCTGGTCGCACCGGCCTCGCCGTCGCTCGGCCCCGGCTCCAAGGACTCTCGCGCAATCCGGCGGACGGACCGCAGCGAGGTGCCGATCTCACGAGCGACATCGCGCGCTTTCACCCCAGCGCGCAGTAGCGCCTGGACTGCATATCGATCCAGCATCCTGAGCATCCTCCTCGCGCCTCCCGCATGGGATTACAAACCCAGCTCGGAGACGCCAACAAAAACGGGAGGCCCTCAGGGGTGCCAGAATTTAGAGAAAAAAGGTGCCAGAATTTAGAGAACGCACAAAAGCTCAAACGCATTCCGCCGACGTTCGTATTCTTCCCTCGGGATGCCAATTGAAACGTCCATCCGATTCTTAAATCGAAGTGGTGTCGGTTGCTGCCGAACGCTGTTTGTATTGCATGGCAGGGACCAGCTTGCGGCTTGACCATTCAGATGCGACACGTCCCTGCCGTCTAACTCGGCTCAATGCGGCGAAGTAGCGCGTCATCGCTGGCAGTACGGTGCTCACAAATTAGTGCGACATCCGCCCCTACGGCTCCCGTGTTAGGCGGCGAGGCGTGCCGCCTAACCCAATGGTGGCCGAGCATCGTTTCTGAGGGTCACGGCTCCGGACGACGGCGCTCGAACGCCACGTCCAACGGACTCCGGACGCGACAACGCCCGTCGCCTGGACGAAGGTACTCGAGGGTCGTCGAGAGATCCCGGTGGCCGACCAGGTTCTGTACGTCCCGCGCGTCGCTCCCGGTCCGCAGGAGATGCATCGCGAACGAGTGCCGCAACATCCGTGGTGTCACCCGCGCCGTAAGACCTGCCGCACGCCCCGCGCGCGACACGGCACGCTGAATCGTCGTGGCATTCACGTGGTGGCGGCGCCGCTGACCGCTCGCGCGATCCATGTGCTGGCGCGCAGCCGGAAAGAGCCACGTCCACCGCCAGTCGCGCACGGCGCGCCCTGACGCGAGCAGCTCGACGTAGCCACCACCGGAAACCGTGTCGCGCATGTGCTGCCGCCGCACCGCGTCCACCTGCGCCGCGATGGCATCCCGAAGCGCGTCCGGCAACAGCGCGAATCGACGCAGCGTACCATCGTCGCCGCGAATGCGAATGCGCCGTCGGCCGATATCAACGTCACTCACGCGCAACGTCGCGCACTCCATCAGCCGGAGCCCGGTGCCGTACAGGAGCGACACGGCCAAGTGCCGCGCAGGTGCGACCACCGCCAGCAGCCGAGCGACCTCGTCGGGCGCCAGTACTTCCGGCGGGCCAATTCGCGGAGGCGTCTTCGGAAGCTTCGGCGCGCGCCACTCCGCTAGGCCGAGTACGTCGCGATAGAGAAACACGAGCGACGCCCTCGCCTGTCTCGAGGTGCTCGGTGTCGCGCGCCGCTCAGTCACCAGCCAGTCGAGGAAGCTCCGGCACTCCGACGCGTCGACGGTGCTCGGATGACGAAGCTCGCAGAAACGCACGAAGCGCACGATCCACCAGCGATAGGCACCCGCGGTGCGCGCACTCAGACGCCGCGACTGCGCCACCACGCGAACCCGCGCCAACAAACGCTCATCGCCTGTCGCATTCATTCCGCAAAATCGCGAACGTCGACCGAGTAACCGTCATCTTTTCACCCCCACACCAGTCCTGCGCGCGCGCCCGAAGCATGTACATTAGCCGCGTCTCACCGCCGGATCGCCACGCCTCGCCTAACGGCCAGGCATGACGACCGGCACCGGCATGCACAGGAACGGAAGCAACAGACGCAGGGAGGTGTCGAAGATGGCCCGGAAGATCCTGTTCGTGATTCATGGTATCGCCCAGCGCGCGCCTGACGATGCCACCGACAAGCCACGCGTCGCGGCGGACGGCTGGCACATCGATCTCATTCACAACTTCATCGCGCTCGCGGGGAAACACGCACCCGGCGTGGACATCGGGCTCAACCCCGGACTGGACGGCGTGAAGATCGTGCCGCTGTCCTACTGCGATCTCCTCATCGAGCAACTCGAGCGCTGGGACTCACTCGGCGACAAGAACGTCGCGGACGCGGTCGCCAAACAATTCCCCGGCGTGCCGGCCGAGTTGGTGAACGTGCTGCGCGACATCTCGACGGCCGACGCGCCGTACTTCTGGAAAGGGGGCGTCGACATCCTGCTGTATCGCGTGTTCAACGACGCCGCCATCCGCTCGCACGTGCGCTCGCAGGTCACACGCGCGCTGTTCGACAACGCCGTGAACGGCGTGCTCCCGTCGTGCGGCTTCATCACGCACAGCATGGGCACTGCCGTCATGCACGACGTGCTCGCGGAGATCTTCGCGAACCCGCAGGAGTTCGGTGGCTTCGTGAACATGGACATCGACATCTACGTCAGCCTCGCGAACGTCAGCAAAGTTCTCGAGAACGTGGCGAACCCGCAGAAGTCTCCCGTTAGGCCCTTCGGCGCGCCCGGCATTGGCCGAGCGCGGTGCCGGTCATTCGTGAACGCGCATCACGACTCGGACCCTGTTCCCTTCCTCGGCCTGTTCAAGCCGGACTGGGACACCGCCACGACGCCGTACCGCGACGTGCGCATCGAGCGCATCAAGGAGCCCAACACACACTCGTACCAGCGATACCTCGAGAACCCACGCGTGTGGGTGCCGATCTTCCGCACGCTGCTCGAGACGTCCATCAGCAAGCAGCAGGCGGACGACCTCATCGCGGAATACGACGCGACGCCCGCGGCGGCGTGCCCGCAGGCACTCGACGATCTCTGTCAGGCCGTGAAGGGCATCGCCGAAGCGTGGAAGAACCGCGCGGGTGCCGTTGGCACATGGCAGTTCGTCGTCGAGCTCACGAAGGCACGACGCGTGATCGACGAAGCGCGACAGCAGTGCTTCGGCCCAGGCGGTGGGCTGGGGTCCGTCATATGAGGGCGCTCGGAGTAGTGCTGCTGTTGCAGCTGACGCTGGTCGCGCCCGTGCATGCCCAGGGTCTCGGGAGTTGCCAGGATCCGTGGGGTAAGCCGCCCGGCCTAACGGGAAAAACACGCGCCGTTCACCCCGACCGCCTCCGCGAGCGGTTCGCGCGCTCGATCGCCACGCACGACTGGGCGACGGCGTTCGCGGGCGCCGTCGCGGTGATCGACACAACCCTGAATCGCGTCGGTGGGCAGTCGACCGAATTCGACCGGATCCGCCGGGCCTTCGTGGGCGCCGCCGACACGGTCGCGGTCGGACTCGCGCGCGCGCTCCAGCGACCGCAGTCGGAGCTCGCGGGCGCACTGGCCGAACTCGAGATCAACCAGTTCCGTCCCGTCACGAACGTGGATGGCAACCTCGTCATCCTGCAGAGCAACCGCATCCCGTTAGGCATCACGCTCGACAGCACGCGCCTCTCCGCCGACCAGCTCGAGGCCGTCTGCTGGAGCGGCTGGAGCCTCCATCGGCTGCTCTCGAACGTCAACTTCGAGACGATTCCCGGCGCGCTCGCACGCATCGAAGCGCAGGAGCGTCGGTGGGAGCGCTACCGCACCAACGGACCGATGCAGCTGCCGCACGAGATGGCCCTCAATCGCGTGCGTCGCTTCGTCGTTCCGCCACGCGGGTCGTCGCGCTTCAATCCGCCGCGCTTCGATCTCGTCGCCGTGCATCCGTTCGGCGGTATCGAGCTCGTGCGCACAGACGACGCCGTCGCAACCACGCCGTCCGTCGCCGCGGAGATCGGCGGGGCCACGTTCTGGATCAACGATTGGAAGCAGCACATCGGCGCGTCGTGGGTGCTGGCGTACGACAGCGACGGCCGCATCGGTCGCGGTCCGCTGGTCAGGCTCGGCGGCTATGTGACCGCGGGCGTGCTCGCTCGCACGGACGCGGGCGGTAAGAGCAGGAAGTCTCTGCTCATCAACATCGACGCGCTCCGGTTGCTGAAGCCGGATGTCGCGCCGCAGGCCGTGCGACAGGCACAGAGCATCGCTGGCGAAGTGCTCGATCGGCTCCCGCCGCGATAGCGAACGGTCGACCTGACGACAGATAGTCTCGTTAGGTCGACCGCATGAGGCTACAGCCAGCCTCCTGCGCCATGAGCATTCCGAACACGCCCGTCGGCATGAGGGTCGCGCCAGGCACGAGGTTGGCCTTGATCTCCTCGTAGACCGCGCGGAAGTCCTGCTTCGTCGCGGTCGCGGTGCGAGACGAGAAGCCGCGCGTCGCGAGATCACACCCGATGAAGATGACGCCGCGCGCCGTCAGCGATTTGATGAGCGGCGTCGGCTTCTCGCTCACGACTTCCTTGCCCTCGGCGTCCAGCTTCTGATAGTAGATGTTCCGCGTCACCGGCTTTTTCGTCTTCTCGTCCAGCGTCTTGGTGGACGTGCCGATGTCGTACTTCGCCCACATCGCGTCGTTGTAGAGCAACGGCACGGCGCGGTGGCGCAGGACCACGACCACACTCGCGTCGGAATCGCCCGTCCCGAAGACGTCCTTCACGGACCCCAGATAGCTCATCGCGTGGTAGAGCGCCGTGCCGTCCTCGATCTCAGGAGAGTCGAACACCGCTTTGTGTTTCGCCGTGATGCGATCCATCCAGCTCGGATCCCACTTCACTGGCGGTAGCTGCGGAGGCGGCGATGACGGCGGTGCCGCCGCGGGCGTCGGGGCCTGGCTGGCGGCGGTAGCAGCCGTGGCGGCGGGCGTGCACGCCGCAGCAGCAATGGCAGCGGCACCAACGGCGAGCTCACCAATGAACTGGCGGCGTGGAGTGCGAGAGTCGTTGTTTGACGAGCGGCTCATGGACGGGTCTCGTGGATGAACGGCCTGACGCGAGGAGGCCTCCGAAACTAAGGCCCGGCACCACCGGGCGCACGACCGGACTGTGCAAATTGCCAAACCGCCGGGGCATACCGGTGCCCCACGGCGCTGGGCCGCCCTTCGGCACCACCGTCACGAGGAGCACTCACGATATCTGAAGGATATCTGAAGGGGCCGGCAAGCCACCTCGCTCGCCGACCCTTCGCTCATCCACGCCGCCGGTACGGCTACCGGTTCCTACCGGTCCCTAGCGGTTCCAGGCCGGCGAGATGTCGAGCGCGGCGCTGGTCGTTAGGCGTGTGACGCCGGTCCCGTCCGCGTTCATGGTGAAGATGTCCGAGTTGCCGCCGCGGATGCTGATGAAGGCGAGCTGCTTGCCGTCAGGCGACCATGACGGAGCCAGGTCCTGCACGGCAGTGCCCGGCCCGTCGGTGAGGCGGCTGATCTGCCGGTCATCGATGTTGATCACGAACACGTCGCTCGTCAGAATGTTGTCGTCGCCCGAGTCGAACGCCGTGCTGTACGCGATCTGTTTGCCGCCGGGTGCCCAACTGGGCTCGCGCACGTCCGTATCGACCGACTCGTTCGTCAGGCGGGTGACCTGCAGACCATCGAGGGTCACCACGTAGAGGTCGGTCGTCTGATCCGACGCGCCATCACGTGCGCTGACGAACGCAATCTGCTTCCCGTCGGGCGACCACGATGGGTCGGCGTCCGTGCCGGCGGCATCGGTTACACGGCTCACGCCACTGCCATCATCGTTCATCGTGTAGATGTCGCCGAAGGGATCGTTCCGCATGCTGACGAACGCGATGCGCTTGCCGTCCTTCGACCAGGTCGGCGACGTGTCGATGCCACCGCTTTCCGTAAGTCGGCGGACACCGCTCCCGTCGGCATTCATCACGTAGATCTCGCCGAACGAATCGTGTCGCAGGCTCACGAATGCGATCCGCTTGCCGTCCGGCGACCACGCCGGCGCGACGTCGTGCTCCGGCGAGTTCGTCAGCCGGCTGACGCCACTCCCATCGGGGTTCATGCTGTAGATCTCGAAGTTGCCCGGCGCGTCGCGATCGCTCACGAACAGGATCCGGCGATTGTTGCCGCCGACATTCGTGCCCAGCGACGGGCCACTCGTCGCGTTAGGCGCGGTGGGCAGCGGCCGCGTCGCGTCATCGCATGCGGCGGTGGAGAGAAGCCCGAGGACGATGAGGGTGCGCTGTATGCGGAACATGGTGAAGCTCCTTGTGGGTTCAGCTGTGGGTTGGGTCGTGCGGACTAGCGATTCCAGGCCGGGCTCACATCCGGCGCTGGGTTGGTCTTCAGGACTGTGACGCCGGTGCCGTTCGCGTTCATGATCGCGATGTCCGAATTGAAGTCGAGCTCGCGGACGAACGCGATCAGCTTGCCGTCGGGTGACCACGACGGCTGGGAGTCGTTAGGGCCACCCGGGCCGCCCGTGAGGCGCGTGACCCGCTTGCCGTCCAGATCCAGAACGTAGACGTCCTCACTCAGCACGTCCGGCTCGCCATTGGTACCGCCGGGCAGCTGCGCGAGCGTGTTGAACGCGATCTGCTTGCCGCCGGGCGCCCAGCTCGGCGCCTGGACCCGCACGCCTTCCCACGTTAGGCGACTGACCTGCCGGGTGTCGACGTCCACGACATACAGTTCGGTCTTTCCCTCACTCAACGCATCTCGCCCGCTGACGAACACGATCTGCTTGCCGTCGGGCGACCACGCCGGCTCGCCGTCCGTGCCGGTGAATTCGGTCAAGCGAGACACGCCGCTGCCATCCGCGGCATTCATGACATAGATCTCGCCCTGCTCATCGTCACGGGTGCTGACGAACGCGATGCGCTTGCCGTCCTTCGACCAGGTCGGCGCCTCGTCCAGATGGTCGTCGAACGTCAGCCGCTGGACGGCCGTCCCGTCGGCGTTCATCACATAGATCTCACCGTTCGGGTCGTGGCGGGTGCTGACGAACGCGACCCGCTTGCCATCGGGCGACCACGCGGGCTGGACGTCGAAGCCGGCCGACGTTGTGAGCCGATCCAGCCCAGAGCCGTCGGGGTTCATGCTGTAGATCTCCATGTTGCCGATCTCGTCGCGCGAACTGGCGAACAGGATTCGCCGGTTATTACCGCCGTTGTTCACGCCGAGCGACGAAGCTGGCGGCGCCGCGGGTGCGGTGGGTGTGGACTGATCCGCGCACGCGGCAACGGCCAGGAGCACTCCGAGCATCAAGGGGATACGAGCAGGTGCGGCGAGGGTTGGGTGCATGGCGAAGCTCCTTATGGCGTCAGATGGGGATCGTTGCTCGAGGGTCCGAGGCCGCGGTCTACCGTGTTGGTATACCAACCGCGACGGACGACAAGGTGCGCCCACCACGCGCGCACGAGTATCCGGCGGAGGACCGGAAGTCGACTCACGATGATTGTGTGCGGGAACTACCCGAGGAGGGGCGGAGCCCCTGACTTTCGTCAGGCCTCGGTGGCGCCCTCAGCGTCGAGGCCGTGCTTCGACGCGAGCAACGCGGCCTGCGTGCGGTCACCCGCACCGATCTTCGGCAGCATCGCGCTGATGTACCCCTTCACCGTGCCGACACTCAGATGCAGTGCAGCGGCGATCTGCTTGTTGGCGTGCCCACGTGCGATGAGCCGGAGCACGTCGAGCTCACGCGGCGTTAGGTGCGCGAACGGCGATGGCGCGGCCGGAGCGGAAACCTTCCGCATGAGACGCCCCTGCGCGCGTGGATCGAGCGTCGGCAACCCGCGAGCGGCGGCGTGGATCGCCTGAACGAGCTGGGCGCGCATCGTATCCTTCAGCAGGTACCCGATCGCACCCGCTCTGACGGCGTCGATGATGCACTCATCGTCCGGGCGTGTGGTGAGAATGAGGACGTGGGTCGTCGAGCCCGTGGCGCGGATCCGCTCGGTCGCCGCGATCCCGTCCAGGCGCGGCATCATCACATCCATCAACACGACGTCAGGACGCAGCCGCTCCACCAGACGCACCGCTTCCTCCCCATCCACGGCCTCGCCCACGACCTCGATCGTCTCGTGTTCCTCGGAGAGGATCATCCGAAGGCCCTCGCGGACGATCTCGTGGTCATCCGCGACAAGCACGCGTGTCCGCACGCCGCGCGGCGCCTCGCTTTCCGGCTTCGAGGTGCTCACGATGGCCACATTGGTCGCCTCGTAGCGGGCTCCTGGGAGCGCCGATGATGCGAGACCAACCGCGTGGCCGCAATGGAACGAAGTGCGAGAAGTAGGGCACTCGCGTTAGAATGGAGGCATCCTGGCGTCTTCAAGGCCGCCGCGCACACCAGTACGCCCGCCACTCAATCGCTCATGCCCACCGCCCCGCTCGGTATCGGCTTCATCGGCAGCGGCTTCAACACGCGCTTTCACATCCAGGCGTTCCAGGCCGTTCGTGACGCCGAGGTGCGCGGCGTTTGGAGCCCGAACAGGAAGAACGCCGCTTCGGCGGCCGAGCTCGCGCGCACGCTCGACGTCGGCAACGCGAAGGCGTACGCGAGCATCACCGACATGGTCGCGGACCCGGCCATCGACGCGATCTGGCTCTGCGGACCGAATCACGCCCGCATTGAAAACGTGTCGGAGATCGTACAGGCAATAGAGTCGGGGCGCGGTGCGCTCAAAGGCATCGCGTGCGAGAAGCCACTCGCCCGCAACGTGGCCGAGGCGAAGCGGGTGAACGATCTCGTTAGGCGCGTCAAGCTGCCGACCGGCTATCTCGAGAACCAACTGTTCTCTCCGCAGGTGGAGCTCGGGAAGTCCCTGCTCTGGGCCCGTGGCGCGTCGAACACGGGACGCCCCTACCTCGCGCGTGCAGCCGAGGAGCACAGCGGTCCGCACATGCCGTGGTTCTGGCGCGGCGAGCTGCAGGGTGGCGGCGTGCTGAACGACATGATGTGCCACTCGGCCCTCGTCGTCAGGCACTTGCTCACAAAGCCGGGCGCGTCGTACGACACCGTGAAGCCGGTTCGCATCACCGGTCACATCGCGAGCCTCAAGTGGTCGCGCCCGGAGTACGCGAAGCGGCTGTCGAAGACGATGGGCAAGGAAGTCGACTACACGAAGACGCCGTCCGAGGACTTCGCGAGCGTCATGATCGAGTTCGAGACGGACGACGGCTTCACCGTGTTAGGCGAAGCGTCCACATCGTGGAGCTTCGTCGGTGCGGGGCTTCGCCTGTCGGCCGAGTTGTTAGGCCCGGAGTATTCGATGTCGTGGAACACGCTCGACTCGGGTCTCAAGCTGTTCTTCAGCCGCGAGGTGAAGGGCCGTCAGGGTGAGGACCTCGTGGAGAAGCAGAACGCCGAGATGGGCTTGATGCCGGTCGTGGCGAGCGAGGCGGCCGCGTATGGCTACGAGGCGGAAGACCGGCACTTTGTGCGTGTCTTTCAGGGTAAGGAAGAGCCCAAGCTCACGTTCGACGATGGCGTCGAAGTCGTGAAGATCCTCATGGCCGCGTATGCGAGCGCCGAGCAGGGGAAGACGCTCGCGTTTCCACCGAAGGGGATCGACAAGTTCGTGCCCCAGGTCGCACGCGGAGCGTGGAAGCCGTGACAGCACCTACGCGAGCGCGAGGCGGCATGGCCTCGGGGCCGAGCTCGACGCTCGTGCAGACGGTGGACATCGAGACGCCGGAGCTGGTGACGTTCAGCTACACCATCGCTGGCGTCGGCTCGCGCGTCGCCGCGGCACTGATCGACTATCTCCTGTGCCTTCTGCTGTTCATCGCGATCATCGTCGGGATGGCGTTCATCGGCGCGAGCCGATTGGTGCGGTTAGGCGGAACGTCGTCGGACGCGTGGGCGCTCGCGATCGTGGTGCTCGCGCAGTTCTTCATCCTGTGGGGCTACTACGTGCTGTGGGAGGGGCTGGCCGACGGGCAGACTCCGGGCAAGCGCTACATGCGCCTCCGCGTCGTGAGCGACGGTGGCTACTCGGTGTCGTTCGCCGGCTCGGCCATCCGCAATCTCGTCAGGATTGTGGACATGCAACCGGTGTTCACGTATGGCGCCGGGATCGTGAGCATTCTCGCGACGAAGCAGGGCAAGCGACTGGGTGATCTCGCCGCGGGAACGCTCGTGGTGCGTGAACAACTTGTTCATCGGGAATCGGGAATCGGGAATCGGGAATCGGGAATCGGGCGGGGGCCCGCCGAAGGCGGGCGGCGGGAATCGAGCAAAGAGCGTGGTGAATCGCCGGCCGCGATGCCGCGTCAGGCACGGCTCACCGACGACGAGTTCGCCGTCGTCGAGCGGTTCATGGAGCGACGGTCAGCCTTGGATCCGTTGCGACGCGTTGAGCTCGCGACTCGGCTCGTGGAGCGGTTCGCGAGCGCGTTCGTCGGCTATTCAACTACTGCTGGCAGCCCACTCGACCAGCTGTTCGAGCTGTACGCGGACGAGCGTCAGGCGCGCGCGAGCGGCGCGGTCGTGGGACGCGAGACGGGCGCGGCGCGTGAGCGTCACGCCATCGTCGCGTCAGGCACACCGAGATGGTCGTCGTTCGCGGCGCGGCTCGATCGCGCGCAGCACGGCGGGCTCAAGTCGCTCGGCGAGGATGGCGTGCGGAACTTCGTGGCCGAGTATCGGGACCTCGCGGCGGATCTCGCGCGATTGCAGACGGCGGCGCGCGGTCGCGAACGGGATGAGGTGTTCTACCTGAGCCGCCTCATGGCCGGCGCGCACAACCTGTTGTATCGCGGTCGCGCGCTGACGCTGAACGATTTATGGCGGACGTTCGCGGTCGACGCACCACGCGAGGTGCGACGCTCGTGGCGTCCCATCGCGCTCGCCGGGCTGTTGATGTTCGGGCCGGCGATCATCGCGTACACAGCGGTGGTGCGCGATCCACCGGTCGCGCGCGTGTTCATTCCCCCGGCGATGCTGGACCGCGCGGAGGAGGGCGTGAGGCGAGCGCGGCAGGGCCAGGGATACATCGAGGATCCCGAGCTGTTCCGTCCGGTGATGGCGACGAGCATCATCGCGAACAACGTGCAGGTGACGTTCGCGGCGTTCGCCATGGGAATCGCGTTAGGCATCGGGACGGTGATCGTGCTCGTGACGAATGGCGTCAGCATCGGCGGCGTGTTCGGGCTCTACGCGTCGAAGGGGATCGGAACGCTGCTGGTCAAGTTCGTGGCGCCACACGGCGTGCTGGAGCTGACCGCGATCTGCATCGGCGGCGGGGCCGGCTTGCTGCTGGCGGCGGCGATATTGATCCCGGGGAATCGTCCGCGGAGCGTGGCACTGCGCGAGAACGGTCGACGCGCGATCCGGCTGATCGCGGCGTCGACGGTGCTGCTGCTGATTGCGGGAACGCTGGAGGGTTTCGTTTCACCGATCGAGACGTGGCCGCTCTCGTGGAAGCTCGCGGTCTCGGCCGCGACGGCGGTGTTCCTGGCGGCGTACTTGTCAGGCGGCCGCAGAAAAGTTGTTCCCGCGCAGGCCGCCGAGCCTCTACCAGCCACGGATGATCTGCTCGGCCTTCGAGCCTAGCTCACATCCCGAGCGACTGCCCCGTCAGCGAGGAATCTTCAGTTAGCGCTCGTAGCTAGTCTCGCACTCGCATAGTGGTGCGCGCATGTCCAACAGCGACGCAGAAG
>Ga0070675_100002540_pt1 | contig 13651 bp, 13 predicted proteins | sample KBSM43metaG_FD_65343 | JGI IMG/M metagenome (GOLD analysis project Ga0070675, IMG submission 65343) | Miscanthus rhizosphere microbial communities from Kellogg Biological Station, Michigan, USA - KBS M4-3 metaG | ecosystem: Host-associated > Plants > Roots > Rhizosphere > Soil ...
GGCGGATAGACGACGGTCCCGCCGTTCGGGATGTCCACGCCGGCGAACAGTTGCAGAATCAACTCGGAGCTCTGCGTCGTGTCGAATGACCGATACGGACGGTACTCGAGGATCGGGAACTCGAGATACGTTGACTCGAACTCGACTACCCGCGGACTCGAACCCGCCGGAACGCCCGGCGCCAGCAGCGTTTCTTCCTCTGCGCCGAGCCCGTGCAAGGTCACGCCGATCTCGCGCCCCAGCACGAGCTGAAATCGCCCGAATCGAGTTGCCCAGCCGAGCTGCCAGGGAATCAGTCCGCCATTGACCGCAGTGACCGCCATACCCTGATAGGTCTTGGGCGATGCGAGGTACAGCGGCGACAGGAACAGCAGGTCGCCGGGTATCAGATAGAACGGCATGCGCATTCGGACTGTCAGGCCAGTGCGTGCTGGAATCGCAGCAGTCAGGCTGCCGCCTTGTTGCGCAGGGGCGGCCTCGGTGTACTTGTTGGTGGAAGGTATGTCGCCCCTAAAGCCCACCGAGAAATAGACGAGCCCATCTCCCCCTTCGTCGATCACGCCATCGAGTCCATACCCGAGTCGTAGCGACAGATCCGCTCCGCCGACGAAACCGCTGCCATCTTCCAAGCCGGTGAAGCCACCGTCCACAGAGCGCATGTCGAGCGAGCCGGCGACGCCGATGAAGGGACCGAGCTCCGAGCGGAAGCGCGGCATCGCCCCGAGTCCTTCACCCAGACTCGGCACTGGAGTCAGCAGCAGGACTTCCACGCCCAACTCCACCGCCTCGGGTGTGGGTTCACGTCCCTGCGACCACGGCCCAAGCCTGTCGTTGCTGCAAACGTCGAACGCTTCGGGTTCGCCAGGAGCCGCTGGCGTGTACGGAAGATTGGTCGCTCGCGGTCGACCGGCCGCCGTGTCGAGCACCTGCTCGAGACTCAGACGCACTGCCTCGGCAGCGCGCTGCGCATCCTCGGGGCGCATGTGCGCATCGCCCATCAACACGGCTGTATTCGCGCCTGGCTGCCAGGTCCGTACTTCCAGGCCGCTCTCGTTGTAGTAGTCGTGAGTGCCTTTGCGTTGCGAGACGTCGCCCCAGGTCCCGGCCACGTGCCCCGCGGCAAAGACGTCTTCCATGAAATGCAGCGCAAACGCTTCATCCGCAAGCACGGCGCGCGCGAGCGCGGCGCGCTCGTCAGGAGACAGGCTCTCTCGCGCAAGCCTCGTTGCCTTCTGCAGAGCACTCAAGTGAAACCGCCCCCACACGCCCACGGCATTGACCTCAGACCCAACTGTGAGCGTCGTCTCTATGTATTCCGGTGCGGTGAAATCCACCCTCGGGCGGGCCAGCAGGAAGTGGGCATTGTTGGATCCCGCCCGTGTCGCATATTCCGGGTCGGCACGCTGCAAACGAATGTCTGCAGTGCGCAGCACGTTGATGCGATCGGCCCTGATTGCTTCGCTGTCCATCTGCCGCCGCAGGTCGCCGATAAAACTCCTGCCATCGTTCTGGGATGCGGCCGGCGAAGTTTTCGAGACCCGCAGCAGATCGACTTTGAGCTGTGCCGCGACTTCGGCAACGGCCAGGATCCATTCCGAGGTGCTGACAGTGTCGAGCAACTGCGCGCTCGAGCACGAATGGTCGCCCGCAATTGCGGACATTGCGGCCCAATCGATGCACTCGGGCATCAGGCCTTGCGTAGCGTCAGCGCCTTGCTTGCACAGGCGTTTCTCGTAGCCGCTGCGCGCCTCGGCCCAGAGCTGATCGAAAATCGCTTGGCGTTGCGCGTCGAGGCTTTCGATACCGAGCACAGCGATGTCACGGTGCTCGGGATAGACCCATGCGAATGCAGGAGAGGTCGCGCATGCGAATCCTAAGACTGCCACTAACAGTCTGAGCGCCATCAGTGCGTCCAGTCGTCGTTCGAGAGGTCCTCCTCTATGAATCGCAGGAGCGCCTCCATCAGCGCTTCGCGCGGGTAGCCATTCTGCGTGACGAATGCGGCGCCGATCGTCGCATGCGAGCGCGCGATTGGTACAGCGAGCGCCCAATGGTCGGCATTGACGTACGCGAGCAGGCGGCTCCCGGGGATGACCTGGTCATAGAAGATCAACTGGCCATCGTTGCGTGCGTCGACGCGAGCAAGCTTGCGATAGCTCGATTTCAACACCGCTGAGATGCGTTGCGGCTGCGGGAACGTGGCCAGCGAGTAGTAACGCACGTCCGTCGGCAATGGGTTCGCGGCGAGCCAGGCTCGGCGTGCGGAAGGCCGCAGACTCGCGACAGCAGTTCCGTCGCCAGGCTTGCAGATCGCACCGGGGAACTGGCGCAACATCTCTGCGTGATATTCCTCCGCGTCGTTGGCGAGGGGCGAGCCTCCGACCGCGCCTGCCGCGCTGACCACGGCAGCGACGCGATTGCGGATCTCCGGATACCTCACGAGCGCATCGAGGATGTCGGGCGCTCCCTTCGAGTAACCGATCAACACCAGGCGCGCCGGGCCTGACTCGACCGGCATCGTGAGGATGGCATCGCGGATCTGGCGCGCGTTGTTCGCTGTGCTGGATAGAGCGTCGACCTTGAGCAGCACCTGGTCGTATCCATACCGGCGCAGGTGCTCTGCGACGCTTCCCGTCGGTTCCAGCCACTCCTCGATGCAATCGAATCCGAGACCCAGCACGATCGCTGCAACGAGACGCCGGCGCGAGGGGGAAAGGTCGACCGGTTGTCCGGTCCCGGCCGGCTCCTCCCCGACTCGCGTCAAGGCATCCTCGCAGTGCCGATAGTCGGGCAATCCTGGTCGCGCTTCGAGGACGGCACAGTAGATTTCGCGGAAACGGGCTCGCTCATCGATGACGCTGGCTTGAACAGCCGGCACGAGTACCAGCGGTGGGGTGTCCGTCGAATATGGGACGAGTGGTGCCGCGCACGCAGCGAGCACCAAGCACGCCGCGACCGCGAACAGGAGCGTCGATACACAGCACGTGAGCGACTTGCTCACGCACTCACGCCGCAGGTCGTTGCACATCCTCGGCCGGGTCCAACGCGAGGTGATACGCCACCCAGTACTTGAGAATGTTGCGCACGTAGTCGACGGTTTCGCGACCGATCTTGCGGCCGGCGACGATCTCGACGTTGTTGAACCATTCGTTCGGGTCCAGCCCCTCTTTGGCCGCAATCGTGCGCAGATCCTGGATGCGAGCCGGCCCCGCGTTGTAAGCGGCGAACGCGAAGACGTGCCGATTCAGCTCATCGAACTTCGCGTCGCCGAAGTAGCGGTCGGACACGAACCGCAGATACTTCACGCCGGCATGGATGTTGGAGTCCATCGCATCGACGTTCGCGATGCGCACGTTCGGATCCGCTGCCGTAGTGGGCTTGATTTGCATGACGCCAACCGCGCCGGCAGGACTCTTCAGCTTCTGATTGATCCGCGATTCCTGGTAGGCCTGCGCCGCGATCAGCAGGTAGTCGAATTCGTACTGCTTTGCGTACTTCTGGAAGGACGGCAGCGCCTGCCTGAAGCGGCGCAGATCCTCGGTCGTGCCGGGATTGCGCACCCAACGGTTGTCGCGCGCGTAGCGTTGGATGACGACGTTGCCAAACGTCGTTCCGGGTCCGTGCGTCTTCATGAACGCGGCGAGCGCCTTCTTGAGCTCGACGCTGTCCTTGCGCACGATGGGGCCCATGTGTGCGTCCTTGCGCACGATGAGATCGTCATGTACGCGGATGTTCGGCAGCACTGGCGCCCAGAGCTTCGCGATGTACGCATCGACCACGGTGATCGGCACGACACCGGCATGCGCGAGCTCGAGGATGTCCTCGTCCTCCAGACGCTCGTCGGCAAGCTTGATCTGCACCGGCGGCTTGCCTGCCGCCTGCAACTGGGCATTGAGCGCCGTGAGACTCTCGTAGTAGCTGCTCGAGCGCCGCACAAAAACCTGGCGGCCAGCCAGCGCTTCCACCGAGCCCAATGCAGGCGCATTCGCACCCGTCACCACGATCTCGTTCATGGTGAGATCGTAGGAGATGAAGTCGACTGCCTTCTCGCGCGAGGCGGTGACGGTAAGCCCAGCAATTGCGACATCGCCATAACCGTTCACGATATCCGGGATGAGCCGGTCCCGCGCCGAGGGCAGGAACATCAGGTAGAGCCGGGCATTGGTCGACTTGCCAGCATTGAGCTTGTTGACGAACTCGGTCATGAACTCGTAAGCGAGGCCGCGCGGCTGCAGTCCGTCGTAGAAGAAGAAGGTCCGGCTGTTGGGTACCAGCACGCGGATGAGTCGCCGTTGACGCATTTCGGACAAGTCGCCCTTCCAGGCCACTTTACCGGGTGAGCGATCCTGCAGGACCGCCTCGATCTCGAGCGGCGTCGCCGGCTGCGGCTCGGCGGGCAGCGCAGCAGCCGACGTTAAGCAGCCTGCTGCTACCAGAGCGTTCAGACAGGACTTGAGAAGGCACATCGCCGAATAACGCAGACTGCCACCGTTGCTGAAGCAACGTAGCATTTGCCGCGCCCGCAATGCATCCGTGCTAGGTACACGCGAGATGCTCGCGGTCCTGCTGCCCCGACTCCCAATTGCTAGCCGCGTATTTTGCGTGGAACCTTGCGCCTTCGCGTACGCCGTACGAGGATCCGCGATGAAAGCTGCAATTTTTACATCGACGCTGCTCGCCGTATTCGCGCTGCTGACTTCGCTAACGGCACGTGCGGACGAGTACGACGACACGATCGCGATCTTCAAGAAAGCGGGGCAAAGCGGCACTTTCTTCGCGAAGAGCTACGGCTACGCCGTGTTTCCGACCATCGGCAAGGGCGGGCTGGGCGTGGGGGCCGCGCACGGCAACGGACGCGTCTATGCAAAGGGCAAGCCTATTGGCGAGACGACCATGAACCAGGTCAGCGTCGGCCTACAGGCGGGCGGCCAGGCGTTCAGCCAGATCATCTTCTTCGCGGACCAGCGCGCGCTCGAGGAGTTCACGTCCGGCAACTTCGAGTTCGGCGCGAGCGTGCAGGCCGTGGCGATCACGGCCGCGGCTGGCGCGAGCGCAGGAACGGGCGGTACCAGCGCGGGCGCCAGCGGCGGCAAGCAGGACGCCGCGACAGTCGGAGAGTTTCACAAGGGCATGGCCGTGTTCACCGTCGCGAAGGGCGGCTTGATGTACGAAGCCTCCATCGCCGGACAGAAGTTCAAGTACAAGGCGCTTTGACGGCCGGAAAGGTGAACGCGAGATTGCATGGCAAGAGCTCAGATGGAGACTCCGATGAACACGCTGCATCGATCCTTGCTCTCTCGCTTCTGCGTCGGCGCCGCCACGCTGCTGATGCTCAGCGCCTGTTCGGTGTCGAAGGCCACCAAGGACGCTGTCGCTCGCGCGGACACACGCTTTCAAGAGGCTCAACAGACGCTAGGGAATTCCGAGGGCGGAGCTGTCGAGCTGCAGCGGGCCAGCAATCACCTGGAACAGGCGAAGGCAGCCGTCAAGGGCGGTGACGACAAGCCGGCGCAACGTCATGCGCAACAAGCCGAGCTCGATGTGGATCTCGCGTTGGCGAAAGCTCAAAACGCGACTGTGCGCAAGTCCGCCGCCGAGTTGCAGGCGAGCATAGACCAGCTGCGGCAGGAAACGCAGCGTCCCCGTTAGACGACGCGGAGTAGCTACCATGAAGCGCAACTGTATTTCGATCGCAGTCGCGAGTGCGATCGCACTGGCGGCGGCATGCAGCTCAACCCCTGAGCAGATACCGGAACTCGATATGGCAAAGACCATCGTTCCGCAGGTCGAGGCCTCGGCGCGGGCTGGCGTGGCTGCAGCGAATATCTCGGAGGCACGCAAAGCGCTCGATCGCGCCAACGAGCTGCACGCGAAGGGCAAGGACGTCGAGGACATCAAGTTCGAGGCGAGCGTCGCAACCGCGAACGCCCAGATCGCCAACACGAAGATCGACACTGCGCAGGCACGCGAGGAGATCGAGAAAGGTACTGCCCTACGTCAACAGGTTCTGCTCGACGCGCGCACTCGCGAAACCGAGCGCGTGCAACAGGAGCTCAAGGATCTGCAGGCGAAACAGACCGAGCGCGGCATGGTGGTGACGCTCGGCGACGTGCTGTTCGATACCGGCAAGGCCATGCTCAAGCCAGGCGCGTACACGACGGTCGACCGCTTGGCGCACGTGCTCAATTCCTCACACGGCAGTCACGTTGTCATCGAAGGCCATACCGACAGCATGGGCTCGGACGCGAACAACCAGGCATTGTCGCAGCGGCGCGCGCAGGCCGTGGAATCCGCACTCCTGGAGCGAGGAGTGTCAGCATCCCAGATCAGCTCGGTAGGCAAAGGTGAAACCACACCGGTCGCGAGCAACGATACAGCGTCGGGTCGGCAGGCCAATCGCCGAGTCGAGCTGATCTTCTCGCAAGACGCGAGCCGTGTGGCGACGGACAGCCAATGACGCGTGCCAGCGCCACCGACCACCGCAGGACACATTGAGAGAGTAAGACCATGAACAAGAGGAGTACGACTATGAACAGACTTCTGCGTGCAGCTGCAGTGAGCGTGATAGGCGCCATTGGAGCAATCGCGGTCAGCCAGGCGCAAACCGTGACGTGCCAGAACGCGCAATACGATCCTGACGTGCTCGCCAGGTTTCCGAACATAGCCAAGGCCTGCTCGGACATCGTCTCGAAGAACGGCGAAGATTATGCCCGCGTCACGGCTCGACTCGATCGCGTCGATCCCAGCGGAAGAGTCCAGCTCCGCGTCAAGCAGCCCGATGGCAGCTATTCAAAGCAGCTCTCGATCAGGCCCAAGCCCGATCTGAAAGTGCTGGTAGATGGGAAACCCGCGCGCGTGCAAGACCTCGCCGCGAATCAGGTAATCAACGCGTACGTCAAAGTGCGCGCGCCGGAGATGGCGCTGCCGCCGGCCGATGCGGGGCAGACGTTCGTATTCCTACCGATCGAGGAACCGGAGCAGCAGTTGGCAGCATTGCCGTCGACCGCCGGCTTCCTGCCGCTGATCGGCTTGTTGGGCGGGGTGTCGCTGTTACTGGGTGGATGGCTCAGCGCGATCCGCTACAGTCGTCGTCATTGATCCGTCGCCTCGTTCTCGCCAGAGCGCGGCACGACGCCGCGCTCGCGACGGGCAGGGTTACTCGAGGCTCAAGGACCGGAAGCCGCAGCATCGCTGCCGGCAAAGTGCTGCGTGCGCGCAGCACGAACAGCATCTGCCAGATCGAGTACGGCCGTGGCGTAAAAGATCGAACGGTTGTATTGCGTGATGACCGCGAAATTGGCGAAGCCCGCGAGATATAGCGACCGCTTCCCCGGCACGGGCAGTTCGATGACTGAGCACATACCCCGTGGCAGCGCGTTACTGGAGAATTTCACGCCCTGCTCTCGCAAGTCCGTCACTTGGTGGATCCGCTTCAAGCCCGTGACGAGTTCCGCTTCCTTGCCCGTAGGCAGCTGCACGGACACCATTGGCAGCTCACCAGTAGCCCAGCCGTACGCACGAAGATAACTTGCGACGCTGCCGATCGCATCGGCTGCGCTGCCAGCGAGATCGACGACTCCATCGTCATCGAAGTCCACTGCATACCGGCGATAGCTGGAAGGCATGAACTGCGGCAGACCCATCGCGCCGGCGTACGAACCCTTGAGCTTGAGCGGATCGATGCTCATTTCCTTGGCGAGAAGCAGCAGCTCCTTCAACTCGTCGCGGAAGTACTCCTGCCTTCTCGGGCCATCGAATGCAATAGTCGTCAATGAGTCGACTACCCGGAACGAGCCGGTGTTCTGACCGTAGGCCGTCTCGACTCCGATAATGCCGAGGATGACCTCCGGCGGCACGCCGAATTCCTGTTCCGCGCGCCGCAGAAAAGTGTCGTACATCTCCCAGTAGCGCGTCCCGGCGCGAATGCGCGAGGCCGTGAGGAAACGGCTCCGGTACGCGGGATACGAAGGTATGCCCTGTGGCAACAGCAGTGGGTCGGGTCCGATCAAGCGGACGACTGAAGGCTGGTACTGCGCGTCACCCAGAACACGCTCCAGTTCGACGGGATCCAAGCCGTGCTCGGCTTGCATGGCCTCGATGAAGGAGCGCACGTCGGGACGAGACAGATACTCAGTGCTCGCGTGGGCGGCAGTGGTCAGCAGCAGTGCCGCCAGCGCTGCTCCGCACCGTACAAGCCGCGCACCCCGCAAGAATCGGATCTGCATCTGTGAACTGTCTCGTCGCAACATCGCAGAACATAGTGGGTCGCGGGATCGCGCGAGGTGATGACATTCACACTCTGACTCGGCCAGGGGAGAACTGGTGGTGCCGGCTGAGGGACTCGAACCCACGACCCCTGATTGCAAGGAACGGGACTCGCGAGCTCACGCTCCGCCCTACGGTGAGGCAAATCCGCGCAGTCGCGCGACAAGGCGCGACTGTTCGCGACAAGAAAAGCCTTGTTTTAAAGGCTCTAATGCGACAGTCGCCCGACCGCTCTGCGACAGTCCTTTCGGTCGAAGCTCGTGCCGAAGGCTGGTCGGATGTCGAATTCCGTCGCATTAGCTTGCAGGCTATTGCACGCGGAGTGTCCACAACGTGTCTACAGAATCCAATGCGCGGAAGTTCACACTCATATATATGTGCGCTGAGGCCCGCTGCGTCCATTTGCCACATCTCGGATCCCGCCGTCCTTCGAGACAACCAACGATCGTGCGCAGCGGGCAATGCCAAACATCGGACTCGTCGCCATGCGTCGGCCGGCGCGCCAGCGTCTCGGAACGCGTCTGCTCATCGAGCTACCCGCTAGCCTCGATCGGGCGATTCCGCTCGAATGCGGCCACACAATCTGCAGACGCGGAACACGGTTCTCCTCGCGAACATTCTGATTACTTCGGAGACGCGATGCCCACTCCAGACCTCACTGCCTTCGTTCACGAGGTCGATGGACGCTCCTTCGCTGGCTGGTTCCGACATGCCGGCTCAGGACACATCGAGGTCCTTGGTATTGGTTTGCTGCAAACGGTCGCGTGTCCCGCCCACGTCGCACCTGCCAATGTCGCTCGTCAGACCCTCGCTCGATTCGTCCGTGGCAGGCAGAGGAAGGGACTCCCGATTCCGTCGGTTGAGCAGATCAAGGCGGCAATGTGTTGAGCACAGATTCTCGCCTTGAAGACGCGAGAACTGACCCGGGCAGCAGCTACATTGCGCCTGGCGGGCCATTCTGCTCTTGAGACCGGTGCAACGCTGTGAGCTCGAGCGTTTTCGCGTACTGCCTAAGACCGTCGGTCTCCAACTCCCGGAACAGCGCGCCCAGTTAGCAAGCGTCAGCAGTTGAACGACAGGTCGCTATAGAGAGTACTCAGGTGAACTCGAATCCCGGCGACTTTGCCAACAATCGCAGCGAAGCTCCACGCCACTGCGACGAACTGTTACGCCTCCTCCTGGACTCTGCACTGGAGCACACGGTCTTTCTGCTCGACCGCGACGGGCGGGTAACTTGGTGGAGCAAGGGCGCAGAGAGAGTCTTCGCCCTGCCGCGCGAGCAGGCCATCGGGATGCCGCTCCAACGATCTTCACTGCGATCGACGAACAGTCGGGACTCCCCGATCTCGAGCGGGCGATCGCGCGCGCCGATGCGATATCGGAGGACGATCGTGAATCACGGCTCGCATCAGCTTCAGGAAAGTATCGTCGATCACAACTGAAACGTGATCCGCCGCCGCCAGCTGATCGCGCAGCGCGCGGATCGCTCCCGCATCTCGTCGTGCTCCGGCCCGCTCTTGTTGAGGACCTGGTCGTCGCTGATCACCCGACGCAATGCCGGATAAAAGATTTCTTCCTCGAGCTGCGCATGCACCTCGAGTGCAAGGCAGGCGTTCGCCAGCAAGGCGCGTTTCCGCCCATCCGGCGTGTCCGCCTGGTAGCGGTGAAAGAGTGCGAAGACATGCGTGTGATCCATGCGGATCATGGTCGTGATGCTGGGAGTCAGGCGGGTCACGGCGTTCACGATACTTCTCCGTTCGGGTACTGCATTTGCGCAACGCCGGCGGGACTTGCCGGTTCCGTGCGAACTCAGTCGTACTCGGCCGAGCCCTGTACCCACAGAAACGATTGGACATCGATCATGTCGCGCGGCCCGAGGTCGCGCTGGTCGCGGCTCACCAGCGCAGCGAGCTCCAGCACGCTTCTGTAAGTGCGCGAGTTCGGACGCGACTGGTACTCGAAGTCGAAGCCATAGGCGCGAGCAGCAGCACGTAGCGTGTTCGGTTTCACGAATATGTGACGGTCAGGCTGCGCGATGAAGCCGAACACGGTAACCACCGGCCAGGTGAGCACGCGGGTCTGCTTGCGCGGCAAGCTCGCGACAGCATCGACCCAAGCCTCGAAGCGAGGCTCGAGCTCTCCCTTGCCGTGCAGGTACGCGAACAGTGCTGCCGCGAACGTTTGCGCGCCGTGGGACGATCTCACCGCGTCGCGTAGGGCCATCTTCTCGAAGGAGAACAGCATGCTGTAGCGAGAGCGCTGCTCGATTCGTAGCGCGCGTGCGGCTATCTCGTCATGTCGACCAGCCCGTAGCAGTGCGCCGAACTCTCCTTCGTTGAGCGATTCGCGCCAAAGCAGATGGCACTGCCATTTGTAGTCACGCTCAGTCTCGATGTAGTCCTCGTCGCTGAAGCCGTCGGGAAAGAAGCGCAGAAACTTGCGTCGGCACCGCAGCGCCCCGCTACCGGCCTCGGTTTTCCGGCGTTCGCCGCGCTCGGCGCGCGAACGCTGACTGGATTCTGCTCTCACGTCGTACTCGCAGCTTTGCTGGGACCGCATCTCGGAAATGCCCCACCCTAAGGCCGAGTTGCGTGGCCCTTGAAAACCGTCCGGCTGTCCCTAGTTTTCCGTCGCCGCCAGGTGGCGGTTTTCAAGGCATTTGCTCTCTACTTCGGAGGTGGAAACTTATGTCAGGGAATTTGCATGGGACATGGCCATCCTTGAATCAGCTCCGCGATGAGGTCAATCGGCTGTTCACCAGCAGAGATGCGGCAGAGACCAGCGGGGCAATGGCCAACTGGGTGCCGGCCGTCGATATCCACGAGTACGACGACCGATTCGCCTTGTTCGTAGATCTGCCGGGCGTGGAGCCGAGCCAGGTCGAAATCACGTTGTCCGATGGCGTGCTCGCCTTGGCCGGCGAACGGGCCACGGAGAAACCGGCTAATCGCAACGAAGGCGAGGTCGCGATGCGGCTCGAGCGCGGCACCGGGCGGTTCTACCGCCGCTTCATTCTCCCGGACAGCATCGACAGCGAGAAAATCCGGGCCCAGGGACGTAACGGCGTTCTGGAAGTGTCGATTCCGAAACAGGCGAAGGCACAACCGCGGCGAATCCAGGTCGCTGGCTGACCTCGCGTTCGCACGGGCGGACTCGGCTCGTGTGCATCGGACGGAAGGAGCCACACTCCTTCCGCTCCGAGCTCACGCGGCTACGAGCATCAGCGCCTGTCATCGCTTTCGAGCGCCTGCGTCAGCGACGCGATGGCAACACGAACGCGCTCGTCCTCGGAGTCCGGATACGGCGTCTCCTCGCACAGCTTCTTCACAGTGGTCAGCAACTGACGCGCTTCGGCCGAAGCCCGGCGTGCCGAAATCGCATCCTGCAAGCGGCGAGCGGCAGTTGCCAGCAACAGCCCGCGGTGCACGTTTTCGAGGATCGTGTCTTTCGCCCGAGTGGTGTGCGATGCAGGCCCAGGTGATGTCCGCATCCAGCTCATGAAAGATGAACGCTGGGAATCGCGGCACGTTCCGTCAACGTGAAGTGCGAGTGGGTCAATGTCCTCCTCGCTGGTGCGTGGAGATCGAGGTCGTCGCCGCGCAGTGATGCCGCGGTTGAATTTCAAAACTTCGCGGACGGCGGCCCGCCCTCCGCATGCAACCTGTCGCAGCCCTAATGCATTTGAGCAAAACGACGAGCTCGTGCCTGAGTGAGTGCATGCATAGGAATTGCGGTTGCTCAACTCCCCCGGCCAAGGACCTTCCATCTCGCTGAAAGATTTTTTCTGACCTGGAGAATCAGTCATGGCACAGCAGCACAGAAATCAGCAGGATCAAGACAACCAGCGCTCTCGCTGGCGCGAAGGCAATTACGGCGATCGCAACGAGGAAGACCGCACGCGCGAAGGGTCCCGTTGGAGTGAGCAAGGCGGGCGGCGCGGCTTCAGCGAATTCTCGCGGGGCGGCGAATCCGAGCAATCAGGCTGGGGACGCGAGAGTGATGAAGACCGCTGGACTCAGAGCGGTGAATCCCGCTACCAGCAAAGTGACGAATACAGTCGCGGCGGCGAAGGTTATGGCGGTGGCCAGCAAGGATATGGCGGCGGTCAGAGAGGGTACGGCGGCAGTCAGCAAGGATATCGCGGTGGTCAACAAGGATATGGCGGCGGTAGTCAGCAAGGGTATGGCAGCAGCCAGCAAGGATATGGCAGCTCCGGCCAATCTCGGCAAGGAAGCTACGGGCGATCGCAGTACGGGCAGCGTGCGCAGGGCGGCTACGGCGGCGGCAGTGAGTCCTCTCAGGGACGACAGGACTACGGGCGGCAGTACGAATCCCAGTCATTCGACCAGCCGTATCCGCAGGGTTTTCAGGACAGCTACGGGTCATCGCAACGGGCCACGCGTTACGGCAGCGGCCGCGAAGGCTCTACCGGATTCGGCTCGCACTCCGGGAAAGGTCCCAAAGGCTACACACGGTCCGATGAACGTCTCAAGGAAATCATCTGCGAGAAATTGACTGACGATCCCGAGATCGACGCCAGCGAGATCAGCATCGACGTCACGAGTCAGGTCGTCAAGCTCACGGGAACCGTCGATGACCGCTCCGTGAAGTATGAGGTCGAGGAACTGATAGAGCGGTGCGGCGGTGTGAAGGACATCGACAATCAGCTGCGCGTGCGCTCCGGTTCGTCGCAGAGCTCGCAGCTGCGCTCACAAGGCGGATCGACGGAGGCGGCAGGGACGTATGGCTCCGGGACGGGCCAGTCTGCTTCGCAATCGACCAAGGAGGGATCGTCATCTTTGAGTGGAACCAAGCGGAGCAATAACTGATGTCGTCCTGCGCCGGCACTGCTGTCGCAGGCAGTGCCGGCGCATACGGAGGTCGCATATGCGCAACGAACGCCGACATGATCCATACACGCCCCGTCCGAACTACAGCCGTGGCGATCGCTACCTCGGCGGCGGACAACGGGATGAGTCGGACTACTATGAATTCGATCGTGAGTGGCACAGCGACGAAGGCGATCAGTACTTCGGCGTCGGCGGCCACTACGGTGGCGGCTTCGGCACCGCTCCGAGTTCGCGCGTGAGTTCTGCGGGTGCCGAGGGCGCATTTGGTTATGCGCGCCAAGGTGCATGGAGTGATCCGGGCGACTGGACACCCGAGCATGAGCGCAATGTTGCGCCGGAGTATGGCAGTGCGCCGATCTCATACCGTGGCCGCGGGCCCCGCGGTTACACGCGTTCGGATGAACGCCTGCTGGAAACGATTTGCGAACGGCTGACGGACGATCCGCGAATCGATGCCCGCGACATCGAGGTCCAGGTGCAGCAGCAGGTGGTAACCCTGCGCGGCAGTGTGGAGGACCGACTCACGAAATATGCGG
>Ga0070675_100002541_pt1 | contig 13648 bp, 10 predicted proteins | sample KBSM43metaG_FD_65343 | JGI IMG/M metagenome (GOLD analysis project Ga0070675, IMG submission 65343) | Miscanthus rhizosphere microbial communities from Kellogg Biological Station, Michigan, USA - KBS M4-3 metaG | ecosystem: Host-associated > Plants > Roots > Rhizosphere > Soil ...
TCGCGCGGCCGAACACGACCAGGTCGATCAGGCTGTTGGAACCCAGGCGGTTGGCGCCATGGACCGAGACACAGGCCGCCTCGCCCACCGCGAACAGGCCCGGCACGACCGTGTCCGGATTGCCATCCTTCAGGGTCACGACCTCGCCCATATAATTGGTCGGAATGCCGCCCATATTATAATGAACGGTCGGTACGACCGGCAGCGGCTGGCGCGTGAGATCGACATTGGCGAAGATCTTGCCGGTCTCAGTGATGCCGGGCAGGCGCTCGTGCAGCACCTTGGGATCGATGTGGTCGAGATGGAGCCAGATATGGTCCTTGTTCTCGCCCACGCCACGGCCTTCGCGGATCTCCATCGCCATCGAGCGTGACACGACGTCGCGGCTGGCGAGGTCCTTCGCCGACGGCGCGTAACGCTCCATGAAGCGCTCGCCCTCGCTATTGGTGAGGTAGCCGCCCTCCCCGCGCGCGCCTTCGGTGATCAGCACGCCTGCGCCGTAGATGCCGGTCGGGTGGAACTGGACGAATTCCATGTCTTGCAGCGGCAGGCCGGCGCGCAGCACCATGCCGCCGCCGTCTCCGGTGCAGGTATGGGCCGAGGTCGCCGAGAAATAGCAGCGGCCATAGCCGCCGGTCGCGAGCACGGTCGCATGGCTGCGGAAGCGGTGGATCGTCCCATCTTCCATGCACATCGCGAGCACGCCCTTGCACTCACCATTCTCCATGATGAGGTCGAGCGCGAAATACTCGACGTAGAAGTCGGCGTCATACTTCAGGCTCTGCTGGTAGAGCGCGTGGAGCATGGCATGGCCGGTACGGTCGGCGGCGGCGCAGGTGCGCTGCACTGGGGGGCCCGCGCCCATATTCTGCATGTGGCCGCCGAACGGGCGCTGGTAGATCGTACCATTGTCGTTGCGACTGAACGGCACGCCCGCATGTTCGAGCTCGATCACCGCGGCCGGCGCCTCGCGCACCATATATTCAATCGCGTCCTGGTCGCCGAGCCAGTCGGAGCCCTTGACCGTATCGTACATGTGCCACGTCCAGTGATCGGGCGTGTTGTTGCCAAGGCTGGCGGCGATGCCGCCCTGCGCGGCGACAGTATGGCTGCGGGTCGGGAAGACTTTGGTAATGCAAGCGGTCTTCAGACCCTTTTCCGCGACACCCATTGTCGCGCGCAGGCCGGAGCCGCCGGCGCCGACGACCACCGCGTCATAGACATGGTCGATGATCTGGTAGGCGCCAGAACTATTGGACGACATCAGGCGATGGCTCCCTGGAACGCGACTTTGAGGATCGCATAGATCGCCAGCGCAGCGCCGCCGATCGCGTAGAAATTGAGCAGCACGATTGCGATTACGCGCGTGAAATCATGCTGATAATCCTCGATCACGACCTGCAGGCCGAGCCGGAGATGATAGAAGACGGAGATGACCGCGAGAATCAGCGGCACGCTTGCCCAGGGCGAGGACAGCCACAGGACCAGGGCGCGGTAATTCCAGAGCGGCAGGCGGAACAAAGACACGACGAGCCAGGTGATGAGCAGCAGGTTGCTGCCAGCGGTCAGCCGCTGATGCCACCAATGCTTGACGCCCTCATGCGCCGATCCCAGGCCGCGGACGCGACCGATGCTGGTGCCATTTCCCATCACAGCGCTCCGTGGTAGAAGATCGGGCCCCAGATCAGGAGCGTCAGCAGGATCGAGATCGCGAGCGTCGCGAGCGCGCCGGCCTTGTTGATCTTAAGCTCATAGCCCGCGCCCGTATCGAGCAGCAGGTGACGCACACCCGAGCAGAGATGCTGCAGGAAAGACCAGGTCAGACCGACCAGAACCAGGACGGGCAGCCAGTTGAGTCGACCGGTCGAATCCGACGTCATCAGATCCACGAACCTGACGTAGCTCGCCTCCCCGCCGGAGAGCGCTACCAACCACCAGACGAGCAACACGCCGCCACCGATGGCCAGCGCCGTCCCTGTCGCGCGGTGAAGGATCGAGACCAGCATATGCGGGCCCCATTTCCAGATCGTAAGATGCGGCGAGAGCGGCCGCTGGGAATTGCGCGCCATGCGTGGCTAGGTCCCGAGAAGAGATGATCGCAGCCCTTTAGCTCAATCATGCCGCGTTGCAATGTCCGGCTGGCGAGAAGCTTGTCGCGCCCCAAACAAGACTAACGGACTGTTTACCTTCTGCGGCTATGCAGGGGATCGAAGAGGCGAAACCGGAGAGCGAAGCCGTCATGTCGGACGATTATTATCTGATCGAACTCCCTGCGGCGGCACGTGTGCCGATGCCAGCGGGGGAAGTTTCGCAGCGGCTCGCAGTCTATAATGGCGATGGCGCGCTGCAGCGCGACCTGGCGCTCGCCTGGGACAAGGCGGGGGAAGTCATCGTGCGCGCGACGCTCGATTTCTGGGCCTGGCTGCCGACCAGTGGCACGCCCTGCGGCGATGCGATCGCAGGGCTGGGTGTCCCGGCCGACGTGATCGCGACCCGCGTTACCAACCATATCCGCGCCCAATATACGCGGCCGATCGATGCCAACTGGATCAACCTTCTGAGCCTGGTCGGCCGCGAAGTCTTCGCCACCGGCGCGTCCGCCCCGCTGGTAATCGACGGTACAGCCAATCACACGTCCAGAGTGACCAAAGCTTTGCGCGAGGCACTTCCCGAATCGGAAGAACTCAGCCGCATCATCGACACGGTCCATCGCCTGAGCCTGATCGAGACCGAGGTTTCTCTCGCACAGCTTGCAATACTTCAGCAGCACCGCGTCATAGCCGGGCAGAATGAAGAAGGCGGCCGCTTCCAACAGGCGGTTCTCGAAATCCTTCAGGGTGCGGTGGCCAGCGCAGGGGCACTGCAGGATCGCACCGCATCGACCGCCGGCTCGGCCCGCGGCATGCTCGGCAAGGCGTCCGAAGTCGCCGCCGCATCCGAACAATCCGCGGTCGCGATGCGCGAAGCCGCGCAGACCGCCGCCGGCCTCATCCGCGCAATCGAGGAAGCGCGCGGCGAAGTGGAAGTCGCCGCGGGCGTCGCCACCCGTGCAAGCGAACAGTCAGACAAGGCCGTCGCGGTCAGCCGCGCGCTGAGCGAACATGCCCAGGCGATCGAATCGATTCTCGGCCTGATCCGCGATATCGCGGGCCAGACCAACCTGCTCGCGCTCAACGCCACGATCGAGGCGGCTCGCGCAGGCGACGCCGGCCGCGGCTTCGCGGTGGTTGCCCAGGAAGTGAAGAGCCTGGCCAGCCAGACGGCACGCGCCACCGACGATATCGCGACCAAGATCGGCGCGATCCAGGGTGCTGCGCGCGAGACGGTGGAAGCCAACGGCACGATCCGGACCACGATCGGCGACGTCCAATCTTCGGCCGAGCGCATCCGGCGCGCGATGGAGACCCAGGCGCAGACCGTGACCATGATCACCGCTGCGGTCGACGAGACCGCGCTGGCCGCCGATGCCATGTCGTCGACCATCGCCGCAATCCGCACCGACACCGAACAGGTGGCGCGCGATATCGACGAGTTGGAGAATGGTTTCCGCTCGGTCGATGCGCAGCTCGCCCGTCTGGATGCCACCACCGGCGCTTTCGTCGAGCGTTTCGCCGCCTGACCGGCGCCGGATTCCAAAAAACACCGGAAACGAATTGATGGATTTTGCCGGCGCGGCTTAGGCGTCTAAGCCGCCCGGCATGACCATCCATATCCTCGCCACCGGCACCAGCCGAGGCATTGGCGCGGCGATCGCCGCCGCCTTCGCGACCGACGATGTCCGTCTGATCGGCCATTCCACCAAAAGCGGCGAGGACGCCATCGCCGCTGACCTATCCGACCCGGAAGCCACCCGCGCCCTTTGGTGGGGCGCGATGGGCAGACTCGACGGGCGGATCGACGTGCTCATCAATAATGCCGGCATCTTCGAAGCCGCGCCGATCGAACAGGGCGACGACGCCTGGCTGGCCGATTGGGAACGGACGATGCGAATCAATCTGACCGCGTCGGCCGAACTGAGCCGGCTTGCTGTGCTCCACTTCCGCCAGGCCGGCGGCGGGCGGATCGTCAATGTCGCAAGCCGCGCCGCCTATCGCGGCGACAGCCCCGCCCACTGGCATTATGCCGCGTCGAAGGCAGGCATGGTCGCGATGTCGAAAAGCATCGCCCGCGGGCACGCTCGTGACAATATCCTCGCGTTCGCGGTCTGTCCCGGTTTCACGATGACGGGCATGGCGGAAGACTATCTTGCAAGCCGGGGCGGCGACGCCTTGCTCGCCGACATACCACTGGGACGCGTGGCAGAGCCGGCCGAGGTCGCGGCGACGGTGCGCTTCCTCGCGCTCGAGGCACCGCCATCAATGACCGGCGCGGTTCTCGACATCAACGGAGCCTCTTATGTCCGCTGAGTGGGAAACGCAGGCCCCCGAAAGCTGGAAGGTCACCTTCTTTCCCTGCACGCGCGCGGAGGGCGAAGCGCTCGCCACGATCGATCCCGATCTGGGCATCGATCCGCCGCCGACGTTGATGACGAGCGAACCCGACCTCAGCCGGCCCGATGAATGGCAGCTCGACGTCTATTTGGGCGCGGAGCCGGACGCGGCGGTTATCGAGCGCATTCGCGCCCTTGTTCCGAGCGTGGGGGCCGCACGACCGACGATCGAGAAGGTCGAGGATGAGGATTGGGTCACGGTAAGCCAGGGCTTCCTCGAGCCGATCCGCGCCGGACGATTCTACGTCCATACCGCTGCGCATGCCGACCAGATTCCGGCCGACGCGGTCGCCTTCCGAATCGAAGCGAGCCGGGCCTTTGGCACGGGCCATCATGAGACCACCGCAGGATGCCTCACCGCGCTCGACCGGCTGGCGCGCGAGGGCAAGAGCTTTTGCCGGATCGCGGATATTGGCACCGGGACCGGCTTGCTTGCTTTCGGCGCACGCACGCTCTGGCCCGACGCCGCGATCCTCGCTTCAGACATCGATCCGATCGCGATCGACGTCACTGCGGAGAATATGGCGGTAAACGACATCCCCGAACAGGCGATCGCGCTGGTTACGGCGGACGGCATGGACGATCCGCGCATCCAGGCGGCAGCACCCTTCGACCTGGTCATCGCCAATATCCTGGCAGGGCCGCTGATTGCGCTCGCATCGGACCTTGTTGCAACACTTCACCAAAATGGAACCATCGTCCTCGCCGGCCTTCTGGCAAGCCAGGCCGATGATGTGCTAGCGGCCTATACATCAAAAGGAATGCGATCGTCCGCCCGCATCGACAGCGGGGACTGGTCGATCCTGACGCTGGTTCAGGCACAATAAACAATGCTTGAGCCAGGTGATATATATTGATAACACAGTCGGGCGGCGATGCGAGGGGAATTCGCGTCGAAACGCGAGGATGGGACGGCGAGATGAATATGGAAGCGGGTATCGATCCGGCGGATTATCTGGACGAAGATGAACGGCGGAGCCGCAGGACGCGGATGCTGATCATCGGCGGGATCATTGCCGTCGTGGTGATCGGCGTGCTGTTCATGATGCTCCACAAGAAGGACGCTCCGGCGACGGGCGGCGATACCGCCCCTTCCGTTACCGTTATCATCCCCGGCCGCCACACCGTGACGACTCAGATCCCCGCGGTCGGCAATATCGGTGCTCGACGCGATATGCCGGTCGGCGTGGCCGGCGAAGGCGGCATCGTGCGCGCGGTCTTGGTGGAGCCCGGCAATTGGGTCGGCGCAGGCCAGGTTCTGGCAACGGTCGATCGCTCGGTCCAGGTCCAGCAGGCGAATGCGCTGGCCGCATCGATCGCGCAGGCGCGCGCGGACGCCGAGCTTGCCCGGTCCAATCTTGCCCGCGCCAAGGCGCTGGTATCGAGCGGCTTCATCTCGAAGGCGGATATCGACGCCAAGCAATCCGCGCTCGACGGCGCCAATGCTCGCGTCGCGGTCGCGGTCGCCCAGCTAAAACAGCAGCAGGCCTCGATCGGCCGCCTTGATATCCGCGCCCCGACCGCTGGCCTTGTTCTGACGCGCAGCGTCGAAGCCGGGCAGATCGTAAGCCCGGGCTCGGGCGCGCTCTTCCGGATTGCATCCGAAGGCAAGATGGAGCTTCAGGCCCGGCTCGCTGAATCCGATCTTCAGCGCATTCATGCCGGGTCGACCGCGATGGTCACACCCGTCGGCACCACGCTCAAGATTCCGGGCCGCATCTGGCAAATCTCGCCCGTGATCGATCCGGCCAGCCGCCAGGGCACGATCCGGATCGAGCTGCCCTATAATACGGCGCTGCGTCCGGGCGGCTTCGCTGCGGCCGAGGTCGCCGGCGGCGTGGGTGACGTACCGGTGTTGCCGGAAAGCGCGGTCCAGAGCGACACCAAGGGCAATTTCGTCTACATCATCGGTGCGGGCAACAAGGTCACCCGTCGCGACGTCAAGATTGGCGACGTCGATGATCGGGGCGTGACGGTGCTGAGCGGACTCGCGGGCACCGAACGGGTGGTCGCGGCGGCCGGCGCATTCCTGAACGAAGGCGACAAGGTGAAGCCAGACCTACAGCACAGCGCTCGCTGAGGACCAAAGACATGAACTTCCGGAATATCTCCGCCTGGTCGATCCGTAATCCGGTTCCGCCACTTGTTCTGTTCGTCGCGCTCACGCTGGCGGGACTCGTCTCGTTCATGCGGATGAACGTGAACCAGAATCCGGAGATCACCTTTCCGGGTGTCTATGTGCAGATCATCCAGCCTGGCGCCGCGCCGACGGAACTCGAGACGCAGGTCACGCAGAAGGTCGAGGCGGCGGTCCGCAACCTTGAGGGTGTCGAGGAAATCAATTCCACCGTCTCGGAGGGCAGCTCCGGAACCTTCGTCCAATTCTCGATCGAGACTCCGGTCGATCGTGCCACCACCGACGTGCGCGACGCGGTCGCGCAGATTCGCGGCTCGCTTCCCGAAGGCATTATCGAGCCCCAGGTCCAGCGTGTAAGCATCAACGGCAACGCGCTCGCCAATTTCTCGGTCGAAGCGACCGACATGACGATGGAGCAATTGTCCTGGTTCGTGCAGGACACGGTCTCGCGCCGGCTGCTCGCGATCGACGGGATGCAGCAGGTCGAGACGCACGGCGCGGTCAACCGCGAGATCCGCGTCATCTTGAAGCCCGAGAAGATGCAGGCGCAGGGCATCACCGCGTCACAGCTCAACCAGCAATTGATGCAGATGAACATGAATGCGGCGGGTGGCCGTGCCGAGGTTGCCGGCACCGAGCAATCGGTGCGCGTGCTGGGCAATGCGCGCGACGCCTACACGCTTGGCCAGCAGCAGATCCAGCTCGGCGGTGGCCGTTCGGTCCGCCTCGCCGACATCGCCGACGTGCGTGACGGCTTTGGCGAGCAGCGCACGCTTGCGATCATGGACGGCAAGCCGGTCGTCTCTTTCGGCCTCAAGCGCTCGCGCGGCGCGTCCGATGTGGCGGTGTTCAATGCGGCGGTGAAGGAACTGGCCAAGATCGAGAAGGAATATCCGAAGGTCCACTTCATCCAGCGGGCCAATTCGGTGAAATATACGCTGCGCAACTACAAGGCGGCGATGCGCTCAATGATCGAGGGCGCGGTGCTCGCGGTCGCGGTCGTCTTCCTGTTCCTGCGCGACAAGCGCGCGACCGCTATTTCGGCGCTGGCGATCCCATTGTCGGCGATTCCGACCTTCTGGATCCTGAGCCTGATGGGCTTCACGCTCAACTTCATGACCCTGCTCGCGTTGAGCCTGGTGTCGGGCGTGCTGGTCGACGACGCAATCGTGGAGATCGAGAATATCGTGCGCCACATGCGCATGGGCAAGACCGCCTTTCAGGCGTCGATCGACGCCGCCGACGAGATCGGCATCGCGGTAGTCGCGACCACTTTCTCGATCGTCGCGGTCTTCCTGCCGGTGGCGCTGATGCCGGGTATTGCGGGGCAGTTCTTCAAGAATTTCGGCTTCACCGTCGTCGTTGCGGTGCTGATGAGTCTCGCGGTTGCACGCATGATAACGCCGATGGTCGCCGCCTATTTCCTAAAGGCTCACGGGCAGGCAAGCCATGGCGAAGGCTGGTTGATGGATCGCTATATGCAGATCCTGCATTGGACGCTCGAGCGCAACACCGGCACGCAGCGTAAATGGTATCGGCTGTTCCTGCGCGATAATCGCAAGCTCACGATGATGGTCGGCGTGTTCGCGTTTTTCCTGACGATCGCGATCATGATCTATCTGCCCAAGACGTTCCAGCCGCCGCTCAATGCCGACACGAGCCATCTGCAAATTACCATGGCGCCGGGCACCACGCTGGAGCAGACGAAGGCCGTGGCAGATCGGGCCACCCGCATCCTCACGGCCCAGCCGGACGTGCTGCACGCGGTCGAATATATCGAGGTCGGATCGGCCGAAATCGTGATGAACCTGCGCGACGAGCGCACGCGCACCAGCACCGAGTTTGAACGCGCGATGCAGCCGGTGCTGTCGCGCATCCCCGACGCGCGCATCAATTTCGAGTCGCAAAATGGCGGCGGAAGCAGCTCGCGCGACGTGTCGGTGATGCTTGCCGGCGACGATCCCGCCGCATTGGCGGCCGCCGCTGCCAAGGTAGCGGAAGAGATGAAGGCGATGCCCGGCCTGCGCCAGCCGCGCGTGGAGAGCGATCTTCCGCGGCCGGAAGTCGTGATCAAGCCGCGGCTCGATCTGGCGGCCGACCTTGGCGTCACGACCGCCGCGCTCAGCCAGACGATCCGCATCGCGACGCTGGGCGACATCGACCAGAATGCGGCCAAATTCTCGCTGAGCGATCGCCAGATCCCGATCCGGGTGATGCTCGACGAAAATAGCCGCCGCGATCTGTCGACGATCCAGAATCTGCCGGTCCAGACCCGTACGGGTGCGACCGTGCCGCTCAAGGTGGTCGCCGACATCAGCTTCGGCGCCGGCCCGTCGCAGATCCTGCGCTACAATCAGGAGCGCCGCACGGTGATCAGCGCCGATCTGGCGCCGGGCGGTCTGTCGGGCGACGAGCGTGCAAAGATCCTGCTCTTGCCGGCGATGAAGAATCTGCCACCGAGCGTGCATTATGCGGCGGATGGCGAGGCCAAATGGCAGGCCGAGATGGTGCAGAACTTCATCATCGCGCTGGCCGCGGGCGTGCTGCTCGTATTTGCTGTGCTCGTGCTGCTGTACCGCCGCGTCATCCCGCCGCTCGTCAATATGAGCTCGCTGCTGCTGGCTCCGCTAGGCGGCATGATCGCGCTGTGGATCGCCGGCATGGCAATTTCGCTGCCGGTGCTGATCGGCATCCTCATGCTGTTCGGCATTGTCGCCAAGAATTCGATCCTGTTGGTCGATTTCGCGATCGAGGAAATGCGCCACGGCCGTCCGCTGATGGATTCGATCCTCGATGCCGGCCACAAACGCGCCCAGCCGATCGTCATGACCACGGTCGCGATGGTCGCGGGCATGATGCCGACCGCGCTTTCGATCGGCGGCGACGGATCGTGGAATCAGCCGATGGCGGTCACCGTGATCGGCGGCCTGATCTTGTCGACATTGCTCACCCTGCTGATCGTACCGCCCGGCTTCAGCCTGGCCGACGGCATCGAGAAGCGGATCGGCCGCGGGGTCGGCAAGGCGCTTACCAATGGCGGCGAAAACGCCATTCCGCCCGGTATGCCCCATCCGGCGGAGTGAACCTTTCCGGGGCCATGGCTATTGTCTAATCGACATGCGCAGGCCCCGGATCACATCGTGACGCTCAAGGAGCGCCTCAGCCCTACGCATGGCGGCGTTCGCCAGATGCGGATTATCGCGACCGGATTGCTGGTGGCGATGGCCGGGCTGTTCTTCCTGGCCCGCGCGTTCGAGCATCCTTACCCCGCCTGGGGCTATGTCCGCGCCTTTGCCGAGGCGGCGATGGTCGGTGGGCTTGCCGACTGGTTCGCGGTGACCGCGCTCTTCCGCCATCCGCTTGGCCTGCCGATCCCGCACACCGCGATCATCCCGCGCAACAAGGACCGGATCGGCGACAGCCTCGCGAGCTTCCTGCGATCCAACTTCCTGGTACCCGGTATCGTCGCGCGGCGCATGGCCAAGCTCGATGTCGCGCGCGCGATCGGGCGCGTGCTCACCGCGCCCCCACGCGAGGGCGCTATGCGCGCGGGTGCGGGCAAGCTCGCCGAGACTTTGCTCGAAAGTCTGGGTGACGAACGGCTCGGCCAATTGTTCAAGAGCGCGGTCTCGCAGCGGCTGAAGTCGCTCGATATCGCGCCTATGCTCGGCAAGCTCATGGCGGCGGCGATGGACGAAGGGCGGCATCGTCCGATGATCAATGCCGCGATCCTGTGGACCGGGCGCACGCTCGACGCCAACGAGGCCCTGTTCCGTCAGATGATCCACGAGCGGGCGGGATCAATCCTGCGCTGGACCGGGCTCGACGAAACGCTGTCGACCAAGATCCTGGACGGCTTGTTCAAGCTGCTGGGCGATATGGCGGAGAATCGGGACCATCCGCTTCGAATCAGGACAGAAGAAGGGCTCGCAAGCCTCGCGCGGCGGCTCCAGACCGATCCGGAATTGCAAGCCAGGGTCGCGGACTTCCGCGACGCCGCGCTCGCCAATCCGGCGGTGGGCGAATGGCTGGACGGCCTGTGGCAGAATGCCCGCGCGGCGATGCTGCGCGCGGCGCGCGATCCCCAGGCGGTCGCCGCCGGCAAGTTCGGCGAGGCGATGCGCCAGATGGGGACTCGCCTGCAGGAGGATGAGCGCGTTCGCTTTGCGGTCAACCGTTTCGCCCGGCGGGCGACCGCGGGCCTGGTCGCCTCCTATGGCGACGGTATCGTCACCCTGGTTTCCGAAACCGTCCGCGGCTGGGACGCGCGCACCGTCACCGACCGGCTGGAAAATGCGGTCGGGCGCGACCTCCAATATATCCGCATCAACGGCACGCTGGTCGGCGGTCTCGTCGGCGTGGTCATTCACATCATCGACACGCTCGCCTGAGCGGCGCGGCTTGACCCCGCAACCCCCGATTCGCACAGCGGTGCATCATCTTCGAGGGATTTCATGCATATCCATCTTACCCTTCCCAGCCTGATCGCGCTGGCAGTTGCCGCACCCATCCACGCCGAGCCGCAATTCAGTGCCGACGCCTTCAAGAGCCATGTGGCTTTCCTGGCCGACGATATGCTGCTTGGCCGCCGCACCGGCAGCCCAGGCCATGAGATCGCCGCACGCTACATCGCCGCGCAATTCACCGCGCTGGGATTGAAGCCCGGCGGCGACAACGCCACTTATTTCCAGCGCTTCGGCCTCGCCGAAACCTCCGCCAGCGCGCCGGGATCGGCGACGATTAGTGGGCCCAAGGGCGACCGCAGCTGGGCCGACGGCAGCGATATCGTCCTGCGCCGCGATCCCGCTCATCCCAATCCCGACATTGAAGCGCCCCTGGTTTTCGTCGGCTACGGCATCGATGACCCCAAGCACGGCCATGACGATTATCGCGGCCTCGACGTCAAAGGTAAGATCGTCGTCTCCCTGGCAAATTTCCCGCCGGGGACGCCCAGCGAAGCGGGCGCTTATTATACGGCCGAAAAGCGGACCATGGCCGGCAAGCATGGTGCGGTCGGCATGATTCAGATCTATCCGCGGGCGCTGGCGAAGATCCGTCCGTGGGCAGTGGTCCGTCGCAATGCCACGTTTGCCGCGGTGTCCTGGCTCGAGCCCGACGGCAAGCCGCATGACGATACCGGACTCTCCATTTACGGCTCCGCCAATGGCGAGGCGGCCGAGGCGTTGTTCGCGGGGGCACCCAAAGGCCTGCAAACGGTGCTGGATCTCGCCGACAAGGGACCGGTGAAAGGCTTCGCGCTCAAGACCCGTGCGCATATCGTCGATCACACCGAGACCAAGCAGATCAGCAGCGCCAACGTCGTCGGCATCCTGCCCGGCAGCGACCCCAAGCTCGCCGCCGAATATGTCGTGTTGTCGGCCCATTCGGACCATATCGGCATCACACCCGCGCAACCCGGCGACAAGCCCGATACCGATCGCATCAACAATGGCGCGCTCGACAATGCGGCGGGGATCGCAACCATGATCGAGGTCGCGCGCGCGGCGAGCCAGGCAACCGAAAAGCCCCGCCGTTCGCTCATCTTTCTCGCCTCAACCGGCGAGGAGGAAGGTCTGATCGGCGCGGATTATTATGCACGGCACCCAAGCGTGCCGATCGCGAACATCGTCGGCGATGTCGACCTCGACATGCCGCTGCTGACCTACCACTTCACCGATGTGAACGCCTTCGGCGCCGAGCATTCCACGATCGGCGCGACGGTCGCCGCCTCGGGCAAGCCGATGGGTGTGACCTTATCGCCGGACCCCGAGCCACAGGAAGTCGTGTTCGTCCGCTCGGATCATTATATGTTCGTGCGCCAGGGCGTGCCGGCGGTGTTCCTCGCCACCGGCTGGGCGGGTGAAGGTAAGGCGGCCTGGGCTGATTTCGGCGCCCATCATTACCATCAGCCGAGCGACGACACGACGCTGCCAATCCGCTGGGACGAAGGCGCGCGCTTCGCCGAGATCAATTATCGCATCACCCGCGCGATGGCGGATGGCGATCAGCGGCCGATGTGGTTCAAGGACGATTTCTTCGGAAATATCTTCGCGGCCGACCAGCCCAAAGCACCCGCGCCGGGCAAATGAAAGAAGGGCCCGGCCGCGAGGCCGGACCCTTCCTGCTGACCGCCGCAGCGATCAATAGGTGCCGGAGAAGCTCCGGTTGAGATTGACCTCACGGTCGTCATCATCTCGTCCGAACAGGCCGCTACCGCCATTGCGCGCCTCGTCGCGCCAATGCTGCCTTGCCTGATCCGCAGTTTTGCCGACGGTCACCTTGTCCTCGACCGAAATGATCCAGGACGACGGGATCGAGTGGTGATGGCCGTGTGCAGCCGAGTCGGATTTGGTAAGCAGGATGCGATCGCCGCGGACATGATCGACCGTGCCGATATGCTCACCATCGGAACCGACCACCTCCTGATGTTCGGTCACGCGCTGCAGCTGCTCGCGCTGGCCCTGGCGATTCGTGCGCCATGACCCGAATTCGGTGTCGAACCGGTTCTGATTCTCGCGGCGATATTCGTCATAGTCGCGGTCGAGCGATTCGAGCTGGCGGTCGCGCCACGCACGATAATGGGGATCATGCTCGTGCCGGCTCCGATAGCCTGACAGGCCATAGCCGCTCCGGTCGGAGCTGCGCTCTTCATGACGATCGCGCAATTCGTCGATCCGGCGGCGGCGTTCCGCCTCCTCATCGCCGAACCAGGAGCGGACCTCGTCGCCCGCGCGCTGGAAGAAATCGCGATCCTCGTAGGAGGAGCCGGTCGGACCGCGCCGATAGTCGCGCCGTGGCTCGTTGAAGCGGTCGCCGCGATGGTCGCGTGAAGGGCTGTTCCCGCCGTCGGAACCATAGTCGCCATAGGAGCGCGCGCGATCCTCCTCCCAGCGCGCCGGACCGCTATGGGATCGGGTACGATTGCTATCGCCATAGCCGCTATAATCGCGGTCACCGCCCGTATCCCAGTGGCGGTCATTTCGTTCGTAACCCATTGAAACCTCCTGCATCTCTCCCAAAGT
>Ga0070675_100002543_pt1 | contig 13645 bp, 12 predicted proteins | sample KBSM43metaG_FD_65343 | JGI IMG/M metagenome (GOLD analysis project Ga0070675, IMG submission 65343) | Miscanthus rhizosphere microbial communities from Kellogg Biological Station, Michigan, USA - KBS M4-3 metaG | ecosystem: Host-associated > Plants > Roots > Rhizosphere > Soil ...
GAACTCACGGCGCTCAACGTGGACCTCGATACTGTCCAGGGTGAGACACCGATGATGCGAGTTGCGGTTGACGCGCAGATTGTCGGGGAAGTGATTTCCGGCTGGACCGGTATTCCAGTGGGCAAAATGTTGAAGGACGAAATTGCCACGATTTTGTCACTGGAATCGCACTTGGGCGAACGGGTCATCGGCCAAGGGCACGCGCTGGAAGCCATCAGCCGCCGCATTCGCACAGCAAAGGCAAGACTCGACGACCCGGGCAAACCCGTCGGTGTTTTTCTGCTGGTCGGCCCAAGCGGAGTAGGAAAGACCGAAACCGCCCTGGCACTTTCAGATCTGTTTTACGGCGGCGAACGCAATCTCATCACGATCAACATGTCTGAGTTTCAGGAGGCGCACACTGTATCGACACTGAAGGGCTCGCCTCCAGGATATGTGGGCTATGGAGAAGGAGGCGTTTTGACCGAAGCGGTGCGACGTCGGCCATACTCCGTAGTTCTGCTCGACGAAGTGGAAAAAGCCCATCCCGATGTTCTCGAGTTGTTTTTCCAGGTTTTTGATAAAGGCCATATGGAAGACGGCGAAGGTCGCGAGATCGATTTCAAGAACACCATCATCATCCTGACGTCGAACACCGGTACGGCGTCGATCATGAAATACTGCGCGAACCGCCAGGACACATTCAATTGGGAGGAACTGGTCGCGGTCCTCAAGCCGGAATTGAATCAGACATTCAAGCCCGCGTTCCTGGGCCGTCTCGTCACGATTCCATATTTCCCGATTCGCGATGAAGCGCTCAAGAAGATCATCAACCTCAAGCTTGCAAAGATTCAAAGACGCTTGAACCAAACCCACCATGTTCAGCTCTCTTTCAGCGATGAATTTGTGGACGAAGTAGCAAATCGATGCACTGAGGTTGAAAGCGGTGCTCGGAATGTCGATAACATTTTGACAAACACGCTGTTGCCGGAGATTTCGAAGCTGATCCTTGGGAGGATCGCGGAAGGACAGAAGCTGGAATCGATTCAGGTAGGGATAGGGGAAAAGGGAAACTTCGTGTACTCGTGACAGAAGGGGAGATCGAGGAGAAGGAAAATGGCAATCGTCCCATTGCATAAAGCAATCACCAGGGAGACCTTGAGCGGACTCGGCTTTTCCGAAAGGGCGGCGGAGCTGGCAGCGAGGGCAAATGCCGCGGTAGATGAAAGACAGGGGCCTGATGCGGCAGAAAGCAACCTTCATGCGATGGCTGGGTTCATTCCCGATCCCATATTCAATCTCCCCAAAAGCCGGCTTCAAAACAGAGATGAGGCCCAGAAGGAAGTGGAAAAACGGTTGGCCAACGCGAGGACAAGCATTGTGACAAAGGTCCTCTCCAGAGAATTTGAGGAGGCGTTGCAGGAATTGGGGGAGGCGATGCACACCGTCCAAGATCGCGCTTTTCACAGCTTTGAAGCTTGGCCATATGAGGGAATCGGTGCCGCAATCAGGGAAGACCCAAACTACATGTTTGCTCATGGAGTGCGTGATTTGGGAGGCATCAGCAGGTTGGATCTCAGAACGGGCGATGGCGTCCTGAGATACGGAGCGGAGTGGACCTTCCAGCTCGGTCGCAATTCCTACCTGAGTGTGCACGGATTTCATGAGCAAGGCGTGACGGCCGCCAGGGGCGCACGAGTCCCCGGCTCTGTCGGCATAGACGCTGGCCCGCGGGGATCCGGCGGGCTCGTGACTTTTACGTTAGGCGCCTCGCCGGGAAGCATCCCAACACTGCGCTCCTTGGATAACCGGGCACCAGGCAACGAAAGTTCTCCAATTCAATCGATGGTGACGCAAGGGCCCGCGGCGCGGGCCACAGCCAGGGCCGCCAGTCGAGCCTTTGTGGAGCAGATCAAGAGGCAAGTGTTGGCGCAAGAGGGGGGACAGCGGACGTGGAAAGCGTTTGTGTCGTTGAATAGGCGGTACCCAGCAAGAGAGAATTGAGAATGTGAGCCCACTATTTTGGGGCCTTCTACTCAAGCACGATAAGAATTTCCATCTTGGGATCGACAATGTCACCCGGAGCGTGAACCGCGATCTGACGGGATAGCATGATCGCGTCCCAGAGCGGGCCCGCCTGATTGAGACTGAAATACTGATTATCCAACTTCATGGGAATAGCAGCTGGCGGCACGGCCGTATGACGTAGTGCGAGACCAGGTAGAAAGTTTTGCTTGAGATTCTGAATCTCGTCCGGCGCTGAAACTTTGACGAGTTGCGGCACTTTTCGGATGAGATCGTCGACGCCCATCTTCGCGCTCACCGCCAGGAAGAATTGCGAGTTTCGGAAGTACTGATCCTCGGTCACGGTGCCGGACCATACAAATCCATCGCGAGATGCGAGCGTTACCGGTACAAACTTGGATGGAATGACGGTCTCCATCAGGTCGCGAATCTTGTCATCGAGCAAAGTGAAGCAGCGGCCCAGGTCGTTGTGATCGTAGTCCGGAAGATTCTCCGGTCGCGCTTCTAACGAAAACGTTGAAAGTGCGCCCGCGAGACGGAGCATCGCCAGATAAGCGGCCTCGGGATGACCCTGACGCACTCTCCAGATGTGCTTCAGCTCAGGCAAATAGGAATTCACCGTATGCAAAAGCCAAAAATTGGCCGTCTCCGACGCAGAGAATTCAGCAACAAGCTTGCCGCGTTGGCGCCGCGGCGCCGAAAGGGCGCCGCTCTTCGTCGCGAGGATCTCAATCTGCCGCCGCAGCAATGTGGTCAGGTAATAACTTGATGCGAGGTTGAGGCAGGGCGCGATGAATCGTGGATTGAGAATGGGTACCCCGGCGGCATTGCGAGTCAACTGCGCAATTCGCAATGCTGAGAACCCATCGCGATTCTCATCTTCAAATAAGAGGCGAAAAGTCCTCCGGGCAACCTGCACGGGCTTTTCTTCATTGCCGGTGTTTTCATCCGTGAACATGCGCGTCTCGGCAAGGTAGCGTGAACCCGGCGCACCGCTTGACAAATCCGCCTGGCCATTTGCAGTGATTGTTACATTCCTTGCGCGTGGCCGGTTTTCAGGAATTGCCAGGAACACATCGAGTGAATCACGCGTCGGGGGAAAATGCTCGACGACAGAACGGGAGGCAGGCATCTCATCGGCGCCAGGAATCTCGAAGGATTCGCCGTCGGGCATGATGCCGTTGGCCTTGGCCAGACGAAATTGTCCATTTTCCAAAGCTTCCGTATCGATCTTCAGGTCCGTCACACCCCAGTTGGCAAACTGGGAAGCCGCAAATCGAAAATTGAGGTTGTTTTCGAAGAACTGATCTTGCGTTTGAAAATGTTGGGGCGTGAGAAACATCCCCTTGGTCCAAACGACGCGATGACGATTCTTCATGATGACCTACAACTCCTGCCCGAGACTCTTTAGGATCGGGGCGATCTCGTGCCGGAAAGGATCCTGAAGGTTCTTGACGCTCTCGAGGTCCAGCACTTCAGCAAAGCTCGCGCCGCCGGCAAGACCGCTCGCGATAGTCACCAAGTTATCCGGAGGCCGCTGCGTTGCAAACGGCGCCGAGATCGTGATTAATGGCAAGTCGCCCATTTCGGGCGAATGACGTACGTCCACGCGGTAGCGTAATCCGCCAAGCAACTCCGCGATCGCTGGGAATTTGATGAATTGAAGTTGGAGAATGCAAGCTCGGAGAACGAAACTCCGAACAGCTTCGGGATCACGTTTCTCTTCTCCAGCCAGCACCTGCCGCAGCATCGAAAGCGAATAAGGCGATGAATAAGCGAGGACCCAAGTCAGTGGCGACGTCACTTTGATGGTTTGCCAACCGCGGTCGGTTTTCGTGTCGTGCAAGTACTCCCATTCGTAGAACTGCATTTGTGTCGATATCGACTCCAGCGGAAGACTGAGTTCCGGCCGGAGATCGAAAGGCCGCAGGGCGATCTTTCGATAAAGTTCACGGAGTTCCACCAAAGTTCGGTCCGATCCTCCAACGGATTCTTTTTCGGCGCCTTCTATAGCTTCGCCTAAAATGCGGCGAGGTCGAAACAAAAGTGCGATGGTGTCAAGGTATCCGCGAAGCTGCTTCTGGCAAAACTTGGAGACTTCTTTAGTGAGCGTGTGCAGATGCAGCAACTGCTCCATGTTGAGAGCTTGGTCCGGTCCCGGCAGTTTATCCATGAAAGACTCCAAAGATTCCCAGGGTTGGCATTTCAGACGGCCGCACAAGGATCAATTACGCTCTGAATAGCGTGTCGTTCTCTACAATTAGCTAAGCTCGGGATCAATCCATTTAGATGGTTCCGTAAATCGGCGAATCCACGCAAGAGTCGATTGGTGATCAGTAAACATGCCAGGGAACTGAGTCGGTTCCTCGACGTACCCATTAGAAAGTGTTTGCGCCACGGCTGCATATGCAGAAATGTCCTCCAACAAGTTCAAGTCGCCAACTATTGGACTCGATCCGGCTTTTACAATGGCGCCGCCTTCAGAACGGTGCAAAGAAACCGACCGGCTTGAAAAATCGCTTTCGCTGAGCGGCGACAACTCCTTCGCCGACATAAACTCTTTACCTAGGAGCGTCAGCCAGTTTATACCTAACAGACCATCAACGGCGTCCCAGGTTCCAGCGTGCAGATCAATGACTTGAAAACCCCAATAGCGTCTAGCCCACGTCCACAGTTGGTCGTATGCTAAATCACGTTCCGTTTCCACAGCGCTGAAAATGTAACCGGCTGTTCCATGCCAGACGGGCAGATCCAAAACTGCCTTTGCGATTTCAAAAAGTCGCTGCGGGGCGAAATCTAAGGGGAAACGAAAGCGCACGAAGCTACTACGTTCCGGATCGAGAGTTCGATTCAAATCACCGAACTCGATGCTAAAATCCGGAGCGGTGATTCGATTTACGACCTCTACTCTCCAGAAACGCCGTTCACCTGCCCCAGCTTCAAGATGAGCCCGGATTGAATCCCCCGATTGGGAACCAAGAGAACGCCATTCCATTTCGTCCCAAAAACGCGCGTGTGTGAAACCAGAAGCGTAGTTTGCCGACCATATAAGATCCCAAACCTTCAGCAAGTTGGGCCAAGCTGGCTTAAACGATCCACGGATATAACCTACAAGGCCCAGACTTGCCCACGCCACCAGCTCATGTTTAGACACTTCTGTGGGAGCAAATTCGAATTCTTTCAATAGCTTCTTCGCATCCATGGAGGATCCAGTTTCGGGTCGTGTTCGATGACGCTTGCCTCCTGTTGATCCGGTTCTGTAAAAAAAATCCTAGAGTCGGCTTCAAAAATCCCGACACTACCGAAGGTATCTTTCAAAACTGAAATCTTTTTCCCCTTCAGTTCATGGACTCCGTCTTCGCCAGCAGCAAGAAACAGCCGTTTCTTAAAAACGCCAACGCCATAGAATTCAGACTCGAACTCGCCCAATACTGCCATTCCGTTCTTATTACCGTGAAGTATCCTGCCGTCGCGCCCGGTGATGATGGCTTCGTCCGAATTGAGTGCACGAACTCCCGTCAAGCCACGGCCTTCCGAGTCGTCATCCGGGTAAGGAATACGCCTCCATTTTCTACCGTCAAAGTGAAGGATCACGCCATCGCCACCGACAGCGTAGACGTCACTATTTCCGCTACCGTGGATATGGTTGATAACCGAATCCAACTCGTAGAATTCCTGCCGCCAGTCTTTTCCGTCCCAGTGGTAAATTCCACCGGAAAACGTACCCGCCCAAACATCCTTGTCACTCGTTCCCCAGAGAGCGGTTGCGTTTGGTCTGAAACCTTTGCCTTTCATGTCGGGCAAAGTGGCGACACTCCACACAAAATCTGGATTGGGCTGCTCGTAAACCAGTGTCGGCATCCGATGCGGTTGAAATTTCACTTTTGCGGTCGTGTAGATATTGCCTCTGCCGCTGCCAACCCAAAGATTTCCTTCAGGTGAATACCAAAGTGGCGAGAGACTATCATTCGTATTCAGGATGGCGGCGCATTGCGCGTCGTCACGGTCCCAGTCATCCTTCAACACCTGTCCTACGGCGTTGATTGCGTCCGATTCTGAATACGTCGTTTGAACCATCATGATTCCAGTAGGACGCGCTTGTACGGCTATGATTTGTTCGATTTCCTTAGTTCTGGACTTCTTCGATGCCACTTTTAACATCCCCTCTCGGAACTCAAGGTTTTCTGTTCTATACCGCCTTCTTCTTTGTGGCAACTCTCTTGGCTGCCTTGACTGCGGCTGACAGGCCAGCCCGGCACTTGGCGCTCATCGGAACATCTTGTGCACTGAAGGCCTTTTCAGCTTCCATACGCAGACACTTGGCGGCCGCCTTCGCAAGGGCGTCACGCTCTTTCTTAGTCTTTTTGTCAGCATCCTTTATCCGAGAGCGGGGAGCTTGCCTCTTGCGCCGTCGAAGTTTTTCCTTGAGAGACTTTTCCCAGTTCTTTTGAGATTGGTCTAGATGCTCTTTGAGCGTGCCTCCTTTGCCTTGAGCAGACAGTTTCTCGTGGAACTCCTTGGCAGCATCAGTAAGCCACTTATGCTCCGTACCCTGGCTCTGGCCATCAAAAACCGTAAAACAAAAGCCGCCACCCTCTGTATATCCTGGTGCGTCAGGAACATTTGATGCGCTCTTGCCACGCTCGGACTGCATAGCCGAGTTCGCGACACCGTGTTCGCGCTGTTGCCCCTTCGCGATATCCAGACTACTGTATTTGCCCGTGACGATGGGTGGATCGAACTGCGCATACACCTTTTCACAGGCGGCTTGGACAGCTGCAGTGAGCCCCGATCGTCCGGCGAGAACAACTTGAGCCGGTACCATCGCCGCGGATGATTTACTTCCCACGGCTACATTTGGTTTCCCATTCCGGTGCTGCCCGTGAAGACAACCGCGTCGCCTTCAACCTTCACATTCGGACTGCCGACTAGAATGAATGCGCTCGATCCCGTTTTGTGACTCACGACCTCTTTTTGCGTCCCCGGTTCATTGCCTTTGCATGACGCGACCACCGACCCGACTGTGAATACCGGCTTCCCCCCAATTTTTACCGATCGCGTATCGTCATTCAGCTTCTTCGTGCCTTCCGGCGACATGATCGGATATGGCACTGGTATGGGACTTGGCGCTGCAGGCGTGATGCAGACACTGGGCGCCATGTATATAACAGTGTGGCCAGTGCTTTCGGCTGCCACGTCCATATTGTTTGCACTAATGCCCATCACGCCACCGCTTCCAACAAGAGTGCCCCGCGAAGGCCGTTATCGGAACCCGCCAGAACAACACAAAACTGGTCAGCCGCATACTTGCGAGTCCATGCCTCGCAAGCCAAGGCAACAAATATTGGAAGCGTCGCTGCTCCGACATTCCCGAACTCGCGTAGCGGTGTTTCGAGTCGCGTTGGAGCGCCCAGCACATCACCAAACCGCGTGATGACCGTTTGAAACTCCTTGATACCGTATGTCTCATGTGTCAAGTCGACAACCCAATACGTGCTGCGCCTTCCAGCTTCACGAAGGGGCTGTATAGCAGCGTTCATAGCCTGAGTAATACCTTTCGCGAGGGAGGCATCGTTAGACAAAACAGATTTAGGTTCGACGCCCGAACCAAATGCGACAATGCGGGCTGAGGACGGATAATCCCTGCTCAACGCGAAGAATCCCGCACCCTCGCCTGGAATGAACCCATCCAGATTGTCCTGAGTCAACAGACGGTCCTGTTTCTGAAGTGCTTCGAGCATCCGCCATTCATAAAAACTGTCCACCCCTCCTGCGATCGCAAACTTGGTTTCCCTACGCATCAACCAATCGATCGCTCGTTCAAGCGCCACTGTGCCGCCCGCACGCCCAGCCGGGAAATAATCAACTTGAACACCTTTCGCGACAGCTGAAATTTCCAGCGAAAACCGTTTTGCGAACATCTGCCCCTCTTCGTTCAGTGAATTCATGAGAGGTTCCGACGCAAATCGCTCCGGGAGAGCCAGCGCAATCCGCGCCCCTGGGCGCAACTGTTCGTATAGTGGTGTGAGTGCGCGCGTGGCTAACGACAGCATCCTTTCAATGCCAGTCAGGGTCTGCGAAAGAGATGTCACACAGCACATCTGGACTCGTTCTCCCCATTCATCGATAAATGGAGTCAGTCGGACGTTATTTGCACCGGCACGCAAGAAGAAACCCGTCTGAGCTGCCGTAGCCCCGAGTGCTGAGATCACGCTCCATTTCACGATTCCAGGAGCATTGAAGGTCTCCATCAGACTACCTGCTTTCGATGAATCTGAATCTCAGTGAAACGTTTGCGCATTTTAGGGGGACACAGGAACGCGGCGCGCCAAACAAGTTCCATGACAGATGCGTCCCCATCGATCAAAATCGTATCGAGATGTGGTCGTCGCTCGACTCGTTTATCGTCGATCGTGGCTTCTATGAGCACACGAACAGCTGGCACACGAAAGAGAATCGGCCCGTCCGGCCTAAGACCCTTGATTGCGCCACTCTCACTGCCTCTAAGAGGCTGGGCGAACATCAGTTCAGATGGAGCGCAATTCTCGTGGCGGACATCAAAATCCGTGGGACGAGCCGGATAGACATTCTGTAGCCAGTTGGCGTCACAAGTCCCGGCCCATTTCCGGCGCGGTTCAAAATGTCGTCCTAATGCCGCACACCCAGCCGGAACATTGGCATAACGTGGCTCCGTAATTGGTTCGCCCAATTTTTCGATCTGTGGAGCGGCCTTACCGATCAAATCTTCGATTCGGCAAGCGATTCCTCGTCCGACCGGATTCCGGGGTTCTTCCACAGGCCTTTCAGGATCGGAGTTGTCGAAACCACCCCAAGCGCGGCTCCAGCTCAGAGGGACTGTTTCAATCTCTGCAGCTGGAGTGATCCCAACTCCAGGCAAAGATTCTTCCCAAAAACGCTCGCCGAAAACCCGCAAGCTTAGTTGTCGAGACGCCACTTCGATTTCTACGCCAAGACAGTTCGACCGTCTTTGCGCGTCCGCCTGTGCGTGCCCAACGACAACAAAGTCGGTGCCCGGCTTATAACAACAGAGGTCACTCGGATATTTCACGTCAGCGATTTCTGGAGCACCCCACATTTCGTCTCCGAAGCGAATCGGTCGTGGCTCCTCCGCGAGTTGCTCGCGATCATCCAAAGAGTAGGTCGCCTTAACAACGACAACTCTGCATTCGTGTCCGTCTTTATCGATCAACGGAAAAGGGCTGGCCACGAAGGGTGTGTTATTGAAAAACTCTGGCTCGTGCATAACTCACAACGTCGTCAATGATGGCGCCAAACAGCGTTTCCATTGGAGGATGCTCTGCTCCTGATAAGGAATAAAGTCATCGGCTCGAAATCGAGGTGGCCGACCCTCAAACCGAGAAATCAGTTCGAGGTGCGTAATCGTTCGTTCATTGCGTGTGTGAGTACCGTTCTCAAGCTCCGCCAAGAGAGCTTCGGTCCCTAAGGCTCGCCCGCGGCGCATGCGAATATTGGGCAGGAAGTTCCGCGAGTGGCCGTTCCACCACCGTTCGTATTCCTCCGGGTTGGCCAACTCCAAATCTTGAGAGTCACTGTTCCAGTGACTCAAGTCCGCAGCCGTGATTCGCTCAATCGCGAAAGCAGCGTCCGCACGGTAATTCGATCCTGACTTCAGCAGATCCAACAAGGTCGGAAACGCCTCCGGATAACCCCAATATCCTGTAGCCGCGATAACCAGTGGGCTTGGGCTTCCTGTGAGCAGTTTTTCCAGAATAGCCCAATCCCGATAATCGCCAGCAAGCCCCACCCAGAGAGCTGAGTCGGCGAATTCAGGACGACCATCGGCTATCAGCCCGATTGCTCGGTGGCGCCCCGCAGACTGTCTCTTCGCGAACGACAACCGCATTTCTGCGCGAACTACGGATTCGGAATCGTTTTGAAGAAAACCGATCCACTCGCCAGTTGCCAATGTTGCGTCCGCTTCCACGATGCTATCGATCGCCGGGAGCATCAGGTCAGGGTTGCCCGAGTGCAGTAATTTGTACACCTGTTCAGCAGTTAGCTCACCACGCCAGGACAAAAGTCTGGCTATCCCAGATCGCAGTGCTGGCGGCCCTTGTTCGAGGAACGGGCTGAAAACCGCCGAAACATTGGGATTTGGGGCGAGCGAGAGGGCCTCAGTGGCAGCTTGGGTTTCATCTGGATCGCGCGCAGAGAACACTTCCAACAGCTGTCGTCCAACCTGTAAAGAATCCGTACCGGAAACGCATCCCAAAACAAGCATCACTGCGAATGCCAACCCAGGATCGGGAATCTCTGAGTCTCGAACATAGTCAGCTGCTCTACTATTGACCGATTCGCCACAGGCGAGAACGGCGTCAAGCTGATTTAGAAGACGCTGCTCCGCCTGAATGGGTGATCGCCAATTTTCATGTGGCAGCGGCTTACGTATGCCATGTAACGTTCCGATGTTTTCCAAGCAGTCCAGTGCAATGTCCCACAGATGAATACCTTCCGTGTGTACGGGTAATACTTGAGACCAGAAATCGTGTGCACTCTCACTGGATTCAACAATCGGGCTCTCGCTCGCGCTGTCCTGCACAGTGCATCGTGGGCAACCTGTCATGGCGAGTTGCACTTTAATCCCCTAATTTAGCTTCAGTGATGGAGCCAGCAGTTTCTGCAATGTCCGCGCTCGAGAGACGATTCGCCTGCCGTGTATTTCGATGTCGCCGTTTTCACGAAGCACAAGTTTCGCTTGCTTCGTTTTGAGGACAATATCTCCATTTGCCTCAAGGACAATGCGATCCGCCTGGATGTGTGACAAAACGCTCTTCGATGGCTCGAGTGGACGGTGCGGTTGAATCAACCCGATAATCAGCGGACGCGTCAAATCACCAAATTCGAACATCATGGCTACTTCACGACCCGCATCCGATTTCTGGAGCGACGTTGTTGAGCGTGCAGCCACAGGCAAGCCCGAAACATTCGTCGGGAACTCAACATGAGGGCCCGACTCGTCGATCTTGACTAACACTCCGATGATAATCTCCTGCCGCTGCCTTGCGTTCCTAAGGCTAGTTGTCTTTTGATCCGGTTGGCGTCGCATTGATCAGTTCTCCTTGATCTCAGAGCCCTTAATCGTAATCGCTCCGTCAGACTTGATGGTGACCTTAGAACCCTTGATCAGGATATCTCCACCGCTCTTCAGCACGATAGACGCGCCGCCGCACTTCAACACCAATTGGTCAGCAATGTCGATGACACCTTTTGCCTTGCCACCGACGTTGAAGTTTCCACCAGCGCTCAGCGCCATCTTGCCGCCCGCAGCAGCAGCAAGATCGCTCCCCGCCTTGAGAGAAACCTTACCTCCAGCCTGAGAAGAAATATTTCCTCCGGCCTTGTCGCTGATGCTCCCGCCTGCCTTTGATGAAATGCCCCCTGCGACGTTGCTCGACTTGCTGCCTCCTACGTTTTCCATACTAGTTGCGCCGACATTGACCACTTTCGCGGCGCCAATTTCCTCTAATTTTGCGCCACCCACGGTTTCATTCATTACGGCACCTACGGATACCTGGTACGCGGCGCCAATGGTTAGAGCTTTTGCGATCGCGACGGTTTCCGTTTCAGAAGAGCCGACCGTGACTGACATGGACGATCCAATGCTCTCGGTATGAGACCCTCCAACGTCCAAACTCTTGTCGCCAGATATGTTTTCCGTGTGATTTCCCCCAACGCTAATGGTCTTGTTCGCACCCACGCTACTGGACTTGTCTACGCCAATATCTTCGGATTGGTTATTAGTTACATGCGTTCGCTGGTCATGGAGGACTGTGGTATCCATGTCGTACTGACCGTGAATGGTGATCAGTTCCTTTCCCTTCGTGTCGTTCATCGAAAGTTCGTTGTGTCCGCCGCCGCCCTTTGTGCTATTCGATTTCATACCGCTCACCATGGCACCGCCGGGCATACCGAACGGTGGCATTTGCTCCGCGTTATACACGCGTCCAACGATGATCGGCTGGTCGGGATCGCCTTCGAGGAAATCCACGATGACTTCCTGACCGATGCGGGGGATGGAGACGGAGCCCCAGCCCTGGCCCGCCCAAGGATGGGAGACGCGAATCCAGCAGGAGCTGTTCTCGTTCTTCTTTCCTTCGCGGTCCCAGTGGAACTGCACCTTCACCCGGCCGTACTTGTCCGTGTAGATCTCTTCGCCGCCAGGGCCGACGACGACTGCGGTTTGGCAGCCTTGAACAAAAGGCTGCGGTGTCACGCGCGGAGGACGGAAGCGTGTCGTGCTCGGGATACACTCGAAGCTGTTTCGATAGGTGAGTTCTTCGCCACTTCCGCCGGCCTGATAGTCCGTTTGCGTCGCGACGTGACGGACGGCGGTGATCAGATAGGGCGCGTTCAGATCCTTCCGATAGTGATCTTCCAGCGTAAATTGGAATCCGGTGTTGAAATGGCGGCATCCGCTTGAGCCTTGGCTCACCGCGCAGGGCGCCGACTGTTCTTCCAGGCGGATTCGCGCTAAGCGGTCTCCTTCACTGCGCACGCGATACTCGCCGGGATACTCGTAGATTTCGTAAGGGTTCTTGCCGTTAACCGTGACAGCGAGGCTCGTGCTGGGTGTTTCAAAGTTGTAGTCGGTCTGGGCCCAGGTTCCCGTCCGGAACTCTTCTTCGTAGTGCCATTCGGTAATCACATCCTCGTAGGTCACGGACCCGCCGCGGAAATCATACCGGGCGGTTTTCTGGCCCGGGCACGGCTCATGCGCCGCCGGATCGTTTGCAAGAACCAGGGTGTGTTTACCTTCCTGATGTTTGAAATAGTAGTAAATGCCTTCTTCTTCCATCAACCGGGAGACGAAGTTGAAGTCGGTTTCCCGATACTGTACGCAATAATCGCGAGGTGAAAAATTTCCGTAAAGGCGAAGCTCGAAGTCCTGAAACTGCAAGTCTGAGAAAATCTTCTGAATGATGTCGGGCACTGTTTTGTTCTGAAATATTCGGCAATCGGCAGTGCGGGTCAGAAACCACAGCCACGGCACCATCTGGGCGCGGTACGCGGTGAGCCGCCGATCCTGCGATCCCTGCGAAAATCGGCTGATGAAGCCATTCCAATACCGTTCGGCGCCATCGGCGTCAAAAATGCGCAACGTGACGTTCTTTCCCACGAGGTCTTGAAACTTCACGGAATCGTTTTCGGATAACAGATCCAGATCGAAATGAAAGAGTTGGGAAATTGCTTCGGTCCCGGTGAACCCGCGCAGCAGCAGCGCGTCCTTGCCGAGCGGTGTGGTTATCGCTATCCGACGATTCGCTTGTGTGTACGGCATTTTAGCTCCACGTGGACACCGAATCACCGGCGTCCGTTGCAAACGTAGTGGTCTTCAGCCAGCCTATCCAGCCCAGGCGTACCGAATCCGACTTCACAGGCGGATCCACGCCCCCGTCGTCCGACCGGAAGCCTTCATCGTCCAATCGGAAATAAGGCACCTCGTCCGCGCTCAAGAACACCTGCACATCGAAGACCATCGATTGTCCGATGAGGAATCGTGTCAATCCGACGAACTTCGCCATGGCCGGGCTGTCAGGAAGATATTCTTTGAAACGTTCCAGGCCTACCGCGCCCACACGAATCCGGAATCGAGCCTGCT
>Ga0070675_100002546_pt1 | contig 13638 bp, 16 predicted proteins | sample KBSM43metaG_FD_65343 | JGI IMG/M metagenome (GOLD analysis project Ga0070675, IMG submission 65343) | Miscanthus rhizosphere microbial communities from Kellogg Biological Station, Michigan, USA - KBS M4-3 metaG | ecosystem: Host-associated > Plants > Roots > Rhizosphere > Soil ...
GTACGAGACCGATGTCAGGGCGCTCCCTTTTTTCGCGATCATCAGCCAGACGCCGGGTGAGGACTCATGATGGCCCGTCAGCCATCGCTCCCAGTCCTTCATCCCCTCCATGTGAAGAATCGGGAGTTTCGCGCGCGTTGTCGATTTCACTGGATGGTCCGGTTCCGTTCCGATGTGAAACGATCTCGTTCGTATGATGCAATGATCGTAGTGCACGTACTCGGCAGAGCGGTTCGCGTTCACCGCGACGACATAGGCCTACCGAGCTGCAGAGGAGTGGTCGTCCCGCCGGGCTCCAATTGGCCGAAGCATTTCCCCAATCGACGGAGGCGTTCCTGAATGTCCGTGGTCGCGATGCCGCCGTATGACCAGCGCTGCGGTCAACAGTTCGTGTCGTTCACGATACACGGTCGTCATCGCTGGCGGAGGCCTCGGCGGCCTCTGCCTCGCACACTTGAAGGAGCACGCTTGGAAATTGATTCCCCTCGCGCGTGCTGACGCACGTCGAAACCCACCAACGCAGTCCCCTCAACGACTTCCCGCAACAACGATCTGCTTCAGCGTGTCCCCCTAAGTGACGATGTTGTCCCAGGGTTTCTGGGGTATATGACACAGTTCTGACACAGAATCCCGACGCACCTACAGATGAAGGAATCGATGTGTGTCGGGACGCGTTGGGAGTAATGCGGCTGATCTGAGTCGATAGGGAGTCAGGAAAGCTGATAGCGGCGCAATCGAACGTACAACTGCGTGCGCGAGATGCCGAGCCTGGCGGCAGCCTGGGATTTGTTACCAGCGCAGTCCGCGAGCACCTGCGCGATCATGTCGCGCTCGACGGCGCTCAGGTCGGTTGACGATGCGGCGGCGGGCGGCCGCGGACCGCGCCGGCCGTTGTCCAGCGACAGGTGCTCCGTCGTGATCAGGCCGCCTTCACAGAGAATCGCGGCGCGCTCGAGAGCATTGCGCAGCTCCCGTACGTTTCCCGGCCAGTCGTAGTGCATCAGCGCCTCTTTCGCGTCGCGTGTCAGGCCCGACGGGGGCCGCCCGAACGTCCGGCCGATCTGTTCGAGAAATGCTTCGCTGAGGGGCAGGATGTCGGTCGGTCGTGACCGCAGTGGCGGGAGCTTGATATCGAAGACCTGCAGCCGATAGAAGAGGTCCTCGCGAAAATCGCCGCGCTCGATCGCCTTTTTCAGATCGCGATTGGTCGCCGCAATCACACGCACGTTTGCCTTCAACCTGCGTGTCGAGCCCAGTCGCTGGAACTCGCGCTCCTGCAGGACACGAAGGAACTTGGCCTGTGCGGATGCGCTCATCTCGGCGACTTCGTCGAGAAAAAGCACTCCGCCCGCAGCCAGCTCGATCTGCCCGGGCTTGGCCTGCTGCGCGCCCGTAAACGCGCCACGCTCATAGCCGAACAGCTCGGATTCGAGCAACTGCTCGGGGAGCGCCGCACAATTCAGCGCAACGAATGGTCCGTTCGCACGGTTCGAGGCGAGATGAATGAACCTGGCGACCACTTCCTTGCCGGTGCCGGATTCGCCCACGAGCAGGACCGTCGTGTCCGTTGACGCGACCTGCGCCGCCGCCTTGAGCACCGCCTGCCACGCTGCCGAAGGACCGACCATACGTCCGGCCTTTGCCGCGAGCTCCTCGGACAACGACCGGACGCGCGCTTCGAGCCGGTCTGCTCGCAATTTGGCTTCGGCCGCCTCTCGTGCCAGGTCGGCGAGTTGTTCGTGAGAGACCGCGAGGGCCACGTGATCCGCGATGCGGCGGGCGATCCCCAATTGCCGCTCATCGAACGCATGAGAACGCTTCGACCAGAACTGCAGGCCGAGACGCTGATCACGAGCGCTCAGGCGAACCAGCAGCATCGAGCGGTAGCCCGCCGCCCGAATCTGATCCAAGAAGTCAGGTGGCTCAATGACCGGCCATGTAATGCTTTCCAAGTCCACGATCCGGGATGCGTCGCCTTCAGGCCCAGGATCTCCAACCTTCAGCCGGGCAGGCAGCGGTGCCCACTCATCGGAGGCGGCTTGAAAGACGACCTCGCCTGGCGGATCGTGAAACGTCAATGTCAGGCGGTCGTGGGGGAGCACCGTCGCTGCGATCTGCGAGATACGGGGAAAAACCTGCCGAACATCGAGCACGGTTGCGAGGGCTCTCAGCAGTTCGTCGGACGCCTCGACGTTCCGCATGCGGTCTCGCTCGAGCGCGAGCGAGTGCTGCAACGCCTCGTAGCTCTCTGCGTTCTCAATGGCTAGCGCAACCTGATTCGCGACGAGCGACAGAAACGCCACGTCCTTTGCGTCGTAGACGTGGGGCTCACGGCTGCCCGCCAACAGCATGCCGACACGGCGCCGCGGCGTCGTCAACGGCAGCGAACACGTCGAGACGATCCCTTGGCACCGCAAGTACGCCATCTCTTGCGAAAAGCGAGTCTCGTTTTCAACGATCGGAATCAGCAGCGGCGTCTGATGCTGAACAACCCAGTAGGTCAGTTGCTCCTCGGCGGACAGTTCTGGCGGCGGCACGGGTTCCCCTGTGGCCTCGAGCACGTGCGGCTCGACGGCGTGGGTTTGTTCGTCGTAGAGCGCGAGACCGAGGAAACTGAACTGGACGACGGGACGAAGCTCGCGGGCCAAGCTGCGGAATAGCGTATCGCGATCGTGATAAGCCCTCAGAGCCTCCGACACGCGGATGAGCGCTTCATAACGCGCGACCATTGACGCCGCGCTCCCACGATCGCCGGTCACTGATTCGTTCCCGATACCGCGCATACCGGCTCCTGATAGCGGTGGACGAGGGCCGTGATGGTCGGATCGCATTGTCCGCCGAAACGCGCAGTTCGTCGAGATGCTGGTAAACACGATGTTCCGCCGCTAATCGGCGAGCCAACTCGAGCGTTGAAGGTCCGGATCGATGCGTGCTGCGGCGTCGCTCCAGAGCGTTCGGTCCGTTCGAATCAGGGCGTCGACCTCGGCGGACGTCAACTCGACACCCTGCTCGCGCAGCGTCGTCAAGGCGCGGAGCGGGTCACTCAGGAATTTCAGACGGTATTCCTCGTCGGTCACCAGGCGACCGACAATCACTTGAACGGTTCTCAAAGACATGCCTGTACCAGTGGCGGTCGCGCAGCGACTACGTGTCTTCGTCCGGTTGGGTGGCGAACGCGTCGGTGGCAGCGCCGTTCGATGACGGCATCAACAAGCCTCTCCCAGAAGCCACCCGCACCGCGCCGGCGCGGCCTGTCACGCCGAGCCTCGTGAACAATGCCCCCAGAAACGGATCGATGTCCGCATGCGAAAGGCCGAGCATCGCACCAATCTCGCTCGTCGGCGCCCCCCGCGCGAGCAACTGCAAGGCGTCTCGCTCGGAAGGTGTGATCCGCAAGATGGGACCGCTCTCGATTCGAAGGCCGGCCTCGGGAAGCGACTCCGACGGCGGGAACTTCCGCATGTAAAGCATCAGCGCGAGTGCCTCGCAAGACGAACGCCACATGCTGAGAGGGCGGAAGCCACGCTGGACTGACGTTTTGCGATCTGGCATTTCTTCAGCTGCGCTGCGCAGAACTAACCAGTGCGCAGGAATACGCAACCTGCTGAGAGTAGGCCAATCTGTATACCGCGGTGTCTTGCGTCCACAGGCGTGGCGCCGATCTTGCCCGAGGATCACCGCATGCCCGTTCAACAAACCATCGACGCTTCACAGCGCACGCACGGCCCGCTAGGTCGGCGACCGGTGCAAACCTCCGAGGTCGTCGATACTCCAACGCGCATGAGGGCGTGGAACAGCGTGGTTGCCGTTCTGTTCCTGGTCGTCGCCATGTGGGGTGGCTATACCGCGATCGGCCTGCCACCGGTCGTGATCGTTGGAGGCTCCGGTGTCGTGGCATTCGTCACCTGGCAACGGTCGTACTTGCGGCGCCCCCTCGATCCATCTGTGATCCTTCCGCTCTTCCTGCTGACCGTCGCCGCGCTCGACGTACACATGGCGGAGGAATATCTGGCGAGATTCGGTCCCGCCATGAGTCGACTGTTCGACATCTCATGGACCGAGCGTTCGTTCCTGTTGATCTTTGCCTTCGTGGGGCCTTGTCTCTACGCCCTGACCGCGATCGGCCTCTATTACCGGATTCCGCTCGCCGGTTTCCTCGCCTGGTTCATCTTCATCGGCCCCGGCGTTGCGGAATTCACGCACTTCATTTTTCCACTGCTGAAGCCTGCACTCGATCCGACGCTGCCGGCGGCGATCACGGCGACGGTGTCAAACGGACGCCTTGTTGCAGAGATGCCGAATTACTGGATAGGCGCAACCGGCCGTTATTACTTCCCCGGACTTTACACAGCCGCACTCCCGATGATTCCAGGCATCTGGGCGATCATTCGCCTCGCAGGTTGGAGGGCATGACTCATGTTCGCAGCCACTCGCACATTGACGAGCTTCGAGCGCGCGGTGTACCGCACGACCACGGGACTGGTACTGACCGTGATGCTATTCAGCATCGTCAACTTCGTCTTCAACGACCATTTTCCTTTTCCGAACGGCCCTGAAGGCGCGTTCGTCCATCTTGGATTTCCGCCGTACTTCAAGGTTGAACTGACGATCGCCAAGATCCTCGGCGTGCTGGCGCTTGTGATCCCGGCCGTGCCATTCAAGGTGAAGGAGTTCGCGTACGCCGGCTTCGCGATCACACTCGTGTCGGCCGCCATTGCCCACTTCGGCCGCGGCGACGCACGCAATCTCAGCGTCTTGTACGTGATTGATCCGCTGGTCTTCTTCGGTTTGCTGGCGGTCTCGTACTACTACTTCGACAAGAGTCATGCGCTCCAAACGGCCGCCGCGGGCGACCAGGTCGCAAAAGAGATGCGGCGGCGGGCATGAGAACGCGCCCAGGTGGGAAAGAGAGGTCAGAGATGATTCGTTCACTGGTGTTGTTTACGCACGTGGTCGGCGTGCTTGCGCTGTTCGTGGGACTCGGCCTCGAGTGGATCGGCCTGAACGGGATCCGGCGGTCCGCCACGCCGGCCGAGGCATTGACGTGGCTGCGGCTCGTTGTCAGGGTTCCTCGCGTGTCGGGAATCGCAGTAGCGGCGATCGTGGTGTCCGGCTTCTACCTTGGCGCGCGGATCGGCGTTCTTGGGAATGAGTGGATGCGCGCGTCGTACGGCGCGTTGTTGCTGATGGCAATCGTCGGCGGACCGGTGTCACGCTCGTCGATGCGCGCGCTCACACGTGTGGCCGACGGCGCGGAGGACGGAACCGCGGCTCTGCGGGCAGCGGCGGCCAATCCGATTCTGCGGCTGTCGCTGCGCATTCGCGTCGCCTTTGGCCTGGCCATTGTGTTTCTCATGATCGCGAAGCCAGCTGCCGGCGAATCACTGCTCGTTCTGACTCTTGCTGCGATCGTCACGATCGCCACGAGTCTTACCCGGCGAGCCACGCCATCCACCGCGGTTCAGGCATATCGATGAGCGCGAGGCCGAAACGATGGATCGAAATCTTCGGCCACCGCATGGCTTACGTCGACGTTGGGTCAGGCAGCCCGATCGTCCTCCTCCATGGAAACCCGACATCGTCGTTTATCTGGCGAAACGTCCTGCCTCATGTCGAGCGGCTTGGTCGATGCATCGCGCCGGATCTGATTGGAATGGGCGACTCCGACAAACTGGAGCGATCAGGTCCGGGCTCTTATCGCTTTCTCGAGCACCGTGCGTATCTGGAATCCCTTCTGGAAAACCTCGAGGTTGGACGAGATGTGACATTCGTCGTGCATGACTGGGGTTCTGCTCTTGGGTTCGACTGGGCGCGTCGACATCCCGGCGCTGTCCGCGGGATCGCGTACATGGAGGCGATCGTGATGCCGCTGACCTGGGACGCGTGGCCGAAGGCCCGGCGCGAACTGTTCGAACAGCTGCGCGGACGGAAAGGCGAGACGCTGGCCCTGGAGCAAAACGTCTTTGTTGACCAACTGCTGCCGACTGGAATGCTTCGGCGGCTCACCGCCGCGGAACACGAAGAGTATCGGCGCCCCTATCGCGAACCCGGTGAGGCGCGGCGGCCGACTCTCGCCTGGCCGCGCGAGCTTCCCATTGACGGTCAACCACGCGACGTCGTGGCCATCGTCAAGGCGTACGGTGCCTGGCTTTCGACATCCCATGTTCCAAAGCTGTTCGTCAGTGTGGAGCCCGGAGGCACCCTGACGGGCGACCGCCGCGAATACTGCCGCCGATGGCCCAACCAACGGGAGGTCGTCGTGGCTGGTCGTCACTTCGTTCAAGAGGACTCTCCGGATGCGATCGGAGAAGCGCTCGCGACGTGGTACCGAGAGATCGGGCGCGATGACGAGACTGTTCATCAAGGGCGTAAGGAATAACGAGAGGTGAGTATGCGGATCTTCATGACGGGCGTGACTGGAGTCGTCGGCCGACGCCTTGTTCCGCTCCTGCAAAATGCCGGTCACGAGGTGACGGCAGCCGTTCGTTCGTCTGTGGCGCGCGCCGAGCTCACAACCAAGGGCGTGCGAGCGATCGAAGTCAGCCTGTTCGATTCCGGTGCCGTATCCCGAGCCGTTGCGGGCCAGGATGTTGTCGTCAACCTCGCGACGCACATTCCCGATCCGTCACGGATGTTCCTGCCATGGGCCTGGCGTGAAAACGACCGTCTGCGACGAGTCGCCTCGGCGATCCTCGTTGACGCAAGCCTCGCGTCGACTGTTTGCCGATTTGTCCAGGAATCTTTCGCACCGATCTATCCAGACAACGGCAGCGAGTGGATCGACGAGCGGGTGTCCCTCAGTCCCCTTGGTTTCAATCGCTCGATCCTCGACGCGGAAGCTTCGGCAGAACGGTTCTCCCAGGCGGGGCGCGCAGGTGTCGTGCTGCGATTCGGAGGCTTCTACGGACACGACGCGTTTCAGACTACCGAGATGATCAAGTACATCAGGAAAGGCTGGGCGCTGCTCCCGGGTTCACCAGGTGCCTATATCTCCTCGCTGGCACATGACGACGCGGCGACTGCCGTCGCCGCCGCTCTCACGCTCCCAGCGGGTATCTACAATGCCGTCGATGACGAACCGATGACACACAGAGCGTTTGTCGATTCGTTGGCTGAGGTGCTCGGCGTTCGAGCTCCGAAGCTTCTGCCAGCCTGGATCACCCCTCTATTTGGATCTCTCGGAGCGCTGGCGTCCCGCTCGCTGAGGATCTCGAATAACAAGTTACGTTCAGCGTCTGGTTGGACACCGACGTACTCGAATGCACGACAAGGCTGGGGCGCGGTAGTGGCGCAGCTGGAAAAGGAGCCGCTGCTGTTTCGAGACCTTGCACGACCGGCGAAACATCGAGGCGAGTGAAGGCAGGAGACGACGTGATGACGGGCGACCCATCCGCCTTGTTCGATGCTGATAGGGAATCGATGACAGTACAACGACCGACTGATGAAGCCAACATCCGACAGAGAATAGACAGGTGGCTGGAAGCGCTTCGCGCCATGGACCTTGAGGGTGTGATGTCGCTTTACGCTCCTGACATCGTGTCGTTCGACATCGTTCCGCCGCTGCGGCACGTGGGAGCAAAGGCAAAAGAGAGAAACTGGATGGACGCCTTTGCTCTGTACCAGCGTCCGCTCGGTTACGAGATTCGCGACCTCACGCTCACCGTGGGCGATGACGTATGGACCCGTAAACGTCTGTGTTTGTCGGCGAGTCTCGAGGACACCTTACACAGTTTCTACACAGTTCGACGCGCGACTTGTAGGCGGCTCTGCACCTCGGCTTCCTTGAAGTACTCCTGTGCGCGCTGTTGATCGACCTGTGCCACCGCGGGCGGCTGGTGCCGACAACCACGCACGTCAGGACTGCGGTGCCAAACGCCGACCTCTGCATCGTTCTCTACCTTGGCACAACCCACGTGCCGGCGATGCGGTCGTGCGGTCCGCGCCCTGGACTCGCGATGGTCCACGCGACGCCTGCCGCCATCAGGAGGAACACAAGACTGCCGACGACGAATGCCCTGTCCGTAGACACACGCGGCTCGCCGAACATTGGGACTCCGACACAACCGATCCACACGAGCACCGGCGACCATGCGACCAGGAACCGGATCGCCGATCGCGCCCGGCCAATCTCGCGGCCATCACGCCTCACGACCGCATGCCGGAGAGCGCGCGTGACCAGACCGCCCGGCACGGCCAGTACCGATATCAGACCGCACACTATCGAGACCAACACCGGAATGGATGCGAACCCGTTGGCGACAAGGCCCCGGAGCGCCTCGCCACCGGCGGGGACATTTGCGCCCAGGTTTGCGGTCTCGGCTGCCAACTCTTGAATCTGCGGCGCGACGATGGCGGAGGCACGCGCGAGCTCGTCGGGAGAGACCGCCGGATAGCGCGCGGCGATCTCCGCCGCCGTTCGTCTCATAGTGAGGAACGGTTCTATCTGAGGCGCCTGAGTGTTCCAGAACTCGTCGCTCGTGAGCTGCGACCCAAAGTGCGCAGCCACATACTGCTCCGCCGCGGTGCGCTGCTCTCGGGTCTTGAACTCGGCATCGGCACTTGAGTCAGTGAGCCACGTCATCCACCTCATGAAATCGTTTCTCTGCCGGAACATGTTGCCGGCATCTCCCTGGAGGGATCTCGCGAACATGGGAAGCATCACGCTGACGATCAGAAACAGTGCGGCCATCGGCATCGCGGCTAACGCCATCGGCAGGCCGCGACGGATGCGCGAGGGACGGCTGGGAATCGATGCGAGACGCAGGAGCTCCGCCTTGACGTCAGCGAGCGTTGGCGGCACTCCGCTCGCAAGTCGATGCAACAGCGTCCTGCCCGACAGGGGCGCGGCCAGTTCCTTGGTCGGAGCACATGCGCGTGTGGAGACGGCCGCCAGCAGCTCGATGGAATGGAGAGGTTGCTTGGCGTCCGGCGCGACCAGCGCGGGCCACGCGAAATCGAGGAGCACGAGTTGTCCGTCCGGTCGCCTCCAGACGTGGGCGAGACTGCGCCGTGTGTCCCCGTCTTCGTGAGCGGAAGCATCGAGCTCGGTCGCCAGGCTCGAGAGCGCACCATGCACCTGACGCCAATCGGACGTCGGCGGCGCGGTCAGGAATGGCTCGCCCCTCGGCGCCTCGAACGCGTCCCAATTCTCCGTCGCCAATCGGCGTCCCGCGAGCCAGTACAGCCGGCCGCGCCGCGACGTGTCACGCCGTCCGGCCTCGACCGGCGGTGTACCGGGAGGCACTTCGTGAATCCAGACATGTCGGCGAAGGATTGGATCGATCCCGACGAGCAGACGTCCGCTGCCGGTCTCACCGAGCGTCGAATGCACGGCGTACGGTCCGACGCGTCGCAAGGACGAAAGGGCGGGACCGAGATCGGCAGGTGACGCCTTCGGAGCGGCGGATGCAACGGCCCTGACGTTTCGCTGCACGACACGCGTACGGCTCAGCAGCTCGTGGACGCCGGTCCATCCGTTGCCACGGCGGGCGGTCGAGAACAGCAGAATGGTCAACAGCAGCGACAGCGCCGTGTACACGACGCCCGAGACCGTCGGTCCCCTCATGGTGCCCATGAAGTAAATGACGGTGGGCACAAGGAACACCGCGGTACGCAGGCCAACGCGCAACCACCACCGATCATCGGTCTCGGACGTCACGCGCAAGCCCATGAGTTGCTTGCCCAGCGACGCGCCCCAGCCGCCTTCCAGAACGAAGTAGTAGATCACCGGCACGAGCCACGACCACGCGGACAGTCCGATTAGCGTCGCGGATCCGAGCGTCATGCCGAGTGTCAACGCCGAGACTGTGAGTAGCCAGATCGTGATCGAGACGATCACCGAGTCGGCGATCCACGCGGTGATGCGCGCCCCGAGCGGGGAAGGGACGTCATCCGCGGATCCGTACGGCCGCAGGACATCCGCCAACTCGGCGTACGACTGCGGTCGTCCGGCGGGAGCCTTTGCGAGGCAGCGCAGCACGACGGCCGCGAGTCCGCGCGGTACGTCACGCCGAACGACACGCGGCGACGACGGCGTCTCGGAGGCGACCTTCGAGACGAGCTCACGAAAGTCCGTCGCGTCGAGCGGCGGCCGTCCGGTCAGGAGGTAGTAGAGGGTCGCGCCGACGGCGTAGATGTCGGCGCGAACGTCGAGCGGCTCGCCTCGCAACTGCTCCGGCGCCGCGAATTGTGGCGTGCCCTCGAAGCCGGTTGTCTCGAGCTCATGCCGCACGTCGCGTGTCAGCGTCGAGATGGACAGTCCGAAGTCACCAACCTTGACGGCGCCGTCCGCGTCCACGAAGCAGTTCGACGGTTTGATGTCGCGGTGGAGGATCCCCGCCGCCTGCGCTGCGTCGAGGCCGCCGATGACGTCGAGCACAGCGGACACGGCAGCAGACGGAGGCATCGGCCCCTGGGCCGAGACGCGATCTTTCAGCGTGCCGCCGGAGAGCAGCTCCATCGTGATCGCGGGCGCGCCGCCGACTTCTTCGCTGCCGAAGATGTAAACCGTGTGCGCGTGGCTGATCGACGCCGCCAACTGTCCCTCACGGAGGAACCTCGCGCGGTCGTCGGCGCCCCCCAGGGTATGGCGCAAGACCTTGAGCGCTAGGCGTCGTCCAGTCTCGAGTTGTTCGGCCTCGTAGACCTCGCCCATTCCACCGCGGCCGAGCAACCGAATGACCCGATACGGCCCCCAGAGTTGCCCGTCCACAAGGCGGGGTGCGCCAGGCAACGACGTGTCGCCAGTCGCACTTGGCTCGCTTGACCCCGTGAGCGTTTCCGCCCCAGCCCTCAGCAGGCACGACGCACACAGACCCTCGGGTGCATCAGGCGGCAGTTGCCGTCCGCAGCGTGGACAACGTCGCGACAGTTGGGTGACCGTTTCGGACATCACATCCCCCGGTTCGTCTGAGGCCAGATTTGGCCGTTCACCTGGATCAGACAGAACCGTCGCGCGGGGTTACGCACTCAACGCCTGAATGAGATGACGGATCTCGTCGTCAACGTCCCCTGCATCGGCGACCGTCTCCGCGACGTACTTCCGCAGCAGGGATTGGAAGCGGCGTCTGAGTCGGTGTACCGCGGCTTTGACCGCACCCTCCGACGTCTCGAGACGAGCCGCCACGGCGGCGTATCCGCCAGACGGTGTCTGCCCGAGCAGGCACGCTTTGAGCTCATCGAACTCAGAGGCGCGTCCCTGGGCCGACCACTGGGTGCGCAGGTCGGCGAGCAGGCGTTCGACGACCGTCAATGCCCAGCGCCGCTCGAAGAGCGTTTCGGGAGTCGCGCGATCTTCCGGCTCGGCTACGTACTGGCCTTCGGCGTTCTCGAGCGAGACCATCTGGCGGCCACCGCCGCGCTTCTGCGTCCGTTCACGTGCCGACCAGTTCGAGAGGTAGTGCTTCAGCGACGCCAGAAGGAACGCGCGGAATCGGCCCCTGTCCTGACGTAGCCCCTCGAAGTCCTGCCGCTCGATCAGCGACGTCAAGAACCCCTGTGTCAGGTCGCGCGCATCTTCCGCGTCGATGCCTCGGCGGCGGAGGTACGCGTAGAGCGGATACCAGTAGGTCTGGCAGAGCGACGACAGGGCTTCACGCGCCGCCTGCGAGTCATTCCCGGCGGCCGTCAGTACGAGACTCCACCGCGTCGTTTCGAAGGGCAACGCGAGGCATCGTACGCCAGGGATTGAGGTCTTACACAATCTCGGCGACGGCCGCGTGCGGAAGTGCGGTAGAACGATGGAAAGAAGTCGGATCGCGGGACATTAGGTTTCTTGCCGCAGCGTGTTGCGTTAAGCTGGTTCGCCCGTTCGCAAGTCGTTGATTCTAGAGTGGAGAGATGTACGAGTGGTTGAAGGAGCACGCTTGGAAATTGACTCCCGCCGCGCGTGCTGACGCACACTGAATCTCACCAACGCATTCCCGATCAACGACTTCCCGCAACATCGATCTGCTTCGGCGTGTCCTCGTAAATCACGGTGATGCCCCAGGTTTCGGGGGGTATGACACAGTTCTGACACAACAAGCGATCGAGGTTACGTCCGTAGGACTCGATCCGCACGACGTGTACCCGCAACGCCGTCCAGCACGTCCGCGCATTCCGTATATACTAAATTAGTGTTCGAATGGGATCCGCTGAAGGCTAAGGCCAACGCGGAAAAGCACGGCGTCTCATTCGACGACGCCGTGACCGTCTTCCTGGATCCCGAGGCGCTCGACGGCCCCGACCTGCAGCACTCGTCGGCGGAATCGCGGTTCCTGCGGCTTGGGCGCTCGGCGAGCGGACGCGTGCTCATGGTCGCGTACACATTCAGGAGAAGTAGCGATGCGGAAGCGATCCGGATCATCAGCGCGCGGCGGGCGAGCCGTCGCGAGCGTGCGGCGTACGCGGCAAAAAATTGATTTCTCGGACATCCCCGATTCATCGGCGGCGCAGCTGAAAGCGATGCGGCGCGTCGGCCGGCCTCCGTTGGGCGACGCACCTCGGCAGCTGATCGCGATTCGGGTTGATGCCGGAGTGCTTAATCAGTTCCGCAAAGAAGCGCGCCGCCGCCGCGTCGGATATCAGACCCTCATCAATGAAGTCTTGGCGCGGCACGCCGGCAAGGACGTCGCTTAGCATCTCGGCTCTCCTGGACTACGACGATTGCGAGCTCGCGTGCCCCGAAACGTGGAGCACGTAGTCGTCCAACTGGCTATTTGAGCGTGATCCGAAAGTCGGGAGCGGCCAGGCGGTCGCCGGGTGCAGTTCCGCTGAAGTACGCCGGGCAATGATATCCGGCGCGCATGGTGAGGTCAGCATGAGCCTACAAGAGACAAAAACTCGATCATTGCTTCCCATCGTGCTGTTGGTACTGTCGATTCCGATTGCAGGCTGCGCCGCCGCGTCGAGTACGAGGAACGAAGATTCGAAGTTCCCTGCTGCTCCATTTCGGCTGGAGTCCGCTCCATGGAGTGAGCCCTATACCGGACCGTTGTGGGTGCCGAAGGGTGCGCGTCGTGCGGTCCTCTGGACTGACCCGAAGACCGGCGGTGACACCTACTACGCCCACTTTCCAGCGGGCACTCGCTTCGAGCCGCACTGGCACGCGTATGCGGAGTTCGCCGTCGTGCTTCGCGGCAAAGTCATCCACACCATCGGGACGGAAAAGTCTTCGTTGGATGTCGGCGACTACGTCGTGATCCCACCGAGAGTTGCTCACGGCTGGGACAGCGACCCGGGTGGCGATGCGTTCTTGCTCATTCGACACGAAGGTCCAGCGGACCAGAATTTCGTGCAACGGTAGCGGGGGCAATCTCGAATGATATGAGCCGAGACCGCATCGGGTTGGTGATGGCCTGCTCGTCGCGAACCTGTCCCGCCTTGGCCAAGATCTGAGGCTCAACGATCGGCGGAATCAAGCTCAAGCAAATTGCGGTAAGTGATCGCCGCGCATTAAGAGGTCTGACACAATTCCCGCATCGGGCCTGTTGCGACACGTCAAACCGCTGAGGGGGAACAAGATGCAGCAGCAGTCGGGAATTCGTCGGCGTGTGCGATAATCGCTGTCTGACCGCTCGCAAATCGTTGAATCTAAAGCGGAGAGATGTCCGAGTGGTTGAAGGAGCACGCTTGGAAATTGACTCCCGCCGCGCGTGC
>Ga0070675_100002547_pt1 | contig 13636 bp, 11 predicted proteins | sample KBSM43metaG_FD_65343 | JGI IMG/M metagenome (GOLD analysis project Ga0070675, IMG submission 65343) | Miscanthus rhizosphere microbial communities from Kellogg Biological Station, Michigan, USA - KBS M4-3 metaG | ecosystem: Host-associated > Plants > Roots > Rhizosphere > Soil ...
GCCATCGCGCTCACGCTCGGCATGGCGATCGACGCCAACGTGCTGATCAACGAGCGGATCCGCGAGGAGCTGCGGCGCGGCACGAAGGCGCAGGAGGCGATCGCCGAGGGCTATCACCGCGCGTGGGGCACGATTCTCGACTCGAACGTGACGACACTGATCGCCGGCATCGCGCTCCTGGCCTTCGGCACCGGACCGGTGCGCGGCTTCGCCGTCGTCCACTGCCTCGGGATCCTCACCTCGATGTTCTCGGCGGTCTTCGTCTCGCGCGGGATCGTCAACCTGATCTACGGCGGCCGCAAGCACCTGACGGGTATTTCCATCGGGCAGGTGTGGAAGCCCACGCCGACCGCTTCCGTTCCCGCCAAGTAGTCCCGGCACTCATTTGCCACGCTAGCGCCGCGTCCGCACAACACTAAAGACCGAACATGGAATTCTTCCGCATCCAGCGCGACATCCCGTTCATGCGGTTCGCGCTCACGTTCAACGTGATCTCGCTCGTCACGTTCGTGCTGGCCGTCATCTTCCTCGCGGTCCGCGGCCTGAACATGGGCGTCGACTTTCGCGGCGGCACGCTGATCGAGGTCACCTACGGCCATGCGGTGGACTTCAATCGCGTGCGGGCGGCGATCGACACGTTGAACGTCGGGGAATACGCAGCGCAGAGCTTCGGCCGCTCCGACACCGCGCTCATCCGTCTCCCTCTCAAACCGGGCACGTCGAGCGCGGCGTTGTCCGAGCGCGTCATGGGCGCGCTGCGCGCCGACGACCCGAGCGCGCGGCAAGACCGCGTCGAATTCGTCGGTCCGCAGGTCGGCAAGGAGCTCTACGAGCACGGCGCGCTGGCGCTGCTCCTGGTCTCGATCGGCATCGTCGTCTATCTCGCGCTGCGCTTCGAATGGCGCTTCGCAGTGGCGGCGATCATCGCCAACTTGCACGACGTCATCATCATCCTGGGCTTCTTCGCGCTGTTCCAGTGGGAGTTCTCGCTGCCGGTGCTGGCCGCGGTGCTCGCGGTGCTGGGCTATTCGGTCAACGAGTCCGTCGTCATCGCCGACCGGATCCGCGAGAACTTCCGCAAGATGCGCAAGGCGACGGTCACGCACGTCATCGACAACGCGATCACGAGCACCATCTCGCGGACCATCATCACCCACGGCCTCACGCTGATGATGGTGCTGTCGATCCTGTTCTTCGGCGGCGAGACGCTGCACTACTTCGCGCTCGCGCTGACGATCGGCATCTGCTTCGGCATCTACTCGTCGGTGCTGGTCATGGCGCCGCTCGTGATGTGGATGGGTGTGTCGCGCGAGGACCTCATCAAGGAAAAGAAGCGCGAGGGTCCGGAGGGCGAGAAGATCCTTCCGTGAAGTAGGGTCAGAGACGACTTTTCCGTACCGGCGGCGTGAAAGCCCCGGCGCGACGAAAAGTCGTCTCTGACCCTACTTCGTCGCCACCATGCTGACGACGCTCATCCAGTCGGTCCTGGCACTCGACCAGACCCTTGCCCGCCTTGCGGTGGAATACGGCCATTGGCTGTACGGACTCCTGTTCCTGGTGATTTTCGCCGAGACGGGACTGGTGGTCTTCCCGCTCCTTCCCGGCGACTCGCTGCTCTTCATCGCCGGCACCGTCACCGCGACCGCCGACCTGAACGTGCACGTGCTCGTCGTCGTGCTGATCGCCGCGGCGATCCTGGGCGACACGGTCAACTACTCGATCGGCCACTACATCGGGCCGCGCGTGTTCGATAAGCCCGATTCTCGTTGGTTCAAGCAGGCGCACCTGCGCCGGACGCAGGCGTTCTACGACCGCTACGGCGGGGTCACCATCATCATCGCCCGCTTTGTGCCGATGGTCCGCACGTTCGCGCCGTTCCTCGCGGGCGTTGCCGGAATGAGCTATCGACGCTTCATTTCGTATAACGTCATCGGCGGCATTGCGTGGATCTCGTCGCTGGTCTACGCGGGTTACCTGTTCGGCAACATTCCCTGGGTCAAGGAGCACCTGGAGAAAATCGTGCTCGGGATCATCGCCATCTCGCTCCTCCCCGTGGTGATCACGTACTTCAAGGAGCGGCGCGCTCAAGAGCCGCCCGCGCGCTGATCTTCCGCCTTTAGACGCGCTTCGCGAGCTCGGCAGCCTTGCCGACGTACGTTGCCGGAGTGAGGGCGCGCAACCGCGCCTTGGCCTCGGCGGGAATCGCCAGACCGTCGATGAACGCATGCAGGCTCTCGCGCGTGATGCCCGTCACGCCGCGCGTCAGCGCTTTGAGCTGCTCGTACGGATTCGGTACGCCGTAGCGCCGCATCACCGTCTGGATGGGCTCCGCAAGCACCTCCCAGTTGGCATCGAGGTCCGCCGCGAGCCGCGCCTCGTCGACGGCAAGGCGCGCCAGGCCCTGCGACAGCGCAAGGAATCCCAGGAGCGTGTGGCCGAGCGCGACGCCGATGTTGCGCAAGACCGTCGAATCGGTGAGGTCGCGCTGCCAGCGCGAGACCGGCAGCTTTTCCGCCATGTGGCGCAGCAGCGCATTGGCGAGCCCCAGATTGCCCTCCGAGTTCTCGAAGTCGATGGGGTTGACCTTGTGCGGCATCGTCGACGAGCCCACCTCGCCTTCCTTCATGCGCTGGCGGAAATAGCCGAGCGCGATGTAGCCCCAGACGTCGCGATCGAGATCGATCAGCACCGTGTTGGCGCGCGCGATCGCGTCGAACAGCTCGGCCATGTAGTCGTGCGGCTCGATCTGCGTCGTGTACGGGCTGAACTCGAGCCCGAGCCCCGTGACGACCTTGGCCGCCAACCGCTCCCACTCGACGTCGGGATACGCGACGACGTGCGCGTTGTAGTTGCCGACGGCGCCGTTGGCCTTGCCCTTGAGCGGGACTCGCTCGATGGCCGCGATCTGGCGCTCGAGCCGTGCATAGACGTTGGCCATCTCCTTGCCGAGCGTGGTCGGCGTCGCGGGCTGGCCGTGCGTGCGCGAAAGCATCGGCAAGGCGGCATGCGCGTGCGCCAGCGAGCGCAGACCGGCCGCGATATCCCGCAGCGCGGGAAGCAGCACGTCGCGTCGCGCCTCGCCCAGCATGACGCCGTAGGACAGGTTGTTGATGTCTTCGGACGTGCAGGCGAAGTGGATGAACTCGGCGACCTTCGCGACCTCCGGCAGGGTTGCGCAACGCTCCTTCAGCCAGTACTCGACCGCCTTGACGTCGTGGTTGGTCGTGCGCTCGATCGCCTTGACGCGCTCCGCGTCGTCGACCGAGAAGGCATCGCACAAGGCTGACAGCGCAGCGCGCGTGTCACGTCCGAACGGGGCGACCTCGGGAATGCCGGGCTCGTCGGACAGCGCGATGAGCCAGGCGACTTCGACCCGCACGCGCGCACGGACGAGGCCGAACTCGCTGAAATGCTCGGCCAGCGGGGCGGCCTTTGCTGCATACCGGCCGTCGAGCGGCGACAGGGCCGTGAGCGCGGTTCGAGGTTGGGCCATTGCGGCGGGAGGAGGGCCAAAAGCGGGCCGAAAACGCTGTCGGCAGCACTGCGATTCTAACATGCCGCCGGCATCGACCCGTGGCGCGCGGGCGCTGCGTCAGCGCAACATCCGCGCCTAGACGAGAAGCTCGTTCGCCCGCTCGACCAGGAGCTTCGTCTCCGCCTCGCCGCGAAACTTCCGGATCGCCTTCTCGTAGTCCGGCAGCAGCGCCGCGAGGTCCTGCCGCGTCGAGCAGCGCTCGAGCTTCAGCGTGAACAGGAATGCGCGCACGCCGAGGGCATCGACGATCGTCTCGTTGATGAACGCCTTGGCCGCGCGAAAGCGCGCAAGCTCGTCGCGGGTGACGACGCGCGTCGACTCCTCGGGGGCGCTCTCGGCGCCGCCCACCGGCGCGACATAGCCGTCGCGCAGCAGCGTCTCGAGGAATTCGGGCTCCACGCCGATCTGCGCCGCGCTCGCGCGCAATTCGTCGTCGGTCTTCGACGGGTCGATCAGGATCAGCATCGTGCGCAAGCGCCCGCGCAGATTCTTGCCTCGCGAACGGATCTCCTCCAAGCCCTTGTCCGTCTTCGCGTAACGTGTGGTACCGGCCATATGCTGCGATTGTAGCCAATTAGCCGTCCGCAAGGCGTGCGCGACGCCCTCCCCTTTGCTAAACTGAAACGCAGCTTCGCTGGTTCAGGCGCTCACGACAACGTTTGAGGCCGGACTTAAGGACGCGCCGGATGCGCATTCTGATTGCCGAGGATGACCCGATCCTGGCCGAAGGTCTTTCCGCGAGCCTGCGCGAATGCGGATATTCGGTCGACCGCGTCGCGACCGGCGCCGAAGTGCTCGGCGCCATCGCCAGCTTCGAGTTCGATCTGCTCATTCTCGACCTCGGGCTTCCGCGGATGAGCGGGCTCGAGGTGCTGCAGCGCCTCCGCGCGAAGAGCGCGGAGTTGCCGGTGCTGATCCTCACCGCGCAGGACGGAGTCGAGGCCCGCGTTCGCGGTCTCGACCTCGGTGCGGACGATTATCTCGCCAAGCCGTTCGCGCTCGAGGAGCTGAAGGCGCGGGTGCGCGCGCTGACGCGCCGAAGCGCCGCGGGCGCGTCGTCGCAGGTGGAGTACGGGGGTCTCACCTACGACCGCGTGGGCAGGGTGGCCAAAGTGCGCGGCGAGCCGCTGGATCTCTCGGCGCGGGAGCTCGTATTGCTGGAAGTGCTGCTGCAGCGCGCCGATCGCATGGTGAGCAAGGCGCAACTCCTCGACCACATGTGCGAGTGGGGCGATGAGGTCAGCACCAACGCCATCGAGGTCTACGTCCACCGGCTGCGCCGAAAGCTGGAAGCCGCGGGCGTCGAGATCGTGACGGCGCGCGGCCTCGGCTACCGCCTCCAGAAGACGAGCCCGGTCTGAAGATAGCCCTCTTCGCCGACCTCCACAGCAATCTCGAAGCGATCACCGCATGCCTCGAGCACGCGCACGCCTTGGGAGCTGACCGGCGTGCGTTCCTGGGCGACCTCGTCGGCTACGGCGCCGATCCCGTCGCAGTGCTCGACCTGGTCGAGCAGCACGCTTCGAAAGGCGCCATCGTCGTGATGGGCAACCATGACGCTGCCGCCTTGGGGCGGCCTGACGATGCCCTCTCGGGGAGTGCACTGGCCGCCGTCGACTGGACCCGTGCGCAACTCGGCGCCCGCCATCGCACATTCCTGTCCTCGCTTCCGCTTAAGGTCGAAGCGGACGACATTCTCTACGTGCACGCGAGCGCCGCCGCGCCCGAGCAGTGGATCTACATCACCGGACCGCGCGAGGCCGCGGAGAGCATCGACGCCGGCGGCAGGCACTACACCTTCAGCGGTCACGTCCACGAGCCGAAGCTCTACTACACGGGTACGAGCGGACGGCCGATGGCGTTTCGTCCCGTTCCCGGAACCCCGATCCCGGTTGCGAAACAGCACCGCTGGCTCGCGATCGTGGGCTCGGCGGGGCAGCCGCGGGACGGCAACAACGCCGCCTGCTATGCGCTGTTCGACACGGAGCGGGAACGGCTGACGTTCTTTCGCGTCCGCTACGACTACGAGTCCGCGATACGCAAGATCCGCGCGGCCGGGCTGCCCGAACGCCTGGCGCTGCGGCTCGAGCGGGGAACGTGATGGACGTCCCGGAAGAAGGAAGCGTCATCGACGGCTTCCGCCTGGCCGAAATGATTCACGCCGGCAGCATGGCGACGATCTTTCGCCTGGCCGGACCGGATGGCGCGCTGCCGCTCATCATGAAGATCCCTCGCCTTGGACCCGGCGAGCGCGCCGTCAACGTCATCGGCTTCGAAGTCTGCCGGACGGTGCTGGGGGCGATGCCGCAGAGCCGTCATCACCCGACGCTTGTCGCTTATGGCGACGTCGAGACCCTGCCGTATCTCGTGATGGAATACATCGAGGGCGACCGTCTCGACGACAGGCTCCGCCGCGCGCCGATGCCGGCGGAGGAAGTCGCGCGCATCGGCAGCGCGATCGCCCTCGCGCTCGAGGACGTGCACCGGCAGGACGTCGTGCATCTCGACCTGAAGCCGACCAACGTGCTGTTCCGCCGCGACGACGAAGTGGTTCTGATCGATTTCGGACTGGCCCGTCACGGCCACTTTCCCGACCTTCTCGCGGAGGAGCTGCGCGTTCCGCTGGGCAACTGGGTCTACATGGCGCCCGAGCAGATCGTCGGCGTGCGTTGCGATTGCCGCTCGGACATCTACGCACTGGGCGGCATGCTGTACGAGCTCGCGACCGGCCATCTCCCGTTCGGGCATCCGGTGACGATCGCCGAGTTGCGCCGGCGCTTCTATCGCGATCCCGTTCCGCCGAGGAAGCTCGTCCCGGCGGTCCCGGAATGGCTGCAGGAAGTCGTCCTCCGCTGCCTGGAAGTCGATGCCCGCGATCGCTATCCCTCGGCCCGCGAGCTCGCTGTCGCGCTTGCGACGCCCGAGGCGATTCCGCTCACCGAGCGCGGATCGCGGATGCGGCGGGCCGGCTTGCCCACGCTCGCACGGCGGCGTCTTCGCGCAAGCCGGTTCAAGCCCGCGCCTTGCCCGCCACCTTTGCTCGAGACGCCGGCGAGCCGCGTCGTCGCCGTGGCGATCGCTCCGCAGGAGAGCAACGAGGCCCTCCGCACGGCGATGCGCGACGCGGCCAGGCAAGCGGTCGCCGCCGATCCGGCGTGCCGCATCGCCTGCATCACCGTCGTGCCGCCGGCTGCGACGCTCTCCGGCACGGGCGAGGAGAATTCCGCGACCGGTCGCCACATCCGGCGCCTCGTCGAGTTGCGAAGCTGGGCGAAGCCGCTCGATCTGCCGGAGGAGCGGGTGACGTATCACGTGCTGGAATCGGACAAGCCGGCAGCGGCGCTCGTCGACTACGCCGCCATGAATGATGTCGCGCAGATCCTGATCGGCGCTCCGGGGTCGGGCGCACTGCCCTGGCGATTCGCGGGCATCGGCCGCGAGGTCGTCGGCAGCGCGCCCTGCACGGTCACGGTGGTGCGCCCGCGAGCGGAAGGTTAAGCCCCGGCCGCGCTGGGCACAAACGCCTGCAGGCCCTAAACTCCCCGCCGCCACGAAGGAGGTTTGCATGAGCGATTTCGAAAGCAAGGGCCAGCGCTTCGTCGCGGTGTGCCTGCTGGGCGTGCTGCTCTTCAACTACCCGATCCTTGCGCTGTTCAACGTATCGGGAATGGTGTTCGGCGTCCCGGTGCTCTACGTCTATATGTTCGTCGCCTGGGCCGCGCTGATCGCCGTGATGGCGTGGCTCGCGGAATCGAAGCATTGACGCCGGAGTCGAACCGCTAGCGAACCGGAATCGAAAAACGCCAGTAAGCGTTTAAGGACGCGCGATGCTGCACGGCACCACGATCATTCTCATCTCGATCGCGTACCTCGGGGTGCTCTTCGCGATCGCGTATTTCGCCGACGGGCGAGCGGACGCCGGCCGCTCCGTCATCGCAAGTCCCTACGTCTACAGCCTGTCGCTCGCCGTCTACGCGACCGCGTGGACGTTCTACGGCAGCGTCGGCCGCGCGGCGAGCGACGGCGTCGGCTTCCTGCCGATCTACATCGGACCGACGCTGATGATCGCGCTGTGGTGGGTAGTGCTGCGGAAGATCCTGCGCATCTCGAAGCAGAACCGCATCACGTCGCTCGCCGACTTCATCGCGTCTCGCTACGGAAAGAGCGCGCTTCTGGGCGGCCTCGTCACCGTCATCGCCGTCATAGGCATCCTGCCGTACATCTCGCTGCAGCTCAAAGCCGTCTCCAACAGCTTCTCGATCCTGGTCCAGTATCCCGAGATCATCATGCCTTCGAAGGCAGGGGCCTCGTCGATCCGCGAGGACGCCGCGCTGTGGATGGCGCTGCTCCTCGCCGCGTTCACGATCGCCTTCGGCACGCGACACTTGGATGCCGCCGAGCATCATCAGGGAATGGTCGCGGCGATCGCGTTCGAATCGCTGGTCAAGCTCCTCGCGTTCCTCGCCGTCGGCGTTTTCGTCACGTTCGGGATGTACGACGGGTTCGGCGACCTCTTCGCGCGCGCCAACTCGCAACCCGAGCTGCGCGCGATGATGACGCCGCTCGAAGGCGTTGCCGGCGGCTACTCGAACTGGGCGTGGCTCACCGTGCTGTCGATGATGGCGATCATGTTCCTGCCGCGCCAGTTCCAGGTCGCCGTCGTCGAGAACGTCGACGAGAAGCACCTTTCGAAGGCGATCTGGCTGTTCCCGCTGTACATGCTCGCCATCAACATCTTCGTGCTGCCGATCGCGTTCGGCGGACTGCTGCGCTTCCCGGACGGCAGCGTCGACGCGGACACCTTCGTGCTGACGTTGCCGATGGCCGAGAAGCACGAGCTGCTTGCTCTGCTCGTCTTCATCGGCGGACTCTCGGCTGCGACCGGAATGATCATCGTGGAGACGATCGCGCTGTCGACGATGGTGTGCAACGACCTCGTCATGCCGGTGCTCCTGCGCCTGCGCGGGCTGCGCTTGAACGAGCGGCCCGACCTGACCGGGCTCCTGCTCGGCATCCGGCGCGGGGCGATCGTATTGATCCTGATCCTCGGCTATCTCTATTTCCGGTTGGCGGGCGAAGCGTATGCGCTGGTCTCCATCGGGCTCATTTCGTTTGCCGCCGTCGCCCAGTTCGCTCCAGCGATCCTCGGCGGGATCTTCTGGAAAGGCGGCACGCGTGCCGGCGCGCTCTGCGGTCTTTCCGCGGGATTCGCGATCTGGCTCTACACGCTGCTCCTGCCCGCGCTCGCCCGGTCGGGTTGGCTTCCGACCAGCCTGCTCGACGAGGGCCCGTTCGGCATCGCGCTGCTGAAACCGCTGCAGCTCTTCGGGCTCTCGGGTCTGGACTCGATCAGCCACGCGATGATCTGGAGCATGATCGTGAACGTCGGCGCCTACATTGGCGTCTCGCTGTCCGCGTCGCCGAGCGCCGACGAGCATCGGCAGGCGAGCGTGTTCGTCGACGTCTTCCGCCACACCGGCGAGGCGGGCGGCGCGCGCTTCTGGCGCGGCACTGCGTCGGTCCCGGATCTCTACAGCCTGCTCGCGCGATTTCTGGGGAGCGCCACCGCCGACGAGGCGTTCGAGGATTACGCCCGAGCCAGGGGACTCGAGTGGCCGGGCCTCGTCGCCGATGCCGAGCTCGTCCACTACGTCGAAGTCCAGCTGGCCGGCGCGATCGGCGGCGCGTCGGCGCGGATCATGGTCGCCTCCGTCGTCAAGGAGGAGACCCTCACGATCGAGGAAGTCCGCGACATCCTGGACGAGGCGTCGCAAGTGGTCGTCTACAGCCATCGCCTCGAGCAGAAATCGCGCGAGCTCGAGGCGGCGACCGAGGAGCTGCGCGAGGCGAACGAGCGCCTGAAGGAGCTCGATCGCCTGAAGGACGACTTCGTGTCGACCGTGACGCACGAGCTCCGCACGCCGCTCACGTCCATCCGCGCGTTCACCGAGATCCTGCTCGACGATCCCGACGTCGAGCTCGGGCAGCGCAGGAAATTCCTCGGCATCATCACCAAGGAAACCGAGCGCCTGACCCGGCTCATCAACCAGGTCCTCGATCTCGCCAAGATCGAGTCCGGCAAGGCGGAGTGGGCGAGGACGCCGGTCGACATGAAGGACGTGATCTCCGACACGCTGAGCGCGATGGGGCAGGTCTTCAGGGAGAAGAACATCGAGGTCGTCGCCCGCCTTCCGGACAAGGTCTCGCCCGTGACCGCCGACCTCGACCGGATGATCCAGGTGATGCTCAACCTCTTGTCGAATGCCGCGAAGTTCTGCGACCCGTCGCGCGGCCGGATCGAGGTCACGCTGGCGGAGAAGAGCGGAAGCCTTGAGGTTGAAGTTCGCGACAACGGCCGCGGCATCAGTCCCGAGCACCAGGTCGAGATCTTCGACAAGTTCCACCAGGTCGGCGACACGCTGACCGACAAGCCGCACGGCAGCGGGCTCGGGCTGCACATCAGCCGCCAGATCATCGAGCACTTCGGCGGCAGGCTCTGGGTCGACAGCGATATCGGGTGCGGCGCGTCGTTCTCCTTCTCCGTGCCCGTCAGCGCGTCGCCGCGCGCGCTCGCCGCCTGATCAGCCCACTGGGAGAACTCCGATGAAGAAAATCCTCATCGCCGACGACGAGCCGAACATCGTCGCGGCGATCGAGTTCCTGCTGAAGCAGCGCGGCCACGAAGTCCACACGGCGGAGGACGGTGCGGCAGCGCTCGCCATCGTCGCGGAGGTCGTTCCGGATCTCGTCCTGCTCGACGTGATGATGCCGCGCGCGAGCGGCTACGACGTCTGCCAGGCCATTCGGCGGCGTCCCGAGTGGCGGCACATCAAGATCATCATGCTGTCGGCCAAGGGCCGGGAGTCGGAGGTTGTGCGAGGGCTGACGCTCGGCGCGGATCTGTATGTGACGAAACCCTTCTCCACCCGAGACCTCATGGCAAAGGTCGAGGGGCTGCTCGTCCCGCCGCAATGAGCGTCGATCGAGACTGATTCATCGACCGAACCGAGCATGAACCAACACTGAAAACGATGCTGCATTGCAACAAGCCGCATTTGTAAGTTTGATGTAAGGGGCGGCTGGGATACTATGGCGCGGCGCAAGCTTCGGGGAGGACGCAAATGAAGCGACGCCTGTAGTTCTTGGGGAACTTTGCAACACCATTCGACGAGATGTGTTCCGACATTTCGAACTGAGGAGGAAACGATGGCGGAAGCAAGAGCACGAGGAATGATGCAGGAGGAGTCGATCCAGAGCCTCGGCACCGAGGAGAAGAAGGTCATATTCGCTTCTTCGCTGGGGACGGTGTTCGAGTGGTATGACTTCTACCTGTACGCGGTTCTGGCGCCGTTCTTTGCGGCGCTGTTCTTCCCACCGGGCAACCAGACCGCCGCGCTGCTGTCGGCGTTCGCCGCGTATGCGGCCGGCTTCCTCGTGCGTCCCTTCGGCGCGCTCGTGTTCGGCCGGATCGGCGACCTCGTGGGACGCAAATACACGTTCCTCGTCACGATCGTGTTCATGGGCATGGCGACATTCCTGGTCGGCTTGCTGCCGACCTACGAAGCGATCGGCTGGGGTGCGCCGATCCTGATGGTGACGCTGCGCCTCGTGCAGGGCCTCGCGCTCGGCGGCGAATACGGCGGTGCGGCGACCTACGTCGCGGAGCACGCGCCGCACGGGAAGCGCGGCTACGACACGGCGTGGATCCAGACGACGGCGACGCTGGGCCTGTTCCTCGCGCTGCTCATCATCTACCTGTGCCGCAGCAACATGGACGCGAAGCAGTTCGCGGAATGGGGCTGGCGGATTCCGTTCTGGCTGTCGCTCATCCTGCTCATCTTCTCGATCTACATCCGGCTGAAGTTGCACGAATCGCCGATCTTCCAGAAGATGAAGGCGGAAGGCAAAGGCTCCACGTCGCCGCTGACGGACAGCTTCCTCAAGTACCCCAACAACAAGTACGTGCTGCTCGCCCTCCTGGGCGCTACGGCCGGCCAGGGCGTTGTCTGGTACACGGGGCAGTTCTACGCGCTGTTCTTCCTCACGATCACGCTGAAGCTCGACTACGTGTCGGCCTATACGCTGATCGGGGCATCGCTGCTGCTCGGCACGCCCTTCTTCATTTTCTTCGGCTGGCTGTCGGACAAGATCGGACGGCTCAAGATCATCATGGCGGGGTGCCTGATCGCCGCGGTGACCTACTTCCCGCTGTTCCAGGGCTTGACGCACTACGTCAACCCGCAGCTCGAGGCGTTCTCGGCGAAGACCCCGATCACCGTCGCGGCCAACGAGGCCGATTGCAAGTTCCACATCTTCGTCGGGCCGTGGAGCAAGTTCTCGGATTGCGACCGGGTCAAGGACTTCCTCACCAAGCAGGGGCTGTCGTTCAAGTCCGTGTCGGGTGAGCCCGGCAAGGTGGTGGCTACGATCGGCACCGAGAAAGTCGAAGGCTGGGATCAGCCGAAGCTCGCCGCTACTTTGAAGGCGGCCGGCGCCCCGGTGAGTGCCGACAAGTCCCAGGTGAACTGGGGAATGACGCTTCTGATCCTGTTCGTCATGGTGATTTACGTGACGATGGTGTACGGACCAATCGCGGCGTTCCTGGTCGAGCTCTTCCCGACCAAGATCCGCTACACGTCGATGTCACTGCCCTACCACATCGGCAACGGCTGGTTCGGCGGCATGCTGCCGCTCACCGCGACGGCGATGGTCGCCGCGTCGGGCGATATCTACTACGGGTTGTGGTATCCGATCGTCGTGGCGGTCATGACGCTCGTCATCGGCACCATCTTCCTGCGCGAGACCAAGGATCGCGACATCCGCACGTACGAGCACGTTTAGGCGCTCGAAGCTCCGGGGTGCTTCGTGCGCCCCGGATGCGAACGAGAAAAGGGGCCCGGTTGGGCCCCTTTTCATTGCTTTGTCCAAACGACGCATCAGCAAGATGCGCAGGGCGCGGTGGGACGGCTTGCCTCCGGGCGCCTTGGAGCCGCGTTCCGCCGTCGTGCGCGGTACTTGTGGCCGGGCGAATCGCGGCGACGAAGCCCGGAGGCAAGCCGTCCCGCCGCACCCCAGCGACGCGACTTGCTTCGCCCCAGCCAGCTAGAGAGCCTGTTTCAACTGGTCGAGGATGGCCGGATTCTCCAACGTCGAGACGTCCTGCGTGATCGCCTCGCCCTTTGCGATCGAGCGCAACAGCCGCCGCATGATCTTGCCGGAGCGCGTCTTCGGCAGGTTGTCGCCGAAGCGAATGTCCTTCGGCTTCGCAATCGGGCCGATCTGCTTGCCGACCCAGTCGCGGAGCTCCTTCGCGATTCTCTCGCTCTCCGCACCCGACGGCCGCGCCTGCTTCAGCACGACGAACGCGCAAACGGCTTCGCCCGTCATGTCGTCCGGCCGGCCGACGACCGCGGCCTCCGCCACCATCGGATTGGCGACGAGCGCCGATTCGATCTCCATCGTGCCGAGCCGGTGGCCGGAGACGTTCAGCACGTCGTCGATCCGGCCCATGATCGTGAAATAGGCAGTCTTCTTGTCGCGCACGGAGCCGTCGCCCGCGAGATAAAGACTGCCGCCGAGCTCTTCCGGGTAGTACGCCTTCTTGTACCGCTCCGGGTCGCCCCAGATCGTGCGGATCATCGACGGCCACGGGCGCTTGATGACGAGAATGCCGCCGTGTCCGTTCTCGACGTCGTGACCTGTCTCGTCGACGATCGCCGCCAGGATCCCGGGCAGCGGCAACGTGCACGAGCCGGGCACCGTCGCCGTCACGCCGGGGAGCGGCGTGATCATGTGGCCGCCGGTCTCCGTCTGCCACCAGGTATCGACGATCGGGCAGCGGCCGCCGCCGACGTTCTCGTGATACCACATCCACGCTTCGGGATTGATCGGCTCGCCGACGGTGCCGAGGAGCCGCAGCGTCGACAGGTCGTAGTTCTTCGGCGCGGTCGACGGCGTCACGCCGCAGGCTTTCACGAGCGCGCGGATTGCGGTGGGCGCGGTGTAGAAGATGCTGACCTTGTGTTTCGCAATCGTCTGCCAGAAGCGGCCCGCATCGGGATAGGTCGGCACGCCTTCGAACACGACCTCGGTCGCGCCGCA
>Ga0070675_100002549_pt1 | contig 13635 bp, 12 predicted proteins | sample KBSM43metaG_FD_65343 | JGI IMG/M metagenome (GOLD analysis project Ga0070675, IMG submission 65343) | Miscanthus rhizosphere microbial communities from Kellogg Biological Station, Michigan, USA - KBS M4-3 metaG | ecosystem: Host-associated > Plants > Roots > Rhizosphere > Soil ...
GCGAGCGACATCAGCGCGATCAGCACGGTGCAGTAGGCGAGCGCGACGCCGTAGTCGCCGTTGCCGACGCGGCCGATGATGTAGGTCGTCGCCAGCTCATTCTCGGCCGTGACGAGGAAGACCACCGCCGAGACGGTGGTCATCGAGCGGACGAAGCTGTAGACGAGCGCGGCGACCAGCGCCGGCCTGAGCAGCGGCAGGACGACCCGGCGCAGCGTCGTCGCGGTGCCGGCGCGCAGCATCGTCGACGCCTCGTCGAGCGAGGGGTCGATCTGGCGCAAGGCGGCGCTGCCGGCACGAACGCCGACCGGAAGATTGCGGAACACGAAGCACAGCACGATGATGAGGCCGGTGCCGGTGAGCTCGAACGGCGGCACGTTGAAGGCGAGGATGTAGCTCACGCCGAGGACGGTGCCCGGAATCGCGAACGCGAGCAAGGCGGCGAACTCGAACAGGCCACGGCCGCGGAACGTCGTTCGTGCCAGCAGCCAGGCGATCAGCAGGCCGAGCGCGGCGCACAGCGGCGCGGCCAGCGCCGAGAGCTTCAAGGTCGTGAACAGCGAGTTCCAGGCCGTTCCCGCGAACACCAGTGCGCCGCCGACGTCGGCATTGCCGCGCTGGATGTCGAAGGCGGTCACGAAGTGGCGCAGCGTCGGCGTGTAGTCACGGCCCCAGGTCTGGACGAACCCGCCGACGAAGGCGAAGCCGTAGACGACGACGGTGAACGCCAGCCAAGGCAGCACGACGGCGAGAATGACGCGGTGCAGGGCTTCGGGCAGCGCCATCGGCAGGCCGCCGTCGCCCTTGCCGGTGACGGTCGTGTAGGCGGTCCGGCCGAGCAGGCGTCGCTGGCCCCAGAAGACGGCCAGTGCGAACGCGCTCAGGATCAGCGCCAGCGACGCCGCCCGCCCCTGGTCGAACTGCGCGCCGACGATGGCGAAGAAGACCTCGGTCGAGAGCACCGAGAACTGGCCGCCGACGACGATCGGGTTGCCGAAGTCGGCGATGCTCTCGATGAAGCCGACCAGGAACGCGTTCGCCAGTCCCGGCTTGAGCAGCGGCAGGGTGACCGTGAGGAACACCGTCCGCCGGTCGGCACGCAGCGTCTGCGCTGCTTCCTCGAGCGACGGGCCGATGCCGGCGACGACGCCGCGAACGATCATGAAGGCGATCGGCGTGAACGCGAACAGCTGCGCCAGCCAGATGCCGAACAGGCCATAGAACCAGCGCGACGGCGTGATGCCGAAGGCCGCATCGAGCCCCTGGTTGACGATCCCGGCGCGGCCGAACAGCAGGATCAGGCCGAGGCCGACGACGAACGGCGGCGTGATGATCGGCAGCAGCGCCAGGGCGTTGAGCGGGCGCTTCAGCCGGGTCGCGCCGCGCTCGGCGACGAGCGCGATCATGGTGCCGAGCAAAGTCGTCCCGGTCGCGGTCAGGAGGGCGAGGAAGAGCGTGTTCCAGGCAACGCCGCAACGCAGGCCGCCGGCCAGGCAGCCCAGGCCCCAGACCGGTTCGGTGGCGATCCTCGCCGCCAGCGCGGCGAGCGAGAAGCGGCCGGACTCGTCGACGAATGCGCCCGCCAGTGCGCGGGTCACCGGGAAGGCGACGAAGAGCAGCAGCAGCGCGGCGCAGCAGACGATCGCGCTGGCGGTGAAGACATCGCCGCGCACCCAGCCGAGCCGGGCAGTGCCGGCGCCGAGGAGCAGCAGCGATGCCAGCAGCGTCAGCGCGCCGCCGAGACCCAGGCCCGGTTGGCCGGCGACTGCGAAGCCGCCGATCAGGACACCGCCGAGCCCGACGAGCGCCCCGGTCGCAAGTGATGCGCCCTGGCGCCGGCGCAAGGTCGCCCGCGAGCCGAGGAAGGCGATCGCCAGCCCGATCGGCGCCGCCCACAGCCACCACCGGCCATACGCGGCCGCCTGAAGCACGCCGCTCGCGCCGTCGGCCCGCCCCCAGACCGAGGGCAACGCCTCGAGCACGCTCCTCTCGGCGAGGAAGTACCAGGGCAGGAGTGCGAACGAGACGACGCCGAGCACGAGCGCCGCGGCGACCGCCCGGCCGTCGCGAACGACCTTCGCCTCCATGCGCGGTGTTCGGGGCGGCTACTGTTTCAGCGCCGGGTCCCAGTGCTCGGCGATCTTGCCGTTCTCGAGCCTGAACATGTCGAACCAGGTGGTGCTGTATCTCTGGTTCGGGTCCTTCGGATCGGCGTACTCGCGGGCGAAGCTCAGCACGACGTAGTCGCCTTCGGCGACGATCGCGACCAGCGGTGCCTTGATCCGCGCCTCGATCGGCGCCGGCTTCCTCACCTTGGTGAAGAACTCGACGAAGGCCGCGCGGCCGGTCGGCACGTTCGGGTTGTGCTGGATGTACGACTCTGCCATGTACTTGTCGGCGAACTCCATGTGCGCGCCTTCGAACACCTCGCGCCAGAAGTCGTAGACCAGGCGCTTGTTGGCGGCCAGGCGGGCGTCGCCGCTGATGAGCATCTGCTCCTGGTTCGGATGGGCCTGGACCGCGACCTGGGCCGTGGCGGACGACCACGCGAAGGCGCCGGCGAGCGCGAGCAGGAGCGGGATGTTCTTCACGGCGGATCTCCCTTGAAGGTGACGGCACAGGTCGCGTCGTTCAACGCGGCAGCGAATTGACTTCCTTCTCCCACTTCGCGATCAGGCGGCGTCGCTCGGCGCTCGCGCCGTACTTCGCGTAGTCGTAGTCGATCAGCTTGATCTTCTTGAAGTCGGGAACGTTCGGGTCGACCGGCGTCGCCTTGTTCGACGGCAATTGGTACTGCCGGGTCGCGGCGCCGAACTGCTGCGCCTGCGGCGTCAGCGCCCACTCGTAGAAGCGCTTTGCCTGCTCCGGGTTCTTCGCGCCCTTGACGATCGACATCGAGCCGATCTCCGCGCCGGTTCCTTCCGATGGCGTCACCGTCTCGACCGGAAAGCCCTGGAGCTTTTCGCCCGGCCCGTCGTGGACGAAGCTGATCGAGACGGCGGTCTCGCCGCGCGCCACGGCCTTGATCGGCCCCGTGCCCGAGCGCGTGTACTGGCCGATGTTCCTGTGCAGGCCCTTCATGTAGTCGAACGCCTTGTCCTCGCCCATCAGCTGCACCAGCGTCGCGATCATCGTGTAGGCGGTGCCGCTCGACGCAGGGTTGGCCACCTGGATCTCGCCCTTGTATTCGGGCTTGAGCAGATCGGCCCAGCTCTTCGGCACGGCGATCTTCTTCTTGGCGATGAGCTCGGTGTTGTAGCCGAAGCCGAGCGGCCCCGAATAGATGCCGACGGTCTTGTAGCCCGCCTGCTTGGCCTGCTGCTGCGCCCACGGCTGCAGCTGCGCCAGCGCCGGCGACTTGTATTCGATCGTGAGATCGCTCTCGGCCGCCTGCAGGTGCGGATCGCCGGTGCCGCCGAACCAGACGTCGGTCTTCGGGTTCGCCTTCTCGGCGATCAGCTGGGCGAGCGCCTCGCCCGAGCCCTTGAGCGACATGTTGACCTTGATCCCGGTGCTCTTGGCGAACACGGTCTGGATCATGTTGCACCAGTCGGCCTGCACCGAGCAGATGACGTTGACCTGGCCCGGCTGCGTCTGCGCCTGGACCGCTGGGCCGGCGAGGGCCAGGCCGACCAGGCACAGCGCCCGGCGCACGTTTGTCGTCGTCATCGCGTCTCCGTTGGGGCCGCCGTGCACGACCGTCGTCGGGCTCTCGCGCCGACGGGCATCGTATCCTCAGCGCATGTCCTTCGATCTCGTTCTCTTCGGCGGCACCGGCGACCTTACCTGGCGAAAGCTCATGCCGGCGCTGTTCCAGGCGTGGCGCCACGGCAAGCTGCCCGAGGGTGGCCGGATCGCCGCCGTCGCGCGCCAGGAGCTCGCCGACGACACCTACCGCGCCTGGCTCAAGGCGCGCTTTGCCGAGGTCGAGGACGCCAAGCGGCCGAGCGACGACGAGTTCGATCGCTTCGCCGCGCTGCTTCACTACCTGCGCCTCGATCTCTCGCAGCCCGGCGACTACGCGCGCCTGAAGGAATGGCTCGCCTCGCCGGTCGGCCGCGCGAGCGCCGCCGACGTCGTCGTCATGTTCCTCGCGACCAGCCCCGATCTGTTTCCGGTGGTCTGCGCCCGGCTCGGCGCCGTCGGGCTGAACCGGCCGAACGTTCGCGTCGTGCTCGAGAAGCCGCTCGGCCACGACCTTGAGAGCGCACGCGAGATCAACCGCATCGTCGGCTCGGTGTTCAGCGAGGAGCAGGCGTTCCGGATCGACCACTACCTCGGCAAGCCGGCGGTGCAGAACCTGACCGCGCTGCGTTTCGGCAACGTCCTGTTCGAGCCGCTCTGGCGGCGCGAGTGCATCGCCAACGTCCAGATCACGATCGCCGAATCGATCGGCGTCGGCACCCGCGGCGACTTCTACAGCCGCACCGGCGCGCTGCGCGACATGATCCAGAACCATGCGCTGCAGCTGCTGACGATGGTCGCGATGGAGCCGCCGTCACGCAACGTCGCCGACGCGATCCGCGACGAGAAGCTGAAGGTGCTGCGCTCGCTCAAGCCGTTTTCGCCCGAGTCCGTGTCTCGCGACGTCGTCCGCGGCCAGTACCGCGCCGGCAATTCCGAGGGCGAGGCCGCGATCGGCTATCTCGACGAAGACAAGGTGCCGCCCGGCAACGCCACCGAGACCTTCGTCGCCCTGCGCACGGAGGTCCAGAACTGGCGCTGGGCGGGCGTGCCGTTCTACCTGCGAACGGGCAAGCGACTGGCCGAGCGCGATGCCCAGATCGTCGTCAACTTCAGGCCGACGCCGCACAACATCTTTCCCGGAGTCAACCGGCCGAACAAGCTGGTGATCAAGCTGCAGCCCGAAGACGGCCTCGAGCTGCACCTGCTCGCGGCCAAGGGCGCCGGCCAATCAGAGGCGCTGGCCCCGGTGTCGCTCGACCTCGACTTCGACAAGGCGTTCGCCGAGAACCGGGTCGGCGCCTACGAGCGACTGCTGCTCGACGTGATTGCCGGCCGGCTCAACCTGTTCGTGCGCAGCGACGAGCAGGAGGAGGCGTGGCGCTGGGTCGAGCCGGTGCTCCAGGCCTGGCGCCGCGACGACACGCCGCCGCGTCCCTACACCGCCGGCACTTGGGGTCCGGCCGCGGCGAGCGCGCTGGTCGCGCGCGACGGCTTCGCCTGGTCGGAAGAGGAGTAGCGCGCCTCGGCCGCTAGGGAAACGCGATCTGCCACCAGAGCTGGGCGCGAGTGCGGTCGCCGAACGGATCGCGCCAATACGCCAGCACCAGGCCGAGCCGCGTCCTCGCGTCGACCTGCCACGCGACCTCGCCGTTGACACCGCTGAGCCGCCCGCCGCCCGGATAGAGCTGCGCCGTCGCATAGGCGTCGCCGCGATGCAGCATGAGCGTCCCGCTCCATGCGCCCGAATCGACCAGCACGCCGAGCGAGTTGAGGCGGACGTCGCCGCCCGCCGGATGGCCGAGCGGCGAGCCCTGGTGCGTGTAGCCGCCGAGATAGATGTGATGGCGGTAGGCGCCGCCGAGCAGCGGCGTTCCGCCCGCGCCCGACATCGTCGTGTTGGCGCGCTCGGCGAAAAGACGCACGCTCGCCGCGCCGACGCTGAACGCGGTGTCGACGCCGATCAGCGCCAGGTAGTGACTCGGCAGGTGCCCGGCCTCGTCTTCGCCGATCGCCTGGCCGTAGATCGACGCCGTGCGCGACTCGCCGAAGACGTGGGTGTAGCGGGCGTCGAATCCGGCCAGGCTGTTGCCGGGCTCGCTGTCGTGCGGCATCGACGAGTCGATGTTGTCGTACCCGACGAGACCGCGCGCCAGCGAACCCAGGGTCTCCGGCCGCCCCGTGCCGCCCCATTGCATCGTCCGCGAGGCCGCCAGCTCGAGGCCGCGCAGCGGCATCACCTGCATGCGCACGCCGAGCAGGTGAGGGTGTTGCGGGCCGTCGCGCTCTACCGTCTGCCCCGCGAATGCATCGAACAGCCAGGGACCGAGCCATGACAGCAGCGGCGAGCTGAACGCGGTCGCGCTCTCCTTGCGCCAGCCGATGGCCGGGACCGGGGGGGCGCCGCCGTCGAGGATCAGGCTGCTGATCCACGACGGGCCCCACTGACGGCGCTCGACCGAGGCGTAGATGCGCCCGGAGCCGAGGCTCGTGCTGAGAGAGCTCTGATCGAACGACAGCGGATAGGGATAGTCGGCCCACCAGGCGGCGCCGAACCGCGCCTCGATCGCACCGTCGGCCAGGGTCGTGTCGGCGCGCAGCCTGAGCCCGCCCTCGCCGCGCAGCGGCGCCAGGACGAACGACGGCACGTCGCCTCGCGGGCCGCCGATGGCCGCGGTGATGCTGGTGCCTCCGTCGCCCGATAGCGTGATCGGCGTCAGCGCAGGAGCGGCGTTCGGGCCGACGACGAGCAGGGCGCGATGGCGTGCCAGCGTCTCCTCGAGCAACGGACCGGCGCAGGCAGGCCAGGCCACGAAGCCTGCCAGGACGAGGCCGAGCAGGCTTCGCAGGCGAGTGATGGCGGGTCCTCCGGCGGTGAGGACCCGGTCCCAGCAAATCGCTTGCCCGCTTCCCGGGCTGTCGCGTCGCTAGGAATCGAGACCGCGGATCGGCTTCTGGTCCGGACCGGCAGGCGGGATCTCGACCACCTTCTCGGCGGTCTCCCGGTCCTTGAAGCTGCCCGGCTGCTTCTCGTTGGCCTTCTTCTCGGACTCCTTCAGCGCCTCGCGCTGATCGCCGGTCGAAGCTTGCGTCTTGCCTGTCTCCATAGCGGTTTCTCCGGTGCCGCGAGTCGGCGCGGCCGAGACCTGAGTAAAGTCCATCGGCAATGCCCTGGCGAGCCGGCAACCGGCCATGTTGCTGTGGGAAATGGCTGGCAGACGCGGGCCGGCTTCTCCTCGACACTGCCCCCTACGCTGGCGCGAACGCGCCCGACCCGGGAGCCCGCATGACGTCACGCCGCGAACCACAGCCGCACTTCTCGATGATCCGCGGCTTTCACCTGGCCGACGTCTTCACGCTCGGCAACGCCGCCTGCGGCGTCGCCGGCGTGCTGATGGCAATGCGCTTTCTCGCCAGCCGCGACAGCAGCGATCTGCTCGTCGCCGCGGCGTTCGCTCCGGCAGCGCTGCTGTTCGACGTCCTCGACGGCCGGGTCGCGCGCTGGCGCCAGACGGCCTCGGCGCTCGGCCGCGAGCTCGACTCGCTCGCCGACGTGATCTCGTTCGGCGTCGCCCCGGCGACGCTCGCCTTCGCCTGCGGCCTGGCCGGCGGCTGGGACGCGCTGGTGCTGATCTACTTCGTCTGCTGCGGCGTCTCGCGCCTGGCGCGCTACAACGTCACCGCCGAGTCGCTGTCGGCGGGCAGCGACAAGGTCGCCTACTTCGAGGGCACGCCGATCCCGACCAGCGTGCTGCTGACCGCGATCCTCGCGTTCGCGATCTGGCACGGCCGGATCGGCGCCGAGATCTACGGCGGCTCGTGGCGCCTGCTCGGCGCCGAGCTGCATCCGCTGGTGCTGCTGTTCGCGCTCTCGGGAACGCTGATGGTCAGCAAGACGCTGCGGATCCCGAAGCTTTGAGCCCCAGGTCAGCTAGGGCTGCAGCTTCCAACCGGCGTTCTCGATCTTCACCATGACCTGGCTGCGCGCGTCGACGCCGTTGTGGTCGCTCGCGCTCATGGTGTAGACCCCTTCCGAGCCGACGAAATCGCGCAGGCCTTCGATCGCGTCGCGCAGTGCGGCGCGAAATGCCGGCGTCCCAGGCCGGGCCTTCTTCAGCGCTTCACGCGACGCCTGGTCGACGATCAGGAGCGCATCCCATGCGGTCGCGGCGAAGAGCGAGCGCGAGTTCGGGCCCTGCGCCTTCTCGAAGCGCTGGACGAAGTCGACCGCGGCCTTCTTGACCGGATTCGAGTCGGGCAGCTGCTCGGCGACGAGCACCGGCGCGACCGTCATGTAGCCACCCTCGAGCGACTTGGCGCCGACGCGCAGGAAGTCGTTGTTGGCGACGCCCTGCGTCTGATAGACGTGGCCCTTGTAGCCGCGTTGCGCGAGCTCGATCTGCGGCAGCGCACCCGGCGTTCCGGCGGCGAAGATGTAGACCGCATCCGGATTGGTGGCGACGATCTTCAGGATCTGCGCGGTCACGCTCGGGTCGGTCTGGTTGTACTTCTCGCTGGCGACGATCTTGAAGCCGCGCTGCGGCGCGATCGCCTCGAACGCCTTCAGGAAGCCGTCGCCGTAGCTGGTCGCGATGCCGATCGTCGCCACCGACTTGCCCTTGCCGATCTTCTGCAGGTGGTCGAGGACGAGGCCGATCGAGATCGGCTCGGTCGGCGAGAGCTTGAACGCCCACTTGCGCGGGCCGTCCTGCGGCAGCACGATCGCGCCGCCGCCGGCGAGCGAGATCACCGGCACCTGCGCGTTGCCGGCGATCTCGACCACCGCCAGCGAAGTCGGCGTCACCGACGCGCCGATGATCAGGTCGACCTTGTCCTCGCTGATCAGGCGCTGCGCATTCTTGGTCGCGGTCGTCGTGTCGCTGCCGTCGTTGAGGATCGTGAAGCGGACCTTCTCGCCACCGATCTCGCCCGGCCAGAGCTTGATCGCCTGCTCCTCGGGAATGCCGAGCGATGCCGCCGGGCCGGTCGTCGAGAGGATCACGCCGATGTGGATTTCGGCCAGCGCGATCGGCGCGACCGCGCCGAGCACGAGCGCGAGGGCGAGACGGGCAATGCGGCGGCTCGGGCGATTCGTCGGGAATGGCTGGGTCATGGTGGGCACCTGGCGAACGGAAGCAGCCATCGTCGATGGGTTGGCCTGCGCTGTCGTCGGGAGTCTCCCGGGGGCGGGCTCGGCAACCGGCGTCTATCCTCTCCGGATCGCTTCTGCATCGACGAAGGAGCCGCGTCGTGTACGTCCGCAACTGCTGGTACGTGATCGCGTGGGACCACGAGGTCCCGGGCGACGGCCTGTTCACGCGAACCGTCCTCAACGAGCCGATTCTCCTGTTCCGCACCGCCGCCGGCGAGATCGTCGGCCTGCGCGACCGCTGCTGCCATCGCCTGGCGCCGCTGTCGATGGGCAGGAAGGAAGGCGACTGCGTTCGCTGCGGCTACCACGGCCTGCTGTTCGACGCCGCAGGGCGTTGCGTCGAGATCCCCGGCAGCGACAGCGTTCCCGAGAAGGCGCGCGTGCAGCGCTACCCGGTCGCCCTCAAGAACAAGTGGGTGTTCGTCTGGATGGGCGACCCGGCGCGCGCCGACACGTCGCTCCTGCCCGACAACTTCTCGTGCGACTCGCCCGAGTGGGACTACGTGCCGGGCTATCTCCACTACGACACGCCGCAGCAGCTGGTGTGCGACAACCTGCTCGACTTCTCGCACCTCTCGTACGTGCACGAGAACACCCTCGGCGGCTCGACTGCGATCGCTCGCGCGCGGGCGACGATCGAGCCGGTGCCGCGCGGCATCCGCGTCACCCGCCACATTCCGGACGTGCCGTCGCCGCCGTACTACCGGATCACGCGCGGCATCGAGTGCAACCTCGACCGCTGGTTCATCTACGACTTCTTGCTGCCCGGAACCCTGCTGATGGACTCGGGCGGCCGGCCGGTGGGGCAACCCTTGGGCGACCACCGCGGCGGCGTTCGCCACCACAGCTGCCAGACCGTGACGCCCGAGACCGAGCACTCGACCCACTACTTCTTCCAGCAGTCCCGGCACACCAGCGAAGGCGACCACTCGATCGCCGAGAACGCCTACCGCGTGCTCTGTCGCGCCTTCGAGGAAGACCGGGCGATGATCACGGCGCAGGCACGCGAGATCGAGCGCGACCCGACGGCGCCGATGCTGCCGCTGGCGATGGATGCCGCCGTCATCCGCTTTCGCAGGATCGTCGCCGAGGCGATCGCCGCCGAGACGCCCGAGCCCGGGGCAACGCTGCCGATCCGCTCAGCGGCCTGAGTCGCCGCCGGGCCTGGCAAGGCGCCCGACCGCCGGCGACCGGACGTGATTCAGGCGGCCTTGCGGGCCGCTCTTTGAATCAGCTGGCTCGCCAGCATCTCGGTTTCGACCGAGCGATCGAGCGGCGAACGCGACAGGCCCGAGATCGGGTAGTGCTGGTTCTCGTAGATCTCGGCCGTCGCCGGATGCGCGTCGAGGATCGCCTCGAGCGCCTGCAGCGGCAGCGCCGGCTTGAGCGCGGCATTGATCTGGCCGACGAGCGCCCGATACTGGTCGGCGCCGACCGCCTTGGGACTGGCTTCGACGCGTTCGAGCAAACGGGCAAGCGCGATCAGGGTTTCGAGCCGGCTGCGCAGGGATTCGGTTTGGGAGGCGTTCATGGGGGTCCTTCGGCCCGATCGAGCGGGGTGATGCGCTCCACCTGAGGTCTCGGCGCGCCACTTCAACCCGGCCGGGCGGCCGGCGCGGCCATTTCGACCTCCGCCGACAATATTTCGGCCGCTCGTCCGTCTACGCCCACATGGCTTCCGCTTACGCCGCCAACGCCTTCGCCGAGCAGGACCGTGCCGTCGCCGGCACCTTCGACCAGGAGGCGCGGCGGCTGCGCGGCTTCATCCGCCGCCGCGTCGCCGATATCGCCGACGCCGACGACATTCTCCAGGACGTGTTCTCGGAGCTGATCGAGGCGACCCGGCTGGCAACGCCGATCGAGCATGTCGGCGCCTGGCTCTTTCGCGTCGCCACCAACCGCATCACCGATCGCTTCCGCAAGAAGACCTTGCCGCTCGCGATCGAAGGCGCCGGCGACGAAGACCTGGTCGCGGCCCAGCTGCAGGCGGCGCAGCACGGTCCCGAAGCGAGTTACGCGAACGCGCTCTTGCGCGACGATCTCGAGGCCGCTCTCGCCGCGCTGCCCGCGGCGCAGCGCGAAGTCTTCATCGCCCACGAGCTCGAGGGACGCAGCTTCAAGAGCCTTGCGGCCGAGAGCGGCGTGGCCGTCAATACCCTGCTCGGGCGCAAGCGCTATGCGGTGCTGCGGCTGCGCGAGCGGCTGCAGCACCACCAAGAATCCTGATCGATGCGGAGAACATCATGAACCGTCACTACCTCTGGAGATTCCTGAAGATCGTCGTCATTGCGACGGCCGCCGTCGGCGTCGTCGGCTTGGTCGTCATGAGCCTGTGGAACTGGCTCGCGCCGGCGGCTTTCGGTGGCCACGCCATCAACTTCTGGCAGGCGATCGGCCTGTTCGTGCTGGCGCGCCTGCTCGTCGGCGGCCTGCGTCACGGCGGCCACGGCCGCGGCCACTGGCGCCGGCGCATGGCCGAGCGCTGGGAAGCGATGAGCGACGAGGAGCGGGCCCGCTTCGGCCATCGCTTCGGCCGCTGCGGCGGCGCGCGCGCCGACAAGGCCGGCGGCCTGCCTGCCTGACGCGGCCGCTTCAGCCGCCGACCACGCGTGCCGGCGTCTGCCAGTCGCCGCCGAGCGCCTTGATCAGGAACACCGAGGTGAGCAGTCGCTGCCCGGAGAGCTGCGCCGCCAGCCGCTCGGCGTTGAGGAGCGCCTGCTGCGCGACGATGACGTCGAGATACGTCGTCGCCCCGCCCTCGTAGCGAGCGGTCGCGAGCTCGAGGACGAGGCGACCCGTCGCGACCGCGGTGCGCGCCTGCGCGTCGGCACGCTCGAGCGCGGCCAGGCCGGTGATGCCGTCCTCGACCTCCTGCATCGCCGTCAGCACGACGCGCCGGTAGCTCGCGACCGTTGCGTCGTAGCCGGCGCGCGCGAAGTCGAGGTTGGCATCGAGCCGGCCGGCGCTGAAGAGGGGCTGCGTCAGCGACGCGCCGAACGACCAGAGCAGGCTCGGCGCGTCGACCAGGGTGGCCAGGCTCCGGCTCTCGAAGCCTCCCGTCGGCGCGATCGTGATGCTGGGGTAGTAGGCGGCCTTGGCGACGCCGATCTGGGCGTTGGCGGCGGCCATCGCCCGCTCGGCCGAGGCCACGTCGGGGCGACGCTGGAGCACATCGGAGGGAACGCCGAGCGGGATCCGCGGCGGCGTGAGCTCGCGGATGTCGGGCGGCAGCGAGAACGAGGGCGCCGGCGTTCCGGTCAGCGTCGCCACCGCATGCTCGTACGGACCGCGCTGGCGCCTGAGCAGCTCGAGCTGGGTGACGGTGTTGTCGAGCAGCGCCTGTTGCTGGGCGACATCGAGCCCGGAGGCGACGCCGAGGTCGTGGCGCGTCTTGACGAAGTCGAGCGAGCGCTGCTGCAACGCCAGCGAGCGCATCAGCACGTCGATCTCGATGTCGGTCGCGCGCAGGTTGAAGTACGCGCTCGCGAGGTCGGTGCCGATCAGCAGGCGCGTGTTCTCGAAGTCGGCCGCCGACTGCTCGGCGCTGGCGCGGGCGCCCTCGACGGTGCGCTGCACGCGGCCCGCGAGGTCGAGCTCGTAGCTCACCTGCAGCAGCAGCGTGAAGTCGTTCTGCACGGTCGAGAAGTTGGGCGAGACGTAGCTGCTGAGCGGCCGATTCGCCGAGGTGTCCTGACGGGCCGCGCGCGAGCCCAGGCTGAGGCTCGGCAGCAGGCTCGACGACGTCGAGGCGACCACCGCGCGCGCCTGGCCGAGGCGCGCGCTCGCCAGCGCCAGCGTCGCGTTGCGCTCGAGCGCCTGCTCCTGGAGCGCGTCGAGGCGGGCGTCGCCGAAGCGCTGCCACCACGCGCCCTTGGGCGCCGCATCGTCGGGCGTGCCTTCGCGCCACGGCGCCTCGAGTTTCCAGGCCGGCGGCGTCTCGACCGGCGGGCGAACGTAGTTGGGGCCGGCGACGCAGCCGCACAGGCCGGCGCCGAGCACGAGTACGACGGCCGCCGCAACGCCGCGCATCCGCGGCGCGCTCACGGCAGCGCCCTGGGCCCCGAAGGCGCGCGGCCGCCGCGCGCGGCGCTCGCGGCGGCGTCGTCGGCGAGCGCGACGGTGTCGCCTTCGGCCAGGGCATCGGATGGATTGACGACCAGGCGCTCGCCGGCGCCGATGCCGTCGAGGACCTCGATCGACTCGCCGAGGTTGCGGCCGAGGGTCACGGGCTTGAGGTGGACCCGGCTGTTGCCATCGACCACCGCGACCCGCGATCCCTCGCCGCGGAAGAGGAGCACGTTGGTCGGGACAACCAGCGTCTTCGCGCTCGCCAGCGGCAACTCAACCTGGACGTAAGCGCCCGGCAGCAGCGTGCCGTCCTTGTTGGCGAGCGCGATCTCGACCTGCATCGTCCGGGTCGTGGCGTCGATCGACGCCGCGGTTCTGGCCACCGTTCCCGGAAACGACCGGCCGCGCAGCTCCGCCTGGGTCACGACGACTTGCTGTCCGGGCCGGACGAGCTGGGCGTACGACTGCGGCACATTGACGTAGACGCGCAGCGGATCCATCTGGGTCAGCACGAACAGCGTCCTGCCGCTCGAATCGATCAGGTCGCCGACATCGACGTTGCGCCGGGTGATGACCCCGGCGAAGGGCGCCGTGACGCGCGTGAAGCCCTGCAGCTGGCGCAGCCGCTGGACGTTGGCTTCGGCCGCGGCGAGATTGGCCGCGGCCTGGCTGGCGCTGCTGCGCCGCTCGTCGAGCTCCTGCTGCGAGACGACGTCCTTCCTGCGCAGCGC
>Ga0070675_100002551_pt1 | contig 13631 bp, 10 predicted proteins | sample KBSM43metaG_FD_65343 | JGI IMG/M metagenome (GOLD analysis project Ga0070675, IMG submission 65343) | Miscanthus rhizosphere microbial communities from Kellogg Biological Station, Michigan, USA - KBS M4-3 metaG | ecosystem: Host-associated > Plants > Roots > Rhizosphere > Soil ...
CCATGGCCGCGTTCTGCTCGACGACGTCGTTGAAGGCGTCGGCCACCTTGCCGGCGACGCCCGTCCAATGCAACGGCAGGCGGACTTCGGCATCGCCCTTGCGCAAGGCCGTCAAGGCCACCAGCAGCGCGTTCAGTTCCTCGAGACGGCCACTGACATTCGGATCGTCAACCACCTTCATCGATCACTCTCCCAAGTGCTTCTTGTATGGCGTGCCTATGCGCTAAGAGCGGGCACCGCGCTAAGTCTCTCAGCCCGCGCCGCTCTGTCCTGTCAGCGAACGCCTTGATTCAAGTCGGTAAAAACCCTGAACCCGATCGATGTCTTCGATAGGTCCCCGGGCATCGAACTCGACCGTTACGGCAGCGCATTCCAGCTCTGATTCGGCCGTCGTCGCGTGCTCGGAATGAGCGACCATGCCACCATCGGAGCGACCATGCCACCATCGGCAGCGTGCTGCGCGACCGGCCGGACCGCTTCAACCGCCCGGTTTAGTCGGCGATGGTCCTGCGCGAGCACCTCGCGTTCAGCATGGGCCCGGTTGGCCTGCGGATGCGGCTAAGGCCGCGTGCCGCGGTCGCCGTCCCAATGACCAGCGATATCGCGACGGAAGTCCGCTAGGCTGCGCGGCGCGCGGGTTCCGGGATCGCGAGCGACCGACCGCTGGCCGGATCGAACAGGTGGACCGCGCCGGTCTCGACCGCGAGGCCGACCTTGTCGCCGGGCTGGACCGCCGAACGGCCGTGCAACACCAGCACGATCTGCGATCCGCCGACCTGGACCAGCAGCTCGGTCTCGGCACCGGTCGGCTCGACAACGATCACCTCGGCCTGGACCGAGGCGTCCGGTCCGGCGACCGACAGGTGTTCGGGCCGCACACCGTAGGTGACGGCCTGGCCGTCGACACCCGGGCCACCCGCCTCGACCGGCCAGCGCGCATGGCCGTCGCCCTCGACCCACGCCTGGCCACCCTGGCGGCGCAGCGTGCCGGTGACGACGTTCATCGCCGGCGAGCCGATGAACTGGGCCACGAACAGGTTGTTCGGCCGATCGTAGAGCTCGAGCGGCGAGCCGATCTGCTCGATCCGGCCGTCCTGCATCACGACGATCTTGTCGGCCATCGTCATCGCCTCGACCTGATCGTGCGTGACGTAGACCGTCGTCGTCTTCAGGCGCTGGTGCAGCGCCTTGATTTCGGCCCGCATCGCGACGCGCAACTTGGCGTCGAGGTTCGACAGCGGTTCATCGAACAGAAAGACCTTCGGATCACGGACGATCGCGCGTCCCATCGCGACGCGCTGGCGCTGCCCGCCCGAGAGCTCGCGCGGGTAGCGATGGAGGTAGTTGTCGAGGTTCAGGATCTTCGCGGCCTGCGCGACGCGCTGCGCGGTCAACCCCGCGTCGGCCCGACGCAGACGCATGCTGAAGCCCATGTTGTCGGCGACCGTCATGTGCGGATAAAGCGCATAGCTCTGGAACACCATCGCGATGTCGCGGTCCTTCGAATCGATGTCGTTGACGACCTTGCCGTCGATTGCGATCGTGCCGCCGCTGATCTCTTCGAGGCCGGCGAGCATGCGCAGCAAGGTCGACTTGCCGCAGCCCGACGGGCCGACCAGCACCGTGAACTCGCCGTCGGCGATGTCGAAGCCGATGCCGTGGATGACCTTGGTGTGGCCGAAGCTTTTCGCGACGTCGCGGAACGAGACCGATGCCATAGCTGCCTTCCGGTTCGTGGCGCGCTCAGCTCTTCACGGCGCCGGCCGTCAGGCCGCCGACCATGTAGCGCTTGAAGGCGTAGTAGATCGCTGCCGGCGGCAGCGCGTAGATCAGGCCGGTGGCCATCAGCAGCTCCCACGGCGAATCGTCGGCCGACAGGAAGTTGCCGAGCGCGACCGCCAGCGTGGTGCTGGTGTCGTTGGAGAGCAGCAGGAACGCGTAAAGGTACTCGTTCCAGGCCAGCAGCAGCGCGTAGGTGCCGACTGCCACCAGCGACGGCACCATCAGCGGCAGGTAGACGAGTCGGAACAGCTGGAGCGGCGACGCGCCGTCCATCCGCGCGGCCTCGTCGAGCTCGAACGGCAGCTTGTCGGAGGCCTGCTTGAGGACCCAGATGCAGTACGGCGATGCGATCGTCACCATCGCCAGGATCAGCGCCCACTGGCTGTTCAGGATGCCGTAGTTGCCCATCGTCTTGTACATCGGCACCGCGAGGAAGGCGGCCGGAATGAAGTACGTGAAGAGCGCGAGGTTCATCACCGTGCGGCCGCCGCGCACCTTGAGACGGCTGATCGCGAACGCCGCCGAGGTGGCGACGAACAGCGTGATCGCCGCGACCGCCACCGCGATCAGCACCGAGTTCCAGAGCTGGATCCAGAAGTGGTCCAGGTAGAAGTGCTTGCGCTGGAACACGATCGCGAAGTTCTGCAAAGTCGGATGGTCTGGCCACAGCTTGCCGGAGGTCGCCGAATCGCGCGGCGAGATGGCGAACAGGACCAGGTGGTAAACCGGGATCACCGTCCACAGGAACAGCGGGATGCCGATCAGCAGCAGCTTCGCTTCGGTCGCGACGGCCTTCCACTTCATTTGGACAGCCGCTTCATCATGAAATAGACCAGCGGCAGCACCAGCGGCAGCGCGACGACGATCGCCGCCATTGAGAGGTCGACCTCGTCAAGGCGCAGGTAGCGGATGCCGAGCGTCGCCAGCACGTGCGTCAGGTCGGCCGGCCCACCCCCGGTCAGCAGGTAGACGCTGTTGAAGTCGCCGAGGGTCCAGATCATCGACAGGATCAGCGACGTCACGTAGAGCGTGCGCATCGACGGCCAGGTGATGAAGCGGAACTTCTGCCAGTTGGTCGCGCCGTCGACCGAGGCGGCCTCGTACTGCTCGTGCGGAATCGCAAGCCGGCCGGCAATCAGGATCAGGGTCCAGAACGGCAGCGACTTCCAGATGTGCATCAGCATCGAGAAGCCGAGGGCGAGCGGCGGGTGGTTCAGCCAGTTCGGCCCATCGGCGCCGCTGAGTCGGAAGATCAGCGTGTTGATGACGCCCCACTCCGGGTTCAGCATGAAGCGCACCGACAGGATCGTCGGGATCGAGGGGAGCGCCCACGGCAGGATGAAGATCAGCGACAGGACCTTGATCCACCAGCGCTGCTGGACGAAGAAGCCCGAGAGGATCAGCGCGACCACCATCTTGAGGTTGATGGCGACGATCAGGAAGATCAGCGTGTTGACCACGCTGCGGAAGAAGATCGGGTCGTCGAACAGCCGGACGTAGCTCGACGGATGGCGCGCCAGCCAGAGGCCGTAGCCGACCGGATACAGCACGAAGACCAGGAACACCAGCACGTAGGGCAGGACCAGCATCCGGCCCCAGAACTGCCAGCGGTCGCGCGTGCGCGCCGCGGCGGGCAGCGGCGCGGTGGCGGCGACGTTCGGGCTGGCGAGGGTGGTGGTCATCGATGACCTCCGGCCGATCGACCGGAGGCGCCGCAGCGGCGCGACCGGTCGACGTGGCAGTGCGTCAGCCGGCGACGGCCTTGATGCGGGCGATCAACTCGTCGACCGCCTTGTCGACCGGCACCTTCTCGTTGACGATGCGGTTCATTGCCTTGGCCCAGACGTTCTCGTTGTTGAGCACCGTGAACTTGTAGTTCTTCGTGAACTCGAACGGCACGGTGCCCGACTTGTACTGGTTGTAGACCGACAGGCGGTGCGGGTCGGCCTTCCAGAACGGCCGCTCCTGCGCGACCTTTGTGACCGGGAACCAGCGCCCAAGCGACCCTTCGACATACGGCGTGAGGTTCTCTTCCTCCATCAGGAATGCGACGAACTGCTTCGCCGCGGTCTTGTTCTTCGCGTCCTTGAAGATCACGCCGGTCTTGACCGCCGTGCGGTAGACCATCTTGGTGCCGTCCGGCTTGGTCGGGAAGCCTGCCGTGTGGATCGACTCGGTGTAGTACTTCTTCGCCGTTGCGCGCTGTTCCGGGGTCAGAGTCGCGTTATTCATGTCGTCGAGCCACTTCGCGGCGATCGAGATCGTCGCGTTGTGGGTCATCACCGTGGTCCGGTTGTGGAACGCGACGTTGTTGTCCGGGTCCTTCCAGCTCGTCGATGACGGCGGCGAGCAGCCCTTGGTGTACGGCGCGGTGTAGTCGGTCAGCGCGCCGATCAGGCCCTGGCGCACGGTCGGGTCGTCGACCAGTAGCTTGCCGCTGTCGCTGACGAGCTTGACGTTGTAGGCGTCCATGAAGGTCAGGAACGAGTAAAACGAGTCGCTCGAATCGACGCCCATCGGCATGCCGATGCCGTAGGTGCGCTGTCCGCTCTTCTGCCGCGATGCCGGCTGCACCTTGTCGCACCAGAAGCTCCAGTACTCCTTCCAGGTCGTCGGGATGTCCGACGGCTTGAACCCGGCGTCCGCAAGCATGTCGGACCAGTACTCGATGTGCATGGTCTGCTGCTTGATCGGGAAGGCGTAGTAGGCGCGCGTCTTGTCCTTGTCGTTGTAGAGGAACGCCGTTTCGACGGTGTTCGGCGCAAAGCGCGCACGCAGCGGATCGATCACGCTGCTGATGTTCTCTAGCTTGCCGTCGAACGCCCACTTGGCGGTGACCTGGAAGTCGTAGACATCGGCGTAGGCGACGTCGGGCGGGCTGCCCGAATCGAGCGCCGATACCGTCTTCGGGATCATGTCCTGGATCGGGTACTGCGACAGCTCGATCTTGATCTTCGGGTGCTTCGCCTCGAACTTCTTGATCGCCTCGAACAGCGCATCGTCCTCGGACTTGTAGAAGCCCTTGACCCACCAGACGGTGAGCTTTTCCTGGGCGCTCACCTGCCCGGCGAACGCCAGTGCGAAGCCGGCGATGACACCGACGATCGTCTTCCTCATGGGGTCTCCTTCGATTCGATGATGGATGCGGGCTCTGCACCGCAGCGGGCGACCATACCGGATCGCCTCGGAAGTCTCAATCCGTAGTTAGCGAGGTTGTATGACGACTGCACAACCGGCGAAGTGGGGGCGAAGTGGGCCGCCGGAGCCGCCGCCGTTTCCGCTCGGATCGCAGCCTCGCTCCCGGCCATGCGCGACGCGGCGCACGAACCGGTGCGAGTCAGGCCGGCCAGTTCGGCGGGCGCTTCTCGATGAACGCCTGGACGCCCTCGAGCGCGCTGCCGTCCATCATGTTGCAGGCCATCGTGCGGCCGGCGTCCTCGTAGGCGGCCTCGACGCCGCGCTCGAGCTGGCGGTAGAACAGGCCTTTGCCCAACGCGATCCCGACGCGCGGCTTGGCGACGATCGCGGCGACCAGCGACTCGACCTCGGCGTCGAGCGCCTCGGCGCCGACCACCCGGTTGACCAGCCCCTTCTCCCGCGCTTCCGCGGCCGAGATGAACGCGCCGGTCACGAGCATTTCGAACGCTGCCTTGCGGCTGACGTTGCGCGACAGCGCGACGCTCGGCGACGAGCAGAACAGGCCGAGGTTGACGCCGCTGACCGCGAAGCGGGCGGTGTCGGCCGCCACCGCCAGATCGCAGGCGGCGACGAGCTGGCAGCCGGCCGCCGTCGCGATGCCGTGGACGCGCGCGATCACCGGCACCGGCAGGCGCTGGATCGTCAGCATGACGCGCGCGCATTGCGCGAACAGCGCCTCGTAGTACGCCTGGGACGGTTCGGCGCGCATCTGCTTCAGGTCGTGGCCGGCCGAGAACGCCTTGCCCGCGGCAGCGAGGATCACGACCCGCGCGCCGGCGTCGTCCGCGATCCGGTCGAGCTCGGCCTGCAGCGCGTCGAGCATGCCGGTGCTGAGCGCGTTGAATGCGTCGGGCCGATCGAGCGTCATCGTGACGACGCCGCGCGCATCGTCCGCACGGCGCAGGAACGGCGGCATGGTCGCAGGGCCGGTACCCGAAGCGGGAACGCCGGCCGAGCTGGAACCGTCACGATCGTGTGCCATCGCGGTCTCCTTATTCGAACGCAGCTGCCGAGCGCGCGCGCTCCCGCAGCTGGAATTTCTGGATCTTGCCGGTCGAGGTCTTCGGGATCGGCTCGAAGCGGATCTCGCGCGGCACCTTGTAGCCGGCCAGCAGCTGCCGGCAATGGGCAATCAGGTCGGTGGCCTCGACCGGCGAATCAGGCTTCAGCTCGACGAAGGCGACCGGCGTCTCGCCCCATTTCGGGTCGGGTCGCGCGACGACCGCACAGGCCAGCACGGCCGGGTGGCGATAGAGCGCGTCCTCGACCTCGATCGAGCTGATGTTCTCGCCGCCCGAGATGATGATGTCCTTGCTGCGGTCCTTGATCTTCACGTAGCGGTCGGCCTCGAGCACGGCGAGGTCGCCGGTATGGAACCAGCCGTCGGCGAGTGCGGCCTCGGTCGACGTCGGATTCTTCAGGTAGCCCTTCATCACGATGTTGCCGCGGAACATGATCTCGCCCATCGTCGTGCCGTCGGCCGGCACTTCCTGCATCGACTTCGGGTCCATCACGCTCATGCCTTCCTGCAGCAGATAGCGCACGCCTTGCCGCCCGTTCAGGCGGGTCTGCTCGGAGACGTCCTGCGCGGCCCAGCTGGCACGCTTGACGGCGACCGACGCCGGACCGTAGACCTCGGTCAGTCCGTAGACGTGCGTGATGTCGATGCCGATCTGCGCCATCCCTTCGATCATCGAGGCCGGCGGTGCGGCGCCCGCCACCATGCCGCGCAGGTTCGGCGCGATGCCCTCGCGCAGTTCGGCCGGTGCGGCGATCAGCAGGTTGTGCACGATCGGCGCCGCGCAGTAATGGTCGACCTGGTGCGCGCGCATCGCACCGAGGATCGACGGCGCGTCGACCTTGCGCAGGCAGACGTGTGTGCCGCCGAGCATCGCGATGGTCCACGGAAAGCACCAGCCGTTGCAGTGGAACATCGGCAAGGTCCACAGGTAGCGCGGAAAGTGCGGCATCGTCCAGGTCGCCGCATTGCAGACCGCGTTCAGGTAGGCGCCGCGGTGGTGCGTGACGACGCCCTTCGGATCGCCGGTCGTGCCCGACGTGTACGAGACCGCGATCGCATCCCATTCGTCGCGCGGACCGTCGAGCGTGGCGAGCGGCTGATGCGCCGCGAGCAGCGCATCGTATTCATGCGTGCCGAGACGTTCGCCGGTGCCGCCGTCCTCGCTGTCGCAGACGTCGATGACGATGGGCATGCGGCCGTGGACTTCGCGCAGGATCCGCAGCGCCTCGCGCATCGTCGGTGCGAACTCGCGGTCGGTGATCAGCACCGCGCATTCGCAATGGTTCAGCTGCCAGGCGATCAGCGCCGCATCGAGGCGGGTGTTCAACGTGTTGAGCACCGCGTTGAGCGCTGGCACCGCGTAGTGCGCCTCGACCATCTCGGGCGTGTTCGGCAGCATCGCGCTGACAGTCGTCGCGCGGCCGACGCCGAACGAGCGCAGCGCGGCGGCCAGGCGCGCCGAGCGATCGCGCGTCTGCCGCCAGGTGTAGCGGCGGCGCCCGTGCACCACCGCCTCGACATCGCCGAACACCTCGGCACTGCGCTCGACGAAGCTGACTGGTGAGAGCGCGACGAAGTTCGCAGGGCTGCGGTCGAGGTGTTCGTCGTAGATGCTCATCGGTTCGTGTCGGTCGAGTCCGCGCCGATCTTATGCGCGGTCCGCCGCGGGCCGCGCCGCCCAGCGCGCCTCGAACTCGGCGGACGGGACTGCCCAGGCCTCGAAAGGCAGGACGATGCGAGTGTCGGAGAGCGAGGGGACGTCGGCCGTTCGCGCTTCAGCTGACGATTGCGGCGAGGGCTTGGTCAATGTCCCAGAGGATGTCATCGCTGTGCTCGAGCCCGACCGAGATCCGGACCATATCCGGCAGCACGCCGGCCGCCAGTTGCTGCGCCGCATCGAGCTGGCGGTGGGTGGTCGACGCCGGGTGGATGATCAGTGTGCGCGTATCGCCGATGTTGGCAAGATGGCTCATGAAGCGCGCCGCTTCGATGAAGCGCACGCCGGCTTCAAGCCCGCCACGAACCCCGAACGCGAGCAGCCCCGATGCCCCCGGCTGTCCATCGATGGCGCGCATCTGGCGCGCCACCAGGGCATGCTGCGGATGGTCCTCGAGGCCGGGGTAGTTGACCCAGTCGACGCGCGGATGCGCGCGCAGGAACTCGGCAACCTTCAGCGCATTGGCGCAGTGGCGCTCCATGCGCACGTGCAGCGTCTCGACGCCTTGCAGGATCTGCCAGGCGCTCATCGGCGACAGCGCGGCCCCGTAGACGCGCAGCGCTTCCATGCGCGCCCGCATCGTGAAGCCAAAGTCACCAAAGGTCTCGAAGAACTTCACGCCGTGGTAGCCCGGCGACGGCTCGGTCATGCCGGGGAACTTGCCGTTGTCCCACGGGAAGCGGCCGCTCTCGACCATCACGCCGCCGAGCGTCGTGCCATGGCCGGCCAGGTACTTGGTCGCCGAATGGACGACGATGTCGGCGCCGAAGCGGATCGGCGTACAAAGAAACGGCGACGGCACCGTGTTGTCGATGATCAGCGGCACGCCGTGCGCATGAGCGACGTCGGCGACCGCGCCGATGTCGAGCACGTGCAGGCTCGGGTTGCCGATGCTCTCGGCAAACACCGCGCGCGTCGCCGGCCGCATTGCCGCGGCGAACGAGTCGGGTTGCGCCGCGTCGACGAAGGTCGTCTCGATGCCGAGCTTCTTTAGGTTGACGGCCAGCATGCTCACGGAGCCGCCGTACAACGCGCCGGCGGCGACGACATGGTCTCCCTGCTGCAGCAAGGTCAGCAGCGCAAGCGCCTCGGCCGCCATGCCGCTTGCCGACGCCAGCGCCGCCCGTCCGCCTTCTAGCGCGGCGACGCGTTCCTCGAGCGCGGCAACGGTCGGGTTCGAAAGGCGCGAATAGACGTTGCCGAAGGTCTGCAGGTTGAAGAGGCTCGCCGCATGGTCGGCGCTGTCGAAGACAAAGCTCGTTGTCTGGTAGATCGGCAGCGCGCGCGCACCGGTCGCCGCATCGGGGATCTGCCCGGCGTGGATCGCCAGGGTCTCGGGCTGGAAGACGCGATCGGCCATCGGCGGAGGTGGCGTTAGACCGGCCGGCGCGCCGACACGATGCCGGTGTTGACACCGGCCCAGTGCAGCCCGCCGAACAGACGCGCATGCTCGATCTTCACGCACCGGTTCATCACCGAATCGAGGCCGGCCTCGCGTGCCAGTCGATCGGCTTCGTCGTTGCACACGCCGATCTGCTGCCACAGGCAGCGCGCACCTTTCGCGATCGCCTCGCGCGCAATCGGCAGCACGTCGTCGGTGCGCCGGAAGACGTCGACCAGGTCGATCGCTTCGGGGATCTCGGCAAGCGTCGGATAGCAGCGCTCGCCGAGGACCTCGGTGTAGCGCGGGTTGACCGGGATCACCCGGTAGCCGTGCTGCTGCATGTACTTGGCCGCGAAGTAGCTCGGCCGGTGCCACTCGGCCGACAGGCCGACCACCGCGATCGTGCCCGCGCTGCGCAAGATGCGGCGGAGGGTGGCGGCGTCGTCGGACATCGGAAGGCTCGGCACGGCGAGCACGTTAACCGATGCGCCGTTGCGAAACGCGAGGCGGCCGCTCGCCCCACGGCGTGCGGCCGATATGCGCCGGTTTGATCAGGACGACAGCGGCGGGTGCAGCGCCTCGCCGAGCGGCTCGTGCCGCATCGCCTCGGCGGCCGGGCAGCGTCCCTTCGCCTGCAGCCACGCCGCGTTCGCCTCGCGGCGCTCAATGCGGTCGCGCAGCTGCGCGAGGGCGCCGGTGTCACCGAGCAGGCGCAGGCGCCATTCGAGCTCGACCGCTTCCGGACCGCGTGCCAGCGCACGCGACAGCCGCTCGGCGCGCGCGGCCGCCTTCGGGCCGGTCGGCTCGGGCCGCTGCCGATTGGCCGTGACGACGCCGTGCTGGACGTGCGAATCGACGACCGCTTCGACGAAATCGGCATTGCGTTCGGCGATCAGCTCGGCGTGCCGGCGGGCTTCGGTCAGCACGAGCGGCGGCTCGATCTCCTCGGGAATCAGCAACAGGCCGGCGCGCTCGAGCCGGCGGCCGGCCGTGACGCGGCTGCCCCAGACCGAGAGCGGAATGGCGGCGAGCAGGCCGACGATGATCGGCGACAGCCAGATTGGAAACGGCGCACCGGTCGCGTGGATCGCACCGATCCAGACCAGCGCGAACAACGTGTGCAGACCATGGCGCCGAGTCGCCTCGCCCCAGCTCGTCGCGGCGTCGCCGCGCGGCGGCGACTTCCACTCGAGCTTCCATCCGGTCAGCGCGGCGAGGAAGAACTGGGTGTGGAACAGCATCCGGACCGGCGCCAGCAGCAGCGAGTGGAAGAACTCGATGAACGCGCTGCCGATCAGGCGGCTGGCACCGCCATAGCACCAGGCGCGCCCGCGCAGCAGGATCACCAGCAGCGACATCGCTTTCGGCGCCAGCAGCAGCACGCCGGTCAGGCCGAACAGCGTGAGGATCAGCTTCAGATTCGCGCTCGGCCAGATCGGGAACATCTGGTACGGCTCGATGAAGTAGATCGGGATGTCATGCGCGTGGCGCGTGAACAGCAAGGTCGACAGCAGCAGGAATCCGAGCCAGAGCGGTGCCGACGCGTACGCCAGCACGCCGGTCAGGAACACGCTGCGGTGCACCGCGTGCAGGCTCGGCTCGAACATCAGCCGGGCGTTCTGCAGGTTGCCGTGGCACCAGCGCCGGTCGCGCTGCAGCTCGGCCAGCAGGTTCGGCGGAACCTGTTCATAGCTGCCGTGCAGGTCGTCGATGACCCAGACCTTCCAGCCGGCGCGCCGCATCAGCGCCGCCTCGACGAAGTCGTGCGAGAGCACTTCGCCCGACAGCGAGCCGTTGCCAGGCAACGCGGGCAGGCCGCAATGATCAATGAAGGGCTGCATCCGCAGGATCGCGTTGTGACCCCAGTAGTGCGATTCGCCGAGCTGCCAGAAGTGCATGCCGGCGGTGAAGAGCGGCCCGTACGCGCGCGAGCCGAACTGCAGCACCCGCGCATGGACGGTCTCGTGTCCGCAAGCGCGCGGTGCCGTCTGCAGGATGCCGGCCTCGGGATTCGCCTCCATCAGGCGAACCAAGGTCGTCAGGCACTCGCCGGTCATCAGGCTGTCGGCGTCGAGCACGACCATGTAGCCGTACGCCTTGCCCCAGCGCCGGGCGAAGTCGGCCACGTTGCCGGCCTTGCGCTTGGTCCTGCGTTGGCGCCAGCGGTAGTACACGCGCACCGGCGGCGCGCCGTCGGGCTGGCTGGCCTGGAGCGCCGACACCAGGTCGGTCCAGGCGGCCTGTTCCGCCGCCTTGATGTCGGGCTGGTTGGTGTCGCTGAGGATGAAGAAGTCGAAGCCGCCCATCGCGCCGGTGCGGGCCAGTGACTCGTAGGTTGCCCGCAGGCCGCCGTAGACGGTCGGCACGTCCTCGTTGCAGATCGGCATCACGATCGCCGTGCGCGGAGCCGGTCCCGCCGATTCTTGCGGTGTCTGCTTCAGCTCGCGCATCAGCGAATGGCCGCCGTGGCCGGTCAGCATGACCCAGGCGCCCATCGCCGCGGTCCAGAAGCCGGCCGAGATCCAGCCGAACAGCACGCCGAACAGGACCAGCAAACCTTGCTCGGCGAACGTCCCGCCGTGCTGCGGCAGGATCTGCACCATCGCCCGGGTGCCGATCACGGCGCCGAGAATCACGAAGGCGAGCAGGACCAGCCGACGCAGCATCAGCGGTCGGGTGTCGTGCGGAGCGCGCACCCGGCGCGGCGCCCCGCGGCCGATCAGCCGGCGGCCCGTGCGCACGAGCGGATGGCCGGCCCACGCCTCGAAGTGCATCGAGGCACGTGCGTACGGCGGCTGGGGAACGGGGCGGCTCATCGCTGCCTCTCTTCGCGGATCCGACAAAGGAAACCGGCCCGGGCTGATAGTTGGGCATGCAAAGGGGCGCACGCGCGCCCGTGCTGGAAACGACGGGAGGTCATGGCTTCTCCGATTCGGACGGCAGGATGTAGCTCCAGGTCTCGCTGAGCGACTTGCCGTCCTGGCTGATGAAGGCGCGCATCTCGACCGGCTTGGAGGCATCGGCGCGCTTGACTCGAACGGTCATGCGCCACGCGCCGCTGACCTGGTTGCGATAAAGATTACGTTCGCGCAGCTCGGCATTCGAGTCGACCGAGACCACGGCGTCGAGCTTCGGCTCGGCGCCGAGCGCGCGCAGCACCGGGCCGTCGAAGTCGACGATGAAGTTGATGTCGCCGTCCGGCGCCTTCACGTAGCCGCGGCCGCGCCGGGTCTGCACGACCCAGGCCTTGCCGGTCGGCACCGGCCCCTGCATCTGCCAACGCAAGCGATAGCTGAGCTCGATCGGCTTGCCGGCGACGACCGGCTCGTTCGAGACCCAGTACGCGACGATGTTGTCGTTGGTCTCATCTGGCGACGGAATCTGCACCAGCTCGACGCGGCCGGACTCCCAGTTCCCGATCGGTTCGACCCAGACGCTCGGCCGGCGCTCGAACAGCGACTCCGGGTCCTCGTAGTTCGCCGCCTGGCGATCGCGCTGCATCAGCCCGAAGCCCTTCGGATTGGTCGCGCTGAACGAGGTGACGAGCAGCCTGCGCGGATTGACGAGCGGACGCCAGATCCATTCGCCGGTGCCGGTGTCGATCGACAGGCCGTCCGAATCGTGAACCTCCGGCCGGTAGTCGTCGCGACCCGGCTGGTTTTCGCCGAACGTGAACATGCTGGTCAGGGGGGCGATGCCGAGCTTGGCGATCGCCTCCCGCGGAAAAATTCTTGCGGTCACCTGCATCGCAGTGTCGACGCCCGGCGAGACCACAAACCGGTAGGCGCCGGTGACGCGACGCGATTCGAGCAGCGCGTAGATCGTCACGGCATTCGCGCCGCGCTTCGGCTTCTCGATCCAGAACTCCGAAAAATGCGGAAACTCCTCGCCGCCCGGCCCGGCGGTGTCGACCGCCAAGCCGCGCGCCGAGAGTCCGTAGATCTGGTTCTTGCCGAGCGCTCGGAAGTAGCTCGCGCCGGCGAAGACGAGGACCTCGTCCTTGTAGGTCGGTCCGTTGATCGGGTAGTGGACGCGGAAGCCGGCGAAGCCGATGTCGCGCAGCTTCTGCGGATCGATCTTGTTGCGCCCGTAGGAGAACTGCTCCGGATCGAACTTGACCGGGCGCACTTGCCCCTGATCGATCGTGTGGATCGCCACCGGCTCGCGCAATCCGCGGCCCATGTGCAGGAACATCAGCTCGAACGGCAGCTTCTCACTGCGCCAGAGCGCTTCGTCGGTCTTGAAACGGATGTCGCGCAGCGCGTCGTAGTCGAGATCGCGCAGCTCCGGCGGCAACCGGTCGACCGGCACCTTGTACGGCTTCGCAGCGATGCCGCGTGCCACCGCGGTCACGTCGTCGAAACCGAAAGACGCGGCCGCCGCCGCCTGCGCGAACGAGACGCAGGCGATCAGCGCCAGGACGTGCTGCAGCCAGCGCGGCCGCGGGGTCGCCTGCACTGCGCATTCCTCCAAATTGTTTTTATGACCTGCTCGCATTTCCCTCGAGTGCCTTGTCCTGGTGCGCGTGC
>Ga0070675_100002552_pt1 | contig 13626 bp, 13 predicted proteins | sample KBSM43metaG_FD_65343 | JGI IMG/M metagenome (GOLD analysis project Ga0070675, IMG submission 65343) | Miscanthus rhizosphere microbial communities from Kellogg Biological Station, Michigan, USA - KBS M4-3 metaG | ecosystem: Host-associated > Plants > Roots > Rhizosphere > Soil ...
CGCGCTCGCGATGGAGCGCTGGTGGGCGCCAGATCCCGATGCGCTGGTGCAGGACTCGATCGAAATCTCGGTGCAGGTCGCCGGAAAGATGCGCGCGCGGGTCGCGATTTCTGTCGAAGCGACGCAGGATGAGGCGGTGGCCGCCGCGCTCGCCGATGCCAACGTGCAGAAGTTTGTCGAAGGAAAACCGATCCGCAAGGCGATCTACGTGAAGGGCAAGCTCGTGAACATCGTCGTATGAAACGAGGTCTGGCACTCTTTTCCAGGAAATGGGGCCTGACCCCATTTCTGCTGCTGCTTGCGGGCTGTGGCTTTCACCTGCAGGGCCGCCAGCCGTTGCCGGCGCAGTTCTCGCACACCTACGTGGACACCAAGGACGAGCAGACCGACTTCGTGCAGGACCTGCGCAAGGCGCTGATCGCCTCGAAAGTGAACGTGATTCCCACCAAGAATTCGGCGGGTGCCATCATCAACGTGCACGAAGACGAACTCACCGAGCGCATTCTGTCGGTGTCGGCCCGGAACATTCCCACCGAATACGAGCTCACTTACCGCGTGAAGTTTTCGGTGGTCTCCGGCGACAAGACGCTCATCGACAACGAAGAGATCTCCGCCACGCGCGACATCAGCTTCGACGAGGCACAACTGCTCGCCAAGGAGCGTGAGCAGGAGATCCTGCGCGAGGCGCTGGCACGAGACCTCGTCGCGCTGGTGATGCGGCGCCTCGCCGCTCTCTAGAGACGCGATCCGTGGATGTCGTGCGCGTGGGGACGGAGCCGGAGTTGTCCGTGCTCGCCCTCACACGCCGCTTCGGCGTGGAGCTGCGCCATCTGTCGAGGGATGACGTTCTGCCCGGATCCTATTGGGGCGACAGTGAGGCCGGCCTTCGCGGCAATACGCTGTACGTGCGTGCCGATACACCCTTGCATTCGCTGCTCCACGAGCTGAGCCACTTCGTGTGCATGACACCCGAGCGCCGCGCCGGCCTCGATCGAGACGCGGGTGGTGACGACGCCGAAGAATGCGCCGTGTGTTACCTGCAGATCCTGCTTGCCGACGAATTATCGCAACTCGGGCGCGAGCGAATGTTCGTTGACATGGATGCGTGGGGGTACACCTTTCGGCTCGGAACATCGCGCGAATGGTTCGAGCGGGACGCGACAGACGCTTGCGCGTGGCTGCGCGAGAGCGGCCTGATCGATGAAGCGACCAAGCCCACGTTCCGGCTCCGGGCCTGAACAAAGGAAGTCGGGGTGGATGGAGGCGATGGCATCGCCTGAACGATGAGGAGTCGTTTCGGAAGATCACCTTCCGCCTCCATCAACCCGACTTGTCGACCGACGGTCTGATGCGTGGAGCAGACGCAGTTCCCGCTAGAGGCGGTAACGGCCGAAAGGTGTTGGACTTTAGGGCGCCGCGAACAAAAAACTGCTCAGGCGGCGACCAGGATTGCCAAGTTGACAGAATCCGCAGAGTTGCTCGTTCGCCCCTAGCGCGAGAATCTGTCCGTCGCCTTCACCAACTCCCGCGCGATGCCGGCTTCGAACGCGGAGTGACCCGCATCCGGCACGATGCGCAGGTCGGCCTCGGGCCATGCCTTGTGCAGATCCCAGGCGCTGCGCATCGGGCACACCACGTCGAAGCGCCCCTGCACGATGACCGCCGGAATGTGCCGGATCTTCGGCACGTCTTCGATCAGCTGGTTCGGCCGTTCGAGGAAACCACCGTTCACGAAGTAGTGGCACTCGATGCGCGCAAATGCCGCGGCGAACTTGGGATCCTCGGCTTGCTTGATGTAGCTCTGGTTCACCTTCATGTACGCGAGCGCGCTTTCCCAGATGGACCAGGCGCGCGCGGCCTCTAACAACGTGTCGCGGTTGTCGCTGGTGAGTCGCTTGTAGTAAGACTGCATGCAGTCCTTGCGCTCCTCCATCGACAACGGTTTCAGGTACTGCTCCCAGAAATCGGGGAACAGCGCCGAGGCGCCCAGATCGTTCTGGTAGAACCACTCGAGTTCGAAACGCCGCACCAGGAAAATGCCGCGCAATACGAGCTCGGTGCAGCGCTCGGGATGCTTCTGCGCGTAAGCCAGCGCAAGCGTCGAACCCCAAGAGCCGCCAAACACCTGCCAGCGATCTATCTTCAGGTGTTCGCGAAGCGCCTCGATATCGGCGACGAGGTGCCAGGTGGTGTTGTCGACGAGGCTCGCGCTCGGCCGGCTCTTGCCCGAGCCACGCTGATCGAACAGCACGATACGATAACGCTTCGGATTGAAGAACCGCCGCATCTTCGGATCGGTGCCGCCACCGGGTCCGCCGTGCAGGAACACCACGGGCTTGCCCTTGGGATTGCCGCTCTCCTCGAAGTAGAGTTCGTGCACCGGTGAGACACGCAGGAATCCTGAGTTGTACGTCTTGACGGGCGGATAGAAATCGCCGGCCTTGCGCGCAGGCGCCGGTGGTTTGCGGGCGGACTTCTTTTTCTTCTTAGCCATGTTTGCCTCCGGAGAGCATCGGGCCGAGCGGCTTGCCGCCCAGCAGATGCATGTGCAGGTGGTACACCACCTGCCCGCCGTGATTGTTGCAGTTGATGATGAGCCGGAAACCGTCATCGGCGATGCCTTCGGCCCGGGCGATGTCACGAGCCACGATGAACATGTGGCCCAGGGTGCGCTCGTCCTCGTCGGTCACGTCGTTGACTGTCGAGATCGGCTTGTTAGGAATGATGAGCACGTGCACCGGCGCCTGCGGACTGATGTCGCGGAAGGCCGTGACCCGGTCGTCCTTGTGCACGATGGTGGCGGGGATTTCACCCGCGATGATCTTTTCGAAAATGGTGGCCATGTGTTCGTAGATTTCCACGTTGTCGGCCGAAAGGGAATACACCTCGACGCCGGCCGGCGACCGGGGAAGTTCGCTGACGCCGGATAGGCGGGAACCCGCTATAATCCGCGCCTTGAAGCTCACCCTCGAAAGTCTCCGTACGCACCTCGCCGGTGAGCCAGCCCGAGCCTATCTGGTCTCAGGCGACGAGGCTTTGCTGGTGGGTGAGGCGGCCGACGCCATCCGCGCGCGCGCCAGGCGCGCCGGCTTCGACGAGCGCGAAGTGATCTTCATCGAACGCGTGGCCGACTGGGAAGCGGTGCGGGCCACGTCTAACAACCTCTCGTTGTTCGGGTCGCGCAAGCTCATCGAGATCCGGCTGCCGTCTGGCAAGCCCGGCGCCGGCGGCAGCAAGGCGATTGTCGAACTGCTCGACGGCGCCAGCCCCGACAACGTCTACCTCATGCTCACCGGCAAGCTCGAGTGGGAACAGAACTCCTCCGCCTGGGTCAAGGCATTCGAGTCCGCGGGTGCCTGGCTCCCGGTGTGGCCGGTTGAACTTGCGCGCTTGCCGCAATGGCTGCGCGCACGCGCCACCACGCTCGAGCTCGACATCGACGACGATGCCGCGCGGTTCATCGTCGAGCGCACCGAGGGCAATCTGCTCGCCGCGCAGCAGGAGCTCGAGAAGCTCAGGCTCGCTGCAGGCGGCAAACGCGTCGATCTTGCCGCGGTGCAGGCATCGATTGGCGACAGCGCTCGCTTCGACGTGTTCCAGCTCGGCGAGGCTGCGCTCGGCGCCGACGTACCACGCGCGTTGCGCATTCTTGCCGGCCTGCGCAGCGAAGGCGTGGAAGCCACTCTCGCGCTGTGGTCGCTCGCACGCGAGATCCGCAGCGTCTGGGGCACTTCGCAACCGGGTCCGGCGCGTGGCTGGCAGAAGCCATCGGCCGCGCTCGAAAACGCCAAGCGCCGTGCGGCGAAGCTGCCCTACGCACGGCTCGCGGCGCGAATCTCGCGCGCCGATCGCATGATCAAGGGTCAGCATCGCGGAGACGCCTGGGACGAAATGGCGCTCTTGATCGTCGAGTTTGCCGGTCGCCGTTCTCTTCCACTCATTGGGCCATCCACCGGATCACGCGCCGCTTGAACACTTCGCATGACACGGGACCCATCGGCCTTTTCGGTGGCACCTTCGATCCCATCCACTACGGGCATCTGCGCACGGCGTTCGAGCTGTGGCAGTCGCTGAAACTTACCGAAGTCAGGTTCCTGCCTACGGGCAATCCGCCGCATCGCGAACGCACATTGGCCGACTCCGCCTTGCGCGTGGCCATGGTGCGGGCGGCGGTGGCCGACCAGCCGGCATTCGTGGTCGACGATCGCGAGGTGCGTCGTGCAGGCGCGTCCTACACCGTCGATACGCTGATCGAGCTTCGCCGGGAATTTCCGCAGCGCTCACTGTGTCTGCTTCTGGGCATGGACGCATTTCTGGGTCTGCCCAACTGGCATCGCTGGCGCGAGCTGTTCGACCTCGCGCATGTCGTAGTTGCGCATCGGCCTGGCTGGAAAGCGCCGACGCAGGGGCCTCTCGGCGAGCTTATGGTCGATCGCGGCACCGGCGCGGTAAACGACCTGCACACAGCGCCGGCTGGACGCATCTACGTGCATGCCGTAACCCAGCTAGAAATATCCTCGACCGAACTGCGACAGATCATCGATGCGGGACGCGACCCCCGGTTCCTGGTGCCGGACGCCGTGCGCGAGATCATTCGCGAGTCCGGGTGTTATGCTCGACCCCGCTGAGGATTTTTTCCCTTAACCACCGGAGTGCAATGGCCACTAAAACCCGTCCCCGCCGCGCCGCCGCGCAGCCCAAGAAAACCTCCATCCCGCAGACCCTGTTGCGCATCGTCAATGCCGCGCTCGATGACATGAAAGCCGTCAACGTCAAAGTCATGGACGTACGGCATCTCACCGATATCACTGACATCGTCGTCATCGCCTCCGGCAACTCTGACCGCCACGTCAAATCCATCGCCGATCGAGTACTGGAGTTCGCCAAGCAGAACGACTTCCGCCCCATTGGCGTGGAAGGCGCGCGCGAAGGCGAGTGGGTGCTGGTCGATCTCAACGACGTCGTGGTCCACGTGATGCTGCCTCGGGTGCGCGAGTTCTACGGACTCGAGAAGCTCTGGGAGGACGTCGCGCCGCCGGCTGCCGAGACTGTAGCCCTCGTACCGCCGCCGCCTCGCAGAATCCCGGCCACGCGCCGCAAGACCGTCTCGCGAGCGCGCGCCGAACGTTAACTGGCGGTGCGTGTTCGCATCGTTGCCGTAGGCACGCGCATGCCCGAGTGGGTCACGCAGGCTTACGAGGACTACACGCGCCGAATGCGCAGTTCGATGCGCATCGATCTCGAAGAGTTGCCTGTCGGCAAGAACAAGACCGAAGAAGAAAGGCGCTTTCTCGAGCGCGTCGGCGACGACTACGTGGCCGCGCTCGATGAACATGGCAAATCCCTAACCACTGTCGATCTGGCCAAATGGCTGTCCCAGCGGCAGCAGGACGGGCGCAACCTGTCTTTTGTCATCGGCGGACCCGATGGTCTCGGGCCCGAAATCCTGAAAAAAGCCGCCCTGCGCTGGTCGCTTTCGGCGCTCACCTTCCCGCACGCCATGGTTAGAGTGATATTGGCCGAACAGCTGTATCGGGCTCACTCAGTGCTGCAGAATCACCCGTATCATCGGGAGTGACGCGCCGCGACGGTCTGAGGGGTCGATGTCGGAGTCCATACAACAAGAAAAGAAGCCGGTGCTCAGGCTCGCCAGCGCGTCCCCGCGTCGTTGCCAGTTGTTAGACCTCATCGGCGTGCCGCACGTGATCACGCCGGCCGACATAGACGAAACGCCGCACGCTTCGGAACGGCCCGATGAATACGTGATGCGGCTCGCGCGCGAGAAAGCCGAGGCGATCTGGGCACTACACCAGGACCTGCCCGTGCTCGCGGCGGACACCACGGTGGTAGTGAATCAGGAGATTCTCGGCAAGCCCGAATCCGAAGCGGATGCCGCCGCCATGCTCGGCAAACTGTCGGGGCGGGAGCACCTGGTGCATACCGGGGTTGCGCTGCGCACCGGCCCCTCGGTCAAGGTCGGCATCTCAACCACGCAGGTGTGGTTTGAATCGCTGACGCCGGCACAGATTCACGCCTATTGGGCGAGTGGCGAACCGCAGGGCAAGGCCGGTGCCTATGCCATTCAGGGGCTCGGCGCGGTTTTCGTGTCGAACATTGCCGGGAGTTACACCGGCGTGATGGGACTTCCGCTGTTCGAAACGGCGCAGATGCTGCGGCATGCTGGCATACCCGTCTGGAGAGGCCAGCTTTACGTCTGAGGGGGAACGGGTGACGACGGAAATTCTCATCAACGTGGCGCCACGCGAAAATCGCGCTGCGCTCATCGAGAACGGTGTGCTCACCGAGCTCTTCGTCGAAAGACAGAGTCGGCGCGGCATCGTCAGCAATCTCTACAAGGGCCGCGTGCAGCGCGTGTTGCCCGGCATGCAGGCGGCATTCATCGACGTGGGCCTCGAGCGCACCGCGTTTCTGCACGTTGCGGACATCGCGGCGCCGAATCCTGACAGCACGTTGATCGGCGCTCCGAGCGGGGAGGACATCCGCAGCCTGGTAAAGGAAGGCGACGATATCCTCGTGCAGGTGGTCAAGGATCCGATGGGCACCAAAGGCGCGCGCCTGACTACCTTCGTGGCGCTGCCGTCACGGCTCATGGTTTACATGCCGCGCGGCGATGGCATTGGTGTGTCCGCGCGCATCGACGACGAAGCCGAGCGCTCGCGCCTGAAGGCGCTCGTGGCCGAGGCCATCCCCCAGCAGACCGTCGGTGGCTACATCGTGCGCACGGCCGCGCAGGGCGCATCGGTGGAACAGATCCGCGACGACATCCAGTACCTGGGTCGCCTGTGGGTGCACGTCAAAGACCGCGGCATGCGCGCACGTTCGGGCGAGCTCGTCTACGAAGACCTGCCCCTGCCGACGCGCATCCTGCGCGATGAACTGGCGCGCGGTGTCGACCGCGTTCTGGTCGACAATGCTGCATCACACACCGGCATGCTGGAGTTCGCGGCCACCTTCATGCCCAACAGCACCACCAGCATCGAGCTATATGCCGGGCAGCGGCCGATCTTCGATCTGCATGGCGTGGAAGAGGAAATCGGCAAGGCCCTCGAACGCAGCGTCAATCTCAAGTCCGGCGGGCACCTGGTGATCGACCAGACCGAGTCGATGACGACTATTGACGTCAATACCGGTGGTTTCGTGGGGCATCGGAATCTCGAGGACACGATCTTCCGCACCAACCTCGAAGCCGCGGTGGCGATCGCGCGCCAGCTACGCCTGCGCAACCTGGGCGGCATCATCATCATTGACTTCATCGACATGGCCGACGCGGCGCACCGCACCCAGGTACTGGAGGCGCTGCAGCGCGCGCTCGCGGGCGATCACGCGCAGACGCACATCGCAAGCGTTTCCTCGCTCGGCCTGGTGGAAATGACGCGCAAGAGGACCCGCGACAGCCTGGAACATTTGCTGTGTGCGGCGTGTCCCAGTTGTGAAGGCCGTGGCTTCGTGCGGACGCCTGAAACCGTCTGCCACGAGATATTCCGTGAAATTGTGCGCCAGAGCAGGCAGTTCCAGACCCGGGAACTGTTAATACTTGCTCATCAAAATGTGGTTGATCGGCTCCTGGACGAGGATTCAGCGGTGCTCGCCGAACTGGAGCACCAGATTGGAAGGCCGATCAGATTGCAGGTGGAAGCGCTCTACGGCTTCGATCAATACGACGTGGTGCTGGCCTGAAGAGGTGAGATGACTGAAGCGGCCCTTGAACAAAGGGGGAACGAAAGCGGCTCGCATTGGGTGAGACGCACGCTGCTGGTCACTTTTTGCGTATTGCTGCTTGGCGCTCTGGGCATCGCATTCACCCGAGTCATCGCCGCGCGCGTTCCTGAGCAACGCGCCACTCTCGAGAAACTCATCACCGAACGCACCGGTCTCGCGGTGCGTTTCGACAACGTGCACTTCGCATGGAGCCTGGATGGCACCAGCGCAGTCTTCGAGCGAGTCGAGCTCACCGACCCCGCACGCGGACGCGTGCGCGTCGTCGCGCCGGAACTGCGCGTCGAGTTCGATAGCTGGGACTATCTGCGCCACCACCAGTTCTCACTTGGGCACGTCACCCTCTCGTCGCCGGACATCGAGATCATCGGCGATCCGTTGATACCGGGCAGCGTCGCCGCCAGGGCACGTGGTGGCAAGCCGCATCGTGCTGCACAGGAAGAAGATGAGGCGGCGCTGGTGCGCCGTTTCACGGCTTGGGCCGAGCTCATGCCGAATGGCCGCATCGAAGTCGAAGGCGCACGCGTGCATCTGCTTCGTCGCGGCGATCGCACGGCGCGCACGACATTCACGCTGAGCCAGGCCATGGTTCGCCGCAACGCTTCGAGCTTCAATGCCTTCGGCACCATGCTGCTCTCGCAGGACGTCGGCCAGTCATTGTTCCTGTCGGCAAAACTCGAAGGCCTCGGCGTCCGAAATGGAGTGTCTGGCGAACTGCGCGTAATCGCGCGGCGCGTCTTCCTGCACAAGCTGCCCACGATCGATGCCAAGGGTCGCGGAACTCTCGACGCGACGCTGAATGTGCAGGCGGGTCTCGTTTCCTCAGCAAGCTGGCAGGCCAGCGTGCGTGAGCTTGAAATCGGCGGCGATCCGCGCGCACGATTCGATCACTTCACTGTCAACGGCAAACTACAGCGTGACGCCGGCGACTTCGTGCTGAAGTTCGCCGATCTGCAGCTCACACGTGACGCGCGACTGGAGCGCGCGGGCAAGCTCATCGCGCGCCTCAGCATCGAGCCCGGCACGACCCGGATCGCCCGCACGACACTGACGGCCGAGCGGCTGCCATTCATGGCGGCCGAATTCATGGCGGGGCTGCTGGGGTCGCAGTTCGCCGACCGCATGGCGGTTTTTCCGGCTGACTGGAATCCCATCGCCGGCGAGTTGCGTGCGCTGCGTTTCGATTCGCGCGGCTCCACTTTGAGCGCGCAGCTGAGCGGCGCCGAGTTGGTCCGAACGTCGGACCAACTGCACGTCAGCAATCTCGCGGCGCAGATGCATTACGACGAGAAGGAATTGCGACTCAGCTTCGCTCCGGATGTCACCACGTCGTTGCGAATTGCCGGCGACGAAAATCCGCGTGCTTTCAATCTCGCCGGTCAGCTGGCGGTGTCGAATGCGACGGGCGGCATCGGGTTCGATGCGTTTGACGCGCGCAGCGGGACCATGTTGCTCAATGCCCAGGGCCAGTGGGGCAGTGATCGGCCGCTGATACTCACCGTGACGAATCTCGATAGCGCGCTGATGCGCGACGCGTGGAATCTGCTCGCGCACGCAGCCGAGCCGCCCGCGCTGTTCACCGATATCCGCGAAGGCAGCGTGGTCGAAGGCGTCCTCAATCTGGTGTCGATGCAGGACCCGGCGGGTCAGAACACCGTCGACTGGCCACGTTCCACCGGCACACTGAAGGTCGCGGGCCTCGCCATGGCGAGCGATGAACTGCCGCAACTCGCGGCCGGACGCGGCACTGTCGAGTTTGCGCGCGGCAGCACGAAGGTTCAGCTCGACGGCGGTGAGTTCGATCAGCTCGCTGTCACCTCTGCGCGCATCGATTGGCCGCGCAAAGGGCCGCCGCGGCTGCATGCCACGCTGCAGGGTGATCTTTCCGCGCCCCTGTTGCGGCGCGTGTTACAGGGGCAGGGGCTCGAAAAGCTTGCAGGCCCGGTGGTCATCGACGCAGATGCTCGTGGTGAAAAGGAGCTGCGACAACCCGATCTGTGGCGCGTGAGCGCGCAACTTCGCGACGCGTCCATTCCCCTGGGCGCAGATCTGCCGCCCGTCGAAAAGCTCGCAGGCGCCGCGCGTTTTGGCGGCGGTCAGCTTCGCAGTCTCGCGCTCGAAGGCAGCTGGTTAGGCGGTCCGGTCGCCATTGAATCCCGTCGCGCGGCAGTGCGCGGCGGCCTCAGCTTGAGCCTCAGCGGCACGGCGGACTCGACTCCGCTGCTGCATTTGTTAGGTCACGACGAAGTAGCGAGTCGGGTGAGCGGGCAACTGACCTGGACGGGCTCGGCGCTAAGCGGCGACGACGGCTGGCGCATCTCGCTTGCCAGCAATCTGGCGGGTGTCGAGAGTCGATTGCCCGAGCCTTTCGACAAGATCCGCACGCGCTCGCTTCCCGTGAGTGCACAGCTGCGCGTCGATGCCAATGGCATTCATGACTTCGTCGTCGACGGCCGTGATCTTTCCATCCGCGGTCTCGTGGAAAAAGGCATCACTACTGCGCGCTTCGATGTGCAGGGTGTGAAGGGAGAGTTGCGCCGTGCCGAGAATTCGGACGACCCGCGATTGAAATTCGAACGCCTCGAGCTCAAGCGTGCGCCCGTGGTGCTCGCCGTGGCCGGGGCGCTGTTGCCAGCGCGGGGCGAACTGCCGATGACCGTGGACGACCTTCGTTATGCGGGCCTCAGCCTGGGTGGCTTGCAGGCGAGGCTCACGCGGCGCGACACGGGCGTGGAATTCTCGCTCGAGTCGGCAGCGTCGGCACCGCATCAACTCGTGGCGCGCGGGCTGTGCGCAAGCGCGGACGCGCGCTGCCGCGTCGATTTCACGGCAGACACGCGCAATCTTGCTGCGTTGTTGGGCGATGTTCGCCTGCCGGCGGAGTGGCCCACCGAATCGTTGCGCGCGGCGGGCGAACTCACCTGGCCAGCCGACTCGCAGGGCGACCTCACGCGTATGCTCGCAGGTCGCTTCGATCTGGAGACGGCCGGAAACGATGGCAATCACCAGATGTCGGCCGTCGCGACTCTCGCCGACGGTCAGATCGAGCTCGCCAACGTCCAGGGCACAGGACCCGAAGCGGACCAGCTATTCCGCGGCAGTGGTCGCGTAGCTTTGTTGGATCGCGAATACGACGTCACGGTCGACTATGAACAGGTATCGCTTGCGGCCAGCGCCGTGCCCACCCCAGCGCGGGCGCGCCTCGCGCGAGCCTGGACGGTGCTGCGCGGCTCGGCGGCGCGCCGAGGCTGGGCCGAACCCGCCGACTCGCGTCGCGTGCAGTGGCACGGTACGTGGGAAGCGGAGCGCTGACAGCCCTCTCAGGTGATAGATTGACCGCCATGCGCGTTGCGGCAATCCAGATGACATCCGGTCACGATATCGACGCCAATCTCGAGGCGGCGGGGCGCTTTCTGGCCCACGCGGCAGGCCTCGATGCCAAGCTGGCTGCCTTGCCGGAAAACTTCGCCTTCATGGGCCTGAACAGCGGCGACAAACGTGCGGTGGCGGAGCCCGACGGCGCGGGCCGCATCCAGAACTTCCTTGCAGACACCGCCAGGCGCCTCAAGATATGGATCGTCGGCGGCACGGTGCCGCTGCGCCAGGACGCCGACGGTCGCGTGGCCGCTGCCAGCCTGGTGTACAAGTCCGACGGACAGCGTGCGGCGCGATACGACAAGATTCATCTGTTCGACGTGGACGTGCCTGGCAGCACCGAATCGCACCGCGAATCGGCGCATACCGTGGCGGGCCGCGAGCCGCGCGTGGTGGAAACCCCGGTGGGCAAGCTTGGGCTCGCGGTGTGCTACGACATGCGCTTTCCGGAGCTGTTCCGGGTGTTGTCGCGGCAGGGCGCCGATCTGTTCGTGGTGCCGTCGGCGTTCACGGTGCCCACCGGCAAGGCGCATTGGGAATCGATTCTGAGGGCACGCGCCATCGAGAATTTGTGCGGCCTGATCGCGCCGGCGCAGTGGGGAATGCATCCGAACGGACGCGAGACCTACGGCGATTCGATGATCATCGATCACTGGGGCAAGGTTCTGGCGCGCATGCCGAGCGGAACTGGCTGCCTGGTGGCCGACCTGGATACCGCCGCGCGTATGGACGCGCGTGCGCGCTTTCCCGTGCTCGAACATCGGGCGATCTACAACACGTGACAGTGCTGGTCGTCCGCCGGGTGGCAAGTGCGAGCGATCGCGCGTATCCATACCGCGTGCTGGTCGACGGGCGGCAGCGTGCCGAGGTCGGCGACGATTCGACCGTGCAGATCGGTGTAACGCCGGGCGAGCATCGCGTGAGCCTGCGCGTAAAGTGGTGCGGCTCGCGCGAGCTGCCGTTCTCGATCCAGCCGGGCGCGATCGTGCGCGTGGAGTGCCGTCCGAATTCCAAAGCGCTGCTGGCGCTGCTGTACATTACGCTCTGGCGCAACGACTACATTGCACTCGAAACGGTGAAATCTTGGACTTGAGTAAATCTTCCGAACCGCTCGCCATCGCCCGCGAACTCATCCTGCGCCCGGGTGGTCTGGACATCAGCGGTCTCGACCATGCGCTGTCCCAGGTCATGTCGAGCTCCATCGACTCCGCCGATCTCTATTTCCAGTTGTCGCGCGAAGAGAGCTGGGCGCTCGAAGACGGCATCGTGAAGGAAGGTAGCGCCAGCATCGAGCAGGGCGTGGGCGTGCGTGCCGTGGCCGGCGAGAAGACGGGCTTCGCCTATTCCGATGAAATCATATTGCCGGCGCTCGAAGAGGCGTCGCGCGCGGCGCGCGCCATCGCGATCCGCGGTGGCGACCGTGCCGCGCACGGAGTGGTGGCCACGCGCGGCCACGATCTCTATCTACCCATCGATCCGGTGAGCAGCTTCACGTCGAGCGAAAAGGTTGCATGGCTCGAGCGTATCGATCGCGAGACCCGCAAGATGGATCCGCGCGTCAAGCAGGTGATGGCGAGCGTGGTCGCCGTGCACGAAGTGGTGCTGGTCGCCAACAGCGACGGGCATCTTGCCGCCGATGTGCGGCCGCTGGTGCGCATCAACGTATCTGTGATCGTCGAACAGGATGGACGTCGCGAGCAGGGTTATGCCGGCGCCGGTGGGCGCATCACGCTTCCCGAGCTGGTGGCGGACGACAAACCCATCGCGCTCGCGCGCGAAGCCGTGCGCCAGGCGCTGGTCAATCTGGACGCAGTGCCCGCACCTGCGGGCCTCATGACCGTGGTGCTCGGGCCGGGCTGGCCGGGCATCCTGCTGCATGAAGCCATCGGCCACGGCCTCGAAGGCGACTTCAATCGCAAGGGCACGTCGGCGTTCGCGGGCCGCGTTGGCGAGCGCGTCGCGTCGGACGTCTGTACCGTCGTCGATGACGGGACACTCTCGCGCCGCCGGGGTTCGCTCAACATCGACGACGAAGGCACTCCCACGCAGTGCACGACGCTCATCGAAAACGGCGTGCTCAAGGGCTATCTGCAGGACACCATGAACGCGCGGCTCACGGGCACGAAATCCACGGGCAATGGCCGGCGTGAATCCTTCGCGCACATCACTCTGCCGCGCATGACCAATACCTACATGCGGGCAGGCAAGTCAGCGCCAGAAGAAATTCTGGCGTCGGTGCAGAAGGGCATCTACGCCGTGAATTTCGGCGGCGGGCAGGTGGACATCACTTCGGGCAAATTCGTGTTCTCGGCCAGCGAGGCCTATCTCATCGAGAACGGCAAGATCGGTGCGCCGATCAAGGGCGCCACGCTCATTGGAAACGGGCCCGACGTGCTCACGCGCGTGTCGATGGTGGGCAACGACCTCAAGCTCGATGACGGCGTTGGCACTTGCGGCAAGGAAGGGCAGAGCGTGCCCGTTGGAGTCGGCCAGCCGACGCTGCGCATCGACGGG
>Ga0070675_100002555_pt1 | contig 13619 bp, 11 predicted proteins | sample KBSM43metaG_FD_65343 | JGI IMG/M metagenome (GOLD analysis project Ga0070675, IMG submission 65343) | Miscanthus rhizosphere microbial communities from Kellogg Biological Station, Michigan, USA - KBS M4-3 metaG | ecosystem: Host-associated > Plants > Roots > Rhizosphere > Soil ...
CGGTGCCCTGAATCCACTGACGTTGAAGATCCTTTGGGATTTCTCGGCCCACGAAGTTGCCGTCTCGCGCATCCTGGACCTTGATGTTCGTGCGGCCTATCGTCGCGTTTGGATCCAGAAAGGTTATCCGCTGTTTGTTACGCGCCCGTACGTTCCGCCTTTCAATGCGCATGCGCATCAGGGCCTGACGCTCCTTGTCCAGCGGGGCCAGCGCTTCCAATGCCGCAAGGGCTTCGCTGGTATAAACGTCCCGATAATCGCTCTGTAGATTTCCTCGAATCTCTAACGCACGCGCCATCCCCTACCTCCTCATCCACCTTCCGGGATCTTCCGAACGCATCATCCTGATGCGGGTCGAGGGGGCTTGTCAACAGGGTGGAGGACGGGTCTGGCAATGGACGGACGAATCAACCGCTAAGAATCGGAATTAGGGACAGAGAGCAATTACTGCCGGATGATGCGCGAATTCAATTTGGGCACAAACGTCGGCAGTAATTGCTCTCTGTCCCTAATTCTGACTTGTCGGGGCTAATGTCCAAACAGCCCTTTCGGGCTGCTGGCTTGCACGCCGGAGGCGTGAAGGAAATTAGCCCCCGGTGAGCGGAGCGTAGCGAGGCCACCGGGGGTTGGTGAATCTTGGAGAAATGCACGCCGGAGGCGTGCGAGGAGAAATTGGCGGTTCAGCAAGTGTCCCTGGAGTTCTTCACCCGTCCCTGACTTTTTTGTGCAAATCCCGCGCAGGAGTTTGGGGGTTGAGTAGTCCGTCCCCTAATTCCCCGGGCCGTCCCCTAATTCTGTTCTCTTCGAATGATGGCGAAGTACGTTGGACCACCAGAATCGAGGAACCGGTCGACCTTCCATCCCGTGCCATCCAAAATGCTCTTCATTTCATCTGGCGAAACGAACAGGTAGTCCATCCAGGGACCGATCGCTGTCTCATAGCGGATGCGGAAGCGAATCTGGCCTCGCATTCTTCCTCTCCGGCGATTCAACCGCTGATACTCAAGATGGTGCCGGTTCTTCGTCTGTTGGGGATTACGCGTACCCACAATCAGTTGCGCATCGGCAGAAGTAATCCTGCCGAGTGCCTTTAATAGCCGTCTGGCCCCCCGAAAACTTCCAAATAGACCGAAGTTGTTACCGAGCATCAGAACGGTGTCGAAGGCTTCGGGTTTGAAGCGATGAAGATCGGCTATCGGCCGGAGAAGAACTTTTTTCAGACCTCGAGCCTTGCATACCCTGACCGCGCCAGGCGAAGCATCGATGCCGGTAACATCAAAGCCCTTTTTCTGAAGGTAAAGGGCGTGCCGGCCAGCACCGCAACCGATATCCAACACCCTTCCCTTCGCGGCCCGAATTGCGCGCTGCTCGAGAGACCACCAATCGTTGTAGTCGCGAAAGTAGCTGCCCGGCTCCGTGCCGATATCGATGTAGCCGTCGTCCCTTTCGATGATCTCGGCAGTTGGAAGTCCGCTTTTCAGTTGTGCGAGCAGTTGTTGACCCTGGGCATCCTGATTTGGCTTCACCGCGCCGCGGGCACCATCATCTTCGCCCGCATGGCCGCTCGGTCCACCGTCGCCCCTCGCAGGTAAACATCGGCGATGCGACGCGTGTTCTTGATGTCGTCCAGAGGGTTCGCATCCAGAACAATAAAGTCCGCGCTCTTGTTTGCTGCGATTGTGCCGGCGTCGGCGACCTTCAACAGATCGGCGGCGTTGCGGGTGGCGGCCACGATGACCTGAGCAGGGGTCATCCCGGACGCTACCATGTCTTCCATCTCCAGATGGTGGGCCCACGCCACGGCGCCATCCGTACCGAGCGCGATTTTGACCCCGGCCGCATTCAATTTAGCGAGGTTTCGAGCCTGGATTCCGAACGTTTGTTGTGCCTCGGGGCGGTTCGTTGCGCCGGCTTGCAGAGTTTGCAGTTCCGCAGCCTGCACAGACTCCGCAAGCCAACTGAGATCCGTCGCGACGCCGCGATCAGGAAGGTTAGGAACCAGCACGATGTTCGGGCGCTGCTTCATCATTTTGAGGAACTCGTCATCGATATCCTTGTCGCGAACGCCATGCGCAAACGCGTCGATTCCCGCGCGCAACAACCCTTTGGCGTCCTCCAGCGTGAAGAGGTGAGCCGTGACGCGAAGGCCGTTCTTGTGGGCTTCTTCGATGATCGGTCCATAGAGATCCGGGGTGAGCTTCTTGTACATGCCGTTTCGGTCATCGACCCAGATCTTCACGAGATCGGGTTTTTTGGCCGCGAGTTCCTGTACCGCCTTGCGCCCTTCAGCAACGGTCTGGATCCAATACGGGGCCTCGCTGCGTCCAGGTTCAGGCATCGTGATGCCACGCCCTGCGGTGCGGAACCGCGCGGCGCCCGGAATCGTCTCAGCTCTCACCTGGTAAGCCACCTCGGTATTGTCCTGCCCCAGGCTCATCGCAACACCGACACCGTAGTAAGCCTTGCGCTGCAATTGATCGACGAGCATCTCTCGATTCGTAGCCAGGTGCGTGTGGGTATCCACGATTGCCGGCATAACAGTCTTGCCTCGCAGATCAACGCGACGTGCCCCGGCGGGAACCTGGAGTTGCCCGGCCCTGCCAACCTGCGTGATGCGCGTCCCGTTGACGATGAACGCCGAGTTCTCGAGGGCCGCGCTTCCGTCACCGACAATGAGCCGCGCCCCTTCAAAGATGGTCACGCCGGCGGGAGCTTGTGCCGTCATCGGTGTCGATGAGGCGCCGATCAGAAGCAACCCCGCCACCAGCCCTGCCACTAGAACCAATCCGTATCGCATTTCACTTCACCCTTTCCTGAATTGGGGTCAACGCCCCCGCTGCCCTTGCTTTGAATAGTCCACCAGCGTCAGGTCCTCGCATTTCCCGGGAGCATACGAAGCATCCGCAATATTGATTCGGTCGAAGCCCGAATACTTGCCCTTCAGATAGACGGGATCCTCCGCGGTGTAATCTCGCCTCAATTCCATGGTCTGTGGATTCAGCGTGAACCTTTCGACGACGTGGAGCTTGTCGCTATGGCGCACCGGTGCGTTGAGCACACCCGGCAGGAAGCCCGTCGTATCCACAACGAGCACATCACCCTCCCAATGCCCGATCGAGTGACCCGCGCGGCTCTGCTTCACGTTCGCCGGGTGCTGTTTCAGGTTCATGTAGATCGTCCGCTTCAGGCCGAACTGCCCGTATTGTAGGACGATGGTGTCCTTGCTTTGAGTGATGCGGTTGACCGGGCCATCAAACGTCCAGTCGAAGATAATGCTCGTGGTCTCGCAGCGGAATCGAGGATTGTCATCGCGTGTAAAACTTCCGGCCTCCTTTTGGCCTTGCTCGGTCAGCTCGGTGCCACCGTAAGTCTGCGGGCCTGTGCCGCGGCCACCGCCTTGTCCACGCGCAGCACCGCCGCCTCCGCGAGCGGCACCGCCGGCGCGCTCGCCCGGCTGAGCGATCTGACTCAGTGGCACGAGCCCTCCACCCGTCCCGCGTGCATTAGCCATCACCATCTGCTCTGGTGCCCAGTCCCCCGCCAGATTGGGCTCTCCGGTCGACCGCCGATATTCGCGCTTCGTGTTCGGCGCAACCAGCGGGCCTCGGATCTCCGTGACTGCACCACCTCCAGCCTTCACGTACTGGCCGTAACGGTCCATGTGGCTGCCATTCGGAAACGTGATCGTCTGCAGATAACACGAATTAGGATCGGCTCGATCCGGCGAAGCCCCGATGGAGACCTGCTTCCCGATGGGGAACAGGTCTTCCGACCAGCCCGACCGGCGCAACACATGGGCGGACCGCATTTCACACCGATAGCGCATGAGCTTCCCGCTTTTATCGGTGTTCTCGAAATAGATCCATGAATGGGGATTGATCAAATCGATGCGGGTCAGTTTCCCTTCAAGCTGGATTGTCTTGCTGAGGTCGAAGGTGCCGCCACCGTGGTGGGCAAAGGCAAGCGGCGCGCATAAGAGCAGCATCAATATTGGAATGGCTCGATGCATGATCGTTCCTCCCGCGGACGAGTGATAACTTGTGGTCATGTTCTTTCTTTCGAGAACTTTGAAGCCCCCGCCCCGCGTCTGTCAAGCCCGTGCGGCCCACTTCTGCCACGCCGGAGGCGTGATGGAGAATAGCCAGAGGGCAAGCGAGTGAGACGAACGCAATATCCCCTCCTTAAGGAGGGGATATTGGGCTCGTTTTACTCGCTTAACCCCTGGCTGCTCTCCGCCGTCGAGCGCAGGCTCTCACGGCATCGCGTAGGCGACCACTTGCGCCGCAGTCCGCGTCGCAGCATCCCCCTCCACGGTGAATACTACGTACTGCTTGCCCTTATGGAGATACGTCATCGGCAATCCGGTTTGCGGACCAACCGGGATTTGCGTCTCCCAAAGGATGGCGCCCGTCTTCTTATCGAAGGCTCGAAAGAAGGGCTGTCCCTGATAGCCTTCGCCTGCGAACACGAGCGTCTTTGTCACAAGAATTCCCGCGCGTGTGGGGCTGCCGGTCTTGGGAAGAGTTACGCCTCTGAGGAGCGCATGATTCTTTACCTCAGGCGGCGTATCGCCATTAACGATCTGCCACACGGTCTCGCCTTTATTCAAATCGATCGCGGTGATGCGTCCCCATGGCGGCTTAACGATCGGTAAACCCTGGACGTTGGGAGCCACACTGCCGGTGCCGATCATGGGCAGGTCCGTTTGGCCGGGCTGTGGCCGTGTCACGCCATAAACGGCAGTGTCCGTTCTTGTGGCGGAAGCAACGTAGAGAAATCCTGTCTCGGGATCGAATGCCCCGCCTTCCCAGTTCGCTCCGCCGGAGCCCGGGAACGTCAAGGTGCCCTTCGTGCCTTTCGCCGCATCAACGAGCGACGCTGGCGTGAACAGGGGACCGAGCCGATATCCCTCGATCGCTTTCAGCGCAAGCTCTTTGATCTGTGGTGTGAAATCGATCAGGTCATTGGTGGACATTCCCTGTCTGTCGAATGCCGGCGGCTTTGTGGGGAAACGCTGCGTTGGCGACGTGTGTTCACCCGGAACGTCGCTTTGCGGCACCGGCCGTTCCTCGATCGGCCACACGGGATTTCCATTGGTCCGATCGAACACGTAGGCGAACGCCATTTTCGTGAGCTGGACCACTGCCTTAATGCGACGGCCATCGACGGTAATGTCCGCCAGGATCGGAGCGCTGGGCGGGTCGTAGTCCCAGATGTCGTGGTGCACGAGCTGTTGATGCCAGACTCTTTTGCCCGTCTTGATCTCCACAGCGACAAGTGACGAGGAGAACAGATTGTTTCCGGGACGCTGACCTCCGAACTGGTCGCCAGTGGTTCCCTCGACCGGCAAGTACACAAGTCCCAACTCTTCATCGACCGAGAACGGAGCCCACGCTCCGGTGTGACCCGAGAAGACATTGGAATTGTTCTCCCACGTGTCCTCACCGAATTCGCCTTTCCGCGGAATCGTGTGGAATACCCAGACGCGCTTCCCGGTTCGGACGTTGAACGCCATGATGTCGCCCTTGGGATACTTCTGGGATTTCGGCACACGAGCGTTTTCAAGCGACGTCGGGACAATGACGATGTCGCCCGTCACCAGGGGTGGGGACGTATTCATGAGGTGCCCGACGTCGGGATTGAAGTTCGAGTCCTTCTCGACTTCTTTCGTGAGATCGACAATCCCCTCCACTCCGAATTGCAGATCCTGGTGACCGGTCTTCGCATCGAGCGACACGAGTTGATAACCCTGCGTGACCACGAGGATGCGTGTTTCACCGCCGTCGCTCCAATAAGCCACGCCTCGGCTGTTCTTGCGAACACCTGCTGCTCGCGCTCCTTCGTCGATTCGCCAGATCCAGAGCGTTTCTCCTGTAGCGGGATCCGCGGCAATGACGGAGCGTCGATCGCCCGCAGTGAAGTACAGCGCGCCGCCGACATAGATGGGCGTGGTCTCGTTCTTGTATTCCGGCGCGCTGCCAACGTTGTCGGCGCGCCAAATCCACGCGGTCTTGAGATTCCTGACGTTATTCGGGTTGATCTGGTCGAGCGGGGAATAGCGATTATTCCGGCCATCGCTGCCACCGCCGCGGCGCCACTCCGCCGTTTGCGGAGTTCCCTGTCGAGCAACCATGCCTGTCACCAGTACGAGCGTGACGGCGGCGAGCGCCCCCGGCCCCAGCCGAAACAGCTTTCGCGTCATGTTGTGCTCCTCTATTGACCGCCCGTCGGGGCGGGCTTCGACAAGTATTCCTTCGATTGTTCGGCGTTCTTTAACGGTGTGACCTTGTCGGGATCGATGCGAATCATCAGGTAATCGATATGGTCATCAATCTTCGTGAACCAGTGGCCTGTGCCTGCCGGAATAACGACAACATCCCCGGCCTTGATCTGGTAGGCGACGCCATTCCGGATATCGGATCCGTTGTTCCCCGGGCCATTGAACTCGACCACAGTCCGCAACGTCGCGGGACGCCTCTGCCGGTTCACGATATCCGCGCCAAGCACGAGCGTCGCCGATCCGTCGATGATGTGATACACCTCGCTGACCTGGTCGTGTTCAGCGACAGAATCCGGATTTGGAGAGTCCAGTTTTCCGCGATGGACCATTCCAATTCCGATGTGTGCCTTGCCGATTTCGACATCCCGAACCTGCTGATCCGTCAATCGCTCCGCGATGGCCTTCTTCGTGTACGCCTGCAGTTCATCCACCGGAATGTGGTAACCGGGACACATATTGCATGTTGGCTGCGGGTCCGTCGGATTGATTCTGGTTTGCGCCACCAGAACAACCGCAGCGCATGCCGCACACGCCAGTCCCAACAGGATGCGTTTCATTAGGTGCCTCCTTGTAGAGGTGTGAAGAAATGTTCATTGATCAATGTTCATTTGCCCTTTGTCATTTTCGGATGCGCCTTCGGCGCGGCATCTTTAAGCAAAAGACTGCGCGAAGCGCCACCATCGATGACAAGTGACAGTTAAACATTGATCAATGAACATTTTCTTCGGGTTATTGCCGAGGCCACGGGACGCCTTGCACTGTTTTCGCTACAGGCCCGACGCCCTTGAAGAGAAACCGCTGGACGCGAGCACCGGTGTAGGTTTCCGTGGCATAAAGATTTCCGCGCGAGTCGGTGTCCAGGTTATGGACACCGAAGAACTGTCCCGGCTGCCGGCCGCCATCACCGAATGAAGTGAGCACCTCGAGAGTATCCCGGCGGACGATGCTGATCTTCTCGTCCACACCGTTGGCGATATAGATGTAGGCCTGCTGGGGATCTCTCGAGAACGTCATGTCCCAGACAGAACCAGACCTGAGGGTGCTCTTGTCGAAGAACGCTTCTTTGACGTACGACCCATCTGTTCGAAAGACCTGAACGCGATCGTTGACGCGGTCGCAAACGTACACCAGGCGATCCTTCGAAACGTTGGCGCAGTGCACCGTATTGAAGTGCTTCGAAACCGGTGCTGTTGGGGTGTAGGCGGGCACCTGCGCGTCGTCAGGCTTGTTTCCGTATGCGCCCCAGTGACGTTTGTACTTGCCGGTGTCACGATCCAGCACAATGACACGCCTGTTACCGTAACCATCCGCGATATAGACTTCGTTCGCAGCGGGATCTTCGAAGATCTTCGCGGGCCTCCAGAAGTTCATCAGATCGTTGCTGCCGTTGTGCGTGCCCTGCTTGCCGACCTGGAGGATGAACTTTCCCTTCTTGTCGAACTTCAGGATCTGAGTGTCGGTGTTGCCGTTTCCTCCGATCCAGACGTTGCCCTTCGAATCCACGGTGATTCCGTGGTTGCTCTCGGGCCATTCGTAGCCCGCACCAGGACCACCCCATGAGCTGACGAGATTTCCCGCTGCATCAAATTCCAAAACAGGCGGAGCGACTTTGCAGCACACACCGATGGGAGGATCAAAGTCGGCAGCCTTGAAGTTGTCTTCAACCGTCGCGGGCCGATGAATGACCCAAACGTGATCCTGAGCATCGACCGACAGGCCAATCGTGGATCCCATGACCCAGTGATTCGGCAAAGGCTTCGGCCAAAACGGATCCACTTCGAAAATGGGTGCCTGAGGCGCGGAGCCTCTGTTCTGCGCCGCGACGCTTGTCTTGTGTCCGAGGAACCAGACGCCAGCCAATGCGGCAAGCATCAGGCCGGCGTAAACGGTCCTGAATTTCATCACTGCCTCCGAGGGGTGCTATTGCGGTCTTGATTATCGTGGCGCGCAACCGTTGTCAAGGATTTGCACCGGTGACTGATCGCGAATAGACTCCATCCCAACAAACCCTGGGCTTTCTAACTACAAAGGAGCACTTCGATGCGTATCTCCCATACCTCGATCGCGAGTCGTTTTTTATTCATGATGCTCGTGGTAGCCGTCCTCACAGCGTGCAGCGTACCGGCAAGCAACTCGACAGCGACGCCCGCAGCAAATCAGGAGAAAGGCGGGCAGGAAGAATTCGGCCCCTATGAACCGGTCGAGAACTGGTTGCAGGCCTTGCCCGACGGCCCTGATGGGGTCAAACACGAGGGATGGACCTGGGGATCGGTTGGGGCGGTCTTTGCCGAGACGCCGGACCGCATCTGGATCGCTCAGCGCGGCGAGTTGCCTTTACCGAAGGATGCGAAGCCCTGGACGCCCTATGGCATGCTCACGCCTGAACGCACAGCCACAGGCAATGACGACGGCCTCGACGCAACGTGTCAAAAGGTGGAGAAACGTGGTTGGGAGCGACGCTATCACCATGTCATCTTCGTCGTCGATCGGAACGGCAAGCTCGTCCAGTCATGGCCTCAGCATGACAAGCTTTTCGCCGCACCGTGCGGACGCGGCCCGCACAAGATCAAGATGAGCCCCTATGATCCAGAAAAGCACGTTTGGATCTTTGACGACCAACTCCACGTCATCTACAAATTCACCTACGACGGGCAGCTCGTCATGACGCTCGGCACCAAAGGTCAGAAAGGCCGCGATGGAGGCAAGCTCTTCGATCGCCCGACCGACATTGCATGGCTTCCGGACGGAACGTTCTTTATCAGCGATGGATATGGCGGCAAGCGCGTGGCGAAATTCGATAAGGACGGCAAGTTCCTTATGGACTGGGGCGAAGCTCCGAAAGATCCGAACAACCCCGGCCCCAATGAGTGGAACACTGTTCACAGCATTGCCGTCAGCGACGACCGTCGTGTTTTCGTGGTGGATCGCGGTCACCATCGGATTCAGGTCTTTGACGAAAACGGGAAGTTCCTCGACATGTGGACGACCGGTGTCCGGTCCCTTCCCTACGCTCACTTGATTACAACGGACCAATTCCTCTGGATCGCAGACGGAGGAACCAACAGGATCGTCAAATACGATCTCAGCGGAAACTACCTCTATGGCTGGGGTACCGGCGGAGCGCCGTGGGGCCAATTCAATGGTCCGCACTCTCTGACCGTTGACCAGGAAGGCAACCTCTATATCGCTGAAGTGTTCAACGGTCGTGTGCAGAAATTCCGTCCCAAGGCGGGCGCCGATCCGTCGAAGGTCATCGGTCCTGAGTTGCGATACTCGGCCCCAGGAAAGGACTGAGTTATCTGGATCACGCCAGGCTCCCTTGTTCCCTTACGCTTCAATTGTGTAGGGCGGCGCGAAATCCGGCACGCCCGCCTGACGGCCGGCGATCCAGCGAAGAACGTAAATTCTTTTCGGATCCGTGAGACCACGCGTGAAGAGATTGGGAACCACTTCGATGATCGCGTGTGCACCCTGATCTCGGAAGTAATCCATATCTACCTCGACGCCGACCAGCCCGCCGGGCGTGTCTGCGTTCTCGTGAAAAGTCACCTGGACGTTGGCCTCTCCGAATTGCAACTGTTTGTAGCTGCTCGTCGCGCCCGGATGAAACAACCCCGGACCAACTTCCGGCGCGAACATCCCTTGCGCCGTGGCGATCTCAATCTGCTCGACGAGTTGCCGATCCGCGAGTCCGAAGAAGCGATCCTGTTGCATGCTTGCGTCCCATCTTAGCTGCCTCATGTAGGAGAGCGCCGTTCCTACGGAGAGGTGAATCTGTTCAAGAGCTGTGATGATGTTCCACAAGCCGGCACCCACGCTGGGTTCCCTCGTCAGGAGGCTGCCGTAGCGGCGTTTCGCAGCGGTTTCGCTCGACGCGTCGGACATGAACAAGTCAGCAATGGCCGGCTTCTGTGCCTTGAACTTGCTCCAGCTGGCATTGGTGAACTTCGGCTTCCCTTCCTTCGGAAGAAGCATGAGGAACACCGGCCGCAACGTGTTCTCCGCAACCTTCACAGGAAAGAATCCGGCCTGGACAAAGCCGTCGAGGCTGGCCAGCACGGTATAGAAATCCCGCGTGTTGTCGAACGTCGGCACCTTGATGTCGATCGTGGGCCCCTTCAGGAACTCGGCGAGGACCTGGTTCTTGTCACCATCGATCACGCGAACAAGAATGTCGCGCGCCAGGGGTTTCCTGGCGCCATCGACAAGCTGAAGAAGAATGCGTCCCGGGCCCCCCATGGTTCCACTCCATCCCTAGTCGAAAAGTTGATGAATCAGCGAGTTTGCAAACACATTGTCGGGATCCCATTGCGTCCGAAGATTGGAGAAGTCCTGAAATGTGTCGGGATACATCGCACGAATTTCGTCACGAGTCATCGTGAAGTGCTTTCCCCAGTGAGGTCGCCCGCCGAGACTCTTCATCAGCGGTTCGAATCGCTGAAAGACCTCGGTTGCGTTGTCCTGCGTATTCGCGCCAATGTAGCAGACATCGCGGCCCTGAGCAGGACTGAGCAATGAGTCGTCCTTTGCAACGAAGCGCACCTCCACGGGAAGCGTGGTGTTGAACTCGGCTTCATCCATGAATTGCTTGAACCGAATCAACGCTTCACGCGCCTTGCCCACCGGGATTGCGTACTCGCATTCGCGATGCAGAACCGGAATGAGTGGCAGAGTAAGCACGTTGACATAGTTGCTCGTGAAACGGGAAAGCAGGACCTGGTCATCAGGATCGGCAGCCAGCTTCGACAGGGCAGCGACAAGAACCCCGAGGTCGAACGGCAAATTCGACTTTGCGAGCGTGTTGGACTGGTTGTTAGTGAGATCGTCGAAACCGGCAAGCATTCCGCGCGGTGTCCCGGGCGGGTTCATCGTCGAAAGCACAATGTTGTGCTTAATCCCGAAGACCGGTTTCGGGAACCACCAGATGCGAACACGCTCGTTCTCCGCATTCAGCGTGTCGATCTTGTCGATGATGTCCTCAAATTTGCACCAGTAGGCGCTGAATTCGAGGTCATAGTTTGGAACCACCGAAACGGTGACCTCTGTAATGATGCCAAGCGCGCCAAAATTCACTCGCGCCGCGCGCAGCAACGCCATCTGGTTTTCGGTGATTTCCTGAACGTCTCCTGTTCCCGTCACAATCCTCATACGCACAATCTGAGTGGCGAGATTGCCCAGCCGCAAACCGGTACCATGCGTGCCTGTGGAGATCGCACCCGCAATGGATTGCTCCATGACGGATCCGGTATTCTTCAAACCGAGATTGTCCTTCGCGAGAACCTTGACAAGGTCTTTTATACGGATTCCAGCCTGAAACGTGAATCGGTTGTTCAGAATGTCCGCAATAAGGGGCTTGTTGAGCTTGTCCAGGTTCACCAGCGTATCGGTCGTTACCACGAATTGGGACCATGAGTGGGAATGCTCTGCGCCCTGGACTCGAACGCACGTCTTCGCGGCTCGTGACGCGCGAACGACGTCAACCACATCCTGCTCTGTTTTGGGTTCACAGAAATTCTTCGGCTTGAACTTGAGCGTCTTCGCCCAGTTCTCAAAGGTATGGTTCTCAGAGCATTTGATCATTTCTACCTCCGGGAATTAGCCTAATGCCCTCGCAGTTGTGCATAATCGTGCGCACAACTCTAACCCAAAAGGAGAAACGCCGTGAGACAAGCGATCTTGACGATCGTCCTGACTCTTGCACTGTATGGATGCACGTCGCAGGAGATGTCTGTCATCAAAGGAGCCGCCGAGGCTGTCGGCGACGAAGCGAGCATCAAAGCCGTGAATACACTGGTAATTGAGGGAACGGGCGAAAACTTCAACCTGGGACAAAACGTAAGTCCTGAAGCACCTCTGCCGAAGTTGACCGTGTCGTCATCCAGGCGGTCCGTCGATTATGCGAATGGCCGCTGGAAACTCGAGCAGGCGCGAACACCGGTCTATGTCACCGCGAACACGACGCCGAATCAGCTGCAGATCCTCGGCGTGGACGGCGACGTTGCCTACAACGTCAACGCCGCCGGGATGGCCACGCGGGCAGCCGAACAGGTTGGCCAGGACCGGCATAGCGAGCTGTTTCATCACCCCATTGGTGCGCTGAAAGCAGCGCTGGCCGATGGTGCGCAGATCACCAACGCGCGGAAGGAAGGAAATGACGATGCCGTGGATGTTGCAAACGGCAACGACAAATTCACCCTGTACGTCGACAACATGACGAAACTGCCTTCCAAAGTTGTGACGATGACTTACAACGCGAACCTTGGCGACGTTGCGCTCACGACCGAATTCGGAAACTATGCGGACTCTGGTGGAATGAATCTGCCCGGCAAGATCGTTTCGAAGACAGACAAGTACACCGTCGCCGATATCAGCGTTTCAAAGACCACCGTGAACGGTGATGCAGGAAACCTCGAAGCTCCGGCGGAGGCAAAGGATGCCGCGGTGCCGGCTGCTACCGCTCCGGTAACCGTCGAAGAGGCGGGCAAGGGCCTGTGGTACCTCACCGGCGGCTCTCATCACAGCATCCTCATCGAGTTCGCCGACCATCTGGCTCTGATTGAGGCGCCTTTGAATGAAGCACGCACTCAAGCTGTGATTGCCAAGGCGAAGGAACTGAAACCGGACAAACCTCTTCGCTACCTGGTCAATACGCATCATCACTTCGATCATTCGGGCGGAGTCCGCGCGGCGGTTGCCGAGGGGATGACGATCGTGACGCACGAAGCCAACAAAGGGTTTTACGAAGAGATAGCAGGACGGAAACACTCGATCGTCGAGGATGCTCTTGCAAAAAATTCGAAGCCTCTGCAGATCCAGACCGTGAAAGACAAACACGTGCTTAAGGACGATACTCGCACCGTGGAGATCTATCACATCGCCGGCAATCCCCATGCGGATACGCTGTTGATGGTCTATTTCCCCGCGGAGAAGATTCTGGTTCAGGGTGACATGTTCAGTCCGCCGAATGCTGGCGCTGCGCCGCCTCCAGGATTCCCGTTTGTGCCGAACACCATGGAAAACATCACGAAGGCGAACCTGCGAGTGGATACGCTCCTTCCGATCCATGGAAGGAAGGTTCCGTTTGCGGATATGCGTGCCGCCGCTGCGACAGAAGCAAAACGAAAGGCTGCGGGGAACTAGGAGGCTGAGAGCCGTATTGGCCCCTCCTGGCCGGGCCTGTTGCTCAACGGGAATCTCCTCGCACGCTTTCAGCGTGCGTTTGTGTTGAGGGTCGGGGTGACCCCGGGTATCGCTTCGCTCAACCCGGGGCTAATGTCCTCGCAGCCCTTCCGGGCTGCTGGTTTGCACGCCGAAGGCGTGAAGGAAATTAGCCCCCGGT
>Ga0070675_100002558_pt1 | contig 13614 bp, 10 predicted proteins | sample KBSM43metaG_FD_65343 | JGI IMG/M metagenome (GOLD analysis project Ga0070675, IMG submission 65343) | Miscanthus rhizosphere microbial communities from Kellogg Biological Station, Michigan, USA - KBS M4-3 metaG | ecosystem: Host-associated > Plants > Roots > Rhizosphere > Soil ...
GCCGTCGCGCCCGCGGCCGTCATGGCGTCCTTGAGATTCTCGATGTCGCGCTGAAGGGCCGCGTGCCCCGTGTAGGTGATGGGGCCGACGCACGGAAAGATGCCTTCGAGATAGCCCTCCTTGGGCCAGAGCTCGCCGTAGAAGTCCTTGAAGCGTGCGAAATCACCGAACGCGACGCCGCCCGCGGTGGCCAGCTGCAGGCGCGGGCCGAAGCCGGCGAGCCGCTCGAGCACGTACTGTTCCCAGCCGATGCCCTTGCCGTACTCGCCATCGCTGACGACGTTCACGCCCGCCGCGACCTGTTCGGCCACGACCGTACGCACGGCGCTCCGCAATGCTGGCCCGTACTCGGAGTCGCCCACCGCGCCGTCCATCCGCCGGCGCAGCAGGGCGGCAAAGTCGTCGGGCCGCACGAGACTGCCGACGTGCGTCGTGAGAATGCGTTTCGTGGTGCTGGCCACACACACCTCCGTGATCCCGGTCGGGACGCGTGTGATTCTAGGCCACTCTTTGACGCCTTCGACGATCGCCTCAGCCGGGCTGCCGGACCGCCAGCAGCGCCTCCTGGATCGACCGCGGGCGCACCGCCGTCTCTCGACGCGAGAACTGCGTCGAACGCGCGCCGGCACGCGTGAGCGGCGAGATGTTCGCCTGATACTGGCCTGAGCCTGTCACCCCTGGATAGGTCCATGTCTGCGACAGCGTCCCGACGATGCTGCCGGGCGCCGGCGAACTGAGCCTCAGGGTCACATCGATTCGCAGCGGGTTGTCGGCCACGATGACCGCTGTGGCGAGCGACACGCTCCCATCCGAGCCGATCGTGGACGTCACCGGGTTCGTCGCGACGCTACCCAGCATGATGTTGGCGGTGAGGGCATCCATGGCCTGGCTGAACGACGCCGCCAACGGCAACTGCGATCCAGGCGAAAAACCGTCCGCGCAGAACTTGATCGAATCCCGGAAGGCGCCGCTGTCGCTGCACGACGACACGACGTAGGTGCCAAACCAGTTCCCGTCGTAATCCGGAACGATCTTCAGGCTCTTCGTCCCTTGCTGCCCGCCGGACACCACGAAGACATTGGCCAGACCGGTTGCGGCAGCGGTGACCATCCCCGCATCGTTGACCGCGGCGACCGCGGGCGTGTCGCTGCGAAAGCCCGACGAGATCGACTGCGTCCCGCCCCCCGTGAGCGTGGCGGTGGCCGTCGCCTGCTCGGTCTGCCCGATCTTGAGCGCCGGGCTCAACACAATGGCAATCGACGAGACGTTGCTCGAGGGCGCCGCGGGGTTGCCACCACCGTCGTCTCCACAGCCGGACAGGATCGCCGCACACAGCAGGACCGGAATCATTCGCATGTCGAGCCTCCAGCCCATCTAACGCCGGCAGAGTTTGAATCGCACAGGGCGCGAGGCGGGCTGGGCGGTGCTGCTCGTGGCGCAGGTCGTGCTGGCGGGGTGGCTACCGGTCGCGCCTCATCGTGCGGCGGCCAGACTGCCGACAACGAACGCGCTGACGTCGCGGATCTGCTCGGGTGTGAACACGCCGCGAAAGGCCGGCATGCTATTGCGGCCGGCCGTCACCGCTTGGATCACGATATCCAGATCCTTCACCTCCGCCACAGATGGCGCGGCGCCATGCCCGCCGTTGCCGTCCTCACCGTGGCATACGGCGCACACCTGCGCGAACAGGCGCCTGCCGCTGGCGAGGTCCGCGGCGGCGCGCAGCTGCTCCGTCGTCTGCACGGGAGTGCCCGGGCGGCGCCCTTCGGAAATGGTCACCGAGTTGCGGGGCACGGGCGCACCGGGCTGGACCTGCGGCAGCGTCCCGTCGAGGCCGAAGAGCCACACGCTATCGCCGCGCGCCGACCCGAGCAGCGCGGCTCCGGCCGAGTACGCGAGCACGAACTGCCTGCCCTTGTGCTCGAACGTGCTGACGGGCGCGTGCATGCCGGCGCCAGTCTGGAAGTCCCACAACTGTTTCCCGGTGGCAGAGTCGAGCGCCATCACACCGCCGTCGTTGCGGCCGACGAACAGCAACCCGCCAGCGGTCGCGGTGGTCCCGCTGTAGCACTGCTCGGGCCACTGGTAGCGCCACGCGAGCGTATTGGTGGCCACATCGAGCGCGGCGACGATGCCGGTGCGCGCCACGCGCGTGAAGGTGGTGGCGCCGCCCAGGAACGAGTTGCCGTCCACGGGCTCGAAGAACGCCGTCGCGCCGTTGCTGGTATAGCCGTTGATCACCGACGAGGCGCACACGTACAGCCACTGCTGCACGGGGTCATAGCTGCTCGGCGGCCAGCTCGCGCCGCCCCAAATGCCCGGCGCGACGATGGTGGGATCCTTGCCGGCGAACGGCGTGAAGATGCGGCCGTCGTTGACGAGGGTATGCCCTTCGGGCGCCATCTCGATGAACTGCGGCACGATGGAGTCGCCGCGGGGAAACGGCTGCGTCTTCGCGGTGGCCTGCCGCGGCTCCTGCGGCACCGGCTTCTCGTCGATGCCGATGAGGGGCTTGCCGGTCTCGCGATCGAGAATGTAGGCCCAGCCGGTCTTCCCCACCTCGACGATCGCCTTGCGAATGCGGCCGCCCATCCGCACATCCATCAAGACGACGGGATTGACGGCGTCGTAGTCCCAGATGTCGTGATGCACCTGCTGGAAGTGCCAGCGATACTTCCCGGTTCGGGCCTCGATCGCCAGCATCGACGCCGCGTAGAGGTTGTCGCCGGCGCGGTAGGCGCCGTTGTAGTCGGGCGCGGCATTGCCAGTGGAGAAATACAGCAGGCCGAGTTCGGGATCGAACGCCGGCGTCTGCCAGATCGCGGCGCCGCCGTACTTCCAGCTGTCGTTGTCCTTCGGCCACGTCTCGTGACCCGGCTCGCCGGGCCCGGGAATCGTGTAGAAGGTCCAGAGCAGCCGGCCGTCCTTCGCGTCGTAGGCCTTGAGGCGGCCGCGCGTGCCGCGATCGCCGCCGGCAAAGCCGACGATCACCATGCCGTTCACGTAGAGCGGCGCGGCCGTGATCGAGAAGTTCTCCTGCCATCGCTCTGCCTGGATCGACCACGCGAGCGTCCCCGTCGCGCGATCGAGCGCCACGAGCCGGCCGTCGAGCAGCCCCTCGAACACCTTGTCCTCGCTGAGCGCCACGCCCTTGTTGTTCCAGCCGCAGCAGACGGAGGTGATGTTCGAATCGACGTTGGCCGAGTACTGCCAGAGGATCTCGCCGGTGTCGATCGACAACGCGAACACGTCGTTGGCGCCGGTGCTCACGTACGCCACGCCGTCGTCCACGAGCGGTGCGGCAAAGCCCGAGTACTGCGGCTGCGCGCCAGAGCCGCGCAGCCGCGTGCGCCACACCCCTTTGAGCTGCGCGACGTTGCTGCGGTTGATCGCCGTCAGCGGCGAATAGCGCTGGTTCGCGAGGTTGCCGCCGTTGGTCGGCCAGCGCGACGTCGGGGGCGCGGTCAACGCCGCGCCCGAGAAGTCGCGTTGCGGGCCGGCGGCGATTAGCGGGGGCTGAAACTCGGCGAGGCGGGTCTGAGGACCCGCGGCCACGGCGAGGGCAGCGGACAGGGCTGCGGAGGCGAACAGGCGCATGGTCCTCCCCGGGTTGGTGTGAGGAAGGATACTATCGTGCGCGCGGAGGAGTCGCCGTGAAGCACGTCCTGCTCGTTCTGACGGTGGCCGTGCTCGCCACGGCGTCCACCGGCGCCCAATGGCTGCGGATCCCCACGCCGGGCATTCCGCGCACGCCGGACGGCAAGCCGAATCTGGCGGCGCCTGCGCCGCGCACGCCCGAGGGCCGGCCGGTGCTCGGCGGACTCTGGAAGACGGTCCCGGCCCGCCTGATCGTCGATGTCACCGCCGGACTGCCTCGCGGCGAGAAGCTCCCCTATCAGCCGTGGGCGGAAGCGGTCTACAAGGAGCGCCTCGCCAACCTGGGGAAGGACGATCCCACCTCGAACTGCATCGTCGGCGGCGTGCCGCGCTCCGACTTCGTCCCCTACCCGTTCAAGATCCTCGAGATGCCGGGGATGGTGGTGATTCTCTACGAGGCGATCCACTCTTACCGGCAGATCTTCACGGACGGGCGGTCGTTGCCCAAAGATCCGAGCCCGGCCTGGTTCGGCTACTCGGTGGGCCGGTGGGAGGGCGACGCGTTCGTGGTGGAGAGCGCCGGGTTCAACGACAACGTCTGGCTCGACAACAACGGGAACCCCGCCACCGAGCGCCTGCGCGTCACGGAACGCTTCGTGCGGAAGGACTTCGGCCACATGGACATCGAAATCACCGTCGATGACCCGAAGGCCTACACGCGGCCGTGGACGGTCACGCAGCCGCTGGTGTATCAGGCGGACGACGAACTCATCGAGTACATCTGCGACGAGAACAACCGCTACTTCCTGCTCGTCCCGGACGCGGCCCCGCCCGGGCGGCCGCAGCCGCGGCCCAAGTGAGGGATGGAGTACTGGGGTGAGTCGGAACTGAGAAACCGCGGCCACGGGGGGAGGGAAATCCCCGTGGCCGCGGGCAGGGGCGGGTCATAACGGCCCGCGCCTACGAGTTACGTCGCGGAGCGCGCGCGGCGAGCCCGTGCCAGCGCGCCAGCAAGCCCAAAGACGGTCAGCGCCAGCGTCGCTGGCTCGGGCACCACCTCGGTCCCGGTGATCTGAACGGTGCCGAAGGTGTCATACGAGCTGGGGGGCACGGCGTCGTCATCCGGCTCGAAGTAGAAGCTCGTGAAGATCAACGTGGCATCGGACAGGAAGTCCGTGTTCGCCGGAAGGGCCTGCGAGTTGAACATATCGGTCGGCCCGTTGAACCAGACGTTCAGAAACAGATCGCCGCTCGAATCGAATGGTCTGCCCACCCAGCCCCAGAACACGAAGGCGTCCCTGACGCCGAGGGGGTCCCCGAAGTTGGAGTCGTCGGCGACTGCCAGGCCATTGCCGTTCCCGTCAGGACTGGGCGCGAATGAGAAATCGTCTCCATCGAAGATGAGGCTGTAGTCGACGAGGGCGTAGCTGGAAACGTCCGGCTCGGTCTCGAAAGGCGCGGCGGCGGTGTTCCAGGTGAAGTGCCCGCTGTACGTGTAGGTGGTACCCCCCTCCGACGTCAGATCGACGGCGCCCTGGAAGTGCAGCGTGATCACGTCCGCCCGCGCCGGAACAGCGAGCAGCATCAGCCCGGCAACACTCGCAATCAGCACTCGACCCACGAAGAATCGGACCTGGCGCATGGACGCTCGCTTCGAATATGGCCGTCATCGGCCGCCCAAGCTTAGCAATTAGGGTGCCGCGGTCCAGCTTCCAGAATCTCAGCCATAGCAGCCGCAGCGCCATCCGATCGACACGCAAAGTCTGCCTTGGCGGTGATTTGAGTCTGCGAAAGCCCGCCCCGGATCAGCGGTTTCCGAATGCAGTTCTACGAGACCGGGGTGCCCTTGTAGCGGGCCTCCTCGGCGTAGTACTCGGGGAAGCCGACCGCGCGCTTCAGGTCCTCGAAGCTCATGGCAGCGGCCGCCTCGCCGCGGGCGAGCCGGCCGAGGGCCGCGCGCATGGCGACAATCGAGACGTTCAACAGGGTGAGCGGGTAGACCGCGATCGTGTAGCCGATCGCCTCCAGTTCGGCGGGCGGCAACAGCGGCGTCTTGCCCCCTTCGATCAGATTGGCCATCTTCGGACCATCGACCTCCTGGCAGTAACGCCGCATCTCCTCGACCCCGAGCGGCGCCTCGAGGAAGGTGATGTCGGCTCCCAGGGCGCGAAAGGCCTGGCACCGGGCAATGGCTTCGTCGAGGCTGACGCAGGCGCGGGCATCGGTGCGGGCCATGATCAGAATGTCGGCGCCGTGGTTGCGCGCGTCGACGGCGGCCCGGATCCGCGTCAGCGCCTCGTCGCGCGGCACCACGGACTTTCCTTCCGTGTGCCCGCATCGCTTCGGGGCCACCTGGTCCTCCAGCATGATGGCGCCGAAGCCCGCGCGGGCGTAGCCGTCGACGGTGCGCTTGATGTTCTGGGCGCTCCCGAAGCCCGTGTCGCCGTCGCCGATGAGGGGAATCGATACCGCGCGGCAGATGTTCTGCGCCTGGTCCGCAAGCTCGCCGTACGAGATGAGCCCGGTGTCGGGCATGCCCAGCCGGACGGCCGACACCGCGAAGCCGCTCATGAAGCCGAGCTCGAAGCCCGCCTCTTCGATGAGACGGGCGGACATCGCGTCGTGGCAGCCGGGCATCACGAGCAGGCCTGGCCGTGCGAGCAGCCCGCGCAGGCGCGCCGCGGGGGAGGCCGCGGCGCTCATCTCGTGCCGGGCGCCCCGGGCTCGATTTTGAGCAGCGCGCCGTCGTTCTCGCCGGTGAGCAGATACAGCAGCCCGTCGGGGCCCTGACGCACGTCGCGGATGCGCTGCTGCAGCTCGCGCAGCAGGCTCTCGCGATGCAGTTCCTCCCACTGCTCGTTGAAGTCCAGGCGCTCGAGGTGTCCCGACCGCGGCACCTCGCCCTGGCGCATGGCGCCGACGAACAGGCTGTTCTTCCACTGCGGGAACCGATCGCCGGTGTAGAACAGCAGCCCGGATGGGGCGATGGACGGCACCCAGAAGATGAGCGGCGGCTCCATCCCCTCCTTGTACGGGTTCACGTTCACGCGCGGACCGAGATAGAAGCGGCCGTAGCTGACGACCGGCCAGCCGTAGTTCTTTCCCGGCTGCAGTTCGTTCACCTCGTCGCCGCCGTTGGGGCCATGCTCCAGCGACCACACCGCGCCGGTCGCCGGGTGCACGGTGAGCCCGAGGATGTTGCGGTGGCCCATCGTGTAGATCTCCGGACGGTAGCCCGGCTTGCCGGCAAACGGATTGTCCGGTGGCACCGTGCCGTCGTCCTTCAGCCGCAGCGTCTTGCCCACCAGGCTCATCGGATCCTGCGGCGGCATGCGCATCGGATCGGGGTTGCCGACCGGCGGGTCGCCGTACCCGACCGACATGTAAATCATGCCGTCACGCCCGAAGACGATGCGCGAGGCGTTGCCGACCGGGGCGGCGCTGAAGATGTCCTTGACGTCAACCAGCCGGCCTCCGTCCCACCGTCCGCGCGCGAGGGTGATCGTCCCGGGCGGAAGCGCCGGTCCGCGGCCTCCCGCGGCTGGCGGCGTCGGGGCCGCACCCACAGGGGCCGGCGTCTGCGGCTTGTGGTACGTGAAGTACACCAGCCGGTTGTCAGCGAACCGCGGATGGAGCGCGAGGTCCATCAACCCGGCGAGCCCCTGCGCCTGCACCTGCGGCAGCCCGGCGACCGGCGTCGGATCGAGCACGCCGTCGCGCACCAGGCGGAGCCGTCCCGGGCGTTCGGCGATCAGGATGGCGCCGTCGGGCAGGAACGCCATCGACCATGGCTGGTTCAGTCCCTTGACCGCGGTGATCGTGATGGGCCGCACCAGGCCGGTCTCGAACTGGAGGGGGCCGTCGGGAATCGGCGGCGACGGCCAGTTGATCGGAGGCGGCGCCGTGGCGGCGCCGCGGCCGGCGGCAGGGGGCTGCTGGCCGGCGATCGGACCAGCAAGGGCGACGGCCGTCAGGATCGCAATGGGGGCGACAACGCGAGGGCGTTCAAGCATGCCGGTGGTTATACCTCTAAACATCGGCTTCCGGCTCCAGGCTCCCGGCTTCGGGCGTGGCGCGGCGAGTCCTTCGGACTCTCCGCCTCGAGTACGCGTGTCGCCCGCGCCAAGACCAGCCCAGGTAATCAGCCGCGGCGGATCTTGGAAGCGGTGAAGAAGATGTGGATGCGGTACACCGTCTTGGCGCGGCGGATGATCACGCCGGTGTTCAGGTCGACGCGCTCCGGGATTTCCTGAATCTGTTTGTCCACGGCGATGTGGTAGCCGCGCTCGGAGAAGATGTCGATGAGCATCGGGATGGCCAGCGGCTCGTTGAAGATCGGATCCTCCGAGTTGACGTAGGCCCGTCCCGAGATCGCGTGGCGCGCCACGATCGGCATGAACTTCGAGAAGATCATCCTGACGATCTCGGCGAACAGCCTGGGGTGCTCGAGCGCGTAGCCGTCGAGCCGCTTCACCAGCTCCTGCCGCGCGCCCACCACCAGCTCCTCGGCGAGCGGCAGCACGTGCAGCACTTCGAAGGTCCGCGGGTCGAGCTCGAGCGAGCTCTGATAGCTCAGCTCCTCGAGAATGTTGGCCTGCACCTCGGCGATCGGCCCCTCGGCGTTGACGAAGTGGTAGTGATAGAGCTCGCGCAGCGAGGTGAGCGCCGCCCAGGTCTGTTCCTTGAACACCTGGTAGCGGCGCCGGACCAGGTCCTCGGACAGATCGGTGGCACGCAGGTCGATGGCCGTGCCGATGCCGGTTTCGGCCACCTTCCGGTTGTGCTCGGCGATCTCGCGCCCGCGTCCGAGCTGCCGGGCGATGCTCGTCGCCTCGCCGACGAACAGGACCATCACGTGAATGGTCGGGCGGCGGAAGTGGATGGCGAGCGGCGTGGCGGCGAAACGATCGTAGACCTCGCCGATCTTCTCGACCAGGAGCTTCAGGCACTCCACCTGCACGGGCGTCCGGGGGAAGCCGTCGAGGATGACGCCGTCGCGGTGGATCGGGTCGAGCAGCTTGCGCAGCAGGAGGCCCACCACCTCCTTGTCGCCCACCATCACGCCCTGCGCCTTGATTTTCTCCATCTCCGGCGTGGTGAGCAGCTCGCTGACCACGATCGGCGGACACGTGAGGCCGCGGGTGTCGCTGATGAATCGGGTCTGGGTGCCCTTTCCCGCGCCCGGCGCGCCCCCGAGGAGGATCATCTCCTTGGGAAAGCGCAGGTTCTCGAGGCCCACTTCCTCGGCGAGGGCCTCCCAGACCGGTTCGAAGATGAGGCGTGCGTCTTTGACTTCGAGATCCAGGATCTTCGCGGGCCGCGGCTCGGCAGACGAGGAGGACATGGGCCCTTCAGTATCGTTCACGCGGCCGGCGCGGGCCAACGCCCGCACGAAGTGCGGGCAAGAAGACGCTGCCCTGGTGAGGCGGAGCGTATAGGATCCGCCGCAGAGCCTCGCTAGGCTACGATCGGGGCATTGACATGAGTGATATCGGTCGCCTGGTGCGGATCGCGCTTTCGTTGCTGACGTTTGCCCTCGGGTGCCTGCTCGTGCCAGGGGCCGCCTATGCGCAGCACGAAACGGCGGCAGACCTGCTCGACGGCGAGCGCGCCTTCCGGAGCAGCTGCGCCAACTGTCACGGCCCCGACGGCAATGTCATCGCCGGCATCGATCTCGGGCGCGGCCAGTTCCGCCGGCCCCTGACCGACGACGATCTGGTGCGCATCATCCGTACCGGCATTCCCAACACGGCCATGCCGGCCAGCCCGATGACGGTGGAACAGGCGTCGAAGATCGTCGCCTACCTGCGGGCGCGGGCCGCGGCGGCGCGCGGGAGCGTGGTCGCCGGCGACGCGGCTCGTGGCAAAGGCGCCTTCGAGCGGGAGGGCGCCTGTCTCTCCTGCCACCGCGTGGCGGAGGCGGGAGCACGGGTGGGCCCCGACCTCACCGGCATCGGCGGCCGGCGCAGCGCCGCCGAGATCGAACGTGCCCTCCGCGACCCGGGCGCCGACGTCGCCCCGGCCAACCGCACTTACCGTGTCGTGCGGCCGGACGGCACGACGGTGACCGGCCGGCTCCTCGGCCACGACACCTTCACGGTGCGGCTGCTCGACACGGGCGAGCAGCTGCGCTCGTTCACGAAGAGCGAGCTCCGCGAGCACGGCTTCGTGCCATCGCCCATGCCGCCGTACCGCGGGAGCCCGCAGGAGATCGCCGATATGGTCAGCTATCTGTCGTCGTTGCGGGGCCAGTGATGCGGGGCGCCATCCGGCTCCTCGTCGTGCTCGCGCTCGTGGCGCCGCTCCAGGCGCAGGTGACGTTCGACCGGATCCTGCGCGGGGATCGCGAGCCCCACAACTGGCTGTCCTATTCGGGCACACTGCAGAACCAGCGCTTCAGCCCGCTCACGCAGATCACGCCCGCCAACGTGAAGGACCTGCAGCAGCAGTGGGTGTGGCAGGCCCGCTCGCTGGAGAAGTTCGAGGCCACGCCGCTCGTGGTGGACGGCGTGATGTACACGGTGGAGGCGCCCAACAACGTCGTCGCGCTCGACGCCGCCACCGGCCGGCCCTTCTGGACCTTCAACTACACGCCGGCGCCGGAAGGGCGTCCGTGCTGCGGCCGGGTGAACCGTGGCGTCGCGATCCTCGGCGACACGCTCTACATGGGCACGATCGACGCGCACCTCCTCGCCATCGATGCCAGGAGCGGCCAGAAGATCTGGGACACGGTCGTGGCCAACGCCCGGGAGCGCTACTCGATGACGCACAGCCCGACCATCGTGAAGGACAAGGTGATCGTCGGCACGGGCGGGGGCGACGGGCCCATCCGCGGCTCCATTGCCGCGTTCGATGCCAAGACCGGCAAGGAAGTCTGGCGGTTCTATACGATTCCAGGCCCCGGTGAGCCGGGCAACGAGACCTGGGCCGGCGACTCGTGGAAGACCGGCGGCGTGGGAGTGTGGAACGCGGGCGCTTACGACCCCGAGACGAACCTGGTGTTCTTCGGCACCGGCAACCCGGCCCCGGACTGGGACGGCTCGACGCGGCGCGGCGACAACCTGTACAGCGACAGCGTGGTCGCGCTCGACGCCGACACCGGCCGGCTCAAATGGCACTACCAGTTCACGCCACACGACGAACTGGACTACGACGCCACCCAGGTGCCGGTGCTCGCCGACATCGAGTGGCCCGACGGAACGGGGTCGAGCCGGCCGCGCAAGGTGATGCTGTGGGCCAACCGCAACGGCGTGATGTACGTGCTCGACCGCGTCACCGGCGAGTTCCTCAAGGGCAAGCCGTACGTCAAGACCAACTGGCTCGACGGCTTCGACGCGAAGGGACGCCCCAACCGGGTGAAGTTCCCCACGCCTGAGGGCACGCTGATCCGCCCGCACGTGCACGGCGCCACCAACTGGGCACCGCCGGCATTCAGTCCACGCACTGGCTGGTTCTACGTCGCCACGTGGGAGAACTCCGGCTCGATGGCCGTGGAGGGTCAGTTCCCGCGTGCCGCGAGCGCCAACGCGCAGCAGACGGCCATGGGCCAGACGAACCTGGTGCCGTTCTTCAACGACGACACCGAGCCGTACGGCGTGGTGCGCGCCTACGACCCGAAGACCCTGAACCCCGCCTGGGAATTCCGCATGAGCGACATCACGTGGGGCGGCGTGCTGGCCACCGCCGCGGACCTGGTGTTCAGCGGCGGGCGCGAAGGCTACTTCCTGGCGCTCGACGCGCGCACCGGAAAGCTGCTGTGGCGCGCCTCGGTGGGCGGCCAGATCAACGCCGGCGCCATGAGCTACGCCGTGAACGGCAAGCAATACGTGGCGATTGCCGCGGGCAACGCCTTGTTCTCGTACGCGCTGCCGTGAGCGTCACGACCGGCCAGACCTAGATCAAACCTCATCGATCGAACCGGCTCGGCCGCGGCGGCGCCATTGGCCGTCCGCTGGAGTCGTGTGACGATACAAGCATGCCCGCGCAGAGTCCGAACCGATCCTCCGGCAACGGACCGGAACAACCGCCGCAGGAGGGGGCACCCCCGCGCCCCGCGCGCCCGTGGCGCACCGAGGGACTGCCCGGCGCCGAAGCGCCGGCGCGGCGGCCGCGCTGGGGGATGATGGCGACGTGGGTGGTGGGCTACCTGGTGCTGTTCGGCCTGCTCACGGTGCAGGACCAGCTGTCCGGACCACAGGCGGTGCCCTACACGGAATTCAAGGCCCAGGTCGGCAGTCAGAACGTCTCGGGAGTGTTCGCCCGCGGCGACTCGATCGAGGGCGAGCTGAAGAAGGCCGTCCCGCAGCCGGGACAGTCGAACCGGACCTATCAGCAGTTCACGACCGAGCGCCCGACGTTCGCCAACGACGATCTGCTGACGGAACTGGCGAGCGGCGGCGCGACGGTGCGCGCCACGCCCATCGTGCAGCAGCGCGGCTTCCTTGCGAACCTCCTCATCTCCTTCGCGCCGATCCTGCTGCTGGTCGGCTTCTACGTCTGGATGTTCAAGCGGCAGCAGGGCGCGCTCGGCGGCCTGCTCGGCGGCGGCCGCCAGCGGCGCGTCGATCCCGAGACGGTGCGCGTGACCTTCGACGACGTCGCCGGCATCGACGAAGTCGAGGCCGAGATCAACGAGATCGTCGACTTCCTCAAGGAGCCCGCGAAGTACCGCCGGCTCGGCGCGCGGGCGCCCAAGGGCCTGCTGCTCACGGGCCCGCCGGGAACGGGCAAGACGCTGCTCGCCCGCGCCACCGCCGGCGAAGCCAAGGTGCCGTTCTTCAGCGCCAGCGCGTCCGAGTTCATCGAGATGATTGTCGGCGTGGGCGCGAGCCGCGTCCGCGAGCTGTTCACGGAAGCACGCAAGGTGGCGCCGGCGATCATCTTCATCGACGAGATCGACACGATCGGGCGGGCGCGCGGCGGCGCCCGGGCCATGGGCGGCCACGACGAGCGCGAGCAGACGCTGAACCAGATCCTCACCGAGATGGACGGCTTCTCCGGGCACGAGGGTGTGGTCGTGCTGGCCGCCACCAACCGGCCAGACGTGCTCGATCCGGCGTTGCTGCGGCCGGGCCGGTTCGATCGCCAGATCGTCGTGCACCCGCCGGATCACAAGGGCCGCGTGGAGATCCTGCAGGTGCATACGCGCACCGTGCCGCTCGCGCCGGATGCCGACCTCGAGAAGCTGGCGTCGGCGACGCCAGGCATGACCGGTGCCGACCTGGCCAACCTGGTGAACGAGGCGGCGCTGCTGGCCGCGCGCCGCGGGCAGGCCGACGTGCGCCAGCGCGACCTGACCGACGCGCTCGAAAAAGTGCAGCTCGGTACGGCACGCAACGTCGTCATCCCCGAAGAGCAACGGCGGCGGACGGCCTATCACGAAGCCGGGCACGCCCTGCTCGGCATGCTCCAGCCCGGCGCCGATCCGGTCCGCAAGGTGTCGATCATCCCGCGCGGGCGGGCGCTCGGCGTCACCCTGTCGACGCCGGACGCGGATCGCTACGGCTTTGACGCGGACTACCTGCGGGGCCGCATCATCGGCGCGCTGGGCGGCATGGCCGCCGAGAAGGAGGTGTTCGACCTCATCACGACCGGCGCGGAGAACGATCTGGAGATGGTGACGCGCATCGCCCGCTCGATGGTCGGCCGCTGGGGGATGTCGGAGCGCGTCGGCACGCTGTCGGTGCTGCCGGCCGAGGGGGACCCGCGGATGGCCGGCGTGTCGGAGGGCCTCCTCGACGCGGTCGACGAGGAGGTGCGCCGGATCACCGACGAGTGTTATCACGAAGCGCGGCGGCTGCTCCGGCAGCACCGCGACCAGCTCGATGCGATCGTCGCCGCACTGCTCGAGCATGAAAGCCTGGACGAGGCGGAGATTTACGCGGCCGCGGGCATCTCGCGTCCACACGCGACGCCGGCCCCGCTTCCAGTCCCCGCCTCGGTGTCGTGAGGACGAGCGGCGCGGGTGTGGCCGTGCCCTCAGTGCGTCATCGCGTACAGCAGCACGTTGATGGCGAC
>Ga0070675_100002566_pt1 | contig 13603 bp, 9 predicted proteins | sample KBSM43metaG_FD_65343 | JGI IMG/M metagenome (GOLD analysis project Ga0070675, IMG submission 65343) | Miscanthus rhizosphere microbial communities from Kellogg Biological Station, Michigan, USA - KBS M4-3 metaG | ecosystem: Host-associated > Plants > Roots > Rhizosphere > Soil ...
ATCGGGCGCCAGAAGCTGCTGATGTGGAGCCTGGTGATGATGGGCACCGCGACGGTGCTCATCGGGCTGCTGCCAAGTTACGCCTCCATCGGAGTCTGGGCGCCCGTCGGGCTCATTCTCCTTCGCGTCGTGCAGGGTTTTGCAGTTGGCGGGGAATGGGGCGGCGCGGTTCTGATGGTCGCCGAGCACGGAACCGCGCGTCACCGCGGTTATTGGGCGAGTTGGCCGCAGGCAGGAGTTCCGCTCGGCAGTTTGCTTTCCGCCGGCATCCTGGCGCTGATGTCGAACCTTCAGAGCGAAGCCGATTTCATCAGCTGGGGTTGGCGCGTGCCGTTCCTGCTGTCGGCGGTGCTGGTCGTCGTCGGCTTTTACATCCGCCACCGTGTCGCCGAGAGCCCGATGTTCACGGCCGAGCTGGAGCGGTCGGAAACGCCGCCCAGGATGCCGATCATGGACGTCATCCGGGAGGAGCCGCACGATGTCCTGCTTGGAGCCGGCCTGAGAATCGGCGAGAACATCCTTTATTACATCCTGACCGTCTTCTCGCTGACGTTCCTGGTCGACGTGGCCGAGCGCAGCCGGAGCCTCGCGCTCGAAGCCTTGCTTATCGGCGCGGCTTGCCAGCTGCTTGCGATCCCGTTGCTCGCCACTTTGTCGGACCGGATCGGCCGGCGTCCCGTCTACGCCGCCGGAGCCTTCGGGTCGGCGATATTCATCTTCCTCTTCTTCCCCATGCTCGCGAGCGGCGGCTCCGGCCTCATCATCCTCGCCATCGTGATCGGGCTGGTCCTGCATGCGACCATGTATGCGCCGCAGGCAGCCTTCATCACCGAGTTGTTTCCGACGCGGATCCGCTATTCGGGCGTGTCTATCGCCTATCAGCTCACGGCGATCGTCGGCGGCAGCCTCGCGCCGATCATTGCGCTCTGGCTCTACAAGGACCTTCACTCATCGGTGCCGGTTTCCGTCTATGTCGCCGTCGCCTGCGCGATCAGCGGCATCAGCGCACTTCTCGCGAATGAGACCAAAGGCATCGAGCTTAGCGAGATCCGCTAGTGCCTAACCTGTGCCCCGGGTGAAAGCGGACACAACGATCGCCAGCCGCTAGCGATGGTTGCGATCCGCGGGTGATTTGGGGCGGATCGTTACGGCGACACGCAGCGTTGATGGCGACCAGCGATTTGCGGAGCCGAAAGTGACGGACACAAACGACAAAGCCAATTTCGGTATTGGCGGCCTTGACGACGTCACCGTCGGCGGTCTGGCCCGCGGCCGCTTGTTCCTCCTCGAGGGCAACCCGGGAACGGGCAAGACGACGATCGCCCTTCAGTTCCTGATGGCTGGAGTCGCGGCGGGCGAGCGTGCGCTCTACATCACCCTGTCGGAATCAGAGGACGAACTGCGGGCGGGCGCAACGTCACACGGCTGGTCGCTCGATGGCGTCGATGTTTTCGAGTTGGTCCCGCCCGAAAGCCTGCTCGACGATGAGCAACAGCAAAGCCTCCTCTATTCTTCCGATCTCGAGCTTGGGGAAACGACCAGGCGCATTTTCGACTCATTCGAGAAGATCAAGCCGGACCGGGTCGTGCTGGACAGCCTCTCGGAAATCCGCCTCCTCGCGCAATCCTCGCTTCGCTATCGCCGCCAGATCCTCGCGCTGAAGCATTATTTCGCGCGCAGCAAAGCCACCGTGCTGATGCTGGACGATTTGTCGAGCGAGGCCAACGACCGGACAATGCACAGCATTGCGCACGGCGTGATCCGGCTTGAAGAATTATCACCGGAGTATGGCGCGGAGCGCCGCCGGCTCCGGGTCATCAAATATCGCGGTCAGTCCTACCGCGGCGGCTATCACGACTTCATCATCGCGACAGGTGGCGTGCGCGTATTCCCCCGTCTCGTCGCCGCCGAACACCGAATGGCGTTCAAACGCGATGTGGTTTCGACCGAATCGCCGGAGCTCAACGCGCTCCTTGGCGGCGGTATCGAGCGCGGATCGAGCATGCTGATCTTGGGCCCTGCGGGAACGGGCAAGTCGCTCCTGGCCCTGACCTTTGTGGTCGGCGCGATAAACCGCGGAGAAAAGGCCGCGATGTTCATCTTCGACGAAGAACTGGGGTTGTTGTTTGAGCGCGCCAAGGGGCTCGGCATCGATCTCCAGGCACTGGTCGACGGAGAGAATCTAACGATCGAGCAGGTCGATGCCGCGGAGCTGACGCCGGGCGAACTTTCTGCCCGGGTCCGGCGCTGCGTCGAGGAACAAGAGGCGCAAACCGTCGTGATCGACAGCCTCAACGGCTACCAGGCATCGATGCCGGAGGAAAAGGCCCTGATCCTCCACATGCACGAGCTGCTGCAATATCTGAACCGCCAGGGCGCCTCGACCTTCCTGACCGTCGCGCAACACGGCCTGGTCGGCGACATGAAAGCGCCGGTCGACGTCACCTACCTCGCCGACACGGTGATCCTGTTGCGGTATTTCGAGGCGCTCGGGCGAGTTCGCCGGGCAATGTCCGTGATCAAGAAGCGGACCGGGGTCCACGAAGACACGATCCGCGAATATCGCATCGACGGCCGGGGCATCACGCTCGGCGAGCCGCTCATGGGCTTCCAGGGGGTTCTTCGAGGCGTGCCGGAGCTGGTCGAACAGCGACCGACCTTGCTGGAACCCCAAGCCAAGTGAAAGACGCTGTCACCGAGCGAGCGCTGATCCTCGCGCCCCAGGGACGTGACGGGGCGGTAGCGCGGGGCATGCTGGGCGAAGCCGGACTGCATGGCGAAGTCGTCGAGGATGTCACGCAGCTCGTCGCTTTGCTGAAAGCGGGGGCGGGTTTTGCGGTGGTCACTGAGGAGGCGTTGGCCGGAAGCGACCTCCATGCCCTGTCCGATTGGCTGGATGCGCAGCCTGAATGGTCCGATTTTCCATTTGTGCTGTTGACCCGGCGCGGCGGCGGGCTGGAGCGCAATCCCGAGGCCGGGCGATTCCTTGACGTCCTCGGAAACGTCACCTTCCTGGAGCGGCCATTCCATCCGACAACCTTTGTCAGCCTCGCCCAATCGGCGCTGCGGGGCCGCCGCCGCCAGTATGAGGCGCGCGCGAGATTGGAGGAACTGAACGGCCTCGCTGCAGACCTGGAGCAACGCGTTGAGGAGCGTACCGCGGAACGTGAAGCCGCGATCGCTCAGTTGCACGAAGCCCAAAAGCTGGAAACGCTCGGGCAGCTGACCGGCGGCGTGGCGCATGACTTCAACAATCTGCTGACTCCGATCACGGGCGCTCTCGACATCCTGCACAAACGGTATGGCGACGTTGACGAGCGCTCGGAGCGGCTCCTGTCCAACGCGCTCCAGGCGGCAGACCGTGCCAAGACATTGCTGCAGCGCCTGCTTGGGTTTGCCCGCCGACAGTCGCTGCGCACGGAACCGGTCGATATTGCCGCCTTGCTGTCGGGAATGCGCGATCTGATCACGAGTTCGGTCGGACCGACAGTGGACGTGCAGCTTCGAGTCGATCCTGATTTGCCGTCCGCGCTGGTCGATCCGAACCAGCTCGAGCTTGCGATACTCAACCTGACAGTCAACGCGCGCGATGCAATGCCGCAAGGCGGACCGCTGACCATCCTCGCCGAGGAAACCGCGATCGGGCCTCAGTCCTCGCCGAAGCTCAAACCCGGTCTCTATATCAAACTCTCGGTCATCGACGCGGGCTTCGGAATGGACGCCGAGACACTGGCCCGAGCTATCGAGCCATTTTACTCAACCAAGGAGTTCGGGCGCGGGACAGGGCTTGGCCTGTCGATGGTCCATGGCCTTGCTGCACAGCTGGGAGGCGGATTTGCGCTGACCAGCGAGCCACGCGAAGGAACCCGGGTCGACCTCTACCTTCCGGTCGCGAGCGAAACTGCGCTGGCCCAGCGGCGACCGACCCGCGAAGCTTTGAAGTCTTTGGGACGTCGGGTCTCCGTCTTGCTCATTGACGACGAACCTCTGGTGCGTACCGCGACCGCGGAAATGATCCGCGACCTCGGTCATCACGTTGAGGAAGCGGGGGGAGGCGCGGAAGGACTGGCGCGGCTGGAAGGCGGGCTCTCTGTCGACGCGGTGATAACGGATTACATGATGCCGGGGATGGACGGCGGGGAATTATCTCGTCGAATCGCGCGGACTCGACCAGATCTGCCCGTACTGCTGATAACCGGCTATACCGGCCCCACCGACGATGTGCTTCACGTGCCTCGCCTGGCCAAACCGTTTGGTCAGGCCGAAATTGCCGAAGCTTTGGGTGATCTTTTCGCGGGCGACGAGAAGGTGGTTCGCTTCCCCGGCCGCAAGCCGAGCAAGTGACCGACCAGCGTCCGCTATGGGTGGAAAGGGGACATTGCAGTGGACCGCCTAATCATCGCCGCGCCTGTTGCGAGATAGCGACACGCATTGCGGGCAGAGGTTTTGGTTAAACGGCGGGACGCGTTCGATAACGAAATTTCGGGTGGGATAGTCAGGACAGTTGGGCTGAAAGTGCCAAACGTCCGCCCAAACTCCGGACTCGATCGCGCGACGATACTCAGTCACGGAGGAATTCCTTCACTACGCTGTCAGCTTGGTAACGAAGCAACCCTGAATTCGGAAGCGCCCCAAAATCCCGAAAATCTTTTACTTCGTCGACGTCCCCGCAAAAATTAATCCACGGTACAGCCTATTCGTTTCATCTGGGCCCAGAGGACCCAGACCATGTGCCGCCAGTTTGAATATTTGCAGGCGAAGGCCAAGCGTTGCCGCGATCTGGCCGAGAAAGCCTCCGACAAAAACGCGGCCACAGCGTTACGACAGTGCGCAGCTGACATTGAAATGACCATGGTCGTGTTGAAAAACGACGAGCCCGCGCAACCGGCTGAGGTTTAGAGTCTCGCCGGACGAAAGCTAACGGCCTTGGTGATCCATCTGGACGTGGGGGCAGGTTTGGGTGAGCGCGCACGCCCATAAAGGTCTCTAGGCGGAGAGGTCCTTCGCTCGATTCTCATAGGCTTCCGCCAAGGCGATGTGAATCTTCGCGGCGTCGGGAGTTGTCGCATTTTTTGCCCGCTCCCGCTCCGCAGCCGCGCGGATTCGATAGTATTCGGCTGAATCGTCCCGCATTGTCGGGTCCCCGACTCCCCAATCGCAATAGACCTAACAGGTTCGCCCTTGGTCGCAATTGACGCATGTTAGAGCTGAACGTGGCTAAGCGTTGGGAAATGATGCTTCTGCGCCAGCACCGTGCGCATCGGGCTGACTCCACGTGACTGTGTGGGTCGAAAGCAGACGCCGCCTGCCGCCAGATATCACTGTCCTACAGGCGCTCGATTGTGCCATCACTTTCCCCAGTTCGAAGTCGTTCGGACGGGTTCTTTCGCAGGAATGAAATCCAGCCGGACCGGCAGCTGTTAGCCTCGCTATCACCCTCGGTTTGACCATGGTCGTAACCCTTCGCCGCTCTTCCGCGCTGGGAGGGAATTGCGGCGAGGGTGACAAAGTGAAGGAAGTGGATTTACCCCGGGTTCGAACCAGTCAGGGTGACGAGCGGGCCGTCATTTTGGCCGCCGCGATCAGCCGCCGCTGTTCATTCGGGCAACCTCCTCGCGACGCTCCGGAGTGACGCACACCTTGTCGTTCGGAACGGCCTCACGCCAGACGAGCCCGCTGATGCATGTTTTCGGACCGTAAGCGCCCGCTGGATCCCAATTCGTTTTGGCAGAGCGATTTTCTTGAAGAATCTTTTGCTTTTCCTCAGGCGGCACGCACCTCGTGTCCCGGGAGTTCGCGTGCCTCTGGACCGTGCCCTCCGGGCAAGTTGCGGCTACGACCGCGGTGCTGTCAGCAGGCTGGACCGTTCCTGCTGCGACCGCGCTGTCGTCGACCCGCTGGACGGCCACGTTGTCCTGAAGCTTTCCGGCAAGGCCGTCCTTAACAACCGGCGAAGGGGGCCGGAGCGGCGAGCCTGTGCCGCCCATGACCTCCAGCCCTTCGGTTACGGCTGTCCCGCTGATGTCGGGCCGCGAGCTCGCCGTGTAGGCATAGTCGCGCCGGCAAATGGTCCCGGAATGGCAGGCGAAATCCACTCCGCCCGGCGGCAGCGTGATTGCGATGTCCGGGAACCAGACCGGGAAGTCCCAGCTGTCCGACCAGACGCCGACGTCAATGAAAGCGTGCGCGTTGACGCCCGGCGTTACGATGAAGCCCAGATTGTAGACCGGCGAGCCGATCCAAAAGCTGCTCTTGCCGGTGGAATCGATGGCGAGCGGCAGCCGCTTGCCGTTGACGATTTCCTGGTCGGTCCCGCCGACATTGTCGTGAACGGTCATTCGAAGCGCATCGGAATGCAGTCCGACCTTCACCGCTGGGTGGACGAGAACGCCCGCGGCGCCCCAGTTCCCATAGCCCATCAGCAAATCGATCTGGTCGAAGACGAACGGGATCTCGCCCGACGTCGTCCCCGGCGCCGGCGGTGTGAACTGCCCGTGCGTGTACGGCGCCGGCAGCTTGTCCGCGAGATCGTAACCGACGCTGAGCGTGCGATGATCCTCGCCGATCAGCGGTAGCTTGTAGTCGTAACCGGCGGACGCCTTTAGCTCGGCGACGAACTCCTGCCCGTTGAAGATCTGCGTCGAGGCGAGGCCGGCGGACGCATATTGCGCTGGCGTCCCGTCGACCGGAGTCATAGTTGCGGTCAGATAGCCCCTCTGGCTCGTGCTGTCCGTCACGGACTTGTAGGTGCCGTCGAGAACGATCGGGAAGCGAAGCCCAAAGCCGTAGCTGAAGCCGGCGCGAGCACCCGCATAGTAGGTCACCGCGCAGCCCACCCAGCACCATTTGATCGTTTTCTCGATCCGCTTGCTCCACTCATACTGGCGGCCGAGCGTGAAGCCGGTGAGGAAGACGACCTTGTTGATCGGCTGGTTCTCGACGACCGGCAGGTTGAGGGCTGCGGCTTCAACGCCAAGCCGCCGATAATCCGCGATCATCGTGCGGCTGCCCTTGTCGACTTCATCCTCCTTGGGGATGAACATCACGTCTTCGACCTTGGTCTCGGCCGAACTGATCAGCTCGCCTGCAAGCGCGTCGTCGCCGAGGGACTCCAGCCGCGCGGTTTCGGCTGCGCCGATCTCGGCCGCGACCTTCTGGCGTTCCGTCGGGTTCGCCAGGATCGCCCGGAAATTTGCAACCTGCGTGGCCGTTTCCGCATCCTGCTCCGCCCAGTCCTGGCGCGCCTTCGCAATGACTTCGGCCCGCTGGGCCGGGTCTGCCACAAAGCGCGCCGAATTCGGATCCGAGTAGCCGGCGATCTTCTGGCTCTCGCCAAGCTTCGTTGCGCAGCTGACACCGGCCTGTTCGATCTGCCGGCGGCGCGCGGCATCGCTGCAGGCGCCCGGCTTGATCTGGTAGTTGAGGAAGGAGCGGACGATCAGGCCCTGCGGAACGACATAAGCGTTGACGTCGACGGCCTTGACCGAGACCGCGGATGGCGACGCCTCCAGCCGCTTGGCGATGTTCGGCAATGCATCCCGATTCTTGAGCATCGCCGAAAGGTCGATGGTCGAGCTTCCAAGCTTCAGCGCCCGCGTCGACTGGATTTGGGAGAGAGACAATTCCTGCTGGACCGGCAGCGCCTGGATAGTGGTCAGCGGATTGGCGCTCTGAACGAGCAAGGTGTTCGGAATGGCCGGCGCGGCAACGACCGGAGCGATCTGAAGCCTGTCCGATGGTTGCACGGCCTGCGGGACCACGACCGCGAGCCTTTCCGTCGCCAGCGGCTGAACCCTGACCGGGCGGGCAGTCTGCGCCTGGAGCGCGGTCGAAACGGACATGACCGCGACTGCGGCCGCGGACTGCAGAAGAAGCTTACGCATCCAGAACCCCCTTCCAAAAGAAATCGGGCCCGTCCCGGCCGTGTGCCGAGTCGCGGGCCGTCACCCACCTCTTGGTCAGAGCAATCGCCGGCTATTCACCCCCGTTAGAAATGCCCGTTGCGGCGCGCACCCTATCACATTGCCGTGAAACGGAGAATGAGGACTCCGCTCGAAATCAGGCTTGGGGAAGCGCCTGCTTCGCCTGGCCCCATCCGGCGAGCAGCTTCGACTCAGATCGCTCGAACAAAAGGTCGAGTTCGTGGATCGTAAAGGCGTTCCCGCCCTCATAATCGTCCAGCTCGTCCCAGGCGATTGGGGCTGCGACCGGAGCGCCTTCGCGGGCTCGAGCGGAATAAGGCATCACCGCCGTCGATCCGCGCTGGTTGCGCAGCCAGTCGAGGAAGATCCGGCCCTTGCGTTGCACCTTGCGCATATTGGCGGTGAAGCGCTCCGGCTCGGCCTCGGACACGGCTCGGGAGAAGCGCTCGGCGAAACTCGTCACCGCATTCCAGTCGACCGACGAGTCGAGCGGGGCGATGACGTGGATCCCCTTGCCTCCGGTGAGCATCGGGAATGTCTCCAGCCCCAAGTCCCCGAGCAGCTCGCGGAGCCGCCGGGCAGCGTCACGAACCGCGCCGAAATCGAGGCCTTCGTCGGGGTCGAGGTCGAACACCATCCGGTCGGGATGCTCGATGTCGTCCGCGCGGCTTCCCCAGCCGTGGAATTCGATGGTGCCCATCTGCACCGCCGACAGCACTCCGCGGATGTCGTCGAAATAGAGATAGTCCTGAACCTCGCCCTTCTTCTCGCGGATGGGGACATGCTTCACATGCTCGCCCATCGACCCGGTGTCGTGCTTCTGGAAGAAACATTTCTTGGCCCGTCCCTGTGGGCAGCGGATCAGCGTGATCGGCCGGTTGGCGACATCGACCATGAGCAGGGGATCGACCGCGGCATAATATGACGCCAGCTCGTGCTTGGTGATCTTCTCGGCCGGATAGATGGCGCGGTCGGGACTGCTGATGGCAATTCCGAAGCTCTCCGGCGTCGGATAGTCTCGGCCCTTGCCGGTCGCCTTCTTCGTGCCTTTGGGGAGTGACTTGGGCGTCTCGACCACCACTTGGCTTGCCGGCTTGTCCTCGCGGAGCGCGATAAAGCTCGGATGCCTGAGGATACCCTCGCTGGTGAATTCGGTGAAGGCGACTTCGCAAACCAGGTCCGGACGGATGTAATGCGCGCCTCTGCGGTCGGCGCGCGGCACCTCGACAGGCCCCTCGTCGATCTCCATGGGCAGCATGGTGTCCATCAGATCATGGAGCATCTGCGTGTTGAAGCCAGTGCCGACCTTGCCGACGTAGGTCAGCTTTCCATGCTCCTTTGCCGCGAGCAGCAATGAGCGGAAGCCGACTCTTTTGTCGCTTTCGGACCAGCCGACGATGACGAACTCCTGGCGCTGGATGCATTTGATCTTGAGCCAGTTCTTCGTCCGGTCGCCGCGATAGGGCGCGCTGGCTTTCTTCGCGATGACGCCCTCGCCGCCTTCGGCGCAGACGGCGTTAAACAGCGCCTCGCCGTTGCCGATCACGTGGTCGCCGAAAATTATCACAGACGGTGCAATCTTGAGGAGCGCCGCGAGCCTCTGCTTGCGCTCGATGTTCGGAAGCCTGGTAATGTCCTCGCCCCGATCGACGAGCAGGTCGAAGGCGTAGAAAACCAGGTTCTTGCCGCGGCTTTCCTTGAGCGTCGACTGGAGGAGCTGGAAGTCGGGCTTGCCTTCGTCGTTTAGCGCAGCAGCTTCGCCGTCGATCAGGCAGCCTGGCGGTAGCGCCGACGCAGCTTTGACGAGCGCGCGGAACTTGTCGCTCCAGTCCTTGCCGTTGCGGGTCCAGGCGGTGACCGCGCCGCTTCCGGTGGCGAGGAGCAGGCGGTAGCCGTCATATTTATATTCGAAGAGCCAACTCGACCCGGCCGGGATCTCGTCGACCAAAGTCGCTTTCTGCGGCGGCTGGAATGCAGGCGGAGCGTCAGCGGCCTTCTTCTTTCCGCGCCCGCCCTTGCGCCCCCCGCGATTGGAGCGCCATACATCTTCGCCGCTCGCGATCTCGCCCATCGTGCGCCCCGTCGTCACGCTCGTCGTTGCTTCGTCGACCAGCTCGTCGCCATTCTCGGGCTCGGCATATTCGTCCGCGACCTTCTTCAGCATCCAGCTTTCGCGGTCGGTCGGCTTTCGCGGCTTGAGGCGGAACATCACCCATTCCCCTTTCATCCGGTCGCCTTCGAGCGTGAAGTGGAGGTGACCTTCCTCGATCGTCTTGCGCGGGTCCTTGCCGGGCTCCGGGACCCACCGGCCCTGGTCCCAAAGCATCACGGTGCCGCCCCCATATTCGCCGGCGGGAATGGTGCCTTCGAAATCGCCATAATCGAGTGGGTGGTCCTCGGTTCGCATCGCCATGCGCTTCACCGTGGGATCGAGGCTGGGGCCCTTGGGCACTGCCCAGCTCTTGAGCACTCCGTCCATTTCGAGCCGGAAGTCCCAGTGCAGGTGCGACGCATCGTGCTTCTGGACGACGAAGCTGTCGCCCGTCCCCTTGAGCTTCCGGCCCTTTGGCTCCTTCGTCTTCGAGAAGTCGCGCTTCCTGTTGTAGGTGCCGATGTCGAGCTTGCGCGCAGCCATGGCCTACTTCCGACCGCCCGCCGCTTTCTTCTTAGGCGCAGCTGTGCGCGGCCGCGCCTTCGAGCGAGGAGCCGGCTTAGCCCGGGCTTTGGGCTTCTCTTCTTTCGCGCTCCCGCCGCCGCCACTTTCGAGGCTCCGTTTAAGCGCGGCCATCAGGTCGATAACGTTCGATCCCTTCGGCGGCGGCGCGTCGGCGTCCGGATCCTGGATGACCTTCTCGCCCTTGGCCTTCTGCTTCTGTTTGATCAGGTCCCTGAGGGCGTCGATGTAGCGGTTGTGAAATTCCGACGCGTCGAACTTACCGGTTTTCTTGTCGATCAGCATTGAAGCAAGGTCGAGCATGTCCTCGTCGGGCTTGGTGTCGCCGATCTCGCGGAAATAGCTGTTCGCCTTGTGGACCTCGTCGGCATAGCGGAGCGTCTCGAGCAGGATCCCGCGCCCGCAGGGCTTGATCGCCACGACATATTCCTGACCGCGCATCGCGAGCTGACCGATGCCGACCTTCTTCGATTTCCTCAGCGCATCGCGAAGTACGACGAACGCGTCTTCGGCGAGGTCATCCGATGGAACGACATAATAAGGCTTCTCGAAATACATTGCGTCGATGTCGCCGACATCGACGAACTGGACGAGGTCGAGCGTCTTCTTGCTCTCCAGCTTCACCTTCTCGATCTCTTCCGGATCGAGCAGGACGTAATGGCCCTTCGAGACCTCATAGCCCTTCATGATCTCGTCGCGGTCGACGGGACCGATCCCGGGCACGACCTTCTCATATTTGATGCGCTTGCCGCTCGGCTCATGCACCTGGTGAAATTGTATCGAGGCACCGCTCTTGGTCGCCGGGTACAGCTCGACCGGGATCGAGACCAAAGCGAGCCGGATCTGTCCTCGCCATATCGGGCGGGCCGCCATCGGAAATCTCCTCGCGAAAAACGCGATTCAAACCGCTTGGGCGTAAGAGTCGTTCCGTAGGCGCGATGGTTGGAAGCGAGTGGCCTCTTTCAGCACCGCAACGAGCGGCGCGACTGCGGCGGCTGGAGAGGATGCGGACGCGACCAGCGAGACGATCGCCGAACCGGCAATGAGTCCGGCGGCACCAGCATCGATTGCATGGTGCACGTGCTCCGGCTTCGAGATTCCGAAACCGAAGACGGGCGGAGGCGCGCCATGGTCGTTCAGCCGCTCGATGAACCCCGCATCGAAGAGGCCTGCCTGGTGGGTGCCGGTGATCCCCGGCCGGGTGACGCAATAGGTGTAACCGGAGGACAGCCGCGCAATCTCGCGGAGCGTATTTGTCGGCGTGTTTGCGGCTGCGATGAGGACCGGTTCGATGCCCGCGATGCGCATCTCTTGCGTCCACGGTTCGGCCTCCAGTATCGGCAGGTCGGCGACCAGGAGGCTGTCTGCGCCCGCCTCGGCGGCGGCCTTGAAGAATGCGCGACGTCCACGGGCCATCACGAGGTTCGCGTAGGTGAGGATCCCCACTGGCACGTGCGGATGCCGCGCCCTGAATCCAGCAATCAACTCGAAGCAGTCGGCGGTGCGGACACCGGCGCATAGAGAGCGGTTCCCGGCCGCCTGTATGACCGGTCCGTCAGCGATCGGATCGGAAAAGGGGATTCCGACCTCGATCATGTCCGCACCCCCGACGACCAGCGCATCCAGGACGCTTGCGCTGGTCAAAGGGTCTGGATCGCCGAGCATCACGAAGGCGCCGAACGCGGCCTCGCCGCGGCTGCACAAGCGTTCGAACATTTGAGGGTAGCGGCTCATGCGGCAGCCTTTGCAGCGGAGCGCGCGACCAAATGCTGCGCTTGAGCCATATCCTTGTCGCCACGTCCGGAAAGGCCGACGAGGATGAGCAGTTGCGGGTCCTGCTTCGCGAGCTTCAGCGCATGGGCAAGGGCATGTGCAGACTCGAAGGCGCAGATGATCCCTTCGGCTTCGGCAAGCAGCCGGAACGCCTCAAGCGCCTCGTCATCAGTCGCTGCAACATACTCCGCGCGACCGCTTTCCTTCAGATGCGCGTGCTCCGGCCCGACCGCGGGATAGTCGAGCCCCGCCGAGACCGACCAGCTGTCCGCGACCTGCCCGTCCTCGTCCTGCAATAAATAGGTCTCGGCGCCGTGCAGGACCCCGGGCCGCCCGCGAGCCAGCGTTGCGCCGTGATGAAGGCCATCGACGCCGCGGCCGCCGGCCTCGACTCCGATCAGCCGCACGTCGTCCTCAATGAAGTCCGAGAAGAGGCCGATCGCGTTCGATCCGCCGCCGACGCAGGCAATTGCCGCGTCGGGTAGCCGGCCCGCCTGGTCCAGCACCTGCGCCCTCGCCTCGCGTCCGATCACGCGCTGGAACTCGCGAACCATCAGCGGGAAAGGGTGCGGGCCGGCAGCCGTGCCGAGCAGATAATGCGTATGCTCGAAGCTCGCGGACCAATCGCGAAGCGCCTCGTTGATCGCATCCTTGAGGGTCCGGCCGCCGCTCGTCACCGGCACGACGCGAGCGCCCATCAACTCCATCCGGAAGACGTTGAGCTTCTGCCGCTCGACATCCTCGGCGCCCATGTAAATGACCGTCTCGAAGCCCAAGAGCGCACCGGCGATCGCCGTGGCGACGCCGTGCTGACCCGCCCCCGTCTCGGCGATCAGCCGCCGCTTGCCCATCCGCCGCGCCAGCAGCGCCTGCGCCAGCACCTGGTTGGTCTTGTGCGCGCCGCCGTGGAGCAGATCCTCGCGCTTGAGGTAGATGCGCGCCTTGCCGCCGCCGAGATTGCGGGCGAGGGTCAGCGGCGTCGGCCGCCCGGCATAATCGGCGAGCAGGGCGGCAAGCTCGGCCTGGAAACCGGGATCCTCCTGCGCGGCGAGGAAGGCCGCCTCGAGCTGCTCCAGCGCCGGCACCAAAATTTCCGGCACATAGGCGCCGCCATAGGCGCCGAACCGGCCCGGCATCAGCATGGCGCGGCCTCCCCGCGCACCGGCAGCCGCAATGCCGCGAAGAAAGCGTCGAGCCGGGCCGGGTCCTTGCGCCCCGGCGCGGCTTCTACGCC
>Ga0070675_100002567_pt1 | contig 13601 bp, 10 predicted proteins | sample KBSM43metaG_FD_65343 | JGI IMG/M metagenome (GOLD analysis project Ga0070675, IMG submission 65343) | Miscanthus rhizosphere microbial communities from Kellogg Biological Station, Michigan, USA - KBS M4-3 metaG | ecosystem: Host-associated > Plants > Roots > Rhizosphere > Soil ...
CCGGCGCCGCCAGCAAGGATGATCGGATCTCCGTTGCGAAGGCCGGCAGCACCGGTCGTGACGACGCGGTCGCCGACGGCAACACCGTCGAGGATTTCGGTTCGCGCGTTGCCTTCGATGCCGATCTTCACCGGGTGAAACGCGGCGAGATTGTTGACCGAGAGGTACACACCGCGCGTGCCGTTGACGTCAACGACCGCGTTGGTAGGAACGACGAGCGCGTTCGGATGTGACTCGGTGATGATGCCGACACGCGCATACATGCCCGGTTTCAGGCGGTACTGTGGGTTCGAGATTTCAACTTCAAGGGGCGCTGTCCGCGTCGCTGGATCGAGCACCGGTGAGACTCGCGCGATCCGTCCCATGAAGTCCTCGCCCGGAAACGCATCCACTTCCACACGCGCGATATCGCCGACGCCGATCTGCTTCAAATCCTTCTCGATGATGTTCGCGACGAGCCGTACGCGGGTGATGTCGACGACGTCAACGACCGGTGAGTTCGGCGACACGAAGGCGCCAGGGTCTACCGCACGGCGCGCGACGAAGCCGTTGACCGGAGATGTGATGATGGTGTTCTGCTGAGTGATGCGAAGCTCGTCGAGCCGTGACTGCGATTGCGTATTCTGGGCACGCGCGAGATCGAGCGCCGCCTGCGCGGATTGATACTTCGCTTCCGCGTCGTCGAGCGTCTGCTGCGGCAGCAACTGCCGCTGGAACAGGTTCCGGGAACGCTCGACGTTGGTCTTGGCAAGCGCCAGGTCCGCTTCGCGCTGCCGAATGGTGGCTTTCGCAACTTCAAACGCGGCGTCGGCCTGCCTGACCTGCTCGAGGATCTCCTCATCCTCGATCTTGGCGATTCGCTGGCCGCGGTTGACGCGGTCGCCGAGCTTCACGGCGATGTCCATCAGACGTCCCGCGGTTTTCGGTACGACCGACACGGTCTGATCGCCGATCAGGTTGCCGACGACAGACAACTCGCGGTTGACGTCCGCATGGACGACAGGCGCGAGCTCCACAGTCAGCTGACCGCGCCCGCCGCGTCCACCGGGCGCGCCGCCCTGCCGGCCGGCGGCACCGCCGCGCCCCTGCGCGGCCGGATCCTGCGCCGCCGCGGCCTGGGCGGCGTTGTCCCGGCTGAACATGCCGGAGTAGAACGCGAATCCCACGACTGCGGCCGCGAGAATGACCGCGATGATGACAATTCTTCGCATCAATAGTCCGTCAGTGAACGACCCAAATGGTTAGTTAGTTACCCTGTGCCGCGACGGCACCACCGCCGCCCGCCGCGTTGATCGTCGTGATCCCACCGCCGCGCGCTGCCGGGGTCTCCTGCAGCCGCTCGTAATCGACCAGTGCTCTCCGATAATCCAGCAGCGCTCGCAACTCTGTATTCTGGGCGGTTGCGAGATCGCGTTGCGCCTGCACCACCAGGAAGTTCGTCGACAGGCCGACCTCGAACCGGCTCTGCTCCGCATCCAGCCGCTGCTGTGCAAGGTCACGAGCGACCGACGCCGCCTGATACCGGGTCAGACCGCTTTGGACCTGCAGCGCGGCATTGGTGACGTCCGTTGCGACTTGCAGCTCCAGCGCGCGCAACTGTGCCGCCGACTGATTGAGCTGTACCTTTGCGCGCGCCAGCTGAGCTTGCTGCGCACTCGCACCTAGTGGATACGACAGGTTCAGCGCCAGGTTCCACATCGGATAATTGCGCCCGGTCAGTGCCCTCCAGGCATCGCCGTAGCCGCCCGGCGCGACTCCGACAATTTCGGCGGTGACGCCGGAGCCCCGCCGCAGGAACTGCGTGCCTCCGAGGCCGGCGGCGCCATACATTGCGGTCAAGTCGAGCTCTGGTAGCGTCTGGTTGCGCATGAACCGGAGTGTCACGTCGTTGCTGTCGATCGTCTTGCGCGCAATCTGGAGGTCGGTGCGGTTGTCGAGCGCCTTTCGCACGGCGCTCTGGACGTCGAGCGGTTCGGGCAGGAATGTCGGTCGGTCCACAGGATTGATTTCCGCGTTCCACAGCGGATCGTCCGTACCGCTCACGATCAATCGCTTGAGCGCGAGTTCGGCGGTGCGGGCTTGCGCCTCCGCCTGCGCGAGCGCTTGCAGCCGCGTCGCCTCTTCCGCCTGTGCCTGTACGACGTCGAGCGGCGCCAGCGCGCCAACTTCAACCCGCGACCGATTGTCGGCAACGAGCTTCGTCGCCAGATCGAGGGAACCCCGGGCGACATCGAGCGCCTGTATAGAGAAGAGCAGTTCCCAGTACGCGTTCCGCACGTTGGCGAGCGTGGTCGCAATCGTGCCGCGCAGCTGGATTTCCGACGCGTCGCGGTTCAGCGCCGTGACGACAAGCTGCTGCCGGTTGTTGTCGATAAGAAACCCGCGGAGCAGCGGCTGCGTCAACGTGAGCGCAAAGTTGTTGTTGAACGCCGGGTTGTAGTTCACCAAGTTGTTCGAGGTGACCTGCTTGTTGTTATTGAACTGAAAAGCCACTGCGCCGCCGCCCCAGGGCACGAGCTGCTGCAGCCCGGTGTTGTACGTCGTCGTGGTGTTATCGACTACCGTGCCGCCGTTGAGGGTGCTGGTGGGCGGCTGGACGCGCGAAAGCTGACCGATGGTCGAATTGGCAGTCGGGCGATACGCCGCACGAATGCGTGCGATGTTCAGATCGAAGGTCTGCGGGTTGAGCCGCTCGACGGCGATATCAAGATTGCGTTCGAGCGCTCGAGCGGTTGCCTCGTCCAGCGTCAGAGCGACCGGCGTTCCGGTTGCCGGCGGCGGCGCCGTTGGACGCGTTTGATCCAGCGTCGGCGAGTTGGCCCCAGCGAATTCACGCGCCGCTTCACGCGCGATCTCGTCCAGGCGGACGCGATCGGCGTCGTTCTGCGCTCCGGCCGGCGCGCCGTACGCGATCAACGCAAGTACGCATGAAAAAACACGAACGGATGAGGCAAAAATCTTCATGGCTCTTGTATCAAGAAAGGGAGTGACTAGCGCTTGCCACCGGAGCGGCCGTGATTGCGCGTGTCTTGCTGCAGCATCACGAATTTCACGCGCTGGTCCGGCGTCAGCACACGGCGCATGCGCAGCAGCATCATGGTTCTCGACTTGTTCAACTCAGAGCGGGCGACTTCGACGACACCGACCTGCGCCATCACCTGCGCATCGTCGCTTGCCTCGATCATCTGATTGAAGTCCGCCTGCGCCCTGTCGAGCGCGTCCTTCTCCTGGCGCAGGACCGGCACCGTCTTCTGGAAGATGGCTTCGATCTTCGCGCTCTGGTCCGTGGTCAGCCCGAGCTCGCGCTTGAACATTTCCGACTGCCACCACTTGAAGCCCTGGGCGGAGACCGCCGCAGGAGTCAGCAGGGTGACCGCGCCGACGACGGCGGCGATGAGGACGAACCGCCTGGAAAGTGTTGAAAGAGTCATAGTTAGCTTCGCCGGTCAATACGACTGTGGCGGGGCTTCTATTTACCCGGATTCACCGAGGTTGGCGAAGGCATCCAGCCTCCGGATGACGGAATCAACCAGGTTGTCGGGTGTCGAAGCGCCCGAGGTCAACCCGATGGATATGCGGCCCGACATCGGCAGCCACGCTCTGGACATGCGTTCGCCCTTCCCACCAACCGGCTTGTGCCGGATCTCGGATGGTGACACAAGCCCGGCCGGCTCTGCGATATGGAATGTCGGCACTTTCGGCTCGCAAATGCGGGCCAGATTGCACGTGTTGCTGCTGTTGTACCCGCCGATGACGATCATAAGGTCCAGCGGCTGCTGCTCGAGCAGTGCAGCGACGGCATCCTGCCGGTCCTGTGTCGCGCTGCAGATCGTGTCAAAGGAACGGAATCGAACGTCCAATTCGGCATCGCCGTAACGGGACCGGATGGCATCCCGGAACACCTCCGCGATCGCGAGTGACTCGGAGCTGAGCATCGTCGTCTGGTTCGCGCAGCCGAGACGCTGAAGGTCGTGATCCGGATCAAATCCAGGCGACACAGCCCGCTCGAATTGCGCAAGGAACGCGCCCGGGTCGCCGGCATGGCGAATATACTCGCACGCAGACGCGGCTTCAGAGTGATCCAGGACGACGAGATAATGCCCGCCCTCGGAGGCAGCCTGGGACGCCGTCGCGCGTGTCTCTTCGTGCCAGAACTTGCCGTGGATGATCGACGTGAAGCCTTCGGCCGTATAGCGGCGCACGTTTTTCCAGACGTTGAGCACCGACCCGCACGTCGTATCCACCAGCGTGCAGCCCTGCCTCTCGAGTTGCTGCAGTAATTCGATCGTGATCCCGAATGCGGGGAGGATGACGACGTCCTCAGCCGTGAGCGCGTCAATCGACTCGCCAGGGTCGCTGAGAAACCGGACGCCCTGCGCTCGCAACTGCGCATTGACGTGCGGGTTGTGGATGATTTCGCCGGTGAGGACGACGGGACGATCGGGAAAGCGCTTGCGGGCCTGGTAAGCGTAGTCGACAGCGCGATCGACACCGTAGCAGAAGCCGAACTCGCGCGCGAGGTGAACGGTCAGACGGCCGGCGTGGTACTGGTAGTCGTTCTCCTTGATCGCGTCGATCAGTTCGCTGTGGTAGCTCTCGGCAAGGGTTCCTGCGACTTCGTGCTTGAGGTCGAGACCCTTTCGGAAGATCAGAGGCGGCAAGGCTGCACTAGCGGACTTCCCAGGCGCGGGGCGTCAGATCGTCAAGCGGCTGAAGTGCTGCAGCCGCAGGCGCATCGACTGCTGATTCGAGCTGATCGAGGAATTCATCGTCTGAAATCGACGCCGCGACCTCGCGGATGGCACCCGTCGACACAGGGGCGCGAAGCTCGGGCTGTTCGACCGTACGGGATGCGATGACACGGTTGATGCCCGCGCGCTGGAACGAGTAGTCGTGGCCGAACCTCCCCGCGATGACGCCGACGACGAGCCCGCCAACCGCGGCGGCCGCAATCCAGCGCGACGCCGGCCGCGTGCGTGAGCCGATCGGTTCGTGCGGCGCATGGCCGGCCGGGAACGCGATGACGCGCGCGGGGCGACCCTCGTGCTGCAGTCGCGCGAGGATGCGGGCCTGCTGGCGATTGAGCCGTTCAAGTGGAAATGCGGCGTCGGCCTCCGCGTGAGCGGTCTCCGAGACCTCTTCCAGCAGCCGCTGCATGCTGACGCGCCGTGCGTCGCAGCGCCCGCAGGTGGAGAGGTGCTCCTGTTCGGCAGATGACACCGCGTCGAGCATACAGAGCTCGATGAGCCGATCGTCGGAAAGGTGATTCGCTCTCATGGCCACTTCACGCGCGATCCAGCAGGCGCCGCAGCTTGCGGACGGCGCGGAACAGGTGCACGCGCACCGTCGCTTCACTCAACCCGAGCGCCTGACTCACTTCGGCCGTGGTCTGCTCTGCGACATGACAGAGCGTGAACACCGTCCGCTGGCGATCGGGAAGCGAATCCACGGCCGCCGTGATTTCCGTCGCGCGCTCTCTCGATACGAGCCGTTGCTCCGGGCTCGGATCCGGCGCGGTCGGTTCCGCAGGCGCCACCTCGTTGGTCGCCGACATCGGGACGGCCCATCGCAAACGGCGAGATCGCGACTTACGCAAATCGAGGCACGCATTCACCAGGATGCGCGTAAACCAGACTTCAAACGGAAGATCCTCACGGTAGCTGGTGATGTGCGTAAAGACCTTCACGAACGCGTCCTGAACCGCCTCGTCCGCGTCGTGCGCATCGCGCAGGTACTGGTAGGCGATGCGGACCGCCCGCCGCTGCTGACTCGCAACGAGCTCACCGTAGCGTTCGCGCGCCGCATCGCGTTCGCCGACCGCCACGAGACGCTTGATCTCGGCGGCCAGGTGCGAATCCTTCGATAGCGGTGCCTGCGGCGCGAGAGCGCCAGCGGGTGCGGGCGCCCGCCGGGGAGGCGTTCTGCTCATGAAATACGGCTCGAGCGGTTCGGTCCTTTACCGAGGCTCCAACTATACATTACGATTCCATTTTTGTTGGTCGGCCTTCTGCCAGGAGAACCCACAAATGAGCACACAGGTTGAGCGGGCGCACGGTCTCGAGGCCTTAGGAATCGTTCGGTCCGGACCTGTCCACTGGAACCTGAGCCCGGCAGTTCTTTACGAAACTGCTCTCCGGCGCAAGGAAGCGATTCTCGCCGCCGACGGCCCGCTGGTGGCTCGAACCGGCCAGCACACTGGGCGCTCGCCGCAAGACAAATTCACGGTCAAAGAGCCCACTACCGAGCAGAACATCGACTGGGTCTTGAACAAGGGCATCACCGAAGCGAACTTCGACGCGCTGCACCGCGATCTGATGACCTACGTCCAGGACAAGGAGCTGTACGTGCTCGATGCATGGGGCGGAGCCGATCCGGCGTATCGCGTCCCGGTGCGCATCGTGAACGAGTTTGCGTGGCACAACCTCTTTGCGCGCAACATGTTCATCCCCGAGCTCGATCCCGACAAGCGCGCCACTCATCGCCCCGAGTACACGGTCATCGATTGTCCCCACTTCAAGGCGGATCCCGCGCGCCACGGCTCACGGACCGAAACGGCGATTTACGTCCACTACGGCAGGAAGCTCGTGCTGATCGCGGGCAGTGAATACGCTGGAGAGATCAAGAAGTCGATCTTCACCATCCTGAACTACACGCTGCCGCTCAAAGGCGTGCTGTCGATGCACTGCTCGGCGAATGTTGGCGCGGGCGGCGATTCGGCCCTGTTCTTCGGCCTGTCCGGCACCGGCAAGACGACGCTGTCGAGCGATCCGGACCGCGGCCTGATTGGTGACGACGAGCACGGGTGGAGCGATCGTGGCATCTTCAACTTCGAGGGCGGTTGCTACGCGAAGGTGATTAGACTCTCGAGAGAGGCCGAACCGCAGATCTGGGACGCTTCGCGGCGGTTCGGAACGATCCTCGAGAATGTCGTGCTCGACGGCGATACGCGCGACATGGACCTCGATGACATGCGGTACACCGAGAACACGCGCAGCTCCTATCCACTCAGCTTCATTCCCAACGCGATTCCGTCGGGCATGGCCGGCCATCCGAGGAACGTCGTGATGCTGACCGCTGACGCGTACGGCGCGATGCCGCCGATCGCGCGGCTGACGGCCGAAGGGGCGATGTATCACTTCCTCTCGGGGTACACGGCGCGCGTGGCCGGCACCGAGCGCGGCGTGACGGAACCGAAGGCGACGTTCAGCACCTGTTTCGGCGCGCCGTTCCTGCCGCTGAACCCGAACGTCTACGCAAAGATGCTTGGCGAACGCATCGCCCGGCACCAGTCGCGGGCCTGGCTGGTGAACACGGGCTGGACTGGTGGTCCTCCGGGAGTCGGCTCGCGCATGAAAATCGCCTACACGCGCGCGATGCTCGCCGCTGCGCTCAACGGGCAGCTGGACAAGGTCAAGTACCAGAAGCACGACATCTTCAATCTCGATATCCCGACGACATGTCCGGGCGTGCCTGACAGCGTGCTCGATCCACGGAGCACGTGGCCCGACAAGGACGCATATGACGCGCAGGCGAAGAAGCTTGCGGGAATGTTCGTCGAAAACTTCAAGGCCTTCGAGAAGCAGGTCGACGCGTCTGTGAAGGCTGCGGGTCCGCGCGCATAGTCGGTAAAAGAGCTCAATGCCCAGTGCGCAATGCGCAATCAATGAGAAAAGCACAATGCTCAATCGATGAAAGTCTTGCGCATTTCGTATTGCGCTTTGATTGAGCATTCGGCATTGAGCTTTGAGCATTGGGCCTTCCGATGAAGTACGAGCCAGTCATCGGGTTAGAAATCCACGCACAGCTGCAGACCCGCACGAAGATCTTCTGCGGCTGCAGCACCGCGTTCGGCGCACCGCCAAACTCGCAGGTCTGTCCGGTGTGCCTCGGACTGCCGGGGGCCCTTCCCGTTCTGAATCGCGCAGCGGTCGATCACGCGATCAAAGCGGCGCTTGCGCTCGGCTGCGACCTTCAGCCGCTCTCGATCTTCGCGCGGAAGAACTATTTCTATCCGGACCTTCCGAAGGGCTATCAGATTTCACAGTACGAACGGCCGCTCGCCCTTCACGGTGGGCTCGACATCAGCATTGACGGGCGGACCAAGCGCGTCGGTCTGACGCGTATCCACATGGAGGAGGATGCCGGGAAGTCTCTGCATGAGGGCTTTCCGGATTCGGACCGCTGCACCTATATCGACTACAACCGAAGCGGCGTGCCGCTGATTGAGATCGTCACCGAGCCTGACATGCGCTCCGCAGCGGAAGCAGCGGAGTTCTTCGAGCGGCTCCGCGACATCCTGGTCTGGCTTGGCGTCAACGACGGCAACATGGAAGAGGGGAGTCTCCGGTGCGACGCGAACGTGTCGGTTCGCCCGGTGGGGCAGGAGCGGTTCGGGACGAAAGCCGAAGTGAAGAACGTCAACTCCTTCCGTTACCTCGAAAAGGCGCTCGAATACGAGATCGATCGGCAGATTGAGCTGATTGAACGCGGCGGGCGCGTCGTCCAGGAGACGCGGTTGTGGGATTCGGCGGCGGGTAGAACGGTGTCGATGCGCAACAAGGAAGAAGCGCATGACTATCGTTATTTTCCGGAGCCGGATTTGCCTCCGCTCGTGATCAATGAAGCGCGCGTCGCTTCAGTCCGCGAGACGATGCCTGAGCTGCCCGAGGCGCGTCGGCAGCGCTTCATCACCGCGTATGGACTGCCGGCGTACGACGCAGGCGTGCTCACGTCCTCGGCGGAATTGGGCAATTATTTTGAGAAGGTCGCGGCCGCATCAGACAATCCGAAGGCCGCCAGCAATTGGGTGATGGGGGAACTGCTGCGCACGATGAAGGAACGCGGCGTCTCGATCGGTCAGCTGCCGCTGACGCCCACTGCCCTCGCGGCGCTGATTGCGCTCGTGGAAAAGGGCACCATCAGCAGCTCGATCGCCAAGGACGTCTTTGCGAAGATGTACGACACCGGCCGTTCGGCCGACGAGATCGTTGCGGCCGAGGGGCTGGCGCAGAACAGCGACGAAGGCGCGCTGCTCGCGATTGTTCGAGACGTCATTGCGAGGAATCCGGATGCCGCCGCTCAGTTCCGGGCCGGCAAGAGTCAGACGTTCGGTTTTCTCGTCGGCCAGGTCATGAAGGGAAGTGGCGGCAAGGCCAACCCGAAGCTGGCAAACGAGCTCCTCAGACGCGAACTGCAGCAGACATGACGAAAGAAACGGGGTTTGGCGTGGCTCGTTGGGACCAAACCCGGTTTCTTGTTCCGCTGCTTGCGTACTGCGCCGCGGCAGCGGTGACCACCTGGCCGCTTGTGCTCCATCCGCGCGCGCTCCTCGGGGCCACGTCAGGTCCCGGCGATCCGTACCTCAATCTCTGGATTCTCGGATGGGACATGCAGACGCTGCTGTCCAATCCAGCGTCGCTCGTCAACGGCACCATCTTCAACGCGAATATCTTCTTCCCGGCCACGAGCACGCTGGCCTACTCGGATCACCTCCTGCTCCAGAGCCTGCTGCTGGCTCCGCTCTACGCGGTCACCGGTGACGTGGTGCTCTGTTACAACGTGTTGCTGCTTGCGTCGCTCGTTGGCAGCGCGTTGGCCATGCATGTGTTCGTCCGGTCAACCGTGCGGACTGAAGCAGGCGCGTATCTGGCTGGCTTGGCGTGGGGGTTCGGTTCGTTTCACTTCGGCCACCTGATTCACCTGCAACTTCAATCGCTGTACTTTCTGCCGCTCACGTTTTTCTTCCTGCATCGAGTGATTGCGCGGCGCCGCGGCCGCGACGTGGTGTGGCTCGGTGTAACCGCCGCCCTTCAGGCCATCTCGTCGGTGTACTTCGGCATCATCGGCGCGATCGCGCTCGCGGTCGGCGGGTTCGCGCTTGCTGTTGGCGTTGGCAAATGGCGCAGCCTGGACGTGCTGCGTCGGCTGGCGTTCGCGGGGGCGATTGCGGCGATCCTGCTGCTTCCGGTCGCGACGATTTATGCCCGTGTGGCGCAGCGTGAAGGGTTTGGTCGGAATCTCGCCGAAGCCGGTCGAAACGCCGCCTACACCGTGAGCTATCTCCAGGTGCCTCCGGGCAACGTCCTGTACGGACGGACGGGGTTGCTGCGGCAGATCGATTCCGCGATTGCACCGCATCCGCGGACCGGGCCTGAGCGCGAGCTGTTTCCAGGATTCGTACTGATCGCATTGGCGATCGCCGGTGCGTGGCTAGGGTGGCGAAGCGACGCGCGTCCGACGGTGCTGGCAATGGGTGCAGTCGGCGCGATCGGATTCGTGCTCTCGCTCGGCCCGGACGGGGTGCGGCCGCTCTATGCCGCCGCGCATCGGTTCGTGTTTGGATTCGCCGTGATTCGGGCCCCAGCACGGTTTTCAGTGCTGGTGATATTTGCGTTCAGCGCGCTGGCCGCGATCGCCGTTCGCGAACTGCGTTCGCCGCGGCTGCCACTGCCGGCTGGCCGCGAATGCCGCGGACTCGATCTTCCCGTCGTCGGCGTGATCGTCGTGGCGGCGGTGGTGGAACTGTTGCATGTGCCGGTGAGCCTGGTTGCGGCGCCGGCGCAACATACCGATCTCGGCGAATGGCTCGCCCGTGCTTCGGGACCGGGTGCGGTCGCGTTCCTGCCGCTCGATCGTGATGTCGAATCGACGCCGACGATGGTGCAGTCACTCGAACATCGACGGCCGATTGTGAACGGCTACAGCGGTCAACGGCCGGCGTTCTACGGCCCGTTTGCGGACGAAATCAACACCTTCCCGAGCGCCGATGCGCTCGCCACGCTCCACGATAGTCGCGTTCGCTTCGTCGTCACCTCGAAACCACTCGAGCGTGCCGAACCGCCGATCACAGAACGTGCGCGCTTCGACGATGGAACGATTTACGAACTGCAGTGGACACCGGATCTCGAGGCGCGGCTGGTCACGGCCAACGCCGTGGAACCGCCTCCAGCGGGCCCAATTCCGTTTCGTGTCGGCGAACTCGCACGCTACGAGGTGCACTGGGACGGAGCCGGCGTGAGCCTGTCGGCAGGCGATATTTCAATCGCGGTGGAACCGCCCACGTACCGGCTCGTCGTCACCGCGACGACGGCCCCGTGGGTGGCCCGCTTCTTCGAGGCGCAGGACGTCTTCCGCACACGCGTCGACGAAGATCTCCTTCCACGCATCCACGAGCGCGATCAGCACGAGGGTTCCCGCCGCGTGACCAGAGCGTTCGTTTTTGATGGTGCGGCGCGGGTCGTCCGGACGGGTCGAACGCTGGCAGAGGCACTCGATCAGGAAGCGGTGGTGTTGCCAATGGCGCCGCGCGCGCGCGACGCCATCAGCGCGCTGTTTTATCTTCGAACGCTGCCGCTGAGAAACGGCGACCGCATCACGTTTCCCGTGAACGAGGCGGGCCGCAACCTCGTTGCTGAGGTCACGGTCAATGGGCACGACATCATCACGTCGTTGGACAAGAGAGTCGAGGCCATCCGGGTGACGCCGGTACTGCAGAGGCGTGCCGCGGATCGTCAACCGCTGACAGCCATGATATGGCTCAGCAACGACGAGCGGCATCTGCCGCTCGTCCTTGACCTCGACGCCGGTTTCGGTCACATGCGGGTGGACCTTGTGAGTTACCGTCCTTGACCGCTATACTTACTGCATCCAACCGAACAAGTAAGCCTTTGGCCCCGGGTGCACAGGCAGCGTGATCGAGACGCATCATCTCTCGAAACTTTACAGTCGCGGTTTGTACGCGCTGCAAGATCTTTCCCTCACCGTCGAAAAAGGCGAGTTCGTTTTCCTGACCGGTCCGAGCGGAGCTGGCAAGTCAACGCTTCTGCGTCTTCTGCTCGTACAGGATCGGCCAACCGATGGCGAGCTGTTTGTCAACGGCCACGATCTCACATCACTTTCACGCGGCGATGTCCAGGAGTACCGACGCGGCATCGGGTTCATCTTCCAGGACTTCAAGCTGATTCCGACGCGCACCGTGTTTGAAAACGTCGCATTCGTACTCGAAGTGCTCGGCGTGCCGGGCGGGCAGCAGCGGCGACGCGCCTTTCAGGTGCTCAAGTGGGTTGGATTGCAGCACCGCATCAACGCATATCCACGAGACCTGTCGGGCGGAGAGCAGCAACGCATCGCGATTGCACGAGCGCTTGTGAACGATCCTGCGCTTGTCCTCGCCGACGAACCAACCGGCAACCTTGACCCGGATTTGTCGCTCGAAATCATGAACCTGCTCCGTGAGGTCAACGCTGGCGGCACAACCGTGGTTGTGGCGACGCACGATCGCGAATTGATTCGCCTTGTGGGCCGCCGCACGATCACCCTCGATCAGGGACGCGTCGTCGAAGTCACATGAGGGCCATCGATTACGCGCTGCGCCAGGCGTGGGCGAGCTTCTGGCGTTCAGGCACATCGACCGCTTTCGCCGTCCTCGCCATCGCGCTGGCAGCTATGGTGCTCGGAACGTTGCTGCTTGTGACCTGGAATGTCGATCGGGTGATGGCGCAATGGACCGACGCGACCGAGTTCTCCATCTTTCTTCGCGACGAGGCGACGTCGGAACAGCGTGGAGCGGTGGAAACGGCCATCGATCAGAGCGGCGTCAGCGATCGCCGCGAGTACGTCTCGAAAACACAGGCGCTGACGCGCTTTCGAACGCAATTTGCCGATCTCGCGTCGCTCACCAACGACTTCGACGACAACCCATTCCCCGCGTCGGTCGAAGTTCGCGTGCGTCCCGATGCGGCTCGAACCGGGCGGGCGGACACCCTGGTCAGAAGCCTCGCCGCGATGCAGGGGGTTGCCGACGTGCGCTACGACCGCGAATGGCTCACGAGAATGTCGGCCGGTCTGGACGCGATACGGGGCGCGGGGTTTGCCCTTGCTTTATTGATGGCCTTTGCGGCGGCGGTGACCGTTGCCGCAGTCGTGCGGCTCGGACTTCACGCGCGTACCGATGAGATTGAAATCATGAAGTTAGTCGGATCGCCGGTCTCCTTTATCCGTGGCCCGTTCGTGGCGGAGGGGATCCTGCAGGGAGGGCTGGGCGCCGTCATTGCGATTGGCTTGCTTTGGGCCGGATTCGCCCTGGTCCGGGCGTGGTGGGGCGGCGATTTGTCCGCCGTCCTCGATGGAGCCGCCATCCAGTTTCTGCCGGTCCGGCTGGTCGGTCTCCTGGTTGCCGGGGCCATGTCTGTCGGGGCCGCCGGCGGTTTTGCCGCCTCCCGACACGCGGCTTGACCCCCCGGGCGCCCGCCGTTGACAGCCGCCGGAGCCCCCGCTTAGACTGATCGAAACCTCAGATATGCCTGCGTCGAGGAACCGTTTGTCACGCTTCCTGGCCGACTCCCGCCCGCAGTGCGACCCGGTCCTCCATTCCGTCTCTAACTTCTACCGTGAAGAATTTGTGAAATGTAAGCGCTGCCTCGAGCAGCAGCGCGAGTTCTTCTCGGAAGGCGCCATTTCCGATGCTGAACGCGCGCTGACGAAGGTGATGTCGCAGCTCGATCGACTGTGCACCAAAGCCGACGCAGACCAGGTCGTCAGCCGCCTTCTGAGACAATTTGACGTTGTAACCGGTCTTTCAGCCTGGTCGGACCCCCGCCACA
>Ga0070675_100002571_pt1 | contig 13592 bp, 12 predicted proteins | sample KBSM43metaG_FD_65343 | JGI IMG/M metagenome (GOLD analysis project Ga0070675, IMG submission 65343) | Miscanthus rhizosphere microbial communities from Kellogg Biological Station, Michigan, USA - KBS M4-3 metaG | ecosystem: Host-associated > Plants > Roots > Rhizosphere > Soil ...
GCAAACCAGCACCATGCCGATCGTCTTGATTTCGCTTCTCGCCAGCATGTCTATCGGTACCGCTGCCCTCGCCGATCCGGTTTCATCTGCTGGCGCCGAACAGTTTACGCAGAACTGTCAGACCAGCAATCCGGGCTTGGAGCGTCTCGCGTCGGCGATTCAGCGCGGAGACCTCGACTACGTTCGCTCCGCGCTCGATGAGGGGCTGGATGTTAACGAAACGTGGCGAGATGTCCCCGCGCAGATATGCCGGTCTCTGCTCGTGAGAACCGTCTGGCACGGCCGGGCCGATATCTTCAATCTGCTGTTGAAGCGGGGCGCCGATCCCCGGAGGATTCCTGATGACGCGCTCGGCATTCCCATTCGCACGGGACGGCTCGACATGGCGCGAACGCTGCTCGGCCTCGGGCTGAAGCTGCCCAACACGTTCGAGATCGTTCTGGCCGCCATCGAGAGCGGCAACATGACGATGTTCGATCTCGTGGCTTCGTCTGGCGTGACCATCGACCCGTCGACGGTGCCCGCGTGGGCTCTCACCGACGCTCTCACCCTGCATCTGGTCCCGAAGTATTTCCGTCCCAACGACACGCTGCCGAATGTCGGGAACGACGCGTGCACCGTCCAGAGCCTCTTCGGCTTGCGCAGCCCCGAACAAGATGGCTGCGAAGGCACGATGGGACCGTTGTGGCTTCACTTCGTGGTGACTGGCAATATCAAGATGATGGAGCTGATGATCAAGAACGGGGCGGATCTGTCTTTGTCATCCGAAGTCTGGGACAACTCGCAAATGCGGCCGTTCAACGCACTGGACGTGGCCATCAGGCGGAAGGACAATCGGATGACGGACTTGCTGCGGCGTGCCGGCGCGCCAGCGGGAATCTGGGGCAGGAAACCGGTTCGGATCCCCGCCGTCCCCGGTCAACCGGCCGTCCGGAAATAACTGGCAGTCAAGCGGCGAGCGTGCTGCAGAGGAATCTCTGCCAAGTAGCCAGCCGCCTAAACCCCGACGCGAGCCGCTGACGGCCCGGCGGCTCGCCAGCCGCGTGTGCGACGCCGCAACGCCAGGACGGCGAGCGCGACTATGGCACCAGTAATGGCGTTCAGCGGCCAGCGGAGCAGCCGCGCAGGATCGAACGCGCCGACAGCGCCCTCCGCTGCCGCGATGAGCGCATCGGGATCGTAGACGACGCCGCCTTTCATCACCCACTCCACGCGGCGCACATTCGAGATGTCGGTGGACGGATTGCCACGCAGGATGACGAGGTCAGCGCGTGAGCCCACGGCGATCGTCCCGATGTCGTTCTGTCTGAGGAAATTCGCACCGTTCGAGCTGGCAATCTTGATCGCCTGCTCCGGCGTGAATCCCGCTTCGACCAGCAGTTCGAGCTGACGCTGATCGCCAAATCCTGCGACGACGCCGCCCCAGCCCGTCGGATCCACTCCGGCCAGGAGACGGCCTCCGGCTGCAACGAAGGCGCGTTCGAACTCCATCTCCTTGCGCAGCAACGAACCGCCCAGAGTTGCGGACCGATTCCCTGATCCCATGCGCTGCGAGCGGATCGATTGATACTGTTCCCGCAATCTGGGTGAGAGGACGGTGAGTGCCCGCGGATCGAGCGCGCTGTCGCGGGTGGTGAACGTCTCGAAGACGGCAAGCGTTGACGTCACCGATACCCCGTGATTGACGAGGGTAGAGATCGTCTCGGACACCTCCGGGCTCTGAATGTCCAGCCCCGCCAGCTCGCCCATGCTGGCACCCTGGTCGGGACACACACCACGCTCCTTGCCCGAATAGAATTCGGTGTCGACGATCAGTCCGTGTTCCAGATTGTCGATGCCAAGCGCCGCCGCCTGCCGGAAGCCAACCGCACACAGATGGCCGGTGATGCGTAACCCGAGGTCGTGCGTCGTCTGGATCGCGGCACGAAGTTCCTCTGCACGCAGGGTTGGCCCCGCCTTGAACGACGTCGCCCCCGCGTCGGCCCAGGCACGTACGTCGTGGACCACTCCTTCGACGTCAGGCTCGTTGCCGCGCGCCTCCAGGTACGGACTCGTGACATGTACCGTCGGGCCCGGCTCCCGGCCGGCGTCGATGCGCTGCTTCACCCGCAGGTCGCCATCGAAATCGATGGTGCCGGCCGTGCGTATCGTGGTGACGCCGCTGGCCAGGTACAGCTTGGCGAACGCGGACTGCGCGGCGAAGAACTGAAGGGCCGCTCCCGGCGGCTCCATCTGATAGAACAGGTGCTCGTGCATCGCGACGAGTCCGGGGATGGCCGTCCGTCCACGTAAATCCATCGTTGTCGCGCCGCTCGGCACGTGAACGTCGCCAGCAGGACCAACCGCCTCAATGCGGCCGTCACGAATCACGACGGTTTGGTCGGACCGCCCCGGCGCGCCGGTCCCGTCGATGACTCCGACGTGCATCAACACCTGCGGCGCACCACCGGCCCGCTCGAAATCGGATGCGCTCCAACCGCTGCACGACGTATTCAGCAGTGCGAGAAGAACAACGACGGAGCTGACAGCCGGGGACGGCCGGGATCGATGGACGGGGCGCGAGGCGACGGTGACGAGTCGGGGAGGCACAGGCGTGGGATGGTGCAAAGTTCAGGCGCAGCGGGAATCATTCCGCATTGCGACACCCGCCATGTTCCCGTTGCACGATTACATGAACCGGCGATTACGTTTCCGCGCGGTGCCGATACGGTTTTTGTCAGCCTCCAATCAAGGCACGTCCGCGTGTCGGACGCCACCGCTCATGTTGATTGTCGCGTCGCCTTTTAGCCGGCTGGCGAGGCGGCGTGCCGACGCGCAAGGCGATAGTGGTTGATCGCGAGGACTCCACAGGCCAGACCACCGCCGAGAACGAATACGCTCGACGTGACGAGACCAAGACCCACGTACAGGCCGGCGAACAGGGTCAGTTCGAGCGCGGACATGGTCAGCAGAAATCTTCTCGGGTAAGCGAGCCTGCCGTGAATCACTTCGGCCCCCTTGCTGAAGAGAAACCAGTTCCGCAGGTGACGAATATGCACGGTCGCCTGGGCCAGAAGCATCGCCCCGAGCACTCCGGTGTATATGGTGTAATCCGCCCAGGAGACGGCAACGCTCCGCACCAGCCACAGATACCCCGTGCTCGCAATCAGCGCCACCAGGAAGCGTCGGCTGAACTTACGCAAGCCGTCGATGTCAGCCTGGAACGCGGGTGTGATTTCGTAACTGCCTTCGAACACGATGTGATCTTGAGCCCGATACAGACGGGCGCATGTCACCGTCAAGACATAATCGGACACATAGACTGCGGCCCACAGTGTCGGACCAAGCCACGCAGTCGTGAGTAGTTCCTGGAATCCCGGCATTGCTCGCTGACCTCTCCCTACCGCGAATATCGGCGACGGTGCGGCGAGGCAGCAGCCGAGCAACGGGTGGAGGCGTCACCCCCTGGAACACCTCTCGATTAGCCGAGCAGCGCCCCCAGCGCAAAGGGAAACTTTGCCGTAAGTTCTTCAACCGCCGATGCTGGAACTCGGCGTCAGTTCTCCGTCGGGGGCTCGATGTGGTCGATCACCACGGTCTGCAGCAGTTTCGTCGCCGGCTCCAGCTTCAGCCCGAGCTGCTCCTCGAGCGCCGTAAAGATCGACGGTGCAGTACCGGCGTCCGGTGCCGCGTCTGCGCCGGGCCGCGGGGTGACCGCCGTCGTCAGCGTGAGCGCGTAGTACCCCTGCAAGCCGGTCCGATCTTCGACGATGCGCCCGACACTGCTGCTCAGCGAACGGGCAAATGTGGAGAGCAGCGTGCCACCGATAAACACCCGGCCCGGCAGGAACAGCGAGCCACACGTCGCCATGGCCTCGTCTGCTGACGGCGGCGTTGGACGGGACACCACGGGAGCTGCCGAAGCTGCCGCGGCCAGCGCCGCGCAATCGTGCGGGCTCGTCTTCAGTTGCGGCCCGAGCCTGCCATCGGCGCGGGCGAGGACGAGCGCGTAGATCGGCCCTTCACGCACTTCGTTGCGTGCCTCGAGCTTGAGCCGGTGCTTGAACAGGGCGCGCCACATCTCCTGAATCTGGGCCGGTGATGCGCCGGGCGGCGGCTTCACCGTCACGTCGTAGCGATCGCGCCTCGCCCAGTCGGGCAGATTCCGGTACTCGAAGCCTTCAGTGGGCCACGCCAGGGGAAGCAGGTTGAGGATCGAAATGTTCGTGGCGGTGTAAGTGCCATCGGGCAGCCGTCGCGTGTCGCCACTCAACTCACCGCTCACGTTGGGCTTGATGGAGCTGACTTCAAACTCCAGTGATGGTTGAGCGGCGGCCGCCGCTCCGAGAATGCCCAGGACTCCGATGAACGTCGCGAAACGCGACCAATGCGTGATGAATGGTCCGATCACGACGGATTAGACCGACCCACCGCCCTGCTGGTTGGATCTTGTTCTGCTCGCCGGCGAACCAGGGTTGACATGCGACATGTGTCGCGCCTAACATGCGACAACTGTCACATATGCCAAAGCCAGCGACGGAACGCCTGACCCGACGCGAGCGGGAAATCATGAACGCGGTCTTCGCCCTCGAGAATCGGGCGTCCGCCGAAGACGTGCGCGCGAAGTTGACGGCGCCGCCGAGCGATTCGTCGGTGCGCGTCATGCTCGCCAGGCTCGAGCGGAAAGGGTTCCTGCGCCATCAGCAGGACGGCCTCCGCTACATCTATTCCGCCACGATGTCGCCGGCCGTCGCCAAGCGCACGGCGCTGCAGCAATACCTGCACACGTTCTTTGGCGGTTCGCTCAGACAGATGATGACCGCGCTCGTGCGCGAGGGATCGTGGGATGACGAGGACCTCGACGCGCTGAAAGCTGAGATCGAACGGGCACGCAAGGGAAGGAAGCAGCCATGAACGCCTGGTTTGCGGAGATCGCGATCGGAGTAGGCGCATCGTTTGTCACCGCGCTGTTGGCGAAGGCGACGCTGACGCTTGCGGTGGCGCTCGCCGTCACCGGGCTGGCACGCCGGAGCCGCGCGGCGGCTCGACACGTCCTGCTCGTGGCGGCCTTTGCGGTGCTCCTGGTGCTGCCGGCTGCTTCGCTCATGATCCCGCCCCGGGGCGTCACGCTGCCTCGACAGACAGCCGCATTGTCTGCGCCGGTGTCGACCATCGCCCCGGTCATGACGAGTCCATCTCCGGCAGTTGTCGACGCACACGAATCCGTCGATACGTTTCGGATTGAATCGACAGGCGTGACCGCCTCCGCAATTCTGTGGGCGGTGTGGGGAGCCGGCATGTTGCTCGGTCTGCTGCCAGTACTCGCCGGGACGTGGCACTTGCGCTTGCTGCGTCGAGCGAGCTCCGTGTGCGAACGCGGTGAGGCGTTGTCGCACAGGCTGTCAGCCGAAGCCGGAATACGGCGGGCTGTCGCCGTGAGAGTGCACGAATCGATTCCAGGTCCGATGACGTACGGCATCCTTCGGCCGGTCGTCATGTTGCCGCTCGATGCCACGGCCTGGAGCGAAGAGGAGTTGTGCCGCGCGATGATTCACGAGCTCGAGCACGTGCGGCGCGGCGACTGGTTGAGTCTGTACATAGCGCGTATTGTCAGAGCGCTGTACTGGTTTCATCCGCTCGTGTGGATCGCCTGGAGGCGTTTGAGTCTCGAGGCAGAGCGGGCATGCGACGATGCCGTCCTCAGGCGGAGTGAAGCAGCCGCTTACGCCACTCAACTCGTCCTGCTGGCGGAGCGTCTTGCCAGCACTGCCACACCGCCGCTCCTGGCCATGGCGGCCTGCCGCGATCTGAGCACTCGCGTGCGCGCGGTTCTGGACGGGGCACAGGCGCGCGGTCGCGCGGGAGCACTACCCGTGGCCACGGCGATCGTCGCGGCTGCACTGTTCATTGCCGCCGTGGCGCCGCTGCGTGCCGTGCGTCAGGGACAGGCGCCTTCGGACGGCGCGCAGCAACCGCCGCTGGCTTTCGAGACCGCATCAGTGAAACCCAACAAGTCCGGCGCCGAGGAGCGGTACATACGGATAGACCCCAGTGGAGCCAGTCTCACGGTGGTGAATTTGCCCTTGCGACAACTGATCACATTCGCCTATCAAATTCAGAGTTTCCAGCTCCAGGGAGGGCCCGACTGGATGGCTTCCGATCGCTTCGACATCCTCGGCAAGCCCACGCGTGAGGTGCCGGGGACGGGGGCTTTCTTCGACGGTTACGAACCGCTGAAGATGATGCTGCGGACACTGCTGGCAGATCGGTTCAAGCTGGTGATGCACAAAGAGACGAAGGAGCTGCCGATCTTCGAGCTCGTGCTCGCCAGGCAGGATGGCAAGCTGGGTCCGCAGCTTCGTCCCGCCGCGGTGGACTGCGCGGCGCGCGCAGCCGCGGCCAGAGCAGGGACGCCGCCGCCTCCGTCGCCCGGCCCGCCGGGCCCCGGCTCCTGTGGTATCAACATCAACCCTGTCCGGCTCAGTGGCGGCGGCGCGACTCTGACGATGCTGGCCGGCATTCTCGAAGGACCTGCGCAGCGCCTGGTGGTCGATCGCACCGGACTGACGGGCAACTGGGACCTCGAGGTCAAGTACACACCCGAACGGTCGCAGCTGCCGCCGGGCGTCGAGCCGCCGGTGCCGATCGATTGGAACGGCCCGTCGCTGTTCACCGCGCTCGAGGAACAGCTCGGGCTGAAGCTCCGTCCCGCGCGCGGGCCGGTGGAAGTCCTCGTCATCGACTCGGTTCAGCAGCCCACGCCGAACTGAATGGCGTCGGAGACGACCGACCGATCTACTTGCTCAGGGGCTTCCGCGAATAGACGATCGCGTGGTGGTTGCCGCAGTCGATCTTGTCGGGCAGACCGTCCGGCCGTCTGACGTTGAGCGTGCGCCATACCGTCAGCTCGTCGCCGTTCTTGTTGAGGATGTAGACCTCGCGCATCACGTTGGCGAAGCCGCCGGGACGTTGTTGGGTCGTGGTGACAGCGAGCCACCCGGCGTCAGTGGAAGCGGTGGCGGTACCGCCGGTGACCAACACCGTTTGGCTGCCGTCCAGTTTGACCTCGCCGATTGGCATCAGCGTCTGACTCGAGACGCCCTGGAAGAACCTGTCCGCCTGGATCGAGATCTCCGCTGGTGAGACGCTCAGCTTCATCCCATTGCTCGCGGGCACGCCGCAGATTCCGCCCCAGCCCTTTTCCGGCACGCGTTCCCACGTTCCGTCGAGCCGGGTGATCTTGTCGGTAAGCGGAATTTGCTGCGCGGCGAGCCGCGGTGATGCAGCCACCATCGCGGCGACCGCGACCGCAACGATACGCATGGCGGTTCGCATCGGTGAAGGATACAGGGGGCTTGTTACCGGCCTGTTACCGAATGCGTGTAGCTGCGTTGATCGATCCGACATTCCAGGATGTACGCGTCTTCCACCTGCTGGAGGTTGCTGACACTGGCGCGCCAATATTGTGCCCGATGCGAGGTCGTCATTCGCAGCACGACCGGCGGTCGCGAATCGTAGCGCCGTAAGAGCGGCTGAGACCGTGACCAACCTCCGGTGGTCTAATGGTTATGCCTTCGGATGCTGATCCCGAGACCATCACTTCTCCTGGCCGTCGTGGCGTTGTTCATGCCTCACGTTGCAAAGGCAGAGTGCATCGTCGCACCGCCCAGTTTTTTCGCCGAGCATTCCAGCGTTGTGTTCAGCGGCACCGTGATGAGAGTTGATCCGGTGGACGCGTCCGCGCGCACGAACGGAAGGGCGCAGTTCGTGACGTTCGACGTGGACCGGGTTTGGAAAGGCGAAGTCCCCAGGCAATTCAACCTTTACTCGTTCACCCGATCCTTTGAACGCTACCCGCTACAGGCGGGGACGCGGTATCTGGTATTTGCGCATACGCCGACCGAGGAAGAACGAACAGATCTGAACCTTGGCCAGCGCCAGACTGTGGTCATCGGACAATGCGGAGACGGGACTAAACAGTTCACGGAGATCTCGCTCCAGGAACTGGCAGAACTTGGGCCCGGGGCCGCTCCACGCCGCTAACGCGTTCCCGCCGACCCTTCTATAATCGGCTCGGATTGATGGCGCTCCAACCAGGCAGTGGACTGAGCGCGAGCCTTCAACAATGAAGAAACGATCCGTGCCCTGCGTCAGCGCGGTACTCGCCGTCGCGCTGGCGACGTCGATTGTCTACGCCCAGCGCGGTCCGTCGGCGCAGCCCAATTACGACGCCTTCTACGAGCCCGGGCCTGATTCCCTCGTCCGACGCGGTGTGCCGAAGGGCAAGGTCGCCGGCCCCTTCAAGCTGCCGTCCGAGGTGTTTCCCGGCGTGGCGCACGACTACTGGGTCTACGTGCCCGCGCAGTACGACGGCAAGACCGAGGTCAGCCTCATGGTCTTCAACGACGGCGCGACCTACATGCAGCCCGACGGGTATTACCGCGCCGTCAACGTGCTCGACAACCTGATCTATCGGCACGAGCTACCGGTGATGGTGGCGGCGTTCATCGATCCGGGGAAATTCACGGCTGATGACCGCTCGAACCGGCAGGCCGAGTACGACCCGGTCACCGATCGCTATTCGCGCGTGATCGTCGGCGAGCTCCTGCCGAAGCTCTACGCCGAGTACCGGATCTCGCGCGATCCGGATCGCCATGGCATCGCCGGCTGGAGTTCGGGCGCCATTGCCGCGTTCACGGTGGCCTGGGAGCGGCCCGATCAGTTCCGCAAGGTACTCAGTGGCATCGGCACCTATGTCGATCTCGCCGGCGGGCACGTGTACCCGGAGAAGGTCATGGCGAGCGAGCGCAAACCGATCCGCATCTTCTTGATCGACGGACGCAACGACAATCGGGGCCTGAACGCCGACGGCCAGTACGATCCGAAGCGCGACTGGTTTTATCAGAACGTGCGGCTGAAGGATGCGCTCGTCGCGAAAGGCTACGACGTCAACTACGCCTGGGGCATGGGCATCCACAGCCACGACATGGGCGGCGCGATGCTGCCGGAGATGATGCGCTGGCTCTGGCGGGACCATCCGGTTTCGGTCGATCCGAACGACACGACGGAGCGATCGTTTAGAAGCGGAAGGTCCGCTGCGCCTCCCGCGGCTCCGCCCCCCGGGGCGAATCCGGGGCCACGCTGAAGCAGCGCCGGCCGACCCTGCAAAGGAGGCGGCAATCGAACGGTGCTAGCCTGAAGCCATGCTCCGTCTGCTGATCTGCCTGCTTCTAACACCTGTCGCTGCGCTGGCGCAGAGCGCCCCCGCGGCTCAGAAACCACCCGCATCCGCCCCTGCTGCACCGAAGCCGGCTGCACCGAAGCCAGCCGCTCCCGCTGCAGTCGCACCGAAGCCGTTGGCTGCCGGAAAGGTGCCGGCGCGTACCGCCGCACCACTGACTGACGACCAGAAGCCGGTCTACGCGCTCGGGCTCCTGATGCAGCGTTCCCTGAATCAGTTCGACCTCAGCGCTGCCGAGCTCGACATCCTCAAGCGCGCCTTGTCCGACGCCGCCGCCAACAAGCCCGCGATCGATATCGACGAATGGGGACCGAAGATTGAAGCGTTCGCCGCTGCCAGGGCCGAACGCGCGACTGCGCGCGAGAAGGCTGCATCGGTTGCGTATCTGACGAAAACTGCGGCGGAGGCAGGTGTGGTCAGAACCAATTCCGGGCTGATTTATCGAGACCTGTCTCCCGGCACCGGTCCGTCTCCGACGGCGAACGATACCGTGAAGGTTCACTACCGCGGCACGCTCATCAACGGCACGGAGTTCGATAGTTCGTATAAGCGGAACGAGCCGGCGCAGTTCCCGCTGCGCGGCGTGATCCCGTGCTGGACCGAGGGCGTGCAGAGAATGAAGGTCGGCGGCAAAGCACGACTGGTGTGTCCGTCGGACCTCGCCTACGGTGACGCGGGGCGTCCTTCCATTCCCGGCGGCGCGGCGCTGGTGTTCGAGATCGAACTGCTGGAGATCATCGCGGCGGCGCCCCAATGAGAGCCGGGCTCCGTCAACCGCCACATACGCCCGGCCAGACGTTCTCATACATGGGCTAGAGCGGGCACCGTCTTGCATTGACCGGATCGACGTTTTGAAGTTCCGACCGACTCGAGGGGGAAACGAATATGGTTGAGCGGCGGAACTACTGGACCCGTGCTGCAGTGAGTGCCCGGATCGTGAAGTGGCTCAAGAATCATCAAGGCGGGGAGTTGCCTCCTGACGATCCGACGATTGCCGAACGCGTCCTGAAATGGCTCGCTGCCCGGGGGCTGGCCAGGAAAGAAAGCGGGACGTGGAAGCCAACGCCACCGCTGATACATCCAGCCACTCTCAGCAAAGTGAAGGAGGAGGACGTCTAGGCTCCTCCCGCACGCTTCTAGTCCGCGACCGGTGCCTCGACGCTGTCGATGACGACGACGGTGGCGGCGTCTTTGGTCGAGTCGAGCTTGAGCCCGAGTTGTTCGTTGAGCGTCGTCATCAGCGACGAGCCGTCGGACTGCGGGATGTTCGCGGCGGCCGCCGGGATGTTGGCCCCCATCTTCTGGGCCAGGCCCAGCACCATCTGCAAGTCCAGTTTCATGGCGAAATCGTAGCGGCCAGTCAGCCCGGTCTTGTCGCGCACCGGACGACCGGTGAACTGCGCGAGTATCTCGACGATCTGCTTCATCTCCTGCCCGTCACCGCGCATCATCAGGTTGAGCGGCCCGCCCGACGGATCCGTCGAGACCGAGCACGGCTGGGGTTTGCCCAGGAAGCTGGCCACATCGCCCTTTGCCAGCGCCGCGCCTTGCTGGGCAAGGACCTCGTCGGGCTTCGAGCAGTCGGACTTCGATGGCTTGAGTTCGGGGCCGAGGCGGCCGTCGCTGCGTGCGAGCACCAGGTCGTAGACGGGCAGCTCGCGCGTCTCGGTGTGCGTCTTCAGCTTGAACCGGTCGGCCAGCAGCGTCCGCAGCAATTGCGGCAGTTCTTTCCCGATGAACGCGACAGGCGCCTTGGCCGTGATGTCGTACTTCGCCGCCAGCAGGTCAGGCGGCCCGCCGGTGAGCTGGGCCTCCTGCTTCAGCTCGAAGGCCGCCATGATCAGCATCCGCAGCGGCGTATTCGTGGCCGTCAACCGGCCACCTGGCTGCGGCAGCATCAGCGCAATCTGGCTGAGCGGGTTCGCCGGATCAGGATTCGGGTTGCTCGGCTTGACCGAGGCCACGTCGAAGGCCACCACCGGGGCAGCCGCGGGGTCCTGCGCGAATGCGGTCGTCGTCGTGAGCAGGATAACCAGGGCGAAGGTACCCGTTGAGCGCATGTTGTTCATATCTACCTTGTGACTCTCACTTAGTTAGTCGCGCCCGAGCGCGTGTTTCTTACGTACCTTAGAACAGACGTCATTCCGGTGCGGACGAACCGCGAGGGTCGAGAGCACCCACCAATCTTCCTATGTATGACGGATGCGGCCGTACGACCAGGGCGCCAGGCCGCTGGCCATCAGGGGCAGCAACGCCGGCCACACGACCGACATGGCATGCATCGCAGACATCCCGGCAAGCTGCACGCCGGCGATGTGCAGCACTGTCAGCCATGCCGCGGCGAATGCCGCCGAGAGCGCGACGGCGCCGCTCGCGTAGCGAGTGGTCAGCACGTGCTCCGCGAAGCCGCTCCAGAAAACATAGATGGTCGTAGACACTGTCGCGACGGCGGCGATCCAACGCATGGCTCGGTGGACGACGTCGAGATGGAGCTGCGATGCGGTTTTGGGATCCACGCTGACCGCCACCCCCAACCAGACGAAGAAGACACCATAGAGCAACAGCAGACAGACCGCGACGGTGATGGGACGGCGATAGCGTGTTCGGAGCGCTCCGAGCGCCGCCCACGACGCCACCCAGACGACAACCCCGACCGCCGCCACGATCCCGAGTGCGAGCTGCTCGTATCCGGTCAGCGCTGCGAAGGCGTCTGTGATGACAGACCGCCGGCTGCTCAGAGGCACGCCCCAGATCTGAACGAAGACCGCGTCGCCCAGGAGTGGAATCGATATCCAGAAGCTCACGGCGATCGCGATGAGCCCGGCCAGGACGCAGGCCGACTTCACGAGGAGTTTCAGGACGGCCAGTTGCGCGGTGCCGTACGCCTGAGTCGCCTCGAATGGGCTGACGTACGTGCGCCCTTGTCTCCAGCGAATGCCGAAGGCATTCCCCCCGAAGAAGATGACCGTGACCAGTGACAACGGCGTCAGGAAGAGCGGCGGCGCCGATCGGACGTAGAAGCATTCCGCGATCGGGCACTTCACGTCAGGGTCGGCATTGATCGAAGCATCGATGGGCCCGCTGACCGCCGACACGAGCAGAATCACGATCGCGAGCGCCACGCCGATCGTCAGCGCGGGCATTCCGTTGGACTTCAAATCCAGCCACACTTGCGCCCGCGTCGCCGACGAGGTGGGACATGGAACGCGGAACAGGCCGACGAGCCAGTCCCACAATCCGCCATCTGGAGTCCGAGTGATGACATCCGCCAGGGCACGGGGGGCTGCAGCCAGCGGACCCGAATCGCCGCGACGGTGCCACCTGACCATGACAACCGTGACGACGAAAGAGGCCAGGCCAATCAGCGCGATCCAGGCGTAGTCGGTGCGTGGGAAGTCGAACAGCGTTGGCCACAGACGCGGAGGCCAGTCGAACTCGTCCGGGACCTCCACGGCGGTAATGCGATCCATCCCCCCAACAAGAGTTTTCACGACGGCAAACATCGCGACGCACACCTGGAACACCCTGTTGCGTGTCGACCAGGCCGCCATCATCAGGACCACGGCGAGGCCCGCAATCCACGCGGCGACGGGCAGCAGCGGGAACGCATAGCCCGAGGTCACCCGCAGGACCATCGCCGACGCGAGGTATATCGCCATCGATACGGCGGTGAGATACGCCATCGGCAGACCGACCATCACTGACGTTCGAACTGGACGGGTATAAGCGAGATAGAGCGGAAAGCCTGGTCGGCTGCCATTGAGCTTCGCCATCGACAGCCACCCAACGAAGTGCGGCAGGACGATGACGATGAGGGCGAATGCCGCGACGTGGTCGTTGAGGCGCTGATAACTCGCCGGATTGTCGGCCGGTCCAAAGGCAACGCCCAGGAGCAATGCGGCCACGCCGACGCCGAGCGGCAGAGCAAGCCTCCACGCGATCTCGGCGCGCGTCACCCGCCAGAGTTCCCACAGCATCGCGGACGTGGGCGAACGCAGCGTCATGCCGCTTCCACCTGCTGACGATTGCGGCCGGTGCGCGCCAGGAAAATTTCTTCGAGCGTGGCGTCGCGCGATTCGACGACCTCGCCGCCGAGCGCGAGGACCGAATGATGGAACTGCTCGATCGATCCGCTGTGGACGACGCTCCAGGAACGGCCGCCGCCTTCCATCGCCAGAGCCGTCGCGAGAACGGGCGGCTGATCGAAGTGCTCGACGAATCGCACGTGGCTGCGCTGATAGCCGCGGCGCACATCGTCCAGGGCGCCGCTCAGCGTCACACGGCCGTGATCCATCATCGTCACGTGGTCCGACATGCGCTCCACTTCGTCGAGCAGGTGTGACGAGAAGATCACCGTGCGCCCGTCATCCGC
>Ga0070675_100002572_pt1 | contig 13592 bp, 14 predicted proteins | sample KBSM43metaG_FD_65343 | JGI IMG/M metagenome (GOLD analysis project Ga0070675, IMG submission 65343) | Miscanthus rhizosphere microbial communities from Kellogg Biological Station, Michigan, USA - KBS M4-3 metaG | ecosystem: Host-associated > Plants > Roots > Rhizosphere > Soil ...
CTATTACGACATCAAACTCACCGGTATGTGCGCGATAGTACAAGCTGTCCGCGGAATGAGGTCCTGAAACGCGAATTCCTTCCTTCGAGCATTGCTGGACAGCAGGCGTGAGCAGGTCGAGTTCTTCGCGCCCGAACAGACCGCCTTCTCCGGCATGTGGATTAATTCCAGCAATGGCAATCGAAGGATCCGGAAAACCAAATCTGCGAAATTCGTCGGCCGCCAGACGAATGAGATCGATGTAGAGCGCGGTCGAAAGTTTCGACAGTGCATCACGGAGAGAGAGATGTACCGTGGCGAGAACCACCTTGAATGTCGGAGTAAAGAACGCCATGGCGAAACGCGTGACTTCGGCCAGATCAGCCAGAAAATCCGTCTGCCCCTTGAATGAGCCTCCAATGGCTTCCTTGTGGACGGGCGCCGTCACGATTGCGGCGATCTGCCGGCGCAATGCGGCATCGCTCGCGGCTTTCAGATAAGCGATGGCCCGCTCGCCTGCGGCTGCCTGGATGTCTCCCCACGGAATAGGGCAGGTCGCCCCTGGGACCTCGATCAGATAGAGAACAGAGATATCCGTCGCCTCCTGCGGCGTGTGGATCCATTGATGCGGAAATCCGTCGCCGAAGCGAACGTAGTGCCTGTCGAAGGCCTGACTGTCCGTGTAGAGAATCCATCGGGCCTTTTCGGCGACAATCGGCAGCGCCTTGAGAGTAACTTCAAGGCCAATTCCGGAGGGGTCACCCGACGAAATCCCGATGATGGGTTGCATGAAGAACTGACAGTGAACGGAGACTAGTCGTTCTCTTTGTCTTCGTTCTCCTTATACATGTATTTGATGTAGTGCTTGAGCAGCAGAATGCTCGGCTCGGAGTCGCGGCTCAGCCGAATCGAATTCCTGTCGTACCAATCGATTGTTCCCTTGATTGTTTCCCCGTCCTGAAGAACCACGACCATCGGAGTCTTGTTCTGCATCTGCTTGACGTAATAAAAGTTCTCGGCGTTCGTTTGTTGGTTGGGAGTCGGGGGCCGGCGCCGAGGAGGCTTTACGGGAAGCTGATCTTTGATCTGCGTAAGACTAGGGCGTATCAATTTGCGATTAGACATTTCTTCCTCACGATGTCGGGTCACTTTTGAAGGTATCCGGAACAGAATGAACGCGCAGGATTGCGATTCGAATTAAGGGAAAGTTTATCGGCTTTTCCCAATGTTGTCATTTGCTATTTTGGCGATCGCCGCATTGGATGTGAGAGCCAGAACGTCGGTCAGCATCCCGCGATTACCATAAGTGTTAAGGTGAACTTCGATTGTCCGAAGGAATTCGGCGATACGGACAAACTGTGGCGGAGAAACCTCCTCGGCCAGTTTGCGTAGACGCGGTTCAAGGTCAACGTTGACGATGCGTTTGTTGAGCCCTTCCTGCATATACAGAAGATCCTCGAGCAGAACGGCAATCATACTCAGGTTCGGTTCAAATTCATTCTTTGAGCGGGCAATGTCTGCGCTGACCGCAAGCAGATCTCGAAACTGTTCATCTTTTGCCCGCACCGCTGTTTCGAGGAAATCGAGTGCGTCTTCGCGTCGTTGGCGCAGTGCCGGAAGATCGAGGATCTTCAGAGTACCGATGCTGCCGCGAGACCATCGCAAAGCCAGTTCCTCTCCACCGAAGCGGCGCATTTCTTCCAGCGTGAGGGGCGCGAACGCGTAGGTCTGACAACGCGACCGCACGGTCACCGGCAGCGACTGAGGACTCGCAGACAACAGAATGAAATGGCTGTCTTCCGGTGGCTCTTCCAGACCCTTCAGCAGAGCGTTCGCCGATGAGAGATTCAATGCATCTGCGGGATCAATGATGAAGATCTTGTGACGCCCTTCAAGGGCACGCAATCCCAGTGTCACGAGCAAAGCCCGGATCTGGGCAATCTTGATTTCAGCGGCATCTTCCTCGAGCCCGATCATCAGGACATCCGGATGAATTCCTGCATCGATCTTGCGGCACGTGTTGCACGCATCGCAGAAATCGTCAGGCCCGCCCTCCGGACAATTCAGCGCCTTTGCAAGCATCAGGGCACAGGTCCGTTTGCCCACGCCGTCTGGCCCTGAAAAAATCAGTGCGTGGGGGAAGCGTTCCTCTCGCAGCCTGTGACGCAACCGTTCGACGATCTTCGCGTTTCCGATGAAATCATTGAACCGCATATCAGAATCCGAGAATCTTCAAAACGTCCTGATGAACAGCGTCTATGGAGCGGTTCGCAGCAATCACCCGAATGCGGTTCGGCTCGCGGGCGGCCAGGTCCAGATAGCCATTCCGTATGCGCGTGTAGAAGGGGACTTCTTCCATTTCAAATCGGCCTTCGTCGTCGTTGCGCTTGCTGTTTCTCGCCCGAGCCCGCGCGAGACCGATTTCGGGCTCGATATCGAGCAGGATCGTTATTTCCGGACGGCGCTCGCCGCACACGAGATCGGTCAGTTTTTCGATGAAATCAATAGGAATGCCGCGGCCGTAACCCTGGTACGCCATGGAGGCGTGATAGAAACGGTCGCAGATGACGACCTCGCCCTTCTCGAGGGCGGGCTCAATCTTCTCCAGGATGTTCTGACTTCGCGAAGCATAGAAGAGCAGCAGTTCCGCGGCCGCTGTCAGATGGATAGTCTCCGAGTGGAGAAGAATTTTACGGATGCCTTCGCCGACCGCTGTTCCACCGGGCTCCCGCGTCACACTGTGAGCGATCCCACTTGTGGTTAGAATGTCGGAAAGCAAAGCGATTTGTGTCGTCTTTCCGCAACCTTCGATTCCTTCAAAACTAACAAACCGTCCGTGCTTCATTGGCGTGCCAGGCCGGGTATTGTAGCAGAACCTCCGCGGACTTCAGGGTCTGCTTAAGGAGGTCTTCGACCTGGAGCCTGGACTCGACCTGCTCGATCTGTTCAATACGCGCTCGCGTCTCGGGATGCTTGGGAACGAAGAGAGAACAGCAGTCCTGATCGGGCTGAATCGAGATTTCGTACGTGCCGATACGTCGCGCAATATCGATAATTTCGTTCTTGTCCTCGCCGATCAGCGGACGGAGGATCGGCATGGTCACGGCACGCGAGACCACATCGATGTTCTCGATTGTCTGAGACGCCACTTGGCCGACACTGTCGCCCGTGACGAGCACGCGTGCCTTTTCACGCCACGCGACCTTCTCCGCGATTCGCATCATGTAACGCCGGTAGAGAATGACACGCGTTTCCGCTGGAGTTTCCACCATGATCTGCCGCTGAATCTCTGCGAAGGGCACCAGGTAGAGCCTGGCGCGCAGCTGGTACTGCGACAACAGCAGCGCCAGTTGCTTGGCCTTTTCCTGAGATTCTTTCGTCGTATACGGGAAGCTGTGGAAGTGGACGAAAATCGCTGTGCAGCCGCGCTTCATCATTTTCCAGGCGGCGACGGGCGAATCGAGGCCGCCCGACAAAAGGACCACAACTTTGCCGCTGGTCGATGCCGGCAAACCTCCGAGTCCGGGGAATCTATCGAGGTAGATGTAGGCAGCTTTGTCGACAACCTCGATGGAGCAGGTCATCTCTGCATTGCGGAGGTCGACTCTCTTTCCGCAGCGCTCCTTGAGATACCCCCCTACACGCTGATTAATCTCCACCGAAGTGTGCGGGAAATTCTTGTCTCCGCGCCGGGTATCCACGCGGAACGAATCGAATTCCCGATTCTGAGCGAGGGCCCATGCATTCTGCTCCATGGCTTCCAGTGAAAGGGGCGACTTCCAGGCTTCGGAGAAATGCGACACGCCTGGGACAAGCGTCATACGCCGAAGGACTTCGGGAACGTTGGACTCCGGTTTGAGGGTGACCAGCAGCCGTCCGGAAATTCGTCGAACTTCTCCACAGCCGCAGTCAACCAGAGTAGTTCGAAGGTTCTGGCAAAGGCGCTTTTCGAAGAAATCCCGGTTGCCCTTCTTTAAGCCCAGTTCGTGGTAATGAACGACAAGAAATCGGTCCACATCAGCATTATAATGGGCTGTTTGCGGCTTTGGGAGCAGTGACTCCTCGGTTATGCTAGGCAAGGCATGTCAGATACTTACTTCCAGAAGGGATTTGGGTTAAAGGCCACCGTCGGACCGGTTCTGGCTCAGAGCTATCGGAGCACCGCCGTCGAACAGCTCAAGGAACTGGGATACGACGCTGTTGCGGGAGATCTGCGCGTCAAGCTGGCCCGGGAATTTGGCTTTTGCTACGGAGTCGATCGCGCAGTCGAATATGCGTACGAAACGCGCGAGCAATTTCCGAGCAACCGGATTTTTCTCTGCGGGGAAATCATCCACAACCCGGACGTCAACAGCCGCCTGCGGGCAAAGGGAATCATTATCCTCGGCGATTCCAAGGATCCCGTGCTGCGCTTTGCCGAGGTTCAGAAGGATGACGTTGTCATTCTTCCTGCTTTCGGGGTCACAGTTGCAGAGATGGATCACCTGCGGGCAAAGCACTGCGTGCTGGTCGACACAACCTGCGGCAGCGTCCTGAACGTCTGGAAGAAGGTTCAGCGGTGCGCCCGCGATGGATTCACCGTTGTCATACATGGCAAGCACTACCATGAGGAAACCCGCGCGACGGCTTCCCAGGCGCAGATGTACAGCGGTCGATATCTCTGCCTCCGGGACGTTGCGGAAGCAGAAATCGTCTGCAAATTCCTTCGTGGAGAAGCGAGCGCGACCACTGTGCTGGAACACTTCCGAAATGCTGCAAGTCCCGACTTCGACCCGATCCGTGACCTTCAACGGATCGGCTTGGCGAATCAGACGACCATGCTGATGACCGAGAGTCTTGCTATCCAGGAATTATTGCGCGCGGCGATGAAAGACCGCTACGGCCAAGAGGCTCTCGACTTTCGTTTCAGCGCTTTCGATACGATCTGCTCGGCAACGCAAGATCGTCAGGACGCAGTCATGGCGATGCTGGCAGCAGGGGATCTCGACGTCATGGTCGTGATTGGCGGATACAACAGCAGCAATACGCAGGCGTTGGCGCAGATGTGCGCATCGCGCCTGCCGACTTATCATATCGACGCGCCAGGCTGTATCGAGGAGGCGGGAATTCGCCATCGCCCGGTTCGCCAGGCTCTGGAGATCGTCACAGCGAACTGGCTGCCCGAAGGCACCCTCACGCTGGGTTTGACTGCGGGTGCCTCCACACCGGATAGTGTCGTTGGAGATGCGCTGGACCGGATTCTTGCTTTAAGAGGAAAGACTGCCGTGGACCTGACTCGTCACGTCAGCTACGTACCGTAATGCAATTGTCTACGATGACACGGCCCGCAAAACTCAAACTGATCATGGCCCCGCAACGCCGCTTCGAGGCGTTCGACGTTGCCGCCAGAATCACCGAAGCCGGTGATCTTCTCCGGCGTTACCAGCGAGTGCTTTTTATCTCCCCGCATACAACGGCAGGCTATCTGGATCGCAGCCTCGCGATGCGGATGCACAATCGTTACGATCTGCTCTCGCAGTTCTTTCGCGCGTTCCGCGCCTTGTTTCCTGAAGGCGCCGCTTACAGCCACGACAAGATGGACCTTCGCACGGAGCTCACAGACGCCCAGAAGATCATCGAACCGCGCAACGGAGATTCGCACCTGACCTTTATAGGCGCCCGAATGCGCAATTGCGTTGAGCATCGCACGAACCCATCAAACCCATCTGCCCCCGTCTATTTCATCGATCTCGACGGAACTACGGAGGCGTTCCGCCGCGAGAGAAAGACGACAATCCTGGGTTTTGACCGCGAACGCCCGGTCGCGCGCATGTCGATCAGCGTTCCGGTGTCGAAGCATCCCATCGATTCCATCAATCTTGCCGATCCCCGGCTGGGAATGCTGGAATCCGTTGATGATCTCCTCCGCCGCCTCGGTGTAGAGCACGCAAGAGTGGACCTGATCGTCGACGCCGCCGAGCGTAATGTCGGCCTGACGGTGAACGAGTACGAAACGCTACTGATTCAGAACGATCTTGTGGACGTGCTGAGGGACCCCCTCCGGTTCGCGCGCATCAAGGGCCGAAACATGATCGACGATCCGCTGTCGATTCCTGCAAAGACCCTGAGTTATGCACAATACGATGCCGTGAGAATTCTGAATTCGATGATGGAAGCACTGGGGATCGATCAGTCTTCGCTTGAGCGTCTCGTGGCGAAGATGCTGTCACTGCCTGCACGCTGCTTCTTCCGCTCGCGCCGTGTCAGTTTTCTCGCAACATGCGACGAGGACCAGCCGGCATCTCAGCTTGTTCGGGGTCCGTATCAGAGCCCGATCCTGGTTCAATGGCAGTCCGCTGAAAAACAAGCCCGCAACATTGACGTAACAATCAACGAACTCATCTGAAGGTGACGTTTGGCCCCGGCCCGCAACAGATCCCCTAAAATTCGAGCATAGAGGCCATGGTTCGGATGTGCTGCCCCGACAGCGACGGTCCTTCGGCAAATACCTCTTAGACCTCAGCAAGCCGGAAATCGAGGCCCCGACAGGGTCTCCGGAAGGCATCTCTGCTACAATGCCCCCTATGAGAGCTATCTGGAAAGGTCATATCAGTTTTGCGCTGGTCACCATCCCGGTATCGCTGTTTAGTGCGACGAAGGGTAAGGAGATCTCCCTTCATTACCTTCACAAAGGCGACCTCAGCCCGGTTTCCTACAAGCGTTTCTGCGATGCGGAAAACAAGGAAGTGCCGTGGGAGGAGATCACGCGCGGGTACGAATACGAAAAGGATCAGTACATCGAGATCACGGACGAAGATCTGGAAGGCGCAGATACTCAGCTGACCCGGACCATCCAGGTTCTCGAGTTTGTCAGTGAGTCTGAGATCGATCCCGTCTACTTCGACAAGCCGTACTATCTCGAACCCCAGAAAGGCGGAGAGCGCGCCTACGCGCTGATGCGTGAAGCGCTCGCACATTCTGGAAAAGTTGGCATCGCCAAGGTGGTGCTGAAATCGCGGGAACATCTTGCTGCGGTTAAACCCGTTGGAAAGATGCTGATGCTCGGAATGATGCGCTTCGCGCACGAGATCGTCGACCCGGCGGGTCTTCAGCTTCCCGATGCAATCGTTCCTCAGGGCAAGGAGATGGACCTCGCACGCACGCTGATCGACACCATGACAGACGCGTTCGAGCCCACAAAGTACAAGGACGACTATCACGACAAGGTTCTTGAAGTGATTCAGGCAAAGGTTGCCGGCGTGGCGCCGCAAGCTGCCAAGGCTGCCCCCGCAGGCCCCGGTAAAGTCGTCGACCTCATGGAAGTGCTCAAGCAGAGTCTGGTGGAGACTCAGAAGAAGGAGCCCGTCAGTTCTGGCTCCGGCCCTCGCTCTCGCAAGGCTCGATGACCGGCGTTGCCGGAAACTACAACCACATCCTCGCACGCATTGGGAACGCGGCTCGCCGGGCGGGCCGCTCTCCCGAATCCATCCAACTGGTCGCCGTCACCAAGACGGTGCCTTCTGATCGCATCCAGGAGGCCGCCCAGTGTGGTGTGAAGCACATCGGAGAGAATCGGGTACAGGAAGCTCTTTCCAAGCGCGCACCACTCGCAAATGCGAACCTGACCTGGCATTTCATCGGACACTTTCAAACGAACAAGGCCAGGAAAGTTGTCGAGAATTTTGACTGGGTACACTCCATCGACCGCATCGACGCCGCTGAAGCCCTGGCGCGCCACGTCATCAATCGTGCGCCATTGCATGTGCTGATCGAGGTCAAGCTTCAGGACGAACCGAACAAATCGGGTACAACGGAAGGAGATCTCGCCGGCCTCGTTGCTTCGGTGCGGCGGCTCGACACACTGGATCTCCGAGGTTTGATGGTGGTGCCGCCTCCCGTTGAAACCCATGAGCAGGCGCGTCCATTCTTTCGAAGGCTCCAGCAACTGTCGAAGGATTTCGGGTTGAGTGAACTATCGATGGGTATGACCCAGGACTTCGAAGTCGCTGTCGAAGAGGGCGCCACGATGGTCCGTATTGGAACGGGTCTCTTCGGAGAACGCTCGTGAAGCTGTCTGTTCGAGTCATTCCCAATGCGCGTCGCACAGAGTTTTCCGGACGCCGTGAGGGAGAAGTTGTCCTGCGGCTGAATGCTCCCGCGGTTGAAGGAAAGGCCAACAGGGCGGCTGTCGAATTTATCGCGAAACACTTCGGCATCTCGCGCGCTCGCGTCACGCTGGTTACGGGCGAGAGGACACGACACAAGGTGTTCGAGCTTGAGGGAGTTGAATCCGGGGAAGTTGAAGCGAAGCTCGGCAGTCCGTTGGCCTGAAATTCAGGCCTTCAAAAGACTCCCCTCCATAAAGGTAACAACATACTTGGCTCACCAGGGCAGGGTTACCCGTCCAATCTAAGATTTCGGGATTTCGGATTTGAGATACAGGATTCGTCCGATTTCAAATTTCTCGGCGTTTGGTGAGACAAGTATTTTGTTGCCCTCCATGAGGGGGGTCGCTGCGCCCTACTAAGCAAATGCCACGCTGCCTTAGCCAGAGCGCTGTAGGCGCGGTCTATGACCGCGCACAATCTCTCAATTCAGCATCGTGCGCGGTCATAGACCGCGCCTACAGCGCCGAATGCTTAAGGTATCGGCGCGCCGACCCCTCCTTATGGAGGTTTTTTTTTGAAACGTCCGGAATTGATCCACGGGCCTTCACGGGCTACCCAAAGGCTCAGCAAAACACCTGCGTCACGAAGACCTTGTCGTCCTTTGATACAGCGACACCAATTCCAGCTCTGTCGTAGGCCTTCTCAAGAATATTCTCTCGATGTCCCTTGCTCTTCATCCAGCCGGACACACTCTGGCTTGCCAGATCTTCGAGAGTGTTCCATGTGTATGTCTGTACCGTTCCTCGCGTACGGATGCTGCTGTAAAGATTTCCCTGGTACAGATTTTCGGCAAGGCCTTCCGTGAAGTGGCTTCCAAAGTCTTTCTTGCATCGGTAACCGGCAAGTTCTCCTCGTGCAGTGGGGTCCTTCCCATCCGGATTGATGTGGCTGAAGAATTTGCGGCGTGCCATGTCGGCACTGTGTGCGCGGGCAATATTCGACAGCTTCTCGTCGAATTGGAGGGCTCGGAGCTTTTTTCCTGTCCGCTCCTTGTTGATCAGGTCGTGGATCCGGCGTTCGAGCGTCGGGATGCGGATTTCCGGCTGTCCGGGTCTTTGGGTGGCCACCGCCGGCGGTGAAGTCCACAACATCGAAACGATCAACGACAGCAGCACGCATTTCACACGATGAATTGTAGCCACATGCCGATCCCTGCGGGAGAAAACAGTAGACACAAAATTTCGGGGATTGTAGGCTTGAACGCCAGTGATGTTGAAGGATGACCCGCCTAATGCGCCCTTTGAGCGTGCTCAGAGTTTCACCGTCGGAGTAGGGCAAACCGTCGTTCTCAAAGCCGAAAGTAATGCCATGACAGTCGCCGCCTGTGTGGCTGGCGTCCTGGTACCCGGTCTGGGGCACCTTATTCTCGGACGTTGGGTGCGAGGGGCGCTGCTTCTGGTTTCCGTGCTGCTCATGTTCATCCTTGGTCTCGGCATGCATGGTGCGCTGACCCCGCCACCGGTCCCGGGCGAACTGATCTCGTTCAAAACTCTCAACGCCTTCGCCAATGCCGGCACAGGTCTGGCTTATGTGATTGCGCTCAAGACTGGCCAGGGGGAGGGTGTTCCAACGTCGCAGACCGCAGACTACGGTTGGCTCTTTCTGGTTGTCGCGGGACTGTTGAACTATCTGATCGTTTTTGACGCGTTCGATATTGCCAGGGGCCGGAAGCCGTGACGTTTTCCCACTTCGGCGCGCTGGCGACGTTTGCCGTCCTCGTATCCGTCGTCTTCGCCATCATTACCAAGAGCAGTCCACGCGAACAAGTGCGATACGGCATCTTTGTTTTCATATCTTTTCTTGCCGCAGCCATCCTTGTTGGATGGATAATGTTCCCATTACCGCTGTAGGGGGTCGCGATGAACGCACGATCTGCCGCTCTGATCACGGGCGCTATCCTCCTGACTGGTGTTGCGCTCCTGGGACAATCGCGTAGTACAAGGACAACGGAAGCACGACGAAATCTACCCGCTACTGAACCTCCTTCAACGATACCGCCGACGGCTGCTCCTCCAACCCCTGCTGGAAAGGTGACGCCTCCGAATCAGGGTTATGTCGTCATGCCGGAAAGCGCTCCTGCAGGATCCGTCACGAGCACGGCAATTCCTGCTGATCCTCTGGACCGCGCCTATTGGGAAATGTATGACCGCCAGCGCCCGATCACACTGACGGGGAAAGTCACCAGAGTGGATTGGACCATGCCGAACAGCTACATCTTTATGGCTGCTGGAGGCGGGCTGTGGGCGGTTGAATCAGGCTACATTCACTTCCGTCAGTCGAGCGTCACACCAGCGGTGCGCGTCGATGAGACCATCACCATCACGGGATATTTTCCGAGGGAAGGCAGCGGCGGCGAACTGCCCGCGTGGAAGTCTTCGGCCATCTCGACATACCTCAGGACGAATCATTTAGTTCGGGCCGGAGAGATCACAACGGTGTACGGTCAGAAGCTGACTCTCGGTCGGCCTCCATCAGACCAGGAGATGGCAGAACGTCTCAGGTGTACTGCGTTCGGCTGCTAAAGTAAGAACGAATGGCCTCGACCAAATCCTGAATCGTCGCTCGCTTCGGAAGGATCCTGACATGCAACCCGGCTGCCTCGACTGCATCTCGTGCCACTGGCCCGATCACGGCAATTGGAATCGATCCCAGGCTTGACGCGAGATCCTCTCCAAGCACTTCCGCAACATTGCGGACGGCGGACGGACTTGTGAAGGCCACAGCATCGATCTTTTCCCGGGACAGAGTCTCGCGCACTCCTGCCAGCGCCTCCAGCGGCTTCACCGTTCGATAGACCGCAATCACGTCGACCGTAGCGCCACGACGGCGGAGTTCATCCGGGAGGATCTCCCGCGCGGTCTCGGCGCGGGGGATGAGGATCCGCTGGTCGGACAAATCCTGTTCAAACAGATCGAGCAGCCCTTCGGCGCGAAAATCCGCGGGAATGCGCGATGCCGTGAGGTTCCAGCGGGCAAGCCTGGCCGCAGTGCCGGTGCCGATCGCGGCGATTGGGACGCCGCACGTAAGACCGAGCATGCGCAAGCGCTCCATGAAATGCATCACCGCATTGGTGCTCGTCAGGATCAGCCAGTTATAGGTCGTTAATCGAGATGCGGCGCGATCCACTTCCGTCCAATCCTCTACCGGTACGATCTCGATCGCCGGACATTCGATAACGCGGGCACCTGCCGCCTCAAGGGCAGTCCGCAATTCTTCAGATTGGGTGGACGCGCGAGTGATAAGGATCGTTTTACCGCGGAGTTCCATGTTGGCTGATTTCGGCAAGAATGCGGTCGGCGCCGCGGCTGATAAGATCCTTGCCGAGGGTGATACCCAGTTGATGCGCCATGTTGGGGTCTCCGCTAACCTCTCCCCTCACGACCAAGGTCCCCGCAAGATTAGCCACCAGACCTTTAAGGCGAATCTGCCCGTTTTCTAAAACAGCATGCCCCGCGATGGGTACCTTGCAGCTTCCTTCAAGAGCGGAAAGAAGTCCCCGTTCTGCAGTGACCGCAACCCGCGTCGACGAATGATCGAGAACGGCGAGCTGTTCTCGTGTCGCGGCATCGTTGTCACGACACGTAATCCCGAGAGCTCCCTGGCCTATGGCCGGGAGCATCAATTCTTCGTCAAGGATCTGGCTGACCACAGCCTCTCGACCCAGACGGCGAAGACCGGCGAGAGCGAGAACGATAGCATCGAACTCGCCTTCGGTCAGCTTGCGCAGCCGGGTATCGACATTCCCACGCAGGTTGGTAATGCGCATGGAAGGGAAGCGATGCTTCAGCTGAACCTGTCTCCGCAGGCTGCTCGTTCCAATTCGAGCCGCCGGCGGCAGGGCGTCGATCTGGCGCCCGTTAGAGACCAGTGCGTCTCTCGGATCTTCCCGTTCCGGGATAGCGCCGAAGTCAATGCCCTGCGGGAGCTGAAATGGGACATCCTTCATGCTATGGACTGCAGCGTCCACCTGTCCGTTGAGCAACGCTTCGTCGATCTCCTTTGTAAATAATCCCTTACCTCCGACTTCTGAAAGTGGAACATTCAGAATCTTGTCGCCCGTGGTCTTGATGGGAACAAGCTCAACAACCAGGCCCGGCCACTTTCGCTCAAGCTCGGCTTTCGTCCAGTTGGCCTGCCATAGGGCAAGTGCACTCGCACGGGTCCCGATACGGAAAGGCTTTGTCATTGAAGTTTGAGGTTGAAGATCTTTCGAACGGTCTCGATGAACTCCGCACCGTCCGGATCGCCGCTCATCTCCTTCATGAGCGTAATGGGGTGATGCAGGATCTTGTTCATCAAGGACTGGGTCACCTGATCGATGACGGCCAGAGTCGCCTGCTGCTGTTCGATCGGCATTTCCCGAAGGGCCCTGCGATAGCGCTCAATCTCTTCGCGCCGGACTTTGTCGAGCGTCTCGCGCAGCAGCACAATCGTGGGAGCGACCTCGCGCGATTGCATCCGTGTGCAGAACGCCTGCACTTCATGGTCGACAATCTCCTCCGCGCGGCCAGCCTCCTTCATGCGCTCCTTCATGTTGGCGTCGATGACCTGTTGAAGATCGTCGATGTCGTAAACGAACGCATTGTCGATGTCATTCACAGAGGGGTCGACATCGCGGGGCACTGCGATATCGATGAAGAACACCGGCTTGTTCCGGCGGTTGCGGATCACCTGTTCGGCCAGCGGCCGGGTAATGATGAAGTGTGGGGCGCCCGTCGAACTGATCACAATATCGGCGTGCTCCATATGATCGGTGAAATGTTCGAAAGGGATCGCGGCGCCTTCGAAGATTTTTGCAATCTCGACCGCTCTTTCGAAAGTGCGATTGGTCACGAGCACGGAACCCACACCATTACGTTTGAGATGTTTTGCGGCGAGTTCTCCCATCTTGCTTGCGCCGATGATCATCACGGTCTTTCCCGTGAGATCGCCAAAGATTTTGCGGGCGAGTTCCACCGCCGCATAGCTGATCGAGACGGCAGACTGAGAGATTCCCGTTTCAGATCGAACCCGTTTTGCGACGGCCAGGGCGCGGTCGAGGAGGGGACTGAGGCTCGAACCGATTGTCCCCGCTTCAGAGGCCAGACGGTAGGCCTCCTTCACCTGGCCCAGAATTTGTGGTTCTCCCAGCATCATCGAGTCGAGACTCGCTGTAACGCGGAACAAATGCCGGATCGCGTCAGCGTTCTTATAGCTGTAGACATGCTTTGATATGTCGTCGGCCGAGATTTGATGGTACTCGCAGATGAAATCCTGCACGAGTTGCGCATCCGGGCCGTGCGCGACGATCTCAACGCGATTGCAGGTGGAAAGGATCACGGCCTCGGCCACGCCAGGGCGCGACTTAAGGTCAGCGAGCGCAGCAGGCAAGGTTTCCTCGCGAAACGCCAGGCGTTCGCGGATTTCGACCGGCGCTGTCCGATGGCTCACACCCGTGATCAACAGTTTCATTGCGGTAATAGCAAA
>Ga0070675_100002574_pt1 | contig 13590 bp, 13 predicted proteins | sample KBSM43metaG_FD_65343 | JGI IMG/M metagenome (GOLD analysis project Ga0070675, IMG submission 65343) | Miscanthus rhizosphere microbial communities from Kellogg Biological Station, Michigan, USA - KBS M4-3 metaG | ecosystem: Host-associated > Plants > Roots > Rhizosphere > Soil ...
TGGCGGCTGTTGTCGGCGTTCTGCGAGATCGACGCGTTCATCTGCTCGATGTTCGACGTCGTCTCCTGCACGCTGGCGGCCTGCTCGCTGGTGCCGCGCGACAGGCTCTGCGTGGTGGCCGACACCTGGCCCGAAGCCGACGCCAGGCTGGCCGCGCCGGTACGCACCTCCGAGACGACCTCGAGCAGTTTGGCCAGCATGGTGCCGAGCGCTTCGGCCACCTGGCCCACTTCGTCGCTGCGGGTCAGATCGACGCGGGTCGACAGGTCGCCGGCCGCGATGCGTTCGGCGGTCCGGGCCAGCTCGGTGAGCGGCTTGGCGATGTTGTTGCTCAGAAACAACCCAAGTCCAATCGCAAGCAGCACCGACGCCACCGCCATCACTACGAGCATGGGCGCCTGGGACGAGAGGTCGAGCGCCCGGTCGTTCTGCTGAATGAGCTGGCCGAGGTCGGTCACGATCTCACCGGCCTTTACCGAGGCGTCGTCGAGCGACGACTGCGTCACCTCGCTCTTCTTCTGCTGCAGCTGCGCCGCGATGCCCTTGAAGCGCCCGTCGTACTGGCTCAGATTGGCCTTGATGCGCTCGAGCGCGGTGCGCCGGGCGAGGTTCTCGTTGGCGGTGGCGCGCCGGATCTCGTCGGCGAGCGCGGCGCTCACCTGCTGCACCAGGCTGGCGTGCAGATCGAGGTGCGAGACGTCGCTGGACAGCACGGCCGCCTGCTGCTCGCTGATCATCTCGAGCGTCTGCATCTGGATCTGCTGCAGACGGCCGCCCTCGCGGGCCGCCTGGGTGATGGCGTTGGCCTCTTCGCGCACGCGGTTGATGTTCACCGTCGCGATGCTGCCGACCGCCGCGACGAGCGCGGACATCAACAGGAAGCCGCCCGTGATCTTCTTGCCGATGGTCCAGTGGCGGAACGTCGTGCCCTTCATGGCCTGCTGCCTCCCCTTGAGGCGGGCCCGCAGGCCCGCGTGAATCGCGCCGAACTTCTCAGAGTCCCTTGCCGCGCGTGCTGCCCGCGCGCGTGCATGCCAGGTCACGCGGCACGTCCGTCCTTCAGCGCCTCGCGGAGCAGCGTGTCCACTTCGAGAATCAACGCCACCCGGCCCGAACCGAGAATCGCCGAGCCCGAGAGGCCCGGCACCTCGCCCAGCACCCGGCCGAGCGGCTTGATGACGGTCTGGCTCTCCCCGAGCAGCCGGTCGACGACCAGACACACCTTGTGGTCGTAGTAGCGGAGCACCAGCACGTTCTCGCGCTCGGGCGCGTCGCCGGCGCAGCGGAAGTGATCGCGCAGCCGCAGGTACGGCAGCGGCTGCCCGCGCAGGCTGAGCACGCCGCGGCCGGCGCGGCCGGCTGCCGCCGGAAACTCGAGGCACTCGACCACGGAGTCGAGCGGTACCACGTAGGTGTCGTCGCCGATGCCCACCGAGAAGCCGCGGATGATCGCCAGGGTGAGCGGCAGGCGCAGCGTGATGGTCGTGCCGGCGCCGGGGCGGCCGTCGACGCCGATCGAGCCGCGCAGCCGCTCGACGTTGCGCTTCACGACGTCCATGCCGACGCCGCGGCCGGAGTACTCGGTGACGCGTTCGGCGGTGGAGAAGCCGGGCTCGAGAATCAGCCGGAACAGCTCGCCGTCGGGCATCGACTCCAGGTCGCGGTGATCGCCGTGGGCGCGCGCGCGCGCGATGATGCGTGCGCGGTCCAGCCCGGCGCCGTCGTCCTGCACCTGGATCACGATGGAGCCGCCTTCGTGGCGCGCCTGCAGGCGCACGCGTCCCGTCGGGTCCTTGCCCAGGGCGCGACGGACATCCGGCGGTTCGATGCCGTGGTCGACGGCATTGCGCACCAGGTGCGTGAGCGGATCGCGCAGGTGCTCGATGACGTTGGTGTCAACGTCCACGTCCTCGCCCTCGAGCTCGAGGTGGACCAGCTTGCGGCCCGCCGTCGCCACGTCGCGGACGGTGCGGAAGAACTGGCGGAACGTCGGGCCGAGCGGCACCATCCGGATCTTCATCACCTCTTCCTGCAGGTCGAGGAAGAGCCGGTCGGCGGCGCGATGCGCCTCGACCACCGTCTCGATCTCCGGGCTGCGGCCGCAGCGGTCCAGCAGATCGCCGAGCCGCTCGCGCGCGACGGCAATCTCGCCGGTCAGGTTGAGCATGCGATCGAGCTTCTCGATGTCGACGCGCAGCGTCTGCGAGCGGCTGAACGCGCCCTCGAGATCGGCCCACCGGCGGCCGATGCTGCCCCGGCGTTCGTCGTGCGCCGCGAGGGCCGGCGCCAGGGCCTGCTGTGGATCGTCGGCGCTCTCGGCGGTGGCCTCGAGTCGTTCGATGAGGTCGAGGTGATCGCGGCGGAGGCTGTCGTGGCCGGCGATGGCGCCATGGGCGATCTCGCGCAGGCCGTCCACCGCTTCGAGCAGGACGGTCGCCAGCGACGTCGAGAGCGCGAGCGCGCCCGAGCGGATCCGGTCGAGGACGTCCTCGAGCGCGTGCGCGAACTTGGCAAGGGCGGGGAAGCCGAGGCCGGCCGCGTTGCCCTTGATGGTGTGGGCGGCGCGGAAGATGGCCTGCAGCGTCTCGACGTCGTCGGGCGCGGATTCGAGGCGGACGAACGCCTCCTCCATCTGCCGCAGGTTCTCCTCGGTCTCGGCGCTGAAGATCGCCAGCAGCTCGTCGCGGTCGAAGTCCATCGGGTCCATCACAGGCTTCGCTAGAGGCTGCGGACCCAGGCCGCCCCGTCGGACGTCTGGAAGATCAATTTGCGGCCGCGTTCGCCGTTCACGTCCTCGGCGACGATCGGGATGCGCTCGGCCAGCAGGATCGCCTTGGCCACCTGCACGTTCTTCTGGCCCAGGTTGCCGGCCGTGCTCCGGAACGCGCGCAGCACGCACGCGCCGCCGAACACCTTCGCCTGCAGCGACCGGCGCTGCGCGCCGGCGGCGACGAGCGCTTCGATGAGCCAGGGGACGGCCACGGTGCCGAAGCGCGCCGAGGGCGCGGTGTGCTCAGGTCCGGCCGGCAGCAGAAAGTGGTTCAGCCCGCCGACCTGCGCCACCGGGTCGAAGAGGGCGACCGAGACGCACGAGCCCAGGATGGTGGAGACGCGGCACGGCGTCCCCGACACGAACATGTGCCCCGCGTGAAGATAGGCGTTTGGCACGCCGCCCGCGGTGGCATAGGGGATCCAGTCCACGACCGCGGCGGCTGCCGCCGCCTGGCCGCGCTCTCTCACGTCCGCCCTCCGTGGTAGAAGCGGGCGAACTGCAGCGCCGGCGCGAGGTGGGCCGACAGCACCTCGAACAGGTCGAGATCGGGGTCCTCGAGCGCGCCTTTGTGCGGCAGCAGGTGGAAGATGGCAAGGACGCCGGTGACGGCGGTCCCGATCCGCAACGGCAGGCACGCGGTGATCGACTCGTCGCTCCCGGATTGACCGCTGCCGCCCTCGCGGCGGACGTACGACCGGCCGGTTTCGGCCACCGTGCCGATGATCCCGCTGCCGATTTCGATCGCCTCGAAGCGGAACGCGGCCACGCCCGAGGCGGCGACGAGGCGGATGTGCCCGTTGCGGGCGTCGCTGTCGAAGAGGGCGAACTCCTCGGAGCCGACCAGATTGGCGACGATTTCGCGCAATGCGGCGAGGACGCCTGACGGTTCGGTGGCGGCGTGCAGGCTGTTGACGGCCACGTAGAGACTGGCGAGGTCGGTGACCTGCTGCTCGACGGCGAGCGAGCGCTCCGTGAGCCGCGCGTTTTCGCGCAGCGCCTCCAGCAGCTGTTCCTCGTCGACGGGATGCATACGGCTACTCGCCAAGGAGGTTGCGCACCTTGGACAGCAGTTCGGGGCCGTTGATCGGCTTGGTCACGTAGTCGTTGCAGCCGACTTCGTAGCCGCTCTCGACGTTGTGGGGCTCGCCGCGGGTGGTCACCATGATGATCGGCGTGTCGCGCGTGGTGTCGATCTGCCGCAGCCGCCGGCACGCCTCGAAGCCGTCCATGTTGGGCATCACGACGTCGAGGATGATGAGGTCGGGGTGGGCTTCGACCGCCTGTTGCACCGCGTCATAGCCGTCGGTGGCGACGATGACGTCGTAGGGGCTTCCGACCAGCAGCGCGCGCTCGATCATGAGCGCCGTCCGGGAGTCGTCGGCCAGCAGGATCTTCTTCTTCAGCATCGTGTCGCAGCGCGCTAGCGGGCGCGCACCTCCAGCGGCAGGTCGTTCACGACCACGGTCCGATACGCCTGGCCGTCGCCCGAGGGCGCCGAATCCGGCGTCCATCCCGCCGGCATCCGCGACACCTTCGGCATGTCGAGCGTGAAGGACGCGGTCTGGTTGGCCTTGCTCAGCCAGGCGCCGCAGACCATGTTGGCGAACTCGCCCACGCCGTCGAGCAGCTGGTTGTCCTTGAGCACGGCGTCGGGCGGCAGTCCGAGCAGCGACACCACCAGCCAGGTGCCGAGCCGCTCGGGCAGCACGACTTCCACCTCCCCGGTGCTGGCGCCGTGAAAGGCCACCGAGGCGTTCAGCCAGCGGCCCGACGGCCCGCGCCCCTTCTCGGCGCGCACCTGCTCGACGAGCGCGCTGAACTGCGGCGCGTCGCACGGCTCCACGAACACGAAGTAGGCGTTCTCGCAGACCTCGATGACCGCGCTCTGCAGCGCGTCCTGGTCAGTGGACGTCAACGCTGGCGATTTGACAGAGGACATCGCGTACCACCTCCGGGCGGAATGGCTTCTCGACGTACAGGCTCACTTTGAGCTCGCGGGCTTCTTCCCGCCGCAGCCTCGACCCGTCGGTCGAGATGATCACGCGGAGGATGTCGCGCCATTCGTCGTGGGCGGCCATCTCGCGCAGCAGTTCCATGCCGTTCATCACCGGCATGTTCACGTCGGTGAAGACCGCCTGGATGTCGTGCTTTTCGAGCAGCTTCAATGCCTCGGCGCCGTTGGGGGCCTGGTAGATGGCGCCGATCGGCAGATCGGCCAGGCCGACGACGCGATAGAGCAGCGCCCGCATGGTGGCCGAGTCGTCCACGATGAGCACGTTCAGCGGCGTCATCCCCGCCGTTTCCGAGCTGTTGGTCTGCATCTTCACTTCACTCCTGCGTCTGGGTTCTGTCTTCGTCTTCGAGTTCCACGATCAGCTGTCCGCCTTCGACGGTCACCGTGGCGCGGCGGGGCCGCGTGCCGCCCACCTCCTCGCCATCGAGCAGCACGCCGCGGCGCCACAAGGCGCCCCGCGCCGCGAGCAGGTTGCGCTTGGCCACCTTCTCGGACCCGGTCTGGCCGGCGACGGTGGCGGCGCCGACGAGCCGCACCTTGCAGCGCGAGACGGTCGCGCCGAGGCGCTCGGTCTCTTCGAACAGCAGCGCGAGCCCGGTGTCGGCGTAGCGCGCGGGCTGTCCGGCGGCCTCGCGCGGCTCCTTGGCCGAGTCGGGCTGCGCGAAGTGCAGCAGGGCGGCCAGGCCGGCGCTGTCGCTCGTCAGGCAGACGAGGACGCCGCTGCCGACCGGGGCCGCGGTGGCAATCTCCTCGTCGGGCCGGTTCGACAGCACGAACGAACCAGCTTCCACGGTGAGCCGGCGCCGGTTACCAGTCATTGGAGGTGTCGATGACGTACACGTCGACGTCGCCGGACGGCGCCTTGCCGCGCGCGGCCGGTCGCGCCGGCGGAGGGGCCACCTCGTCGCCGTCGATGGGCTGCGGGCGCTCGAACTCGATCGCGGTTTCGTACGACAGGGTGCCGTCGCGGTGAATCGCCGACACTCGCGAGCGGACGATATGCCCTTCGATGCCCATCACCGACGAGCCCTCGACGCGCACGTTGACCGACGAGCCGATCGGCAGCCGGCTCTTGTTCTCGACCAGGAGTCCGGTGTTCGAGATGTTCAGGATGTCCGCGTCGCCGCCGGGCAGCAGCCGCGCCTGACGCACCACGCCGGCTTCGGAGGCGCGCAGCCGGCGCGCCCGCTTCGACGACAACGCGTCGACGTCTTCGGGGGACGGGTCTGTGAGCACGAGCACCACGTCACTCTTCTCCCTTGTTGGACGACTCAGGTCCGCGCCGTCACTTCGCGCGCGGCGCCCTGTGCGTCGTCGGTCAGGATCGCGATCGATGCCTGTGGCAGATACACCCTGAAGGTCAGCGATTCATCGGAGACCGCTTCCACCGCGAGCGCGCCGCCGAGACGGCCGACGGCCCGGCGTGCGGTGGCCACGCCGGCGCTCTGGTCCTGTGCCGCGACAGCGGCGCCCCAGCCCTGGGTCGTGATCAGCAGCGCGACATACTCGCCGGGTGCCGGAGCACCGCCGGCCGCGGCGCCGATCTCCACACTGCTCGTGGCGATGCGGATGCGCCCGCCCGCCGGCAGCGTGTCGCCGGCGGCGACCGCGAGGTTGACGAGCGCTTCTTCGAGCACCGGCCGCTCGCCTTCGACGAGCTCGAGCGCCGGCGCGAGTTCGAGCGTCAGCTCGATGTGTTCGTCCACCAGCCGGCGCAGCAGGTCTTCGACACCGCGCACCACGGTGTTGACGTCGAGCGGTTCGGCCGCGCGCGCGCCGCGCCGGCCGAAGGCGACGAGCTGGCGGCTCAGATCCGCCGCCCGCGCGACCGCCGCTTCGAGCGTCGTCCCGCGGGCCGGCTCGTGCATCTCCTCGACGGCGCTGCGGAGATCCGACGCGAGGCCGGTGGTCAGACGCGCCACTTCCTCCCATCGGCGGCCGCGGCGCACCTGCGCCTCGAGCGTCCGCTGGGCGGAGAGGTTCTCGGCCACGATTTCGACCCGCGTCTGGCCGTCCTCGGTGGGCGGCCGCCGGCGGCCCGTGAGGCGCAGCGTGGCCAGCGTGCCGTCACGCCGCTTCCAGCGCGTGTCCACGACGGCGCTCGCCGGTGCCGCCTCGTGCCACGCCGCCACGGCATGCGCCCACGACGCCGGTTCCGTCAGCGTGGTCATGGTGTGTGCCGCCTCCACCACGCCCGCCGGCGAGTCGTAGGCGAGGGCCTGGGCCAACGCCTCGTTGGCGTCGACGATGCGGCCGTCGCCGTCGATCTGAAAGATGCCGAGCGCGGCGCCTTCCACGAAACGGTCGTAGGTCTGCCACCGCTCGCGGTGCGCGGCCTCGAGGCGCGCGTAGGTGTCCTGCTGCCGCGCCAGCGTGGCCTCGTGCCGCGCTTCGGCGTCCCGCAATCCGTCCTCGAGCGCCTGGAAGTTCGAGCGGGCCTCGCCGCAAATCCGGCCGAGGCTGGCTTCCATCTCGCGCAGCTGCGCGGGATCGACCGGCGCCACCGCCGGCGCGGGCTCGGGTGCGGCCACGACGGCTGCCGGTGGCGGTTCGGACAGCGGCACGTGGACCGACTGCGAGTGCTCGACCACCAGCGGTTCGGGGGCCTGCTCGAGCGCGGCTTCGAGCCGCACGCGTTCGCTGATGTCGCGTAGCACCATCAAGACCGAGCCGGGCCGCCCGTCCTCGGGCGGCATCGGCACCGCCGTGGCCTCGACGCTGCGGCCGGTGCCGGTGAGCGTGGTGAGCGAGAGCTCCATCGATCGCTGCTCCCCGCCCGCCACGCGGTGGATGAAGTCCGTGCAGCCCTCGATGTCCAGCGGCCCGACCAGCGCCTGAAACGCCTTGCGCAGGACCTGGCGGGGCTCGGTGGCACCGACCAGGTCGAGCGCCACCGCGTTCATGGCCAGGATGGCGCCGTCCGGCGACACGCGCACCACGCACGCGGGCAGGCGATCGACGAGCGTTCGCAATCGGCCCTCGCGCGTGCGCAGGGTTTCGAGCTCCCGCGCCTGCGTGAAGCGCGTGCAGATGCTCGCCAGCCGCAGCGGCAGGCGATGCGTCCAGCCCGGTGTCTTCACCAGGCACTCGTCCATGCGGCCGTCGAAATTGCGCAGCGCCGACGTCTCGTCCTGCGGATCGACGAGCAGGACCACCGCCACGTCGAGTTCGAGCCGCTTCACGTCGGCCAGCGCGGTGGCGGTGCCGGCGTCGCGGGCGCCGTGATCGATCACGATGGCATCGAGTGGCACGTGGCGCGTGGCGCCCTCGGCCAACACTTCCGCGAGTGGCGTCACCTGCAGCAGGCTGCGATCGGCGCCGAGTGCGCCCTTGAGGAACTGGATGTCGCCGGCGTAGGCGATGCGGAGCGGCGTGGGCCCCTCGGCCGCGGGCGCGGTGCCCGCCGCGGACTGACGCTTGGCCACCGCGCCGTCGATGGCATCGGGCAGCCGCGCCAGGAACGACGCGCCGCGCGCCACGCACTCGTCGGCGCCCGCCTGCGCGTAGCGCTCGAGCGCCTGCTCGCCGGCGGCGATCACCGCCATCGGCAGCGCCTGCTGGCGCACGTGCGCGATGAGCGCGAGCGCGTCGGCTTCGGGGACGCTCCAGCCGATGAGCAGGGCGTCGCAGCCGCCGTTCTCCTTGAGATGCCGCCGCGCTTCGGGGACGTCGGTGGTGAACTCGAGCGTCAGATGCGGATGCGACTTGTCGAACGCGCCCTTGGCCAGCTTGGCCTCGCGGCCGTCGGTGGCCACGTAGAGCACGTTCGTACGTTGCGCGGTCTGTCCAACGAGCTTCATCAGCGTGTGCGCCTCGAGGCGGGTCCCGGACGCGACGTCTCATGGGCCGTTCAGTGGCGTCGCGGCCACGACTGAATCAAAACCAGCGTTCCGTATGGAACCGAAACACCGGTGCTACAGGTTTGTGTGTCGGATGGACGATTACGCGGCGTTAGGTGACGGAAATCCGTCCGCGTGCAGCAGCGTGCCGCGCAGATTCCCCAACGTTTCCGCGCTGTGACGCCGGCGGTTCGAGCGTCCGATAACCCCGCCGATCTCCATCGTCGAATCAGGCGATGCAGAGGCAGGAGGAGTCGTGCTCACAATGCAGCCGCTCACCATCGTGGACAGTCCCTACGCCACGCTCTGGTATCACCCGGGGCCAGGCATCGTGCACCACCAGATCAAGAAGTTCATCAGCGGTCAGGCGTTTCGGGATCTGCTGCTGTCGGGACTCGACGTACTCGAGAAAAACCGGGCGCAGAAGTGGCTTTCCGACGATCGCTTCAACGCCGTGCTGCGGCCGGAAGACGTGGACTGGAGCCATCAGTTCTGGTTCCCACAGACCGTGAAGGCGGGGTGGAAGTACTGGGCGATCGTGCAGCCCGAGAAGGTCGTGGGTCAGGTGACGATGAAAGGCCTGGCCAGCGAATACGGGCGCCAGGGCGTGACGTCGAAGACGTTCGGGGATCCCGAATCGGCGCTCAGCTGGCTCGACGCGCTCTAGCGCGCCGCGGGTTTTTTCTGTGCCGTCGCGCGCACGTGACGGCGCACCGACATGAGCATTATGTGCAGCGCGCCCGCGCCGCGGGTGCGACGCTCTCTCCTCGTCCTCCCGCCCTTCGTGCAGCCCCGCGCCAATCCCTGAACTGAACGATCGATCAGCCTCCGCTCGGCCCACGTCCGTCGCCCTCAGGCCGTATCTGCCTACGCCGGCGCGACTTCGATGTACAAGCACGCCGGACTCCGGCAGATAGGCCCGAGGGCAACGTCCGCACACCTCGCGCGCTCAAAGCCCGATGTCCGTTTGCACGCCACGCCTTGGCCGTGGCTGGGGTCGCAGACACGCGACGAGACGACTCACGGGCGGCAAGGGCGTTCTGTCGGCTCGCCCCACTGCCTTCCATTCGTGCCGTGGCCCAGGCGGACCTGAAGGTCCGCCTCTACGTACGGGCCACGTACGGGCCGCCTGAAGGCGGCCCCCACGAAGGCCCCCACGAAGAGGCCGCGTGCAGGCGGCCCCCACGAAGATTAGTTCTCGCGGAAGGCGTTGGTGATCGGGTAACGCCTGTCGCGGCCGAAGCCCTTGCGCGTGATCTTCACGCCGGGCGGCGCCTGTCGGCGCTTGTATTCGGCCGCGTAGAGCTGGTGCTGGACGCGGACGACGACGTCGCGCGGGTAGCCGCGTTCGACGATCTCCTGGACGCTGCGCTCGTCTTCCACCAGGCTCTGGAGAATCGCGTCGAGCACTTCGTACGGCGGCAGCGAGTCCTGGTCGGTCTGATTGGGCCGCAGCTCCGCGGTGGGCGCCTTGGTGATCGACGACTCCGGGATGACCCGCCCTTCCGGCCCGAGCGCCCCGGCCGGGCGCTGTTCGTTCCGCCAGCGCGCCAGCGCGAACACCTCGGTCTTGTAGATGTCCTTGAGCACCGAGTAGCCGCCACACATGTCGCCGTACAGCGTGGCATAGCCGACCGACATCTCCGACTTGTTGCCGGTGGTCAGCACCATGTCGCCGAACTTGTTCGAGAGCGCCATGAGCAGCAGGCCGCGCACGCGCGCCTGCAGGTTCTCCTCGGCGATGTCGCGCGCGCGGCCGCGGAAGCTGTCCGCGAGCGTCTGCTCCGCCGCCGCGACCGTGTCCTCGATGGGGAGCGTGTCGAGCGCCATGCCGAGCCGCCGCGCCGATTCGTCGGCGTCGTCGAGGCTCGGCGCGGACGTGAACCGCGATGGCAGGCGCACACCCTTCACGCGTGCGGCGCCCAGCGCATCCACGGCGACCGCCGCGGTGAGCGCCGAGTCGATGCCGCCCGAGAGGCCCAGCACCACGCCGGGGAAGCGGTTCTTGCGCACGTAGTCGCGCAGGCCGAGCATCATGGCGTGGTAGACCGCTTGAAGCCGCGGCTCCTCGATCCATTCCGCGTCGCCTTCGCAGCAGTAGCGCCGGCCGTCGCGGCGCCAGCGCGTGAGCCGCACCGCTTCGGTCCACGACGGCATCGCGCACGCCAAGGCTCCGGTCGTGTTGACGACGAACGAGCCGCCGTCGAAGACGAGCTCGTCCTGCCCGCCCACCTGGTTGACGTAGGCGAGCGCCAGGCCGGTCTCCGCTACCCGTTCGCGCACCAGGTGCAGGCGCTGTGGCGACTTGTCCACTTCGTACGGCGATCCGTTCGGGACCAGCAGCAGCTCGGCGCCCTGACTGGCCAGATGCTGCGCGGTGCCGGCAAACCACACGTCTTCACAGATCGGAAGCCCAAGGCGGATGCCGCGGAACTCCACCGGTGACGGGAGCGGCCCCGGCGTGAACACGCGCTTCTCGTCGAACACGCCGTAGTTGGGGAGCTCGTGCTTGAAGCGGAGATCGGATCGGCCGTTGGCGACGAGCGCCACCGCATTGAAGACCCGCCCGTGCTCCGCCCACGGCAGCGTCACCGCGAGCGCCGGCCCGCCGGGGGCGCCTTCGCGCGCGAGCGTGTGCAGCGCATCGGCGGCCGCCGACACGAGCGCCGGGCGCAGCACCAGGTCCTCGGGAGGGTAGCCGACGAGAAAGAGCTCCGAGAAGAGGACCAGGTCGGCACCCTGGGCGGCCGCCTCGTCGCGGGCGCGCCGCACCAGCGCCAGATTGCCCGCCACGTCACCGACGACGGGGTTGCCCTGGGCGAGTGCGATCGAGAGGGAGTCGGGACCTGGCATGGCCGTCCTCGTCAGGATACCCGAGCCGTCTCCCGGCAGCCCCACGCGCCCGCGGCGCTAGTCGGGGGCCGGTGCGGGGCAGGGCGGCTCCCCGGCCGCCGCGGTGGCCAGCAGCGTGACGATCTCCGAGTAGCCGCGCGCGCGAGCCAGGCAGAGGGCCGCGCGGTTTTCAGGCAGCGTCATGTCGGCGCCGGCGCTCAGCAGCATCTGCACGTCGTTGAGATCGCGCGCGGCGACGGCGATCGTGAGCGGCGTGACTCGCGACACGTGCCCGTCCGGCGCACCGGGCAACTGAATGTCGAGCGTGGCGTTCAGGTCCTGACTGCCGCGCACGAGGGCATAGGCGGCCTCGACGTCGCCGTCGAGCAGTGCCTGGGCGAGCGAGGCGGGTGGCGGCGCCGCGAACAACGGATCGTGCGGCGTCCGGACCCGCCCGGCCTCGAGGGCCGCGACCGCGAGCGCGGTGAGGATGGCGGGCACGAGCAGCAGCGAGGCGGTGACGGTCGCCGAATTCAGCTGTTTTCGCATCGGCCCGTCAGGACGGTCCCAGCAGATCGCGCACCCACGCCGGGTAGCGCAGCGGCGTCACGGCAGGGCGCTGGCTGCCCTGTGGTGACAGTTCGTCGAGCAGGCGCTCGAAGTAGGGGCGGCCGGCGAACTCGGCGCGGCGCTGGTAGAGAGCCGTGATCCACTCACGGTGGTTATCGGCCGCTCGCTTGCGCGCCCCATCGAAGGTGTGCAGGACGCGCGTTTGCCACGCCGCCGCCAGGAGCAGCAGGGCCGTTGCGACGGTGACGGCGCGCAGCACGCCAGCGCGCGACAACGCGACCAGCGCGGCGCGCACGGCGTAGAACGCGGCGACCGCGTACGGGACCAGGGCCATGCCCCCCAGCCGGTCGCGCGAGTAGTTGAAGCTCAGCGCGCCCGATGCCGCGAGCGCCACGGCGAGGATCACCACCGTGCGCGACTCGGCGTCCCAGCCGGTGGCCCAGGCGCGGCGGACACATCGCACACCCCACCACGCCAGCAGGCCGGTGAGACACCCCGACGAGAGCAGGTAGATGTACTGCCAGGGGACTGCGCTGCCGTGGAGCATCGCCCGCGTGATCGAGAAGACGCCGGCCGTCGGCTCGGCGAAGAGCACGTTGGCGATGGTGCTGGCGGCGTTGTAAGCGTAGACGCCGAGCGGGAAGCGGCCGAACCGGGCCGCCGCTTCGGCGGCGGGCAGTACCTGAAACCCGAAACCGATGTCCTGTTCGAACGGTGCCCACCGGGCGCTTTGTGACAGCCGCAGTCCGACGTAGGCCACGCCGATTCCGACCATCCAGGCCGCGGTGGTCCGGCTGACGCCCGGAGCCTTCGTCCACCAGGCGGCGATGATCACCGGCAGCAGCACCAGGCCCTGTTCTTTGAACCCCACCGCGAGCACCGCGAGGGCGACGAAGAGCCACGCGCCCGCCGGTCGAGCGGTGCGCTCGGTCAGCATCCACGCCGCGAGCAGCAGCGGCATGCCGACCGTGGTGTAGGTGAGCGGGATCTCGAGGTTGTCCAGGAACGCCGCCGAGCCGACGAGCACGGCCACGCCGAGCGTCGCCGCGGCCGCATCCACCACCGTGCGCGGGCGCAGCCGCACGATGAAGAGCACGAGCAGGATCGCGACCGGCGCGATCTGCATGAGGCGCGCGGTGGCGACGAAGGCCTCCGGAGAGCGGCTGGCGTGCCAGGCCGTGTAGAGCGACAGGTGGTAGAGCGGCCGGTAATAGGTCCGCAGCGGCAGCAGAAACCCGAAGGACGACGCGTCGGCGACGTCCTCGAGCAGCGCGACGCCTTCGCTGAGCGGATACGGCGTCTGCCACAGGATGGAGGCCAGCACCGCCGCGACACAGGCGGCGATGATCGAAACGGCACACAACCAGCCGTTCAGCGTGCGGCTCCCACCGTCGGGGGGGACGGCAGTGGTCGTCTTCACGGGGGCGGCGTGCATTATGCGCCGAAACGACCGCTGCTATCATGCCAACGGTGCGCACGCTCCAGCATCTGCGCCGGGCCGTGATGGGCGTGCTGGCCGCGGCCCTCTTCCTCTTCGCCTGGCTCTATCGGTTCAACGATCC